>JGI10211J34971_10000505_pt1 | contig 31921 bp, 31 predicted proteins | sample Etolagsediment_FD_34971 | JGI IMG/M metagenome (IMG submission 34971)
CGTTTTTCTTCAAATTGTTTGGCTGAGACATTATTTAAGAGAATTTTAATATCCTCGTCGGGGTGAAGTTCCCGGTTGCGAGAGAAGTTGTTTAAAGTGCGAAGCTCCCTTGCTGATACTCGGAGCCAGTCGGCAAGGAGTTTTAGCGATTCCTCGGGGAAGACTGTTATCGTTCCCAGGGTTGTAGAGTTTGTTCTCAATATGTTTCGGACACCCAGTTCACCCAAAACTACACTTCGGGCTCTCTGGATATTAAGCCATTGCGGTTTTTGTTTTTTTTCGTCGGCCAGTAATGGCAGTGTCCTTGAAGCATCTCCTGCGATTCTGGTTTTAGCAGGTTGAGTAAAGGTTTTTTGTTTTTGGGGCCGGATGGCCTGTGATGATTTTGAGGATCTGTCAGGGATACGCAGGTTCTGTCCAACAAAAATGGATGCGTTTTTATCAAGATTGTTGGCATGGCGTAGCGACTTGAGGCTGACCTTATACTTCTGTGCAATTTTTCCTGCGCTGTCGCCTGCTTGTACCCGATGGAAGTTTGTTGGTTTCTGTTTTCCATGATAAATATGGGGAGGAATCGTAGCGATGAGACTTTTGTGTCGACTGGTGTAAGGAAGGTGCAGGGTGTACCCCTTGGGAATATACTTGTTTCCCTGGAAAACGGAGCGCCTGAGGGCAGGGTTGAATTGCTTGAGGGTTTGCTCGGAAATGTTAAAATGACTCTGTATATCCTGGGCAGAGATGTGTGCGGGAAGGGTATACTTCAAGCTTGAACGAGGCGCCTTACGTTGAATGGCTGGATCTTTCTCAAGCCTTTTAGCTACCTGAACAGCTGCAAGGAATTCGGAATAAAAATTTCGTGATGCAAATTTGAAATATCCCTGTTCATAGTCTGAAAAAATTTTTTCATAGCCAGAATGGGCTTTCTGGGCTCGAAGCATTCCTGCCGGGCCATAGTTGTATGCGGTGATTGCCAGTGGCCAGTTGCCGAGGAGTTTATAGTTATTTTTGAGGAATGTGGCAGCAGCATGGCTTGCAAGAATGGGATCCTGCCTTTCATCAACAGCATAGTCGATGTTAAGAAACTGTTCTCCCGTGGAGCGTGTGAATTGCCAAATCCCGGAGGCCCCGAATTTAGAATAGGCGTTGATGTTAAATGACGATTCCACATGGGGAAGATAGGCAAGATCCAGAGGAAGACCCTGGCGTGAAAAGATACGTTTGATCTCATCCATGTATGCGCCTGATTGAATAACACCATCAAGGAATCGATCTTTCTGGCCTATCTGAACCCGGACAGATGATGCTGCAGTTTTAAAACGCGCACGATTGCTTGTCCCGAAGAGGGAGGCAACTCTTTTTTCCTCTCTGGTCTGTGGCTGTATGCCCTGTGCCAGTCTGGTCAGGATTTGAGTGTATTTGTTTTTAATGCCCTTGAAAATCGGTTGGTTGACTTTGGAGGCACCGGGCAGGCGATGGCTGAATATCGGGAGTACTTCGTAGATAATACTAAGGTCGTTGGAGTCGTGTATTACTGCTTGACTGGTGGAATACTCACTGTAGATTTTGTCCCAGAAACGGACATTTTTGGCAATAACCGGGTAGTGGGGGAAATGGGTAGCGCCAAAAATGGGTGCGGGACAGAGGAATAGAAAAAAGAGCAGACCGACGGGCAGGAGGCGTAATTGTGGTGAGCTTGAGATCACTGTGAAAATAGCTTTATACAGGTTGAATCCTTGCATTGTGTCAGGTAATGTTTTTTTCTGTGAGATAAGAGTCTGAACAGGATGAACAGTGTAGTGGAAATGATGAACAGTCATATTAGTATAAACCCCATTAAATCATAAGGAGTGGTTGATGTATACACCTATCTTGGCAACACTTGGATTTATCCTTTCCAAGGATAAAAAGAGGGTGCTGTTGATTCATAGAAACAAGAGAGTTGGAGATCAGCACCTGGGTAAGTATAATGGTCTTGGGGGGAAAATGGAAGCTGGTGAGGATGCATTGTCCTGCCTGAAAAGGGAAGTTTATGAGGAAGCGGGAATTGAATGTGCGGAAGTTGAACTCAGGGGGACTGTTAACTGGCCGGGTTTTGGTGTAAAAGGTGAGCACTGGTTTGGATTTATTTTTTTGGTGACGAAGTATCGGGGAGAACCTCGAACATCGAATGAAGAGGGGGACCTTCACTGGATGTATATATCCGAGCTTTCAGATCTCCCTATGTGGGAGGGGGACAGGTTTTTTTTACCTCTTGTCTCCGATGGGGATCCCAATCCTTTTCACGGTCATATGCCATACGAAAACGGTTCACCTACGGGATGGCAATATTCTCGTGGTTAGCATGCTTGCAATAAAATAAATCATAGGTATAATTGTGTAAAATTGTTAATTGAACCCTATTTGTTTTTATTTATATTGGAGTGATCGTAATGACTGAAGAAAATGAACTTGTAAGACTTGAGCAATTTGTTTCGACTCTGCTTGCTAAATTCAATGCTCTACGGGATGAAAGCAAGAAGCTGACAGAACGTCTGCAGAGGCGTGAGGCTACCATTGAAACTCTGCAGGATGAGCTTGCGGCCATGAAAAATGAACGCGGAGATATCTCTTCCAGAGTTAGTAGTCTGATAGGCAAAATCGAAGAGTGGGAGTCAGAAGGTGAAATCTCCACTGAGGACGTCGAACCTGCTGAAAAACATTCTGATTCCGGAGTGCAGGGGAATCTGTTTTCCGTGGATGCTATGAGAAGCAATAGTTGAGTACTCACACTGGAAACATTACCCTGCATTAGTTGAGAGGTAGATCTGTTGGAACGACTTGTTCGTTTTAAACTCATAGGGCTTGAATTTGCCTTTTATACCAGTGCACCTGAAGAGGAGGTGGACGAGATTATTGCAATGGTGACAGATCTTGTTGAGGAGAACCGTTCTTCCGGGACCTCTGGAAGTGTTGCTGTGGGTAAGGTCGCGGTACTGGCCAGTCTTAATATTGCCTCAAGATATGTTGAATTAAAACGAAACTTTAATGATTATAAGCAGGAGACTGAAAGCAGATTGATTCGGCTTGGCAAACGGATCAGTGAGGAAATCGAAGAAGAAAAGAAGCTTTCGTCAAGATAATCTGTTTTTTTTCGAGAACTTTGCTATACTAGATTGAGTTAAGAAGAGTTTACAGTTTTCCCTGGCCTGTTGGTGATTTTCAGTGTTGTTGAGCCAACTCTCTTAAAAAGGGTAACTCCTCTGTATCAGTATGGAAAATCGCTTGCGAATTACCAGATGGATATATGAGTGTGCCCACCTATTTAATAGGTTTAACGTTCCTGGAGACACGGCAGGGTGGGGAAATTTATTTTTTCTCAGAACAAAAGCATCACATTGTTTTTGTTCTGTTTGCATATTCTGGAAAGTTTTGCAATATATGTAATGCTTTCAAGAAATTACCGACAGAATTGACTGTGGTAGGAATAAAGAGTTTCTGGAAGAATAGGAAGTATAGAGTCTGTCTATATCCACTGTTTCATGAGCAAGTTTATGGGGCAGTCGATTTTATATAGTATGAAAAAACAGCTGGTTGTTGCTGATTGTTCCGTAAAAGTTCTTTGTTTATTGTTCTGTCAGTGGCAGGAACAGAGAGCATATGTAAAGGATGAAATTTCCGATTTTACGGGAATGATGGGATGGTGAAAAACTGGAGTGTTTGCAGGTTCACCAGGTGCGTCCTTAAACTGTTTTTTTCTCGGGCGGATTAAACATACAGTTTGCATTTGTTATAATGGCCGTGGAAAGCGTTCCCTAAATTTTTTGGGGCGCTGTATGGGCTTCACAAATGCTATTTCCTCATTATTACCCCCTTTTTTCTAAGGGGTTCTCCACTTACTCCTATCTCATTATCACATTCATGTCTGTTGTCATGGGAGAACTTTTGTGGATTTTCAATTAATTATATATCTTGGTGGGGGACTTGTCGCTGGTATTGCAGTGGGGATTTTACTGCGAAAGCGGCTTGTTGAGGGCCACGAGGCCAATATTAATGCTCAAGGGAAGCTGATCATTGAAACAGCTATTTCTCAGGCTGAGCAAATAAAAAAGGAATCGCTGCTAAAGGCGAAGGAAGCTGCCTACAAACAGAAGCAGAATGCCGAGGAAGAGATACGAAAAGAAAAACTGGAACTCAAAGAAGAACTGCAACGGCTTGGGCAAAAGAAGGAACAGTTGAAACAGGAATGGACTACTCTAGATACGCGGCGGAGTGATCAGGAAAAACATTCCGAATATCTGAAAACTCAGGAAAAAGAACTGCTGGAAAAGAATAAAGAAGCCGAGCTTCTTATCGGTAAGCAGCGTTTTGAACTGGAAAAGCTTTCAGGACTTAGTCAGGATGAAGCCAAGAAAATGCTCATGGAGTCTCTTGAGAGTGAAGCTCGTATGGATGCAGCAAAACGATTGGCCCGGATCGAAAATGAGATGAAAATGGAGGCCGACCGTAAGGGGAAGAACATCCTTGCGCTTGCCATTTCTCGCTATGCTGGCGACTACGTTGCTGACAAAACGGTATCCATGGTTCCCCTGCCAAACGATGAGATGAAGGGACGGATCATCGGTCGTGAAGGACGCAATATCAGAGCCATAGAAGCTGCAACGGGTATTGATATCATTATTGATGATACCCCAGAAGCCGTTATTTTGTCAGGATTTAATCCAGTTCGTCGTGAGGTTGCCCGACTGGCCTTACTGCAACTTATTACCGATGGTCGAATTCACCCGGCACGAATAGAGGAAGTTGTTGAAAAGGTAACCAAGGAGCTTGAAGTTGTAATGAGGGAGGCTGGTGAACAGGCCACTTTTGATGTTGGTTGTCATGGTGTGCACGTGGAATTGATCAATCTTCTTGGACGGTTGAAGTACAGAACGAGTTATGGCCAGAATGTGTTGCAGCATTCCCTCGAAGTAGCCTTCCTTTGCGGAATTATGGCTGCCGAGCTTGGTATTGACGTGAAAATGGCTAAGCGAGCCGGATTACTTCACGATATCGGCAAGGCAGTAGATCATGAGGTTGAAGGGTCTCATGCCGTGATAGGGCGTGATCTTGCCAAGAAATATGGTGAACCCGAAGTAGTTGTCTATGCAATCGGTGCCCATCATGAGGATCAGCCACCACAGTCTGTGCTTGATATTCTGGTGCAGTCTGCCGATGCACTTTCAGGTGCACGACCCGGGGCACGAAAGGAGATGCTCCAGTCCTACGTGAAACGACTTGAGGATCTTGAAGCCATTGCAGATGCTTTTGAAGGTGTGGATAAATCCTATGCTATTCAGGCCGGTCGTGATTTACGGATTATAGTCGACTCTCAGAAGGTGAAGGATGGTGAGGCGACTCTTCTCAGTCAGGATATTGCAAAGGCCATTGAAGAGAAACTGACTTATCCCGGCCAGATACGGGTGACAGTGATTCGAGAAACACGTGCAGTACAGTATGCAAGATAAAAGAATAAATTCTTAATTTTATATAAACGTAATATGGCAACGATAGAAGAACAAATAACTCTGCTCGAAAGGGGAGTGGTTGACTGTATTGGTCATGATGAACTACTCAAAAAACTGAAGAAATCTCAAGAAACCGGTGTTCCTCTCAGGGTAAAAGCAGGTTTTGATCCAACGGCACCCGATCTTCATCTGGGACATACGGTATTACTTCAGAAGTTAAAGCATTTTCAGGATTTAGGTCACGATGTCTTTTTTCTCATCGGCGATTTTACTGGAATGATAGGAGATCCGACAGGAAAGTCGGAAACCAGAAAAGCGCTTACTCGTGAAGATGTTGCAACCAATGCTGAAAGTTATAAGGAACAGGTCTTTAAAATTCTTGATCCTGAGAAAACCAAAGTTGTGTTTAATTCAGAGTGGCTTGGCAAGCTCGATTCCTTTGATATGATTCGTCTTGCATCTGAACTGACCGTTGCCAGGATGCTTGAACGTGAAGATTTTAAGGTCAGATTTCGCGAAGGAAATCCTATTTCCATTCATGAATTTATGTACCCTCTTATTCAGGGCTATGATTCCGTTGCACTTGAAGCGGATGTGGAGCTTGGTGGCACAGATCAGCTGTTCAATCTGCTGATGGGACGAGATCTGCAGCGTTCAAGGGGGCAGGAACCTCAGGTGGTCATGACTCTTCCTCTTCTCGAAGGACTCGATGGCGTAAATAAGATGAGCAAATCTCTTGGAAACTATATTGGAGTTTCGGAACCTGCCAATGATATTTACGGTAAAGTTCTTTCTGCCTCCGATGAACTTATGTTCCGATACTTCGATCTTCTGAGTGACCTGAGCCAGGATGAAATTGCTGAGTTGAAGGCGCAGATGGACTCTGGTGCTCTGCATCCAAAGGAGATCAAGAAGCAGTTGGCCCGAGAGCTTACCGCAAGGTTTCATTCCAGTGAAGCAGCTCAACAGGCTGAAGAAAATTTTGAGAAAGTATTTCGCAAGGGTGGTCTTCCCGACGATATTGTTGAGAAGAGGATTCATTCCAGTGACGACATCTGGCTGCCCCAGCTTCTCGTCGATCTTGAAATGGTGAAGTCGACTTCCGATGGGCGTCGTATGATTAAACAGAATGCGGTATCGCTTGATGGGGAGAAGGTGACGGATATGAACAAAAATGTCACTCCTCGGGGGAGTATACTGGTGAAAGTGGGTAAACTTCGTTTTTGTAAGGTGATTTTCGAATAATTTCTTTTAAAAAAAGATAAAAAAGGCCCGCTGGAATGTGTTCCAACGGGCCTTTTTTTATCTTTCTGTTACTGAAAATAGCCTGAAAAATGAGGCTGGCTGCCGTTTGCTGGCCTCAGTTAACAAGCACCTCAGAATCAGTGTTACTGCAGTCGCTGCAAATTCCTGAAAATTCTATGTGGTGGCCGAGAACCTGATATTGACTCAGATCAGCGGCTGTTTTGTTAATGCTGGCCATTACAGGAAGTTCGATATCATCAACCTTACCGCAGCTGAGACAGCGGATGTGGTAATGAGGGGCAATGGTTGCGTCAAAGCGTTTTTGGGTTCCACCAACTTCGAGCTTCAGGATGATTCCGGTTTCAGCCATGAGTTCAAGGTTTCTGTAAACAGTTCCCAGGCCAATACGAGGGAGACGTTTTCTCACCATGTCATATACTTCATTTGCAGTGGGATGGGAGGTGACCTTTCCGAGTTCTTCTAAAATTATCTGACGCTGAGTTGTCAAACGCATTTGTGGAGTAAGTTGCATTGTGTGGCTCCTTAAGAAAAAAAGTGAGTGGTAATTATTCCTGAACGCTAATTTAGATCAATTTGCGTTTTAAGCAAGAGAAAAATGCAAATAAATTTGACATAATGAAGATGAAAGAGAAGAGTTGTGAAGTAAAATGTCGCGAAATATAGCTTCCTAGCGGATTGAAGGGTTGTAATATCCCAATTGTAACTGGGGAAAATCTGTTTGTATTTTTTTAAGCCATTGGCGCATACCCATTGAAATGATTGATTGGTCAATACCTATACTTCGCATGTACCACTCCGGATCCATGTTGAGATTTCGTAATTGAATACGATCTGGGCGAAAAGTGTTAAGAAGGGTTGACAGTGCCTCAAATTCTGGGAGGGAATCTGTGAAACCGGGAAGGATAAAATAGTTCAGTGAGACAAAAGCACCCTCTTTTTTCATCACTCGAATGGATTCGAGGACATCTGAGAGAGAGAAACCTTGGGGACGGTAGTATTTATGGTGATAATATTCCTGGGCAGAGTTTATTGATACCCGTAGACTGTCCAATCCTGCACCTGCGAGGCGCTGAATGGCTTCTGGTAGACTTGCGTTGGAATTCAGGTTGATGGTGCCACGGTCTGTTTTCTTTCGGATCGTTTTAATCGATTTTTCCAGAGTATCAGACTGAAGAAGGGGCTCTCCCTCGCAGCCCTGGCCAAAGCTCACTATGGCACTGTTCGCATCCTGGAGATGGGGAACTGCTACCTGTACAATTTCAGTGGGAGTCGGGACGAATTGAATTCTATCCTGAGTGGCAGAACATTTTCCGGATGCCTGGAGGGAAATACAGCCTATACACCTGGCGTTGCAAACCGGAGATGTCGGTAATGGAGCCTCCCAGCGTCCGAGGAAGTAATTTCTTGCTGCTGGGCAAGCATAGGTCAGGCAACATTTTCCAAGATGCTGAATAAGTCTGTTCTTTTTATTGTCTTTGAGTTTTCTGGCAGTTCTGGAGTTTATTATCTCCTGATTGAACTGAGTGCAGTCCTGACGAATATCATTATCGCTTCGAAAGGCGGTGGTCCAGAATCTGTCGTCGTACCAGCCGATAGCTGTATAGGCAAACAAAGGTAAGCGGGGGGCATTTGCAGTAGTCTGGTAGGCGCTGTTTAAAATAGCGGTATGTGCAGGAGACATAAAAGCGGCAACCGCCTGGATAGTCTCATTGGAATAGGGATCTTCTTCTACTAAAAGAGCTTCTCCACTGTCGAGATCACACCCTACGGGAAGGCGGCCAGGGAGAACGAAAAGTTCGCTGCCTTCGGGCAGCGGAATAAAATCTTCTTTATCGGGGAGTCTGTAATTTCCTGCACTCATGCCTGCTGCATGAAGTTCGGGGAGATCTTTTATATTCCCCTGGGCATCGGCATATACGAGAAAAGGCTGTCCATCTGGATGAATCACTGTACTGGTCTGAGAACTTTGAATACTGAATCAATGGCGCGGTAAACGTCAAGATCTTCACCGAAAACATCTTCGATGGCTGGATTGTCAATAAGGTCTTCAATAACATACCCGGTGAGGTAAAGGCTCAGGATGTTCGGATCAGGAACCAGAGTACGGATAGGGGCAACTTTCATCTGGATGTCAAATTCATCCATTTCAGGAAGACGTTTCAGTTGGCTGAAAAAAGAATCCCTGACAGCTTTAACAGAATTGATTTCAAGAACATTCCTGTCAATGAGTCGCTGGGTTACCAGTGCGGCAAACTCCTCTGCGTTGTCACGAGCTTTGTTGAGGATAAAACGTCGTTCTCTTTCACGTTTTCTGTCAATGGCACGTATGGTTTTGTCCGTGGCATTAGTTGCACTTATATGAGCTTTGGCCATTATGTTCTCCTGTGGAGGAAGCTGTAAATCAAATTTTTCTAAAATTTACAGTATAATCGAGAATCTTCCAATCAAAATTTTCATTCATTGCTATTATAGAGTGCTGAAAAATCATCCATCCTTGCCTGCAGTGTTGCGGGAAGTTTGAGCTGGTATTTCTGAAGATATTCTGCCGCCATTCGATGGGTGTTGAAGATAGGAATGTTGAGCGAGAGATTCATGATTGCCTTATCAATCAGTCGGGAATGGGAGCTGTCACCATAAAATTCCTCAAGAACACCGGGGAGCATCTCGTAGAATGATGCTGAATCCTCTGCATAGAGGAGAGCTTCGGGCGATTCACTGAGATCGGCTTCATCCACTGGACCTTCGTGGCCGAATTTCCATCCGGTGAGACCGTCGTGGTAGCCTTCAACCCACCAACCATCCATGATAGAGAGATTGGGTACGCCGTTCAGGGCAGCTTTCATACCACTGGTTCCGGAGGCCTCAAGTGGTCGTTTTGGGTTGTTGAGCCAGGCGTGAACGCCGGCGACCAAAACCTTGGCTATCTGCATGTCATAGTTGGGGATGAAAATGAGATTCACCAGCCCCTTACTCTTAAGGTGGAGTTCCTTCTGATAATCAAGAATGAGTTTTATCACGGATTTTCCAGGTTCATCTGCTGGGTGGGCTTTACCGGAAAATAGAAAGTTTATGGGCCAGTTCTTTTCGAGTGCGATGGAGCAAAGAGTGTCAATATTGTCAAAGATCAGATCAGCACGTTTGTAGGTGGAAAAGCGTCTGGCGAAGCCTATTGTAAAAACATCTGGTGTGAGTCTTGTGGTATCATCGATAATGTTTGAATAGTAGTTAGGTGGATCTATCCAGGTGCTTGTCATCTCATTTCGATGAAGGAGAAGCATGGAGTTGAGGTATTGGTAGAGGATTTCAGAATCCTTTTCCCAGGCTCGCAGGAGGTACGTTCTGAACTGTTTGTTGTTTTGTAGTTTTTTTGCATTTTGCATTACTCCTGGATTGTCTCTCCAGCCTGCAAGTTCCGGGAAACTGTCAAAAAGTTCAGCCCGAGCATCACTGATCCATGTCAGGTGATGAACACCATTGGTGATCGCTGTGATTTTTTTGGCAAAACGTGGAAACTGTTTATGAGTTACGTCCCTGTGCAGCCTGCTGACACTGTTTGCTGTACGGTTAACACGCATGGCCAGGGTGGTGAAGTTGTAGGAATGTGGTGATTCGTCGTCGTGGGCTAACAACTCCAGGATGTGCCTGCATGATTTATGGCTGATTCCGGCATAAACTGATTTGTTAAAACGATCATGTCCGGCTTTTACAGGGGTATGAATTGTGTAGACCAGTCTTTTGGCAACTTTATCCGCTGCTGCAAAAATCTGCTCCTCGGAAGCTTCGCACAGGTTACTGTGTTTTAAGATTCCCTGAAGTTCTTCGGCAATAAGTTGCAGAGCAACAACAACACCGTGCTGCTCATTGAGATGAAGAGTGTTTGAGGTGATCCCGATTGCTTCCATAACAGGAAGAATACCGGTTCCAAGCATTCGTCGTTGGGTCGCTTTAATGATGGAAGAATCAGAGTTGTATAGCTGACCGGCAGCATCACGAATGGGTATTGGGTTGTTTTCGAGTGAAAAATCGAGCAACAGCTCAGGAATAAAATAATCCAGGCTGTGGTTAACTTCCATCTTCATCCATACCTGCGCCTCTGCCATGGTTTCCTGATCATATTCATTGAAAAAGGGGATCTCGATCTGGAGGGGCTTTTCGGGATTGTCAGGGGCGTGGAGAAGGTAGAGGCCTGGAGTGTCTTCAGGCCGCCATTTTACAGTCCGGGAAATCTGGCCAAGTTTTGAGTCTACAATCTGGGAAAAATAGCCATGACGATAGAGTAGACTTACAGCTACTACAGGAACTCGGCAATCGGCAAAACTTTTCAGGGTGTCACCTGCAAGTACTCCAAGTCCTCCACCGTAACAGGGGATTTTCTCGGGGCCATGAAAGAGTTTTTTGATAAACTGTTTCGTCTTTGAGTCCATGCTGTCTGTTTTCTCGAGATCCATGAGGGTGTCTTTGATGGGGTGGAACACATCGGGGTCTGCCCCGATTTCCATGGAAATATAAACAACGGAATTTGAGTCGGCAGCAGTGAGTTTGCTCCAGACCTTATCAAAAATTTCCTGGGATACGCCGAAGAATGTGCCAAACTTGTTTTTTGCCACAAGTTTATGGAGTTCTAAGTTATCAGCTGAGTGGTTACCTGCTTGCATAATATTCTATGTTCTCTTGTTCTTAATAAATGATTATTGATTATCTGTTCCAGGTAATTGGAGCGTGTACACCGTTACAGTAATTATTTTGCAATGAGTTGCGCCAACATTAGCACACTAGAGAGCTGTGCTCTATTTTACAAGTGCAAAACATGTCAGAATAAAAAATTTTACCCAAATAGCATCTTAGCATGAAGTAATGGAAAACGTCTGGTGTTTTTTAGCAAATAAAAGTAGAATTAGAAACCTGATTTCAGGTATAAAAAGTAGTATGAGAACAATGTTTGTTGAAGGTGTGACATTTTGTCCACAGGAGGAAAGTATGACTAGGGGTCGTAAAATTAGTAGTGGAATATTTCTACTGAGTGTTGTCTTAGTATTATCGGCCTGCAGCAGTAAAAAGCCTGAAGATGCAGCAGAACTTTCCAGGCAGGACCCTACAGCAATTGGTCAGGAAGAGTCTTTGGATTCCCGATCCATTGGTATTATGGAGGGTCGTACAACGGGGCCCATGTTGCCCGTTTATTTTGGTTACGACAGATCTTCGATTCGGCCTGATCAGGTTCCGAGGATGAAGGTGAACTCTGACTTCCTGAAGGATAATGAAGGTATCAGGATCCGCATTGAAGGAAACTGTGATCCGCGTGGAACCAGAGAGTACAACCTGGCTCTTGGGGAAAAGCGTGCCCTGGTGGCAAAAAAATATCTTGTGAATGTTGGTATTGCAGCAGACCGGATTTCCACCGTGAGTTTGGGTGAGGAAAAAATCCTTCTCCATGGCCATGATGAGATGTCGTGGGCGCAAAATCGTCGTGATGATTTTATTGTTGAGAAATAACCTGGTTTAAATTTTTTGATTAATTCCTAAAAAACAGGAGAGAATTTGATGTTGAAACACTTATTGTTGGCAGTATCCTTGGTTGCAGTTACAGCTCTCACCTTTGGCAGTGGTGTTGCTCAAAGTGCTGAGACTCAGAAAATAGGCGTAATGAATATCCAGAAAGTTCTTCTTGAGTCAACTGCTGGAAAAAATGCAAAGGCTGTTTTTGAGAAGCGGATGAACGAACTTCAGGAAAAATTCAAAGTAGAGCAGGATGCATTGATCGCACTGCAGCAGGAGATTGAAAAGAAGAGTTCCGCCTGGAGTAAAGATAAGAAAGGTGAAAAAATTCGCGAATTACAGATGGGACAGCGTGAACTCCAGGTAAAGAGCGAAGACGCAAAGATGGAACTGAAACAATTACAGGATAAGGAACTCGAGCCTATCCTGAATATGTTGCAGACTGTGGTGAATACCTATGGAGAAAAGAACGGGTATTCCGTTATTCTTGATTCCAAGGTCGCCGTTCTGTACGCTGCTCCCGGTGTTGATGTGAGCGATGAGGTCAAAGAAGAACTCAATAAGCGTATGAAATAAGAGTTTTCCATTCTTTGAATAATGCTGTTACAAACGATGCAGGGGATAGATCCTCTGCATCGTTTTTCTTTGTCCAAAATAAAAAATGCAACCATTAGAATTTATTAAATTTACTCCTCGTACAAACTGCGGTGAATGTGGCTATGCGGCATGTCTTGCCTTTGCAGCTGCAGTGACCAAGGGTGGTGAAAGACCGGAGAAGTGTCCCTATGTCGATGTCTCGCAACTCGGTGATGAATTCTCCGGTACGGACAGAGGAAAGGATGGACTTGACGGTGTTGCCAAACTGCTTGATGAGAAGGATCTGGCTCTGGTCGCCTATCTGAAAAAAAAGACAGCCAATATCGATTTTAGTCAGGCTGCCGAGGCTATAGGCTGTAAGTGGGCCGGGCCTGAAAAGGATAGTCTTCTCCTTAAATATTTTGGACAGGATGTTGAAATATCCCATGATGGCATTCGTATAGATGGTAAAGAGGCGGAGGATCCGAGAGACCAGATTTTGTTATATAACTATGTCCATTTTGGTGGTGGTGCGGAACCGGAACGGGATTGGATAGGTATGGAGTCGCTTCCCAATTCCATTTCCAAGGTTCGTACTCTCAGGGTTTACTGCGAAGAACGTATAGCCAGTCACTTTACTGGTAAGGCAGACCTGCTTATAGCTTCGGCATCCGATCTTGGTGCAGTACGTCAGGAGAACCCGGAACAAAGTTGCAGTGCTGCTTTTTTTGTTCCAGCTCTTCCAAGGCTGCCGCTGTTTGTCCTTTTTTGGGATGAGGAGAGGGAAGATGGTTTTCCTGCCAAGGTTAAAGTCCTCTTTGATCGCAGGGTAAATGATTTTTTAGATATTGAGTCGTTGGTTTTTGTGTGTGAGCGAATGGCCGAGCATTGGGTGAAACTATAAGATGAAATCAGAACTTTCAAAGCTGGTCCATTTGATCGGTGACAAAAAAATACTTGTGGTCGGTGATATCATCGTTGATCATTTTATATGGGGTACGGTGAGTCGAATTTCACCGGAGGCACCTGTGCCCGTGGTCAATGTTACCAGGGAGGAGTTCCTCCTCGGAGGCGGAGCAAATGTTCTTCATAACATATACTCGTTGGGGGGAACGGCTGTTCTCTGCGGTATAATAGGTGATGATGAAATGGGAGAGCGTCTTCAGGATCTCCTGCACGGACTGGGTGCCTCAACTGCTGGTCTTGTCAAGGGAAGACGTCCCACCACTGTGAAAACACGAGTTGTGGCTCAGGGACAACAGGTTGTCCGTTTTGACCGTGAACAAACCGGGGCTCTCTCGGACTCTGCCGTCGCTTCAATGACTGCTTTTCTGGACAAGAATTTATCCGATTTTGATGCTGTTATTGTTTCTGATTACTATAAGGGTGTCATCGGAAAGCCCTTAATGAAAACCCTTCTCGCCCAGGTGGCCAGAGTTGAGGAAGCGAGTGGGAAAAAAATCCCGGTGGTGGTTGATCCTAAGCCAAGTGAGCCGGAACGTTTCTTTGGTGCATCCCTTATCACTCCAAACCATATGGAAGCTGAGAAAATGTCCGGTATGACCATTGAAAATGTCGAGGATCTGCGCATTGCTGCGGGGATACTCCTTGAAAAAACAGGATGTGAAGCTGTGCTGATTACCCGTGGNGAAGCTGGTATGGCACTCCTTGAAAAGGGGAAGAAGCTGGTTTCNATCCCGACCACTGCCCAGGCTGTGTTTGATGTAACGGGTGCTGGAGATACTGTTATTGCTGCCCTTGCTCTCGGGCTTGCGGCGAAGGCGAGCTATACAGATGCCGCGTCCCTGGCGAATATTGCAGCCGGTGTTGTGGTCGGAAAAATTGGAACAGCCACCGTGGATCAGAATGAACTGCTTGCAGTACTCCACGGCGAAGAAGTTGCAACTACATTCAGCAGCTGCTGATAAAGGAAAAAAATGTCCAGTAAGAGTATGACCGGATTCGGTCGTGGTGAAGCAGAGGCCGGAGGGCGGCAGTGGGTTGCAGAGATTCGTTGCGTCAATCATCGTCACCTTGATCTGAAAATTAAATTGCCAAGGGGGTATGCAGATCTTGAAGAGCGGGCACGGAAAATGGTGGCCGAAACTTTGCAGCGGGGTCGGGTGGATGTTCTGCTCAGTGTCAGCGGGGATTTTTCCGATCTTCACAAAATTGAAGTAAACAGCAGTCTTGCTGCAACCTATAATGAAGCGCTGGCAGCTCTTGCCAATTCGCTTGATCTGGTAAATGACACAACCCTCTCCGGGCTTGCCTCCTACCCCGATGTTCTGGTGTTGACACGAAAGGAAGAAGACCTGGAGGCTGTCTGGCCCGTTATGGGAGCTGCTTTGCAGGATGCCGTTGATGCCTGTGATACCATGCGAAGCCAGGAAGGTGAAGCAATGGCCAGGGATCTTCATGAACGCCTGGAGAATTTTGCTGCCGATGTCCAGAAAATCGGCAATAGCATTCCAGAACTTTTAGAGCGTAGAGAGCAGAGTCTTAATGAACGTCTGCAGAAATTGCTCGACAGGGTGCAGCTTGATCCCCAGCGTTTAGCCCAGGAAGTAGCTATCCTTGCCGATAAGACCGATGTGACTGAAGAGATTGTCCGTCTGGAGAGTCATATTAATCAGTTCAGATCCTTCCTTGAGGCTGATGAGGCAACGGGGAGGAAGATTGATTTTCTACTCCAGGAATTTCTTCGTGAGGTCAATACCATGGCCTCTAAAATTAATGATGCTGATATTGCTCATCTCACCGTTAGTCTCAAGGCAGAACTTGAGAAGATGAGAGAGCAGGTGCAGAATCTCGAATAGGAGGAGGCCCTATGCAGCTTATTAATGTCGGATTCGGTAATACAGTTATGGTTGAACGTATTGTTGCTGTGATCAATACCGGTTCATCTCCTGCAAGAAAACTCAAAGAACTCGCCAAAGAATCCGGGAAACTGGTTGATGTTACCGAGGGGCGGCGAACACGCTCAATGCTGGTGATGGATTCCAATCATGTTGTTCTCTCTTCTATTCAACCAGACACCATTAATCAGCGTTTAACTGCGCTCCAGCTCGGCCCCCATGTGGGTGAGGCGATAAAAGGGACAGGAGGGAGAGAACGATGACGGAATCTGGACAGCTTTTTATTCTTTCCGCCCCATCCGGTGCCGGAAAAACAACGCTGTTAAAGAAGGTGATGCGAGATGTTGGGAGACTGGCATTTTCTGTCTCCCACACCACACGTTCACCTCGCCCAGGAGAAACAGATGGTGTGGATTATCATTTCGTTTCTGTTGATGAATTTAAGGCCATGCGTGAACAGAACCTCTTTCTTGAGTGGGCTGAAGTACACGGGAATTTTTATGGTACCAGCCGTCCGGCAGTGGCAAAACAGTTGGAGCAGGGGGTTGATGTTATCCTTGATATTGATGTTCAGGGGGCTGCGATCATTACAGGCGACAAGAGTGTGCATGCAGTTTCGGTGTTCGTGGCTCCTCCGTCACTCGCTGAGCTTGAGAGGCGTCTTCGCGGTCGTGGTACGGATAGCGAGGAGACTATCATGGTGCGCCTGGGGAACGCTGCGAAAGAGATGAGTTGTGCCGACGACTACGAGTATCTCGTGATCAATGATAACCTTGAAGTGGCAGCTACGACCTTAAGGGCAGTACTCATTGCGGAAAGGAGTCGGGGGCATCGGCTTCCTTCCGGTGAGCCAATTAATTTAGAAGCCCTTACCAAATAACATGGCTACTTCTATCAATTTCGTTACGGATCCTTATCCCCCTCAAGGGGGGACTAAAAAGAGTGCCGCTCCGGGCGACAAGATGGCTATGGTGTTTTTTACAGTGGCTTAGGTGAGAGTAAGTGAAAAATAACAGGAATTTTCAGAAGGGAAGTGAACGAAAAATTCGTTTGAGTGAGGATCTGCTCTGGGGAATTCACCCGGTTATCGAAGCCCTTGAACAGGAAATAGAGCGGGTGAGCGAGATCTTTATTGTTAAGGATCGAAAAGGGGGAAAACGTGAAGAGATTATTGAGAAGGCGCGAGCTGCCGGTATCAAAATACACTTTATGGATTCTCTACGTCTTGTGGGCGAGGATGCGGCGCAGGTTCGCCATCAGGGCGTTATCGCTAAAATGTCACAGACGGCCCTGATACCCTTTGAAGTTTTACTTGATAAGTTTCAGAATCTTGTGCAACAGGGGGCTAACCCGAGGATTATAGCACTCGATACCCTGCAGGATCCCCATAATATTGGTGCAATTATACGATCTGCCCATGCCTCTGGTGTTGATGGAATAATTGCAACCCGTGAACGTTCTGCCCCCATCGGGGGAACTGCGGCAAAATCAGCCGCCGGTGCCATGTCCCATATCGATATCTGTCAGGTTACAAATCTTGCGCAGTCATTGCAGGCCTTAAAAGATGTTGGGGCCTGGATCTTCGGGGCAATAAAGGATACCGACGCTCAATCATTGTACCAGTCAGACCTTGTTCTTCCAGCCTGTGTCGTTATAGGAAGTGAAGGAACTGGTATTCGACCACTGGTTCGTAAACAGTGTGATGTTCTGCTTTCTATTCCCATGGAAGGGCAGTTGGATTCCCTAAACAGTTCAGTTGCTGCAGGTGTTATTATGTTTGAAATGCTGCGTCAACGTCAGGCCGTTTTGCCCTAGTCAGGATTTCTGTAGTTTCAGAGATCTTGCAGTATTCCCCCGTGATTTCCTGATTTCGTCCCTGATTGTCGACATTCGACAATAATGTCGACCGGGCCGGAATTGTCGAGTCAGCTAGCAGAGTCGGAAAAAAAATCAAGGTGTAACAGCTTGTTTTTGTGCGTCTATATTGGTATTTCTAATATGGCACATTTCTGGCAAAGTGGGGTGGAAGTACCATAAATAGTCGTGTTTAGATCAGTAGCATACATTTTTTAAAGGGAGTTTTATTGTGAGCATACGAAAAATCACATCCATGACCATGTTCGTTTCATTTATACTGCTGGTTCTTACCTCAGTTGTTCTCTATATCGTTCCCCAGGGGCGTGTTGCTTATTGGGCGGACTGGCACTTATGGGGGCTTACCAAGGTGGAGTGGGGAAATCTTCATATAAATCTTGGTTTTCTCTTCCTTTTTGCCGGCCTCCTTCATATGTTTTATAACTGGGCTCCGATAAAAGCCTATATGAAAAACAAATCACGGGAGCTGAAAGTCTTCACTCCTTCCTTTAATGTTGCCTTGCTGATCAGCCTGGTTGTCGGTGTCGGAACCTATTTTGAGATTCCGCCAATGAGCACGGTCATCAACCTTGGAGAATCCATTAAGGACAAGGCTGCAGAAACATACGGTGAACCACCCTATGGTCATGCCGAGCTCTCTTCTTTGAAGCTTTTTACAAAGAAACAGAATCTGGATCTGGATGTAGCCATGGACCTTCTTCGTAAGGCTGGGGTACAGTTCACTGATAGTTCTGATACTCTTGCTGTGATTGCTGCTGCGAATAAAATCAGTCCTCAGGCGGTTTATTCGGTAATAAAATCAGCCACGATGGAGATAGAAAGCACGGGAGCAGTAGATTTTCCCGATTCTCCAATGCCTGGTTTTGGTAACAAGACCCTTGCTGCTTTGTGCAGCGAGTATGATTTGATGTTTCAGGCTATACGCAGAGGGCTTGCCCAGAAAGGAGTGAAGGCCGAAGCTGAAATGACCATCAAAGAAATAGCAGCCGCTAATGATACAGAGCCAATGGCAATATTTGAAGTTCTTCATGAGATCGTGAATGAAAAGAAGGATATCTAAAAATGTGCTTAAACGTGTGATTGCCCTTGAGGCAGTTATACTTTTGATGACTTTTTTGATCGGAGGAGACTCAACGTATGCTCAGGATTTTCTTATTGGAAAAGTACTGAGTGTGGATGGAAATACAATCGAGATCGCTACGGCTCCATCCTCTTCGGAAGGTACTGATGAAGTGGTATCCGGAGGAAAGACTGTTTTGGTGAAGATTGCGGAGATAAATGATTTACAGGGCTCTTCCCAACCATCAGGCTTGCCTGGATGTGTCGTTGTGGGAGAGACGATTCGCCTGTGGGGAAAGCAGACCGAAGCTTATGCCAATACTTTTATTGCCACTGACATCAGAGGCTGCAGGGGGGATGGTTGTTCTTCTGATCCAACCGGGGTGCGTGCAAGATTGTTACGGAGCAGGAAATATAATCAATCCTTTGTTGAACATGATGATCGTAATATCGAGGGGGAGGGCGCTGTCGGTAGCGGCAATGAAAAAGGGGGTGGTGGCCGCGGTGGTAACGGTAATGGGGCAAGTGGAAATGGCGGAAGTGGCGGTGGCAACGGTGGCGGTGGCGGCAACGGTGGCGGTGGTGGTGGCGGTGGCGGCAGATGAAGCTCTATCCAAGCTGGCGGACAAACCTGTCTTTTTTTACACTGCTTATTGTGCTGGTCGGGGGGTATTTTTTAAGACAGACGCAACAGGCCTCCCATGAACTTCAGAAACATGCTCAGGATCACTCGGAAATTCTAGCAGCAGTTGTTGAAGTAAACCTGCGAAACACCCTGCTCTCCCAGAAGAGTCTTGAAGAAACGGTTGCAGCATCCCTCGAAAACAGTGCTCGTTTTATCCATTACCTGGATATGGTTGAACCTTTTTCAAGTGCCGAATTGACCGCTTTTGCCATGGAATCTGGCTTTGCAGGAGTGAAAATTGTCCAGGCCGGGAGTAGTGAAGCCGTGAGTGGACCCTCCGGCTGGCTGCCCGAATGGAAATGCAGGGAATCAGGTGGACTGGAACGACTCGGAGATGAACAGCTTTATCTGTTTACCTACCTTCCTGTCCCTGAGTCCGGAAGTATGCTGCAGGGAGATTGCGTGTTGGTTGGGCTTTCTTCCCGGACAATTGATGCCACGCTTGATAAGATTTCCGTTGAGCGTCTCCTGAATATGTTCGAAAATATGTACGATATTGCCTATGTACGTTTTGAGGCTGACTCCGGTGCGTATCCCGTATCGACAAAGGAGGTCTTAGAGACGGTTATTGCTATTGGGGATAAGCGGCTTATTGTCGCTTTGAAGACAGATCGCTTTGGTAAGCGTCGCCAGCAGATGCAGCGAGAGTTTGTGATTTTCCTCAGCTTTCTCATTCTTTTTGGTGCACTTTCCTCCTGGCTCCTTTTTCGGATTCAGCGACAACGGTTACAGCAGACGCGTGATTTTGACAGGAAGATGGCGCGTCAGCACGAAGATGCGGCACTTGGCAGGGCAGCCGCAACCCTCACCCATGAACTTCGCAATCCTTTAAACGCCATTGGTATGGGACTGCAGCGTCTTCAGATCGAGGCTGCAGCACTGGATGAGGATCACAGCAAGCTCATTCGCAGTATGCGCAGCGCTGTTGATCGGTCTAATACCATTATCACCAGACTGAAAGATTCCATCCACTCTTTTGAAATAACAAGAGATAAAATTGATATGGGGGTACTGGTCACTCAGGTAGTTACACTCTACCAGGCACAGTGCGACGAGCAGCAGATTACCTTAAGTATCAGCTGTGACAAGGATATGTGTCTTCTCGGTGATAGGGTTCTTCTTGAACAGCTTTTTGAGAACCTTGTTAAAAATAGTGTGGAAGCACAACCCGATGGCGGATTTATAGATATTTCCATTCATCTGGCAGATGATGCAACAGTCTGTCTTGTGGAGATTGTGAATGGTGGTTTTTTGCTGTCCCAGGACAAGAGTGGGCTGCTTTTTGAACCCTACTTTACCAGTAAAAGCAGAGGAACCGGCCTTGGTCTTGTTATCAGTAACAAAATTGTTCGGGCACACGGGGGACAGCTTGACTGGGATGCTGATTATAACAAACAGACTGTTCATTTTGTGGTCAGTCTGCCAACTTCTTAACGTTTTTTTCGCAGATTTGACGAAGAATACAAAAAGCGGTGTACAAGCCGAAAGCACGTGAATTCCTATGCTGATACTGATAGTCGATGATGAAATAACCCAGCGGGAAATGCTGCAGGGTTTTCTTGAAAAACAGGGTTTTAAAGTGCTGACCGCTGCAGGCGGCAATGAGGCATTGCGTATTTTCGAATCTGCTCCCGTGGAGCTGGTGCTGATAGATCACCGCATGGAGGACATGAATGGTGATGAGGTGCTTGAACGGATGAGAGGCGCCTCTCCTCTGGTGCGGGCAATTATGATTACTGCCTACGGAGATGTGTCAACGGCTGTAAAAGTGATGCAGCTCGGTGCTGACGATTTTATGGAAAAACCCGTCGATCTTATGGATCTCCTGGCTAAAATCCGTAGAATTGAACAAGGCCTTATGGTTGAGAGGGAGTCTGGAAAGATAACAGAATCACTTGAGCAGATTGAATTGCCAATATCAATCATCGGTTCCAGTAAGCCCATGCAGGAGCTGCTGTCTCTTATTTATCGCGTCGCTCCAACGGAATGGGCTGCCTTGATTCACGGAGAGACCGGTACAGGAAAGGAACTGGTGGCAAGACTTATACACCTGATGGGGCCTCGGAAAAATGGCCCCTTTGTTGAGGTGAATTGTGCTGCAATCCCAGAAAATCTGTTTGAGTCAGAACTCTTTGGCCATGAAAAGGGGGCATTTACCGGTGCTGCTTCACAGCGTCGTGGACGTTTTGAGCTTGCAGCTGGCGGAACGCTTTTTCTTGATGAGGTGGGAGAGTTGCCTCTGCAGCTCCAGGCAAAACTCTTACGTGCGCTGCAGGAAAAGAAGGTGAGTCGTGTCGGTTCGGAAAAAGAAATCGACGTTGATGCCAGGGTGCTTACTGCTACCAATAAGGATCTGCAGCAGATGGTGAGTGAAGGCAGTTTTCGTGAAGATCTGTTTTTTCGTCTCAATGTTCTTGAATTACGCGTTCCCCCTCTGAGAGAACGTCGTGATGATATTGTGGAGCTGACAGAATATTTTCTTGGTAAATATGCAGTCAGCGACATTGGGTTCGGCACTGATGCCATGGCCCAGCTGGTGAAATATCCATTTCCTGGTAATGTGCGTGAGCTTGAACATCTCATTCAGCGTCTGGTTACTCTTGTCCGTGGATCTCGAATTGAAGTGATGGATCTTCCCATGAGGGTACGTGAGGGCAAGAATACGGGAGGGCTGCTCAGTGAGCGCCTGGCTGAGGTAGAAAAAGAGATGCTGATAGCAGCACTGGAGGAACACCAATGGGTTCAAACCAAGGCTGCGGATTCTTTGGGGATAAGTGAGCGTGTTCTGCGGTATAAGATGAATAAAGCAGGGATCAGGAAGTAGGAACTGGAGTTGTTGTAACTGCTTTTGTTTTCAATCCGAGTGCCCCGACTGAAAGTATCAACCCACTCCGGGAAGGCAGTGGATTGATGAAAAACAGGACATCGGGGCTTGTTATTTCGATTTTTCTGCAAGTTTTGCCTGCAGGAGATCACCAAATGTTCCAAGGGTTGACGGTTGTTCTCTGTTGCTTTTCTGAAAACTTTCGATCAACTTTTCCTCTGCCTTTTGATCGTCTTCAGGGCCGACATAATCAGAAGGAACAAGGCTGATACGTTTTTCTACGGTATCAACACTTTCTATCTGAACTTCAATTTCCTGTCCTTCTTCAAGAACTTCACGTGGATGATTGATGCGTCGTCCTTTGCCAAGCTTGGAAATATGAATCAGTCCATCCACTCCGGCTGACAGGGTAACAAAGGCACCAAATTGAGCCAGCCGCGCCACTTTTCCGGTGAGGATCTGTCCAGCACTGAGCTTCGCGGCGGCCTGTTCCCATGGATCTTCCAGGGTCTCTTTGATGCTGAGAGTGATACGGTTATTGTCCCAGTCCAGTTTTTTTACAACTACACTGACTTTTTGATCCACCGCATAGAAATCATTGATGTTCTCAATCCTGCTCCAGCCGATCTCTGAGATAGGCACAAGCCCATCAACGCCGCCAATGTCAACAAAGGCACCAAAGTCACGAATGGAGGTAATAATCCCGGTCAGCGTGTCACCCTCTGCCAGTGTTGCCTGTAACGTATCACGGAGTTTTTCCCGCTCCTGTTCAAGAAGGGCACGGGCTGAGACCACAATATTTCTGCCATTTTCTTCATAGCTGGTTATGAGAAAGTTCATCCTCTGGTCAATATATTCGGCTGCCGCATCTTCAACACGACGCAGTCCCATTTGGGAATAGGGACAAAAGGCGCGGATGGAACCACCAAGAGTGATTTCAAAACCACCCTTAATCTCTTCCTTGACAACACCTTCAACGGGGATGCCGCTGCGGCATGCTTCTCCAAGGTGTTCCGTGTTTTTTCCGGAGCCTATGCTGATGGTGAAGAGCTGGGCTCCTCCCTTGGTTTGCAAAAAATAGACATCGAGTTTGTCACCAACTGCCGGGCTACTCTCGCCATCGGTGCTCTGTATCTCCGAAGCATCAAGAATACCCTCACTTTTTCCTCCGCAATCGAGAAAAATGGATTCTCCGCTGATCCCCACGATGGTTGCTGTGATCTTCTCACCGGGTTTCAGACGACGGATGGATTTGGATTCACTTTCCTGGAAAAGTTCGGCAAAACTGGCATTCTCTTCTGACATGTTGATAACCTGTTGGTTGAGTCTTGATTTGGATGCTGCTGGAAAATATTCTGGCATTGTACTTTTTTATCAAAAAGAAGGAAAGAGAGAAATCAGTGCCTAATGGCAAGCGCCAGAAACTGATTTTCTTCCTGAAAGATCAGTTTCTTGGTGGAGAGATCCTGTAAAAAGCCTCTCAGCGTGTCTTCTTTAATTGTTGGAAATTCCTGACTGATCTCGTCAAGGCTGCGAATCCTTTGGCAGAAAAGATAAATTTTCCTGGAGGCACCCTGTAATCTGTGCTGCAGTGTGGAACCGTCCAGCTGTTCCTGACGTATAAGGAGAAAAGTCATGCCATCCCGATAGCTGAGGGGCGGGTGTGCAGTATTACGTTTATTGTGAAATTTCTTCCAGTTGCTGATTTTTTTGATGACTTCCTGCCACTGCTTATGTTGACGGCTCCTGTCACCACGGTAACCCTTGATAAGCATGTTGAGATTCCGGAGGATTTCTTTAGGAAAGAGTTTTTTGTTCTTTGGATGCTGGGTTACTGCAAGAATCCCATAGTTTCCGGGATCTTTTGTCACGGGTGAGCCATGACCGAGAAAAAAAGAGGCAGGGGCAAGAGGTGCGTAGGGGAGGACAAAATCCAGGTTGTTCAGGGTTTCTTCTACTTCGGTCGTGGTGCTGCCAGGGAATTCAACTATCAAATTTCCATCAAGCTGAATGCCGGCCTCGGCACTCTGGCGCATGGCCGCTATGTTTTCAATGGCAGTGGTTCCCTTTTTCATTCTTTTGAGCAGGCTGGTGGAGAGTGATTCGATACCCACCTGAATGGTGGTGAGGCCGCCTCTGCGATAGTTGCGCGGCGTGTCAGGATCTGTAATAACACGTACTTCAGCAAAGAAACTGTAGTCACACGTTTCATGGGCCAGGGTGTTGAAAAAACTGTCGGCCTCCTTTGGTGGCAGGGCATTGTCCGTAAAACAGAAATCAAGACATTTATGCCGCGTACTTTGCTGGCGCACTTCTCTGAGCATGCTGTCGGCCTGTTTCCAGCGGTAGCCGCGCCACTGGAGATTCAGGTTGCAGAATGTACATTTATTCCACCAGCATCCCCTGGAAAATTCAATGGGGAGAATGGGTACGAATGGCTGAGTGGGAAAGGTATGCGTCATTTCCCGAAAGTAGGGGCCGTAATCCGGTACCGGTAGAGTGTTCAAATCTGAAATACCAGGGCAACTGCTGCTGATATGTGCTGCTGTTTTCAGGCTGAAGACCTGGGGTGGTAAGGTGCTTGTGTCTCCTGCAGAATGGAGCGTATGACAGAGTTGTGCCAGATTATTCTCGCCCTCACCACTGATAACGAAATCGATCTGGGAAAAACCATGGAGGAGGGATACCCCAATTTCTCCGACACAGCCGGAGCCACCGAAGACTATAGGCAGGTCTGGACAGCGTTTTTTTATTCTATCCGCTGCTGTGAGTGATGAGATCAGTTGGTTAAAACAGACGGAGAATCCAATGAGATCATAGGCTGCAAAGTCCAGGCTGTCGAGCCACCGTTCCAGGGCATCGTCGAGGAGCTGTACGTATCTGTCGAAATCAAGGTCTTTAAGACCTTTTTCCCTGCGGCAGCTTTCATAAAAGAGTTGTTCAGCCTGATTCCTCTGTTTAGGAAAAAGCAAGGGGCTGTACAGTGCCTCACCAGCCCAGCTGTTTTTTGCGAGATAGTGGTATGTTTCGGTGCCAATGGCAGCGGCGGCAGTGAGGTAGGGATGGAAAAGGCTTGTTACAATGGAACCGTTTTCTCTGGTGTCGAGCCAGGATTTGAGTGCGGCAAGCTGGATGGAGGGACGATTAAAAATCGACCAGGGCATAGAGACCAGTCCCAGCCGAAAGGGAGTTGCTTGTTCCATTATTGATTGATGATCTCTGTACCTTCCGGTGGATTGAAATGAAAGAGTTGTTTCATAAGCTCGGTATTGTCTCTGTCAAGAGTATTGACCAGAAGATTACTGAAATTAAGGACAGTCAGCGTGTCGAAATGATCCAGTATTTCTATACGTCGAATAAGGGAATCATCGGTCACCCAGAGATGAATTTCGGCGACCTGAGACTGTTTTGCTTTGGGAATCAATTTGATGATAGTGGTCTGGTCTTCGGGACTCAGAGTCAGATCGGCGGGGAGGACAGTGAAATCCTCAAGCAGATCACCGGATCCTGTGAAAAAAGAATAGGTCAGATCCTGCTGCAGGGCAGAAGCCGGGCTGATGATCATCTGAGCCATGGAGGCAAAATACATTGAAAATGTAACACCGTCGCTTACCAGCACCTGTTTTTCGGGAGTTGAATAGTTCCAGCGCATTTTACCATTATTTTCACCGGCAGCAGTGCTTTTTAAAAAGAAGGCCTGGCCGCTTCCCTTTTTGGGGCGTCCACTGAGCTGGCCTCTGGTGTCCTGATTGAAGTCAAAAGTGAATGAGTAGATAGTGTCATAGCGCTTCTGCAGTCGTGAGGCGACTTCCTCAGGTGTTTCTGCCGCATTTACCAAAGAGGGCAGGAGCAGGGTGGTGAGAAAGAGAAAGGTGAAAAGAGAGAGTCTGGCTGCCTGGAAAGTTTTCATGCAATAATTAACTCCATTGGACGGGAAAATATACGCTCGGCAACTGGTCGGGCTGTTTCTGTACTGTCAGAGACATAGTATCTGTGACTGGCATTTCCATTCTTCGATATGATATCCGGGTTACTGAGAAGGAATTCTTTTACATAGTGAGCGGTTTCAATGGAAGAGTCAATGAGTTTAACCCGTTTGCCGATCCGTGGCTGAATCAGATCCTTTAGTAGAGGGTAGTGGGTACAGCCAAGTACCAGTGTATCGATTTGTCTGTTTTTAAAGGGGGCAAGATAGCGACGGAGAATCATTTTTGTTTCTCTTTTATTTAGCCAGCCTTCTTCAACAAGCGGTACAAGAAGGGGACATATCTCCTGGAAGACTTTACAGTCTGGTTGCCTGGCAAGAATTGTTTTTTGATAGATGTCACTTCTGACCGTGGCCCTGGTACCGATTACTCCGATTCTGCCGTTTCGACTTGATGAAATAGCACGGTTGGCCGCCGGAGTGATCACCTCTATGATGGGGACGCTAAACTTTTCCCGAAGAGTTTCCGTGGCCACCGAAGATGCTGAGTTACAGGCAATAATAATTAATTCCGCACCTTTATCCAGCAGGAACTCGGTGTTATGGATGGAGTAGTCGATAATGGTTTTCGGGCTTTTGGGGCCGTAGGGGCTCCGTGCAATATCACCGTAATAGACGAGTGAATAGTCCGGGAGCAGCTGCTCAACGGCGTGAGCTACTGTCATGCCGCCGACACCTGAATCAAAAATACCTATCATTGATAATACTGTGGTTGTAAATTGATGGTTTTGCCGGATGCTGTTGTTTCCTCAGCAACGGTGGTTTCTTTTGCAGCTGCAATTGATTTTGTATAAAAAACCTCTCAGTTTGCATCGATAGTAAACCGGGAACTATAAATGTCAAGTGAAGAGAAGGCAGGAGCTGCAGCCCGCTTCATAATATCCCGATACTGCGAAACTCTTCCAGGAAATGATAGCAGGAGTTGACAGGCCGAAACCTGCGCATTACAGTACGTTGTACCCTGGGAACAGGGAGTACAATATAAAAAAAACAAGACAAATAGTGAGACGGAGTCAGAAATGCCAGTATATGAGTATGAATGTCCAGCATGTGAAAAAGTTATTGAGGTTCAGCAGCGAATGTCCGACGATCCTTTATCTCAGTGTCCTGACTGTGGCGGGCCTGTGAAAAAAATCATGTCCATGAGTTCCTTTAAACTGAAGGGTGGCGGCTGGTACGCCGATGGCTACGCCTCTACACAGCCAGCAGGAAAGAGTGCATCCACCAGTAGTACGGCGACTGCGCCCCCTCCCTGTCAGTCGAGCGGAACTTGTCCCTGCGCGGCAGCAAATTCCTGATTATTGCTCTCTCTGGTTTCAGTCATGAATGGCCATTGCATCACCGTATGAATAAAACCGATAGCCCTTTTTGATGGCTTCCCGGTAACTGTCCATCAGGTGTTCACGGCCACAGAGTGCTGAAACCAGAAACAGCAACGATGACTCCGGCAGGTGAAAGTTGGTTATAAGATTGTCCACGACCTTGAACCTGTACCCGGGCATTATATAAAGTCCGCACCAGTCTTCTCCCGCCTGTATCCTACCGTCAGAATCGGTCATGAACTCCAGGGTTCGCACCGTGGTCGTACCCACTGCCCATATCTTTCCTCCTGCCTTTCGCACTGCGTTAATTTTGTCAGCACTTGCCTGTGACACCGAAACATATTCCTGATGTATCCTGTGATTCCTGATATCCTCACAGCGAACGGGAGCGAATGTACCATGTCCCACGTGGAGAGTGATCTCTGTAAACTCCACACCTTTGTTTCGAATGGCCTCTAGCAGATTTTCTGAAAAGTGAAGTCCTGCCGTTGGCGCAGCGACTGCTCCTGGGGTTTGGGCATAAACCGTCTGGTAGCGTTTCCTGTCGTCGTCGGTACTGCCCTCTTTCCTGCTGATATAGGGCGGGAGCGGAACCTGTCCGTACTTCTCAAGGATTGTGGAGAGGTCTTTATCGCTGGAATAGGAAAGCTCAACAGTGACCTTCCCGCCATCGAGCAGTTCCAGCACCCTGGCCTCAAGATCCGGTCCCAGCAGAAGCAGAGAGCCGGGTTTCGGCCGTTTGGAACTTTTAATAAGCGTTGTCACTTCGGCACGGTTTTTTTCATTATGACCTTCGGATTCAACGGGATAGGAAAGGAGAAAGACTTCCACCTTGCCACCACTCTTCTTGTATCCATGGAGTCGTGCTGGAAAGACTTTTGTGTTATTAACCACAAGCAGGTCGCCGGGATTCAGCAGGTCGATGATTTGATGGAACTTTCCATGTTCCTGTTTACCCGTATGGCGATTGAGGCTGAGAAGGCGCGAATCTTCCCTGGCATCTGCCGGGTGTTGGGCAATGTTTTCAGGTGGAAGTGTGTAGTTGTAGGCCTGGAGGGTGAATTCCTGTTGCATGCGTAATTCGCTAAGTGTAGATTGAAAAAAACGGTTGGATGTACCAACTGGTATTCTGGAAAAAGGTCTACCTACCATGTTCCTTGTCGTTTGCGCAACAGAATTTGAGCTTCAATCACTGCTGGATTGCAGTGTTTGTAAGGCTGACGAATGGATGAGCCTGGTCACTGGAGTCGGTATGGTGGAAACAGCATTCAATCTGACCCGGTTCCTTGAAAAAGAAAAGAGCAAGAGCGAGTACGAAATTCATGCTGTCCTGAATTTTGGAGTCGCTGGCGCCTATCTGGCTGATGAAGAAAAACAGGCAGACCTTCTGCAGGTCTGTCTTGCTGAGAAAGAATTTTTTGGAGATATGGGAATCTGTTATCCAGACCGTATGGAACCCCTTGCTGAGGACTTGCTGCATAGATTTCAGTATGTTTTGGACTCCGATCTCCTCAATCGGGCCGAGTCTCTGCTGGAAGAAAACGGTCTTCAGGTTCGGCGCGGAAATTTCGTTACCGTTTGTGGAGTGAGCGCGACCGCCAGTCGTGGCGCAATGCTCAGGCAAAGGTATGATGCTCTCTGTGAAAACATGGAAGGCGCGGCTGTTGCCAGGATCTGCGAGGAATATATGCTGCCTCTACTTGAAATGCGTGCAGTTTCCAACTATGTGGAAGATCGTGATCTAACGCGTTGGAAATTAAAGGAGGCCTGTGATCAGGCAGGAAAAGCGGCCGCCATGCTTCTTAAAGGTTTGAAAAACGAATGACAACTCCAGTAACTCTTGGTTATTCACCCTGTCCAAACGATACCTATATCTTTTATGCACTGACCCATGGTCTGATTCCACTGCCTGATGTGCAGTTGGCAGCACCACTGCTTGAAGATGTGGAAACCCTGAACTCCTGGGCGGTGGAGAAAAAACTCGACATCACCAAGCTTTCCTTTCATGCCCTTGGTCATGTACTGGATGAATATTGCGTGCTTTCCGCAGGCGCTGCTCTTGGTCGTGGCTGTGGCCCGCTTCTTGTGGCAAAGCCCGGATTTGACCCTGCATTTCTTGATGATGCACGTATTGCCATCCCGGGCAGCCTGACCACCGCCGCTCTTCTTTTTCGCATGTATTCCCCTAAAGCCACAAATTTGGTGGTAATGCGTTTTGATGAAATCATGGGGGCGGTGGCAAGTGGAAGGGTGGATGCGGGGGTAATTATCCATGAAAGCCGTTTCACCTATGCAGAACATGGGCTGAATTGTCTGCAGGATCTTGGTACGTGGTGGGAGGAGACCTCGGGGCATCCCATACCATTGGGCTGCATTGCTGCCAGACGTTCCCTCGGAAAAGAGCGGATAGAACAGATAGACAGGGCTATCCATGAGTCCATTGTCTGGGCCGATGAACACCCCGGAGAGTGTCTTCCCTATATTCAGCAATATGCTCAGGAGATGGATCAACAGGTGATGCAAAATCATATAGATCTGTATGTGAATCAATATTCCAAGAATCTTGGGCCAGAGGGGATGGCAGCGATTGAGAGTTTTCTTCTTCTTGGCCGAAAGGCGGGTATTCTTCCCATCCTGCCAGATACAGTCACCCTGCAGATATGAGAGAGTTAACAGGAATACAGCAGGAAGCACCCATTCGTGCCTGTCTGCTTATCGGTGGTCGCAGTTCCCGGATGGGTCGCCCCAAACACCTGATTACTGGGGGCAACGGCAAAACATGGGTTGAGAATACCGTGGATCTGCTGCAGCCCTTTACCAGCAAGATCGTTCTTTCGGGACGGGGGGAGGTGCCGGAAAGTCTTGCCGCACTTACACGTATTCCTGATGTCCCCGGAGTACAGGGCCCACTCACAGGAATCCTTGCCGCAATGCGCTGGCGACCAGATTCCTGCTGGTTGCTGCTGGCCTGCGATATGCCTAACATTACCACGGAATCTCTGGAGTGGCTGATTGCCAGCAGAAACCCCGACTCCTTCGGAACGGTTCCCCGTCTTCAGGAAAATGGTTTTGTTGAACCTCTTCTTGCCCTTTATGAACCGCAGGCCAAAGACTATTTTGAAGAACTCTGCTCCTCCGGTGTCTTACGGATTTCCATGGTAGCCAGACATGCGAAGATAGCAACTCCAGTTATTCCACCGTCACTTTGCGGTGCCTGGAGCAATATTAATACCCCGGATGAATTGTCCCAGTCACTTTTGTAAAAAAAGCGAACCGGAGTTAGTCCCAAAACACCACACATATTTGTTACCATCATATTCAATGCAACAACAAGATAGAATACAGAATATTCAGGCGCTCCGTGGTGTCGCTGTCCTTTTTGTCGTGTTTTTACACCTTTTCAGTGTTGAGCGGAAATATGGCGGTTTGGAGACGATCCTTCCGGATATTCTCCAATTTGGGATATTCGGGGTGGATATGTTTTTTGTGATCAGTGGCTTTGTAATGGTCACCGTAACAAGAGGAAAATTTCGCAATTTCAGGCATGCAGTAACCTTTATCTATCGCCGTCTTTCAAGGATTTATCCATTGTACTGGGTGTACACTTTACTGGTTTTGGTTGTTTTTCTCATCCAGCCGTCCTGGGTTAACAGCAAACAGGGGAACCATATCTCTATTCTTGATTCTTTTTTGTTGATCCCGTCGCATTATTTGCCACTGGTTATGGTTGGATGGACTCTTATCCATGAAATCTATTTTTACACTGTCTTTTCATTGGCACTGCTCTTTTCCTCCGAAAAAAGACTGCCATTTGTGCTTGTGGGCTGGGGCGGAATTGTTGTCTTGGGGAGTGTCCTGTTTACTGTTACGCTCCCAACTCTCAGGATACTTTTTCATCCCCTGACTCTCGAGTTTATTGGGGGCTGTTTTCTGGCAATCCTGTATCAAAAAAGGAACTTCACTGTAAAACCTGCTATCCTCGTTGTTCTCGCTTTAGCTGCTCTCGTGGCCTCGGTCTCCGGATACTATCTCTTTACTGCTGTTACAGGAAGGATCGAACCGCTCTATTGGTGGAGGGTATTCATTTTTGGTATCCCTGCGCTGGCAATTGTATTCTGTCTGATCAATGCAGAGAGGAATGGTTATCTCATGAACCGCTATCTGATCAGCGTTGGAGATGCCTCATATTCCATATACCTGTCGCATATATTGAGCTTAAGCCTCGTCGGGAGGATTTGGGGGACTTTTTCTGTCAATGGTCTTGCTGATAATATGGTAGTCCTTCCAATTGCCCTGGTGTTTGTCATTGTCGTTGGCATGGCCAGCTACTCGTTAGTTGAAAAACCACTCCTGAGAGTAAGCCGAAAACTGATTTAGTCGTTAAAAGGGGTAGTCCAGTGCTGTAACATCTTCAAATCAACAAAAACTGTGGATCAAGATGATACAAGAGCAGTTCTGTGAAGCTAGCTTTTCCTGCAGATTTTCCATTCAT
>JGI10211J34971_10000506_pt1 | contig 31915 bp, 85 predicted proteins | sample Etolagsediment_FD_34971 | JGI IMG/M metagenome (IMG submission 34971)
TTCATATCGCTCGATAAACTGTCGAAGTTCTTCTGCTGTTACTGCGTAAGATTCATCATTCATCATATAGTCTCCTGCTGTTGTAAATTTCAAGTCACCCATCGAGTTCATGAAAGTTTTCCTTCTTCTCTCATTTTTGCGCGAATTTTTGTTGCACTAATCTGATGTATATCTTCACCGAGATCGTGTTCCGTAAATGTGTAACCAACTCCTCGTCCATAACTGATGTCAACAATATTAGGTACACACAGAATTAGATACTGATGTCCGTTTTCGTAGCCTTCTTTTCGAAGTGCTTCTTCGATATTCTTGATTACATCAATCTCACCAAAGGGATTATCATCTTGCTTTGCGGTTCGTCCTGCGCCGGCGTCGCCATCAAAGTTATAGACATCTCGAATCATGATACAAACTTGACCTGTAGTTTCAAGCGCTTTTTTGAAAAGAGCTGTGTGTCCGTCATGCCATGGCTGCCATCGTCCTAGCATTTGCACCGTGGGTTTTTTCCAATCAAACATCTTTTATCCTTATGTGTCTTTCAATTGCGTTTACTAGAGTCTCATCAGTATTATCAAACCACTTAGAAATATGATAATTGTAGTGTAAAGGAGCTTCAAATATTTTGTTTGTGTCTTCGAAGCGACCTTCTTTGATAGTATCCATCCAAACTGTATAGTCAGCCTCGAAGATATATCGAGTGAGCTCCGTCGGACAGACAAAATCACAAATTACAGTGCGACCCTCGCCCTTTTCGTAGTTCGCAAGATTTCGCATGCGCCGTGCTTGACGAATTCGAGCTTCTTCACCAAATTCCCAATCGTTAGCCATACGACGAATTTCATCAGCGTTATACCAAGCACATTCAAGTCGTTTCTGAAGACGTTCTGCCAACCAAGTCTTACCAGAACCAGGCAAGCCCATAATGAGTATTTTCAAATCATGCTTCCTTTTCTGCTGCAATGTATACCAAAGTAAGAATCAAGCAAATTGCAGTCATAATCATGATACCTGCCAGTAATCCATATCCAAGCAAATAAACTTGATATGCGGTCAATAAAGATGCAAACTGCGATAAGAAACGAATTCCGATATGATCTTTTTCTGGCTCGAACTTTATTTTTTCGTGCGAAGTTCCTAAAAGCGCAGAAACTGCAAATACAAAAATAAAAGTTGCAAACGCGGCATGAGCTACAGGTATAAGTAAAATCCAAGCAATGCCGGTTTGTTGAAAAGCTAATACACCACCTAGGTGTATTAGCGCTACCGTTGTATATCCTACTGAGGTCATGATTTCTCCAGAATAACGGCCCTTAGGCCGCCATGTCAAGTGCAAGGTTCAGTGCTTCAGTCTTGCGCTTTGCGTTACCGCCAAACCAAGCCGAAGTCATGCGGTTGTCGTCAGAACGACCGAGCTCGTGGTCAGTAAGATAAGTCACCGCATTATAGATGTTCCACCAGGAACCAGGCTTGAAGTTCGCACCTGGAGAGGTCTCAACGAGTTCCACCGCGCGCTCAGCAGTACGAGACAGATCCTTGTCTTCCTTATTTGAAGTACCAAAGACTTGACCGAAGTACTGAGTCAGATCCTGCTCCTGGTAGTTACGAGAACCAAGAAACTCTGCAGCTTCCTTGAAGTTTTCCACGCGACGGTGAGACAGACCAAGGATTTCCTTTACGCGTTCCGCATCAAATTCAGCGCGGTGGTTGACTCGAACCGAAGGCTGACCCTTTTCGTTGAGAGCCATCGTCAGTGTGTTGTTACAAACAACGCGTTCGAGAACAAACTTGACGTCGATCGAGTTACCGTAGATATGAGGATTTGAAAACAAAAGATAACCGCGAACTTCGTCACCGCCAAAGAGTGTAAAGCCATCCTTGACATCAGCCAAAGCCCAAACAATCCGACCGTCTTTGAGAGAACCAGCGGTATCCATCATCATGTCGCCGTTAGCAACGAAGTCTGTAAAGAATTCAAAAGCTTCGCGATTTTGGACTGGGTTCCAACCCTTGCCCACTTCAGACAAGATTTTATGATCCGAAGAGCGAATAAGTGCTTGCCGACCAGTCGGAAATTTTTGGCCTCCTGCTTCGAAGAATGTATCGACTTTTTCGACTTTCCAGTTAAGACCTGCAGCTTCCATCATTTGAAGCGGAGTCATGTCGTCCGATACCGGAGTACCAAGACCGTGCCACGGCTTGCCCTGCGAAGCGCGATACGCCATTTGAGCTTCACCGTTGATGATTTCAAGTTCGTGTGCCATGATGTAGTTCCTTTTCAGTTTTGTTTCGGTATTTAGATAATATAATGATTCTGTCTATTTGTCAACAGGTTTTTACCATTCTTTCCGATCTTCTTCATTCATGTAGCCATATTCATACTGCTTGATCTGATTAGCAGACATGTCTTCTTTTTCTACACGAGTTCCTTTACCAGTACCTTCGGGCCACCAGTGAGGATCAAAGCGTCGACCATAGTAAGCATCAGCAGAACCACGATCTTGAGGGCTTCCATGAGTAGGCCATTCGCTACTTTCCACGGGAATAATTCCATTTGCGTTCATTATACAACCTCCGAGAGCATTTCGTTGATAGCTTCCTGGATGGGAAACTCATTTTTTAGACTGTAGCTGAGACCGAAGTGGTAGCAGAAGTAGTCTGCGCCGTAACGAAGATCATAGTCTTCGAACTCTTCTGCTTCCATGATCCACTGAAGAGCTTGAACTTCAGAAGTGGCACCGAGTTCGTACATTTTTTCGAGACGCTCAGTCAGAGCAAGAGCAGCACGAGCTTCGGCTCGACGCTCACGATCCATTGTTTCATTGAGTTCCTCGATCAGAGAGTCCCACATTGCCTGACGGGTATCGTCACCACACTGAGTCCATTCTTCCCAGAAGTATTCACTAGGACGGAAGCCACGAGCATCTTTGTGAAGATCAGAAACAATGTTCTCGTCGAAGGTGTAAGTCATGATGTTTCCTTTCATACCGTATATTTTGATACTATACTGATTCTACTCGTTTGTCAACTGCTAATGTTCAGAATATGAAATCATTTGCAAATTATTCATCATGTTATGTGTATGCTCTCCGTAACCAGCTTTAATCACGTCAATAATACTCACATACTTATCTTTCGTCTTGATTGGAGCTACAAAGTAGTCATCTTCTTCGAGACTTGTATTCATTGCCACAAATTTGTGAGCAGAATCTTCACTCTCGAAGCTGAAAGCTTTGACTACATCAAAGCCATCATTTGCTGCAAAGAGAGCAAACTTGAGATAGGTACCTAGAAAGACACCCATCTCTTTATCAATCACTAAATATCTACTCACGCCAAGCCGTAATCATACCGAGGATTGCTAGGGTCATTTTGAGCATCGGCAATCATCTTTAGCTCAATGCGCTCAGCTTGCTTTTCCTGAAGCTCAGCAACGTAGAGGACTTCTTCTTTCAGTGTTTGAAGATCATAGCCAAAACGATCTGCACGACGAAGAAGATTCCGAAGCTGCTTTGCGAATTCATAATGTTCCATCATTTGAGTCTCCTTAGTTTTGGTTTGCTACAATGACGCGTTCAGTCCAGATACGCGCTGGAGTGTGTCCAAATTCAACTGCATCACGCCGGGCGCGCGCGATACCAGAAGCTTCATCGCGACACCACGTAAAAGCGCGAATAATCTGGCCAGTAGTAGTTTCGACAAAGATTACGAACTGAGGTGTAAACATTGTAGGTTCCTTTCGTTTTACCTATTATGATACTATACTGATTCTTCACATTTGTCAACCATTTCAAACCATTCTGGTACAGATCTTTTTGACCACACCATCTTGAAGCGGTGTTGCTTAGTCTGATAGAAAGCTCGATACGACTTGACTACATCATTTGGAAACATGCACTCAGGGTTTGATTTCATTGCAAGAGGCTGTGGTGTGAAAGGCCCAACGGGAATGTTTCGCGGAAGTTCTTTCAGTCGATCTCGTAGCAAAGTGTCTGTTTTGTGTACCTTACCGTAACGATATTGGTATTCATCACAGAGAGCTGCAAAGTGAACCCAGTGCCACGTGTAGTTGTTATTTGATTGCATTGTCCAAACCGTGCACGGATGATGCATGTGAACAGCTTTGTAAAGAACATCTTCTCGATCATCTGGCAGTGCCCAGTACCGCGACAGGGTTTTACCAGATTTAGAAGATCGGCGCTCTTCGGTGCCGTCGAGCATACGATGAGCAGTGGAAAGCATTTGCGCGCTTTCCACCACCATCTTCACAATATGGCGATTGCACTGAAGTTGTGCTGCTTTGACTGGGTGTTTATCAAGTACGAATAAGTTCATATTGTTTTAGTCCTACGCCAAGAATACCAAGTTCTACGGATTTGATATGATTGCATTTATACGTCATGCGCTTTTTACAAGTACACGAAAAGCCATCATCGTGCATTTCGACTTGACAGCCTCGAAAGGGCCAGACTGTGCCTACAAAATGATGGCTCTCGGTTCGAATGAATTTGGTGAGTATCCGGTTCGTGTTAAGCTGCATCTTTTTCACTCAAAACAGTAATAACATCAGTGAAGCGCTGTTCTCCATACCGAGAAGCTACAAACCACGCTTCACCGTCCCAAAGATAAAGATATTCCGCACCTGCGTAATCGTAGCCGTTCTTCATGAACTGCTCGACAGACTCATAGGGAACCGTAGGTTCCTGGTGAACTGATTCCTCGATGGAGGTTTCAAGATCAGCACTCAGAGAAGAAAGATAGCCAACATTGGCAACAGCCGATGCGCTTTCTTGAGTATTGAAAAAGTGGATCAGCGCATTTCCAACGCCATCCACGTAGCCGTCGTAGTGAACATAAGTGGCTTCAACCGAGCCGTCTTCGGAATTCCAGATGCCGATCATCGCATGAGTACCCATAGTGTAGTTCCTTTCGGTTTGATTTGATATTATGATACTATACTGATTCGGGGTGTTTGTCAACCCCTTTCGTACGCAGTAATCAACTGGTGAGCCGACATACAGATCGGCTTGAGGTAAGCGTCATAAGCGCCATCGAGCCACATACCGCGGTAGAAGATTGCATCCGCGTGAAGCTCATCGAAATTTTCATCTGAGGTGTCGATCCAATAGTAACGCTTTGACTCGCGAACAATTGCAGGGGCTTCGAGATCGCGCTCGATGTGATCATCATAGAAGCGCTTGGTAATCCGAATCATCGTCATAAGTTTTCCTTTCCTAACTTATAATATGATTCTAAACCATTTCAAAACAAATGTCAACCCCCTTCGTACATTTGTTTGAACTTTTTTCGCACTTCAAGAAAGTGCTCGAGGTAGTCATAGGTATTGATCTTGAAGACTTGAGGTTCACCATCATCGACAGTGATCAAGATTACACCTTGCTTGATAGCAATTCCAGTCCTTTCAAGAAATGCGGCGGCGTAGAAGCTTGCTTGGACGAAGTAACCAAAATTATAAATATTAATGTAGTTCGCGGAGTACCAGTCCCAACTACTCTACGTTAACGCATTTAAAAATAAGGAACGCAGCTCATGTCTATTTATACTCCCTACACGTATCTTATCGGTTGGACAAAATATGATAAATGGTATTATGGTGTTCGCTATGCAAAAAATTGTCATCCGTCTGATCTGTGGGTCAAATACTTTACTTCATCAAAACACGTAAAGGAATTTAGAGAAATCAATGGCGAACCAGACGTAATACAAATTCGCAAAAAATTTAATAATCATAAAGATGCTTTAATTTGGGAAGAATGTGTACTTCGAAGATTAAAAGTATCAAAATCAGATAAATGGTTGAACATAACTCACAATAGAGGGTTTCCATTACTAAGTGAGTTACCTGAAGACGTACAAAGAAGAAGAAGCGAACTAATAAGTAAATCTAGTAAATCTAGATCATATCCTGGAAGAGTTATATCAGAAAAATCTAAAGAAAAGTCACGAAAAACACACAAAAAAATTTGGAAATCTTATACTAAAGAAGAATATGAAAAAAGATGTGAAAAATTTAGAAACGGACAATCTAAAATTTCAGAAAATACTAGAAAAAAACAAATAGAAAAAAGAAAGCAAACTATAGATTCAAAACCAGATATAATATGCCCACACTGCGGGAAAAAAGCAAAGGCAAGATCCGCATCTGCAATGTCTAGACACCATTTTGATAATTGTAAAGAAATTAGTATAGAGATAATAGAAAAAAGAAATCTTATTGATCAACTTAAAACAGATATTAGTAAAGTGAAATACACAAAGGAAGCACCGGAAATAACGACTGGGTGTTATATTCAAACGAGAAAATTAAAATCAAAAAGAAAAGAAGTGATGGAGATTAAAATTTATTTAGCAAAATATCGTATCACATTAGGTCGGAGTTGGTATCAAAAAAATACAAAATGGCTCAAAGAGATCTTACATATTCTTCGTACTTTTGACGACATGATAAGAAATCATGAAAGGGCTCATAAGTATTTCCAGTGAAAACTTGAGAATTTCCTTCATCTACTGTTATAATTATTGCATAATTTTTTATGGCAATGCCTGTACGTTCTAAAAACGCCGCGGCGTAAAAGCAAGTTTGCATTTCATAACCTCTAATCCAAGATCTCTTCTTTTCCTTACGAGACGTTTTGAAATCGATAATCGAGAGTTCACCATCAAATTCTGCAATACAATCAACTTGACCTGCGCACTTGAGCTTATCACTATACAGGAAAGTCTCTTGCATCCAGATGTTGTTTAGTCTCTCATCAAGTATCGACTTTATACCATTGAAGGACACCACGCTTGTTGGCATGTGTCCTTTCTTGTAATCTGGTTCGTTGTTAAGATAGTCTTCTGCAATCTTATGAACTGCAGTTCCTCGCTTCGAAGCAAATGCAGAAACACGATTTGCTTCTTCCTCTCCTACTCGATTGCGCCATTCTTGGATCGCGTCCTTTCCGAGAATAGACAACACAGTTGTGATAGAAGGATATGCGTTACCTTCTGGCGTGAAGTATTTTCTTCCTACTTCAGTATTCTTACGAGTGATCTTCGGTAAAACAATTCCATGGTCTACATGATGAAACATAATATAATCCTTAGTTAGCCGCCAGCAAATATTTTTGATGATCCTGAAATAATTGCGCCCATATCAGCCGAGTCTCCTATTCTAGCAACTGGAATTCCTCCAATGGAAACTTTACTTGAACCAGCATTTACTACAGCAGAGTGAGGTATGCATGCAGGAATAGGAACAAGGATCGTATGCGGTGCTATAACGTCTCCTACGATTGCAACCGGTTTTCCGCCTATCGTTACTTTATCCTGCAAAGCTCCTTTTATGCCAGCAACCACTGTGCATGGATGACCGGTTGATATTTTGTCTACTGTGCATACTGCTACCGCTGGCATTAGTATTTACTCCTTGAAACTAGATCTAAAAGAATAGTGGTGTCTAACGTAAGATTTGGGAAAAGATAGTCTTGTTCGTATGTCGACACTACGCTATTTGCTTCTGTTGCTAATGAAACTTTGTATTCAATTACTTCGCTTGTAATTGCCCATTCTATGACAGAGTCTTCTTCCGTAGCATTATTTGCCGTCTTAAGTTCTATATCAAAGCTTCCAAAATCTTCTGCAAAGCTTATAAATCTGTACAAATCAATTTCTGGTTCAATTGGTCCAATCTGTTCTACCGTGATTTGAACTGAATTGTTTGAAGTGGATNTAATACTTACATTTGCTGTGGTATTAGCAACTGAAACATTTGAACTCANTACCACNACGTCTGCATTTGCTACATCATCAAATACGTTGAAAGTTACGTTGAATGTATAATCACTGGTTGATCTGATACTAGGAAACTGAGTCTCCGGCTCATTTGCCGGAGACTCGAATATAGTATTAGAATTTTCTATTTCATAACTTACGACATACGCCATTTATGCTACTTCTAATAATTGCTCTTTTGCTATTATATATTCTTTCACGAGTCCTGAGCGAACGATGTCATCAATTCCAAACTCAACTACTTCAAAAGACGGTATTGAACTGAGTACTTTCAGGAAATTAGAAAGGCCTGAGATGTCTGCTTTATTCCTTGATTGTTTTAGATCATCCTGGCGAGTGTCTCCACAGAATACAATCTTAGAAGATTCTCCTACTCGAGTAATGATAGTGTCGAGTTCATGATACGTCATAGACTGACATTCGTCTACAATGATTACTGAGTTATCAAAGGTGAGACCTCGAATATTCGATGAAGTCGTAAAATGTATCATACCTTTTTGCTTGAGTATTTGATAGGCATCGCCTCTTCCAAATAGATCGTTTACAATATCTACGTAAGGTGCTTCGAAAATTGCTTCCTTTTGTGGTAAAGTGCCTGGGACGAAACCCTGTTCGCGCGTCTGAACTGCAGATCGAATGATGACGATTCTCTCATACTCTCCTTTCTCTAGTACGTCCTGTAACGCTAGGTATGTAGCGCACATTGTTTTTCCTGTACCTGCTGTTCCGATGGCCGCTAGATTATATCCTTGTCGATAAGAGTTGAACAATTCGGATTGAGTTGGAGTAAGTGGTTTGATCTGTCTCATTCCAAACTTTGTGTTTAGAATATTGACCATATGATCCGTATCTCTTTCCTGTCTACGTCTNTCCTTGCGGGATAGTCTGCGTTGTTTAGCCATGAAACCTCCTTCTAAAACGACCTCAGNCGAAATTGTTAAGAAGCCGTTTATTGGTTATTTGTGAAAGCACAACATTGAATCACCATGTATTGATTGTATTGTGCTTATGCACGGTTGCTTTTTTGAGAACATCACGAAAACTGTCGTCGGGTCTTTTGACACCAACACGAACCGGGTCAACGGTTCCCGGAAACCTCTTGAAAATTTGCTTGATATGAGGATTTTCTTCGAGGAATAACTCTCGGTCAGAGTTACTCATCGACTTTTCAAATTCTTCTTTCGTGTTTTCGTCTCGAAACGAATACGTAGGCATTGATTCTCCTTTACAAAAAAGGCGGCTGCAGAGCAGACCGCCATCAATACATCATATAGATCTGCTTGTTTTTATTTATACAAGCATGTCGTGAATTTCGCGCCAATTTTGCACTTTTGTGATCGAAGGATGATCAAAATCTTCATTGAAGTCGTGTGCAATGAGCAGAGAATTGAGACCAATCTTTTGGCCTGCAAGCGCATTGTCTGGCTTATCTTCCACCCAAACGCATCCGCTATCTGCATAGGGAAGAAGCGCTTCATCTTTATCAGCTCCGCACTCAAGACACTCGACCTTTTCGAATACAGTCTTACCAAAGAGAGCTTCAAGGTTCTTGACACGAAGTTTTCCAGCATAGGTGTCAGTACTCAATGAAGTAATGCAGTGAAAGATGAAACCGTGATCTTCGTGCAGCTTTCGAACATACTTTACAGCATCGCGAAATTGAGGTAGCCAGCCGATGGCAGCAGACTCATTGAAATGCCGAACGAGTTCTTTTGCTCGATCCTTTGGAATATCAAATGTTGTTGCAATATCGTATTCACCAGTTTGTACTGGTTCAAACCCACGTTCGCGCATCCAGCGAAAGAAGCCGTATTTCCAGTCAAGCAGAACACCGTCACAGTCTACCAGAATTAGTTTGTCACTCAGTTTCATATTGTATCTCCTTATCCAACTACATTGAAGTGAAAGTGAACGCCATTCTGAACAGCTTCTTGGCCAACGAACACTGGGAAGAAACGACCTTCTTCATTAGTCATCATAAAATGCCGAAAGCCTGCACAGCCTGCTTTTTCAACTGCACGGCGTGCATTAGCTGCGGTTTTGTAGGTTTTCGGGGCGGTGATGGTAAATTCACGGTTCATGATAGGTTCCTTTCGTATTACCTATTATGATACTATACCGATTCTTTACATTTGTCAACTGTCTTGTTCGTCAGCATTATAAAATGCTGAATTTTTTTCTTGAACCTTAGTTCGACGCTTCGCGCGGCGCTTTTCCATTCGCTTTTCTTTTCGGCGGTGATCATCGTCATCACTCCATTCATCATCTTCCCACTCTTCGCGGAACTTTTTGAACGACTTGGCCATTTTTTCCTCTTACTTACCAACCAAACCAGGAAATGCTTCTTCTACTACACTCTTGGGTAGACCCTTGAGTGGCTTCTGTTGAATCATCTGAACGAGCAACTCTGCATCATTATCATCAACATCTTCCAACAAGCTGATGAATAGATTTTCACGCTTGACTTGATTCAAATTATCATAACCACCACCTTCAATAAAGATGCGAAGTCGTCTTGTTTCTTTGTATAACATACCTTCAACACCTACATAACCGTTCTTTTTCCAAGGCGGTGGTATTTGTGGTATCAAGAACTTGACGTTATCCTTATCGTATGTGTACTTTAGAATAGTCTGTAAAGGAATGGATGCATTGGAACGTAGCCAATCTACCTTTTCTTTCTTATTCTTCAGTTCAGTGGCTTTATTGATAATTTCTGACAGTGAAAGTTTCATTAGAAGTCCTGTATATCTGTAAGGAGGTTTTTGAGTTTCTTTTTCATAAAGAAGTTCATCAGTTGANCACGACCAACTTCCTTTTCTTTNTTGAACTCTTCGAGAATTTGTGTCTTGTATTTTTCGGGGATTTCACCTAGATCAATGACTGTGCGATTACGATGATAGCGACGAAGTGTTTCTTCATCCATTTCATTCGTACCCTTCGAGTACATTTCAAGGCGCTTGCTCGTCATTGGCTTTTGACGCTGGCCTACCGCAAGGCAGTTGTCGGGTGAAAGAATATTTGGTACACCGTCACCAACATCACCTCGAAGTACGTGTTCGACGAGGTACTTTTCTGGATTTGCATTCTTGACCCACTTCTTACGAACCGGATCGAACTGTTGAACATTTGCGTATTTGTGAAGTTGGATGTAGTCTTTGTCACCAGACAAGATCAACATCTGTTCGGCGCCAATATTGAGTTCTGTTCCAAACACGTGAACAATAGTACCAATGACATCATCTGCTTCACAGCGATCGAGGTGAATAACTTTGTAAGGAAAGAATTCTTTCAGTTCATCGCGAATTGTGTTGATAATTCGGAAAAGTTCATTCCAATCGAGTTCAGACTCGTCACGAGACTTTTTACGGTTTGCTTTGTAATAGGGATAAACTTCTTTGCGCCAGCTGTTGATACCATCAGCGCAGATTACGACTTCGCCAAACTGTTCAGTGAACTTTTTTCGATTTGAACGAAGAGAGTTGAGAAACATGTGACGAATCAGATTTTCATCTACGTCAATGTTGTGGTGGTTGCCAATGCTAGCAAACAGAGAAGCGAGCATGACTTGGTTATAGTCTATGAGTAGCATTTCAGGTTTCCATAATTATTTTATATAGATATAGTATCATTCTTCTTCTGATTTGTCAACCGATTCTTCATCATCGAGGTCAATAAATTCCGCTGCGAATTCCTGTAATGGATGCTCTATACCTTGAGCATGAAGATAAAGAGAACGAATCGCTTCTAAAAGAAGAATGATCGAAGGGTAGTATTCTTCTGCTTCCGCATCAAATCGACAACCGGCTCGGACCATCTCAGTCAATACATGATTCCACAAGAACTCTGAAATATCATCAGCAAAACTAGTCTTATACTCTGCAAGCTTTTGAGCTAATTCTTCCGGAGACTGCGGAGGAGAATCAAGCTTCATTTTGGGAAATGTAATTACATTATTCTCAGTCATTTAGTTTTCTCAATACGCCATTCCAACTTTGTGTAAAGTTATTTATACCGCTACGAGGAAGCGCATATCTATCAGACTGAGTGTAATTCGCAAAAAAGTTTGGATCCTGAGTTATCACATTCAAAACATTTTTTGTAAGTGTGTAGCAGATATTTGCGTGCTCTTGTGCGTTTTCAGTATAGTCATATACGAGTGTAGCTCCATCTGATGTTTCTAAGAGAGCACCGTAGTTTGGATGGATACAGATTAGACCGTTACGAATTGCTTCAATGAGAGCAATACAGGACGTTTCTTGCCAGATGCAAGGATACATAAAGATGTGACTCTTTTCGAGAGCTTTCAGCACTTTTTCGTTTGATACGCTCCCGTGATAAGTCATAGAAGGATGCGATTTGATGTTTTCAAATAGTTTCTCGTACGGTTTATCTCTTTGCTTCCAACCGTAAATCTCAAAGGACGAATACACGTCAAGATGAATGTTATCAAATTCCTTCGAGAGTACATCAAAGATTGGATAAACAAGTTCAAGACCACGATGAGGAGTTGTATGATAAATGAATCTAATTGTCTCCATATCTTTTTGCTTCGGAGCATATTCGTGTTCGATAGCGTTGGGAATCACAGTACACTTCGAATATGGAATACCATAAGCCATTACGTATGTATCTCGTTGCCACTGGCTCACGAATACAAAGTGATCAAACTTAGCCCAACCTTCATCACGCAGAATTTTGTTTTCTGGATCGCCTGCAAGGTCATGGCACCACAAGATGTTCTTTACGTCGTCGTATAGTTCACGAGGCCTCGATAGATGAATTGCTACTTTTTCAAGTGATTGCTTATCCACGTTATCAAGTGCTCGCTGTCGCATCATTTCTGTGCCACCGCGAGCATTCTTTGACAATTCACTATTTACAACTTTACCTTTATAGATGCAACTCATGCGTTGAACTCCGTAGAAAAGCTAGTCAATGAGTCCCATCGAAAAGACCGCCAACCCTTTGCTTCTACATCGTACACTGCTTGTACGTTATCGTTTTCTTTTTTCGTTCTAGTTGATTCGTTTTCTTCTTGCGGTAGCATATCGGGATTGAGAGTACAGTGCATAACGCGAGTCTCTCCATTCACCTTCGTGAAAACTACTTTACAGACCTTTTCGTGAAGTTGCTTCTTAATGCTATCAACATCTTTTTTGCTGAGTACTACTTTTTCCATGATATTTCTCACTTCATTTTGAACATATGTTTTTCACGTTCCTTAGCGGAACCTTTCATCAGGTCATTCATACGGACACGAATGCGGCGCTTATTGGTTTCTTCCTTGTTCGGATTATCAATTGTTACCCAAGGATTTTGTCCCTTCAGCCAAGCTTTTTGCTTATCAAGCATTTTTTCTGCTTCGGACTTTGAAGCTCGCATAGCACGAAGAGTCGATTTGCTTACATTGCGATGCGTACCCTGAGAAATAAAGCCTTTGCTTTTACCGCCTTTACTTTTTGCCATAATATAGTTCTCCTTTAGAGTAGATTGAGGTCTTGAAGTATCTTGTAACTTACTTCTGTTGTGTCACTTTGGGGTTCTTTTCGTATTTGATTTACAAACTTATCCATGAAATGAATCTCTTTACCAGATCGTGATGCTATTGTAAGAGACTCCAACACGGTTTCGATGTCATATGGGTTTTCGAGAAGTATTCGGCTATGCAGCTTTTCCTTTCTTTTTTGTTCCATCGAGTGCCTTTTCTTTTTGATAGATTTTTTGAAGGACGCCGTGAAAGTCTTCGAGAGTGCTGTTGTTATGAATACGATATGTTCGAATGAAAAACTTATGTGAAAGAACGTGTTTTTCGTTGATTGGCGTCTTGTGATCTAAAACATATTCTTCTATGACATTGCCATCAAAATAACGACGAGAGTCAGAAGAGTAGTCACAACCATCTCGAGTGAGCTGAACCAAAACAATATTATCAGCTCCAATTGTATTTATAATTGGAGTCAATTCCTCGATAAAGCCACCATCTGAGACTGCATAATCACATCCACTTTGCATCTCTGCTGCAACACATCTACCAAAGAAATCAGGACCTTCGATGGGTTTGATAATTTCTTCAGATACATGAATAAGTGCTTCACGTCTTGACAAACCCTGCAAAGATTTTTCTGGACTTTCTTTTACTTCTCGATTGTGGTAGTCTTTCATAAACCATTGTTCAGATACGCCGAAGTGTTCAATGGTTTCTCTAAAAAGTACTTTTTTGAAACTGAGGTGTGTGAAGCCGCGAGCTTCAAAAAAATTTGCGGCTTCGTCCTTACCAGTACCCGGAGGACCGTTGAAGATAATGATCAAAACGCAACCTCGTCATCCATTTCATCCGAAATAATATCTTCAATCTCCTCGGAAAAAGCGCTGTCCCATTCTTCGGCAGTAATACCAGAAAGAATGAACTCGCGGTCGTTATCATTCAGGTAAGGCATGACGTCTTGAATATTGCAAGACCCAGTTTCCCAGGCAATCATATCGTCAGGATTGACGGGAATATCACGAGTGCGTTCGATACCAGTGATTACGCTTTTACGTTTGATCAGCATGTCTTGTCTCCATTATGTTCATATAGTTTATACTATATCAATTGGTTTGATTTGTCAACCGTTCTTTTAGGCTTTGTACGTGGCTACGATGAATTTTTGCCTGTACAATTCCGTTGTAATAGTTATCATCAAGTAGTGCGTGACGGTCGATCTGTTCCTTCAATTCTAAGTAAGACATCTCTCCTTTTGTTTTGCACAAGTGAAGTATCTCGCGGTAAAAATTGTCACGTCCGGTTTCCTCTACAAGATTCTTAACCTCTTCTGAAGATCCAAAGTAATCCTGCCAGTCTGACTCGACTATCTTTGTTCTTCGGCGCGTTTTACCTTTCAGCGGAGGTAACTTTCGTTTTGACTTGAAGATCTTTTTACCGATGTACTTTTTATCGTTGGACTTGTTCGTAATGATATAAACAAAGCCCGTATAGTCACCGATCATCTCACTTGTAAATTCTTCGCCATTATAAATCCACACGAACAATACTCCCTTTTGGAAGTATTTATTCAGTTTCTCCGCATTTGCGCGGCATCAACCAACGCCTTCTTATTATCCTTGCGCACTGGCATTAGATTTGACTTGTGCGTCGTGACAATACCAGCAATTTCATTCCCAGTATACTTTTGTGATTCTTTCTTGTTTCCATTACCAGCAACTCGATCGCTTGTCGGTGGCATGGCTCGTAGACCTTCTCTCAAGTTAGGTAGATCATGCACGCCCTGCCGACGACCATATTTACCGCGAAGAGACTTACCGCCCTTGTAACCCATAGATGCAAGCCATTTTTCATGTTCTTCTTTTGCGGCTTGTAACTTTTGGACTTTACTAATTTTTTGTCTTGGCATTGATACTCAACCCCATATTAGCAGAACGACCCATAAAGATGTCAGCATAAAAATCTTTCCGTTCAAAAGATACACCACTATCAGTTAGGTATTTTCGAAACCTGTTTTCTAGCATTGCTGCACCAGACTTGGTATATAATTTTTCAGCGTCGTCAAGGAGGAATGTTTCAAAGTCCCACAGAAGAGCATCAAACATGGTGATGTCGTACTCTGCCATCATACCTACAATAGTTTTTTCGAAAGATTCTTGATTCATGTCATTCTCCAGTTGGTGTTGATATGATCATATCATATTAGATCGGCGATGTCAACTAGAAAAGTTGGTCTCCGAAGCCTCCAATCGTGTTTTCAATCTCACTTACAAGTTCATTGTATCCACCGATATAACGATCGTGCCAGAAAATCTGGGGTACACTCTTGACGTCTGGAACCGCTTCTTTTAGCTCGTCATAATATTTTTTTTGACCGATGTCAAAGTATTCATGTCGAAAACCGTAGCGCGAAACTAGGTCCTTAGCCTGATTACACCAATGGCAGTTATTTTTCCCGTAAATTCTGATCATGCTCATATCTAGTTTCTCCGTATTTCTTGATTATGTTGAACCAAAAGTCCCAGCTTCTCTTACAGTGATTATCTTCGTACCAGCTTGCGCACCAGTCTATAAACCAAACGAGGTTGGGATACCCTTGTATCTTCCAACCCCAGTTTCTTGCGGAAAATGTTTGATTACTTGATCCTCCGAGTAAGACATTGAGCAGTACCGACAGTGCGATACCAAGCCGTTCAATATACTTAGCTAGGTGCTTTCCAGTTTTTGACATGCTCAAGTTTTTTCTCCGTTAACCAACTCTCTAGGTATTTATTTTCCTTGTCAAACAGAGCCAGCATTTCTTTTTCTGTTACTTCTCGAGCATCTAGAATTTGTTCACCAAGCCACTCTTGCGAAAACTCATCTACTTCATTCATTGCAACGGAGTCCATTGCCCATTCTTCAGGATCGACAGCAGCACCAGGATTCATCTTTTGAAGATCGCTTACCGGAATACAGTAGCGGATACGATAACTACTGATTGCCGTGACGATTACATATTTTTCTTCAGTCATTTTGAGGTCCTTTTATATAACCCGGAGCATAGAGTGCAAAGAAGATTGAAGGATAGAATGTGGAAAGAAAGAGCCAGATCAAGACATTGAGTGGAAGATCGAACTCGTTGTCAAAAAGCGAAAAGATCATTTGTTTCTCCTTAGTCTTCGCGTTGACCAGTACCCCAGTCGACTACGACTGGAAACCGCGGAACTCCATCTGGAGTTGGGGTGAAATATCGAAGCGTAGCCCACGTGGGTTTTTCTTCTGCTTCAAAAAGTTGTTTCATGACTTCTTGAGTACCACGTACACCAGCACCAAATGTACGACCGTCAGGTAGTTCAAGTACAAATCGCTTGATATAACCAGCCCAGTTGCCTTTTCCTTCTTCAACAGAAGAAACTACAAACTCGTCAGTCAAAAACTCTTTACGCTTGAGCAGATATTTCGAACGCTTATTTTCATACGGAGTGTTGAGACGGATCATCTGACCCTCGTAACCATACTCGAGGTATTGCCCATACAGTGCATCGATTTCTTCATTGTTATGAACTGTACGAGTTTCAACTACAACCAGCGGTGCAGAAAAACCTTGATCGTAAATAAAGTTGTAACGATCCTCGAATGTAAAATCCAGGTCTTTGTTACAAAAATCATACACGTGATACTCAACAAGTTGCGCGCATTCTTCGATGTCTTCGGGTTTCGGTTTGGTTTTGCGCACCAAAGAAGTGATCTTATTGAAGTCATTTTTTAGATCGTGATTGTAGAGCTCACCGTCAAGTACCGCATGAGGATACTTCGAAAAAAATGGCTGAAGATACTCGAAGATATGAGGGCAACTCACGATTTCTTTTCCAGCACGAGTCCAAAGACCGTCAGCTTTTGCAATGCAACGAATGCCGTCAAGCTTAGGCTGAGAAAAGTAAGTGTTGCTTTCAAAGTCAAAGGTGTGATGTTCGTAACCCGCAGCAAGCATCGGCTTGAACTTTTCGTATGAATCTACATTGACAATTTCAGGAAAGTATTCGCGTTCTGATTTTTTGTCAAACTCAGCAGTCATTTCTGCGATTGCTTGTTCTTCAAGCGAAGTCTCGTTCGAACGACCAACATTTTTCTGTCGAACGAGTTTCCAACCAGACTCTACGATCTTTCCTTCTTTGACACCAGAGTTTGCGCGCCATGCCCAAGTTTCGCCGTCAGTTCCAGCTTCAGCCCACCAAATACGTACCTTGCCTTTGGTGTCGCGCTTGTAGAGCTCGGGGGTTTTATGAATCACTTTCATTTGGTACCTTTCAGTTTTGTATAGTTAAACTATATACTACTTTTGATCATTTGTCAACCGTTCAATTTTATAAGCACCTACAGGGCTTTGAAGAGCAGCTATGAATTCATCAAACATTTCTGGTGACATTGCAATTGCGCTGAAAGTGTCCAGGAAATCATCCCATTGTCTCACGTATACAATATCATCAAAGATATTGAATACTATGTCTTCATAGTTACCTTCATCATCTAGGATGGTAACCGTAGTTTCGTCATGATCCATTTCAACTGTGTACACGATTACAACTCTTTGATTTTTGCTTCAATCCGATCTAGCCTTTCAAGAACCTCATCAAACATTTCTTTCATAGTTGGTTCTTTTTCGGTTGGTGGAATTGTAGATTCGAGATTCCACTGTTCTCGTCCTTCTCGAATGATAACATCAAGAGTTTTTTCGCCCGTGGGCTCTGGTTCTTTTTTGAAAAAGTTTTTGAACATGCTATACCTCATGAAAAGTTCATATGAATTTGTGTTGAAAAATTGAGATTGCCCGGTTGTTCTGGGTCGTTCAGTATTTTATGCAAGTATTCTGGAAGGTGATTACCGAACCTTTGAAGAAACTCTTTTCGTGGTAAGTTTTCAGCACCTTGCAGATACCAACCGCCGAATTTCTCGCTAAATTCACGAGCTGCTCTGACTTTTGCTGTGTGCCCGGGTTTGAGATTTCCTGTCACCGGATCTTCATAATCATCAGTGCGAGGATATGCTCGAGTAATAAGAAGAGAGACTGTTCGCCCCTCTCCTGTAGCATAGTAGTCACATGCTAGGAATTGATATAACTCTTCGCTCATTAGAAGTCCTCCTCACCTTGATAGACATCAAACACGAAGATACCACGTTTACGAACAGCTCGCACAACTCGCGGACGGTCATCAAACCACATATCCGGAAGTTTGCCATAGTCTGCTACAATCTCGTCAATGATCTCATCTTTCACGATATCATCTGCACGGTAGTCGTCTGCCTTACGCATATATAATCCGTGTGAATACTTGAGCAGTCCGTTTGTTTCAAGCCACTGTTCAGTAGCTTGTCGTGACCTTTCACTACGACCACTAGCAAAAAGAATGATGTTTCCTGCAAATGCTGTTTTCAAGCAAACAAGAACTTCGGCAACAGGCTCGTTCACTTTATCATTCGGAATGCCAGCATCAAAGGCTTTCCAGTTCTTGGGCTTGGAACGAACATAATCAAGACGATGCTCGATGTTGGCCAGTGTGCCATCGATGTCGAATACTACCAGCATCTTACCACTCCGTTTTATATCCAAGTTGGCGAAGTTCTTTAGCTTCGTCCATCATTGCATTTCCACTATACATCTCGTAGTGGCGACCTTCAACGAACTCTCCAGTCTTAGCATCGTAGAGGTTCATGTAATAGTTGCCAATCGATTCTTTCGAAAGGTCTACTGGGTGGTTGAAGTGATGAATTTTTGCCATGTTGTTCCTCCTTTATATTATTAGTATATACTGATTCGGAGTGTTTGTAAACAACTATTTTCAGTTTTCGAGAATCCAGACGCATTCCATGATATCGCTTGGGTCTTCATACTTACGATCACATAGCTCATAAGGATGTATAAGATAGACAAAAACTCCGCCTAAAAAGAATGCTAAGGCGTAAGGAATCGTTATTCTCCAACCATACCAAAATCCTTCCCAAAATGCTTTACTCATTTTCATACTCCACAAATAGTTTGAGCGTTCGCCCATCATCTTGTAGCTGATACCGCACAGATTTTACGTCGTACTTTGTGTAGATACGACCATCGTTATCAATCACTTCGACGCGCTTTACACAAGAAAAGTTTTGAGAATTCTCTACAAACCACTCTTTACCCAGTGGTTTTCTTCCTTCAGGTAGGGGCATCTACAAATTCTCCATCTTTTACTTCGTTCTTAATGGCATTTATATCCTTTCTCAAGAGAGTATTGCCATCTTGGAGTTGCCGGATCTTTTCTTCTAAATCCCAAATCTGTTCTTGAACCCATTCTAGTTCATAATGCTGCACACAATCGTCACTCATTTTCGCACTCCATAAACTCTCCATCTTTTATTTTCAAAAACTTAGTTGGCGAATTTACATTACCAACACAACGGAAATAAGCACGACCACCGTCCAGTGATGTATCACCGATGGTATAGAAGTCATGACGATGTTGACTGTAGTGCCATTCTCCATTATACTCTTTCATACCAAACTCAAGTTCTTCGATCTTATCTGCATTTGTAATCATGACGCCATAATCATTTGTATTATATAAACCGAAGTAGCGATTACCAAACTCCGAGTGTGGTGTCTCACGATAGAAGATATCCATCGCTTGAGCTTCTGAACCAAGAGCACTAGTACAAACGTAAGTTACAGGAACTCCGTCTTTTTCAGAGTAGAATTCTTCCACTCTTTTAGTATCAAAGAGTGGTCTGTGATGTATATTCATATCTGATTCTCCTTTATAGGATCATTATATACTAGGTGGGAGAGAATGTCAACACATTCCCATCCACTTTGCACAAGCATCCCAACGAGTATTGGAACTAATGTTTTTACGAATGTGATCTATCATCAAATCACGAACTTCGTGACCGTCCAACATACGAAAGATGAACGAAGCATCTGCTTTGTGCTCCAGAGTCGGAATGAATTCCAAAGCAACACGCTTGCGGTCATTCTTGTAGACCAGTGCGCAACCGGTTTGATATACAGCAAGACGGTCCTCAGTTGCTACAAACGCTTCCCAGAAACGAGTTTCGAAGTCACGAATGCGGTCTACTTGAACAGTCGGCAGCATCGGAATAATATCGTCAACTTCTTCGTTGATGATTAGGTCAACGATGTTACGATCAAACGTGATACGGTCAATAGTCTTGTGAATACGAACATATTGATCTGCTTTGATTTTTATTCTGTGACCATCTTCGAAAGCAACGACGAAGCCTTCAACGTTTTCAAGGTCACGTGTAAATTCTAAAAGAGATTCAATCTTAGTAAATGGCAATATGGTATCCACGGTAGGGATATCAAACTCACAAATCTTTTTCAGTAGCATAGAATCACTCCTTATCATCTAAGTTCATATTATATTGGTTTTTGTGGAATGTCAACTACTATCTTGTATAAATAGTAATGTAGTTCGCGGGATATGTGAGAGTCTCCCCAACTACTCTAGAACAAGAAAGGAAGTTCCAGCATGTATCACTATTTATACAAAGTCACTAACAACAGCAATTTGAAATTTTATATAGGTGTTCACAGCACATCAGATTTGTCTGATGGATATATGGGTTCTGGCATAGCGATTACAGAGTCCATAAAAAAGTATGGCAAAGAAACGTTTACAAAAGAAATACTAGAGTTTTTTGATACTAGAGAATCTGCACTTGAAAAAGAAGCAGAGATTGTTACAAATGATCTTGTAAATGATCCGAGATGTTATAATTTAACACTAGGCGGAAATGCTCCACCAAGTAGAGAAGGTATACCACACACAGAAGAAACGAAAAACAAGATTTCAACATATCTAAACAATAACATTGATAAATGTACAGAAAATGGTAAACAGAGTTGGAATGTTAGAAAAGCTAAAGGTGGGTGGACAGAGGAAGAAATACAAAAGAGAGTAGAAACTCGTAAAAAATTGGGCACATACAACAACGATATGTCCGCAGCAAACACTAAAGAATCTATCAAAAAACGAGTTGAAACTAGAAAAGCAAATGGAAACTATAATACTGATGTGTCTTATTTGAAGTCACCTGATGTGGTATATAAAAGAACTAGAACTAGAATAATAAACCAAATGAAAAATGGACAGACCTTTGAGAAGTCTGTCCTAGAAAAATATGATATTATTTGATGCTGAGATAGCGACCAGTTATATTTTCCCTAACAGCAAGAAGGGTTAACATATCGTTCTCATATGGAAGAACGATTTGATTGAATGGACTAGTCCATTCAAAAATAGGTGTTAACCCCTCATCCAAACACCATATGCAGAAATCCTTATACTTGGTATTCTTTGCCATAAAAGCCTCTGCATCCATAGCAACGTTAGTCACACCCATTTTCGTAGCAAGCCGCAAGTAACCGTCAACCAAGATAGGGCGAATCATAGATCCATCCATCTTTTCCATGATTACATGCGGCTGCAACATATCGATCACATGAGACTGAGTTTCATCACGCTCGTTCACATTGAAGAACTTATGAAACGGACGACTCATGATGTTTCCGTCACGGTCGAAGATCAAACCTCTGCACTCACGGCGAATAGCACCGCCAAGATCATCAGGGCCAGTCATATCAAAGGTGTCAGCCATCGCCACAACGTAATTTACGACGGTATATCCTTCACGCTCTGCTACGATGAATTCTTCACGACCTTCGATATGCGGAAGCACATCTTCAATAGTGCGGATTTCAGGGAAAGTGTAGTTCATTTCACTTCTACCTCATAAATGTTAAAACTTGACCAATCCATCTTCCAGTGTTTATCTTTTTTGATCTCTTTGATTTTTGCTTCAGCTTTTTCGCGATTGGAATAGAGACCAATACGATTAGGTTCCGCGCGCGATGCCCAATCAATACAAGCAGAAGTTCCAACGAGTTCAAAAACAGTCATTGTAGATCCTTTCATTCCTTATAGAATCAGTATAAACCATTTCATAACAAATGTCAACTGTATTCTTTCACAAGTTTAGCCACATATTCGTCGGTAGCATCACCAAGGTCGCCACTCTCAACTACATGCGAAAGATGGCCATGTTTAGCAAGGCGCTTCCCAGCAGCATCGTTATCGCAAACACTGATAACCAAACGACTCTTCCTAACAGTCCATAACCAACGCTTAAGGCTATCATCAACATCGTTAGAAAGGGTAGCGACAGCACTATACCCAAGATAAGTAAGTCTGCAAGCATCGAACGTTCCTTCAGTTACAAATAGTGTATTCGACAGGTTCCAAGATTCAAGACCCCAAACACCGACCACTTTGTTCTTACGATACGTAAAGTATCGGCTCATCTTTGGATTGTTGTCCTTCTTCTTAGTAGCCGATGGTCTATACTGCTGGTATCCAACAAGTTGACCAGAGAGGTTCCACAGAGGAAAAGTCGCAACACCTTCGTCCTCATCTACCCAAGCAGTATGAAGATTCATATCGAAGTAACGAGAACGAAGGTTTTGCAGAACAGTCATTTTGTTTCTTCTACGCCCATTGCACGAGCAGCTTCAACACCTTCTGCAGTCAGATACAGAACTCGAGTACGAGTAGAGGTGTCAACAAACAGACAGCCTGCATCATCGCCGCGGCCTTGGTTCCAAGTCTGCAGCCGAACTTCAGGATTTTTCAGCAGAGCTGTAACGGCCATCTTGCGAGCACGTTCACCTTCATTGTAGGTGCCCTTGCATCCGCACATGCAGCCAGGACGGCCAGAGTAAGAACGAACAGTTTGATCTACAGTCAGCATAAGAGGTTCCTTTCGTTTTACCTATTATGATATTATACTGATTCGGAACAAATGTAAACAAAAAAGTGAGCCGAAGCCCACTTTTATTTCAGAGACTCAAAACCTTGAAGTTCCTCTGTTCGAGGCGGCGACGTTTCAATTACAACCTCTTCATCGTTTTCTTGATACTCAATCAGTGCACGATTTTGAACAGGGTCAAGAGACAGCTTTGGTTGAGTCAAACCAGTCGTGGATAGGTAGATAATCTTCGATAATACCTCCATACCGTTTCACACTATTTTTTGCGTGTATATAAGGTTTCGTTCTTTTTCTCCGTATCTATAGTAATCATCACCCCATACATGTTATAGTATGTTACAGTATCAAACCCTTCTTCTAGTTCAGGTTCAACATAATTATCAATCATGCTCTTCATGATATTGTCGGGAATAGTCTTACCTGGGCGATTAGCCAAACGATGTTTCCACTCTGTATGAGCATCAATCCAACCTGCTTCAGGAGGAACAATACAGATACAATGAACAGCATAACCAGCTTGCCGCATACGATTGATGATCTTGGCCCGCTTTTTCACGCCCAAGTTAGTCTGGTCCCAGTACACGTCAACCCCATCTTTGATAGCAATGTCAAGAATAGCATTCATCCGAAAAGTAGCCTTGTCGATATAGTCTTTGAACACTTCATCATAGGTTTTACCGAGCGCCTTTGCCTGTTGCTCAATATAGTTATCAGTGCTGTAAACAAACACAGTATCACCGAACTCTGGATTATCAACAAAGTTCAACAGAGTAGACTTGCCCAGTCCAGGCAAGCCAACCATTACAGTACAGATAGGTTCAGACATTACTTTTCTTTCTTTTCATGAATATAAAGTTCCGTTTGCTCATAACTAGATCCAGTACCAAAAGAACGATAAGTTTCTTGACGTACTTCGAGAACATCATCTTCATTGTACGAGTCGAGAAATTTGCGGAGTTCACGAACAGTGAGACCGTCAATGTCAATCAAAATATCCATAAGCGTTCCTTTCGGTTTACCTATTATGATAGTATACCGATTCTTGGAATTTGTCAACTATTAGGTCCAAAGACTTTCGTAGTACTTTCCAAAGAGTCGGAATCCATTCGACATACGTTTTTGATGAGCTTTACGACCTTCATCATCATAGACACCCTTCTTTCTCCACTTGAGTTCATAGAATGTTTCACCTTCGTGCTCAACTTTTTCTTTGTTTTCAAAGTCAATTTCTGGATGTTCGATAATGTAGTCTTCTTCCCACCAATTACGAACTTTTTGTTCAAAAGCCCAGATCATTTCATCAAGTACCCACTGCCAGCGATCGTGGTGAAACTCATCTACGTGACCGGTGTTGATCTGTTCATCCGTAAGCTTGGCAGCACTTGTGCTACGAAGTTCTTCTGGGACGTCTTCATCATCTACAAACGGAGAACCGTTCTTGTTTTCTTTCAACTTCTTCAGTATGGGAAGAATGATGTGTGCTAGTGTATCATCAGCACTAAACATGTCATGCCGATCAATTCGAACATCAATCTTACGTACTTTTTCATCAAGATAAAGATTGATTGTATGATTATAGATCCACTGCACGGAATCACTCAGCTTTACCGCAAGACGATCCCAACGATCATATTGATCTTCATCAATGTTCCAGTGGTTGTCTTTATATCGCAATTCTAGCCACTTTTCATCTAAGTAGCTTGTCCAGCGAGAGATGTAGGGTCCGATGTAAACGCGCATTTAGGTTGCTTTCATAAAAGTTGAACAGTCGTTTTGTGGGCAGTAGTAACTCGTCATACCTTCAAAAGTCATACCGCATTTAGAACAGGTGGTCATTTTTGAATAGTAGTATGGTTGAGGTGTGTCGTCACCAGGATATTCATACGGTTCATATGGTCGATTGATAATGTTTTCGATCTTGTCTAGTTTCTTCAGAATCTTTTCGAGGTCTTGTTTGATTTCGTCAGTCATTTCTTAGTCCTTTCATCTCGGAACTTTTTTACGTCAGTCATAGCAGTTTGAAGCGCGTTCGAGTAGTTGAGAGCAGTTTGTTCATTCAGCACTATCGTGGTCTGCATCTCGGCATAACCTTTTGTGAGGATCTGCCAGATCTGTTTCCAACGACTTCTATTCCACCACTTCGTGTGATGATTCGAGTAGAGATGAACTTGCACGTGCGAATCGTCTGCTTCGACTTCGATTGTATGAGAACAATCATCATCACCACAATCACATTGAACATAGTAAAACTTTGCGGGCCCAAAGTCACCTTGTTTTAGAATACCTTCTGCTGGTTCTTGTGGATTCATTTTTTATCCAGTTCTTTTGCTTCTTGTTCCATAGTTTCTTTATATACCATTGCTTCGTCAATGTCAACAAAATACTTTTTATTTTCATCAAAATAAAACTCCGATGTTCGAACGTGAGTTTCATCTTGACTGCAAACCACAAAGCCAGTTTCAAGTTCTACTGACTCTCCAAAAGTCCAATCACCTTCAAGCTGTTTACGAAGAATGCCAAGAACTTTGTGAGTCACAATTTCATAAGTGCGAAGAGGGCGATCATATCGAAACCAATCCACTCCATCCAGTTCCATTTGAATTTTTTTGCGGTTAAATGCTTGATTGCGTTCCTTTACAGAGTAGAACACATCACCTACTTTTAGATTTTCAGGATCAAACATGTTCACCTGCTTTCAGCATCTCGATTGCTTTGAGAATATATTCAATTTCATTGAAGTCAAGACGGATTTCATCCATCTTTGTGTCATTGTGTTGAACAATTTTAATGAAAGGGCCACCACCCTCGTCGTCAAGTTTCACGTGTGTTACAATGTCACCAAAGATCGGGCTCTCGCCTTCTTTATGAACAGCAATTTCAGTTACAGTCAGTTTCATTTCTTTTTCCCTTTAGCAATTCCAACGCACTCTTTACTTGGCTTCTTCTTACCCGCAACAGCACACATACACATTCCGCTTTTGGGACAGTAAAAATCTTTTCCGTTGTGTTTCATTCTTTTACTCCATATCCAATCATTTCTTTTTCGCGCCGCTCCCAACTACGCTTGATACTCCGAGCATCTTCAAGAGCATTGTGTAGAATTTTGCTGTCGAGCGTATTCAGTTCGCGATCGATCTGCATAGTCAGTTTCAGCGGAGTGTTAAGTGCTTGACCAGGACCTGTAATGAGAGCTGCACAGAAATACCGAATGTCGTCAGGCCAGTCAGCAACAATATGGACTTCTTCCCATTGATTAATGAACATCCAGAGTTTTTGCTGAAACTCTTGCTTGGTGATCGGGTCTTTGTTCAACCACGGAACAACATTGAAGTATACCCAAGAACCATATTTCTCATCATTCTCAAGATTCAACACTTCGTAAAACTCTTGCCCGTCTTCTGCGACAAGAGCCATTGAAATGAGGTCACCCCCAAATTCGTTAAATTCACAATCAATCCATAGTTTCATTAGAAAGGAATCTCCTCGTCATCATTTTCATATACAGGTTCTGGTTTAAGTTCAAAGTCAGCAGGTTCGCCAGCAGCATAGCGTTTTTTAGCGTCCTCAATCACACTGTTATAGTCAAACAGTGCTCGAGCAGGATCGCAAGCCCAAACAAGTTCCTTATAACCTTTGGTAACTGCCACAAGACTGTCTGCTGCGGCTCTGCTATGACAAGCAAACCATCCTTTGAGTTTGCTGTCATACATTAGATGCCAAGCACCGTTCTCTACCCAACCGTGATAAACACCATCTTCCAGCGTCACATCACTACAGTAGAGCCAATGGTCGTTTTCAAATAGAAATACTTTATAACTCATTTATAAAGCCCCTTGTCTTTATCAGACCATTGATGGAGAACACTAAATTGAATTGGAATAATCTTGGCGTATTCCCAACCATCGGGTTCTTTAAATACAATCTTAGTTTCTACTTCAATTTCATATTCGGGATCATAATCGTGTGGGTAACACAGCCATGCCATATACATCATTTTACCAACTTTTGTAGTAAAAGTTTCTCATAGGTATCATGCAGGTTTTCAGTAATCATGTCTCGATTAACTCGAAACGTTTTGTCGACATCCTGATCTCCTACTCTGACCGTGATGGATTTTACTTGTTCTATGCAAGCTAGAAATCCATCAATGTAAGCTTCCGTAGCAATCGCTTTTTGTTCTTTATTCAAAGCGTCGTATTGTTGTCTATTCATTCTTTCACCTCATAGACTGGAACACCAGCTCTCTTGCCTTGTCGAATCATATCGGCAGTACCATTACCGCCTTTAAATGCTATAATAACATGTGGTTGCCCATTTGTCAACATTAATCTGTTTCGGATTGGTCCTGCTGCTTTTTTGTGGGTGTTCCAGTCTGCGGGATAGCGTATAACTCTAAGTCCTCGCTCACGTCCATAATCGTCTGCAAGTGCGTCTGCACCTCGGGCTGATCCATGAATAATGACCACATCTCGTCTTGGAGTTTCTCCAGTTCCCCCGATTGTCTCAAGGACTCTATCCATGAAAGAAAAGAAGCGAGTTCGGTCTTCATATGTTCGACCTCCGCAGACGAGGACTCGGAACTCATTCATCTTTCATCATTGCTTGAGCCCAGGTTTCGTGAACACCGCCGAGGTGAAGAGTATAGAGTATACCACCCTGAGGCTTCCAACCCTGTTTGATCATTTCTATAACTTCTTCCTGAAGTTGGTATTTGCCTGTAGCAGTAATAACACGATAATCCATCACTCCAACCCCAAGAATTTACGAGCATCTGGAATACACTGACTCCAGAGATCGTATGGTAGATTCTCACCAAGGCAGTCCTTCACCAAACCCATCTTCTCTGCTGCCAGCTCACGAGCGAGAGGTTCTACACGATCTTCAAGCCAGTTACGATCGAGAGTCATATCCATCCTGTCCTATTCTTTTCTTCTTCTGTGAACTGTCCACCCATACGATCTGGGTTCAGACGCCAGCCCATTTCAGTGTTATGTTCCCGTAGTCGTTTGATTTCTTCTTCCATCAAAAAGAACTTAATTGCAATCTTCTCTGCAGCACGTTCAACGCCCATTACGGTTTGAGACTTGTCGGTTTGACCTGAGACCCACAGGTTTCCATTCAACATCTCGATAAGTTGTTCTTTAGTCATCTCAGTATCCTTTCCGGATCAGGAATTCTTTCAGCAGTGTTGCTTCTTCACGAGTCATAGTGAAGCTGGCTCGTTGACTATCCCAACCTGCGTCTTCGTTTGCGGTGATCATCACATCACCAGCTTCAAACATATAGACCTCAACACAACGACCGCCGTCTGAAACTTCCCAGCTGCGAGCATCTTCAAAAACGCGATCAGTCATTTTTAGCCTCCCTATTCATAGCACGTTCATGGCGTTCTTGGAAGTAGAGTGAGGTTGCCTTGTAATACGCCAGTTTATCTTCAGGGTCATTACTTGCAAATGCTTTAAGGCGTAAGCGGTCAATCTCTTCTTCAGGTAAATGAGTTGTCACATACTTAGTCATTCCATAATCTCCACAATGTCAGCATCAGCCGAAAGCGCAGTGCCATCAGTGTTCCAAATTTGAGTATCGTCGGTGTAGTCATACGCACGGATCACAGGAACGTTCCAACCATCCGTATCAGCAGGAACAAGGTGGATCGTCCATTCACTTCCATCAGCAAGACGAACAGTGGCTTCGCAGCGGGCGGCTTCTGTATAGTCAGTCATTGCGAACAATCTCCATCATATCATAATCACTGCGAGTTACACTAGTACCATCCAAGTTCCAGCAGTAGCGATAGTCTTCAGCATAGAAAGCATCTGTGCAGTATTCATCTTCTGCAGGCTTATATTCAGGTTGAACAAGTGTTCCATTGCGAAGACGAACAGTAGGAGGATAAGTGCCAAGCAACCTTCCCGTGAATTCATTAAGTTTATCTTGCGGGCGAGTAGCAGGATTGATCATTGTATATCTCCATTCCTTATAGAATCAGTATAAACCATTTCAAAACAAATGTCAACCCATAAGTTCACGAAGCGCGCGATCCCAGTCATATTCTTCTACTACACGCTTGCCAGGAGCATCGGAATATTCACCAAGAGTACCAATCGAGTAGCACTTGATGAACTGACCAAGCTCTTCGCCACCAGTACGATACCGTTCCAAGCACATCGCAGCAGCTTTGTTCGGGCAAGTAGTTTTACCGAAGTAGCTGTCCCAATCAACGATCGCATAACCAACGAAGTCCGTCTCTTGTGCGAGGCGAGTAACAGTAGCATCCATGGTGATTCTCCTTTATCCACCGAATATATTATCATACTATATTATTCGCGAGCATTTGTCAACTACTTTGTTTCGTTCTTACAAGAAAATCTTCAAGTTCCAACATATCCATATCCGAATCAGTTCCGTTGTACCAATAGCAAGAATACGGTCGAGCCTGTTCTTCGACGATGCCAAAGCCATAGTGATCCATGATCGTGCGAATATAACCCAAGTCGTTCTTATCCGCGGTTACGCCAAATGTGATACCATAACCGTCGCTTCGATGATTTGTATACGCGATGGTCCCTTCATAGTTGATCTGAACCAAACTGTTGCCGCTATCCCAAATAGCTTCAGTAATTTCCTCGCGCTCTTCTTCACTCATCTTTGTCGAGAGCGGAACCATAATTCCGCTGCTTCCTACGTTTTCACTCATTTCACACCTCCGTCATATAAATGCCAAGTTTCTCTCCGAACAACCAAGCAAGATCCTTAGGACCAAAATCAAACGCCTGGCTCTCACTTTCTTGGTCTTCATCATCATTGTATGTAAAGTTATATGTGATAATGCACATGTCGTTATCGACCATAAGCTCAGCATCGCTCAGATCGAGCAGTTCCCAGAACAGTTGCGTGTTTCTACTGTAGCTCATATTCCAACACTCCTATAAAGTTCGTCTATCTTATTTCTTAACCAAGTTGGATCTAAAGTACCATTAGAGTCCTTCATCATTTCACGGAAAGCCTGTTCTCTATCCCTTACATACCAATAAGTTAAATCGTGTCTTTCAAAGAATTTGTAACACACTTTCACCCATGTTTCCTCTGGAGATGATATGGCATATCTCATTCGCTTTCCTTTATCAGTTTTTCAATTTCATGGCGGCACCAATGAAAGTCTTCTGGTTCCGCATTATCAAGTAAGTCATGCGCCATTCTAAGACCAGCAACATAAGCTTGTCGCATCAGATCGATAGTATCATCACCAAAGTCAACATCATATTGATTTGCAGACAACCATTGTTCCCAGTTCATTCTATGTCATCCTCAATATTATGTTTTAGAAAATCTTCTCTATTATCTTTGGTTAAGATTTGAAATCTGTGATCACAGTGTAAGCATTTGCCCTTACCATCGCCAGTCTCTCTATCAATAAGACTAAGTGCAGAACCCATATGCGGGCAATGTCCACGACTGCGAGAATTAGGACAGGGAATGTTAGTAAATTCAGCAGCAAACGATCTTGCTTGTGCTTCAGTTTCGAAATTTATTTTTACAAAAGCCGGACCATCACCCCAATCGCCACGATCAAAAGTTACGTTCCAACCTAAAGCGTTATCATTGAGCCATTCTTCGATGTCAGGGCGGAGACGATCTTCATATGGCTGAGGCTGAACAATGTATCCAGTATAATCACCGCCTTCATCAAAGCGAACACTATAGCTGGCAGGGATAATCTTTTGTGGTTTAATTTTGATTTCCATTTTATTCTATTCCATCCTCGTTTATCATCTCAATCACTCTCAGTATAGCGATTCGAGTCGTGCGGCATTCATCTTTATATCGTTGTATGATCTCGTCCTTGGAGAGAGGCGTGTGTCTAAAGCCCACTTCAAGATTGTTGTAGGTAGGGTTCTCCAAACAGTCTGCCCAGTACTCAAGGTTGATGAGTAGTTGTTCTTTAGTCATAATGTGCCTCCATACACTGCACTTTTGCAGCGTCTGTTTCCATCTTAACACAGACATCCCAAGGTGTCAATGAAAAAACTGTCTGCGAGAGCACATAAGTTGCAAGAAAAATTGCAGCGGTCACCGCAACGACAAATGCGTAGAATAGTCCTTCAATTGCTTCACCTACGTTCATTTTTCTCTCCTTAGTCTCTTAGGCATCATCAGTTTCTCTTTTTCACGAGAAAGGCGAGTGATCTCGGGTAGGACACTCTCGTCGCCATCTACGAGTCGTTTCATAAGACTCTTGATTTCTCGATTGATGTCACCGATCTCAGAACCGATCCATAGACCGGGTGCTACTTCGTACTTACTCATAAGTTAAACCACTCCTTTGTGAATACGATATTAGAAGGAAGTGGTGCACAGTTACGAATTAGTTTGAATATCTCAGTCTTATCATAACCAGCCAAACCAGTTCCAATTGGTGTAAGCAGGAAAGTATCTTCAGGATTCTCTCGTGTATGTTGAACGAACTCTGTGACAAAGTCTTGAATACGTTCTAACGAAAGAACATTCAATTGATAACCTTTAGTTGGAATAGCGTATGAGTTACCAGTTCTACCGATACCCTCTCCATATACTGCGCCGTAGTGTTGTTTGGCGTACAGCGCAGCACCTTTACCATGCCTTCCAGCAAGATTAGAGCCGAATACGAATACATTTGCCATTAGATCTTTCTCGCAATTTTTGCTAGATCTTCGATGTGAACAGGAGTGTAGTTCGTCTGTTCTACACATACACAATGGTAAGGTCCCTTTGGAGACTTGTTCTGATGGATATGACCATGCACGTTCAACATCGGCTTGTCACCTTTTGCTCCGCGCATCAGACTGCTTT
>JGI10211J34971_10000510_pt1 | contig 31779 bp, 54 predicted proteins | sample Etolagsediment_FD_34971 | JGI IMG/M metagenome (IMG submission 34971)
GAAGGCCCTCAAGAAGGCCGCCCTGCAAGCCGCCCAAAAGGAGCTTTGCTACCGAGGGATCAAGTACACCACCTTCATCTGATCAAGGGGCCTGCGGGCCCTTTTTTCATGGGCAAAGATATTCAGAATCTTTTTCTTCGGTTTGCTCCCGCTGACAATCCTTGACTTCGGCGAGTCCAGAAGCCAGAATATGATCAGTTGGGACCTCATCCATGACCGATCCTTTCAAGAGCATCCTGGGCAACATCATTTTCATCCTGATCTGCGCAGCCATAGTCCAGTCAGCACCACTCTTCTACGCACGTTAAGCAATATGACGCGGCCTTGACGGGCCGCTTTTTTATTGCCATACTGTAGACATCAACCAAAGGAGGAATCCATGGAAACCTGCACCATCTCAGTCACACTGCACAACAACCGCCGAGTCATCCAAGGCCTGGACAGGATCGAGGACATGCTCCTTGGTGAGTACATCTACTCAATCGTACCCTGGACCGTCAAAGGTGACGCCATTCAGGCCACCATCGAGGAGGCTGACTTCGGCCGCTATGATTCGGAAGGATACAGCTACCTGTTTGACCTCCTGGGCATTGTCCCTGGGGATCTGATCGAAGCCTACCTGGAGGACTGATGAATTACACCAAAGCATGGCTCACCGTTATTGGTCGCGAGGAGCTGGCCATTGTCAGGGAGCAGGGCTGGGACTCGCCTGAAGCCACTGCCAAGCGGGAGGAATTCAAGAAGGCCTACCAGGCTGTCAAGCACATCCGCAACTGTTACGAAAAGGAGTCACACCAATGAAAGACAAGCACAAAGAGAAGCTGATCGCCAAGTACCTGCGCCACAAGTACAAGGCAGATCAGGCCCAGAAACATGCCGACAAGGCTCAGCACTATCTCAACATCATCCTGGAGGATTACAATGGCTGACATCGACACCAAGAAGGCAAACTTCGCCCGACTGTTCCCGCCTGCCGTGGAGAAGCTACTAAATCGACTGCGGGTGGTCAAACAGAAGTCAGTCAAAGGCAACTACGCCTGGGATCAGGACCTGGTGCACGACACCTGGGTGCAGATCGCGATTGTTTTCGCTGAGACCGCGGCTGCTTTCGGCGTTAAGTTCGAGGTACTGGTCGACGGCGATGAGGTTCAGTGGGCCAAGCCCAAGCGCAAGAAGTGACAGGAGAGCAGCGCAAGCAACTGCGCAGGGCAAACATCCTGGCCAAGGGATACATCCTGGCAGCCAGGTGCGCTGAAACCAAGGAGGAGCTGTCAGAGGCATTGTGTAAAGCTTTGTTGACGTATGGCATTTGGACCTCGGATGCTGTATAGTTGAGACATCAACCAAAGGAGGGATCCATGACCTACTACGCAATGCTCCTGACCCCCGAATCCGCTGAAGCCTGCTCCTATGAAGGCCCCTTCTACAGCGAGCAGGAAGCCAGCGACTTCGCCGATTCCGCGAATGACCGTCTCACCGACCGAGGCTTGCCCGCACTCTGGTCAGTCGTCTGATCTGTGCTACGATTAACCCATTAACCAAAGGAGGCAACCATGATCAACACTCCCGAAAACGTCCGCACCATCCTCGAAGCTGCCAAGAGCACCTTCGTCAGCATCGAGTTCACCAAGGCCAATGGCGAGGCCCGTCAGCTCACGACCAATCCTAAGCAGATTGGCGAGATCCTTGGTACTGGTACGAAATGCAAAGACCCTGCCGTCTTCCGCATTGTCGACGTTAAGCTGAACCAGTGGCGCTCTTTTCGTGCCGAGCGCGTCACCAGTATCAAGGCCAACGGCACTGTCACCACATTCACCCAGGAGGCTTGACCAATGTTTGACCCACTGACTCAAGGAAGTCTTGACCAGCAGCGCTACGAGCGCCTCAAGGAAGTCGTCTCTGAATACCTGGACGACGAGGGTGGTACCACCACCAAGCTCCTTCACGACCTGCAGCGAGCAGCACTGGAGAACTCCCAGTACTTTGTCGGCAGGGTTGACGAGTACACTCACCTACAGGATTTCTTCTCATGATCAGATTCACTGACGAGCGCACCTTTCGCCGCACCCCTGGCGTTCACTTCGCAGACATCAGCGTACCTGGGTCCAACGGGATCGACCTCGTAGAGCACTCAGGGCCCGCTGTAAGCCCTCCAGACAGCGATGGTCGACGCTGTTGGTACGTGCACAAGCATCAGACTGACAACAACCGTGTCATCTACGGAGGGCGCTTGTTTGAGCTGTTCAATCCCACTTGGGTCGACAAGCACTGGTTCGTCTACCTGGACGATACCGCTGGTGCCCTGTGGATCCCACCTGGAACCTTTCATCGCTCCTACAGCGGCAAATCTGGCAGCCTGCTGCTCAACCATGCCATCAGAGATGATGAGTATGATGAGACCAAGGAGTTCAATCGCTACCATTGCCCACTTGCGGATGATCACCCTCCGCACTACCATGGGATCAGCCCCTGGGGGGTCACGACCTTTATCAACCACGGAGAGCTACCATGACCACCTATCAAGCCGAATACGCCGATGGTCACGTCAAGAACGGCCTAACCCACCTGGAGGCCGAAGAGCTGTTTGACAATGATGATCGGGTCATTGCCATCCGCCCTTACCCTGTCCCTAAGTACAAAGCTCCATGAGCCGCGCACGTTTCCAGAAAGGCCTCAGTGTTTACATTGGCATTGCTGGCTATCTGGCAATGATCATTTCCGAAGAGGTCATGATCGGCGTGTGGACCAAACTCGTAGCAGAACTGCTGCGCATCTCCTTCTACAGGGAGGTCAAAGCGCCAGATATGATGGGCCTTTCGCTCTTTTTTGTCTGCGCATCAACTGTATCCATCATCCACAGGTATTTCCTATGATTCACCACATTGCACTCTTTGGGTGCTCAGCAGCTATTGCTCTCCTGTTCACTGGTATTGTCTATGGACTGGAGGACCTGAGCAAATGACCCTACGATTGATCACTGTCGTGTTCCTGGGCAGCTTCGGCCTGGGAGCTATCCTGGCAGCACCGATACCAAAGGGGCAACGCTCTGGCAACCAACTGTGCTCTGAGCTCACCAGGGAGGTCAACATCTCCGCTGAACGCGGCCTGTTGACTCAATCGGAGGCCGACAAGATCTCCGCACGCTGTTACCGTCTTTATGGAGGAAAGTCCAATGTCTAATCCAACACCAGAAGAAGTCGCAGCCGACATGGTTGACTACGGCATCCAGACCGCTCAGCTCATGCTCGACGACATGGATGAAGAGGAAACTGTGACCATGGTTCGCGAGTTCTGCAAAGTCGTGGCCAAGTGGCAGCCCAATGTTGCCATCTACATAGACGATCCAGTCATGCTGGGCTTGTCCTGCTTGAGCACTGCCGCACTGTTCCAGCTTGCCTTCCAGAAGGCATACACCTATACGGACAAAAAGATGGATGCCATCACCGCCCTTAAGAACGCTTTGGGAGAAGACGAATGACAGCCCGTAACTTCCTTCGCCGCACTTGCGGCAGCTGGTCCAGTGAACGACGCTACCTGCACGGCCCTAGGCTCAAGTGCGTCAACATGACCACCAAATTCAGTGTCACCGAGCTGACTGGCGACGTGTTCCAAGTGGTCTGGGAGGGCAACACCTCTGGCACTATGGAGCTCACCTTGGATGGCAGTTTCTTGCATCGTTCCAGGAACTATTTTGGTGAAGATGCTGGCAGCACCTCTGCTATCGAGGTAGTTGATCAGGATTGCATCGTCCTGTGCACTAAGTACGACGGCGTCCGCTTTCGTGAAGAAGTGCGACTGATTGAGGAGGACATGTTCCGCCTTCGTCAGACCGTAGGCTACAATGTAGAGACAGGCCAGCTAGTACTAGTAGGCCAGTACTTTGAGTCCCGTATCTAGGAGGATCACCATGAATCGCTACACAGTCCAGTACCGCAATGGCGAGGGCGTCAAGATCTCCCTCTGCGTCAAGGCTGAGCACGTCACCGAGGCCATCGAAGCAGCTCGCGCTGAAGTTCCAAGCCTCAAGTCTCACCCTGGCCGCATCTTCTCCGTCATCAAGGGGTGCGACAAATGAGTTTTGTCATTGCTGGTGGTAACGACAACCACTGCCTGGCCAAGGCCATCAATGAGCAGGACGAGGTAAACTTCGGCGAGGTCTTCGAGAAGTACGGTCTTGTACTGCTCATGCAGGAGACCTCTGAAGACGAGTTAGCCGACCTCGACGGTGAACTGCCTACCGACACCCATCTCGTCCGCTACAGGACTCCTGAGGGAGCTGTAGGATGTGATGCAGTCCGTGCCTATGGCAAGGCGGACATCTTCGACGCTTATTACGATGCTGCCCTAGCCGTTCTTGAGATCAGGAGTGGCTGGGGACGGATCAAACCCAAACTGTTCACCGATTCCCAAGGAGGATCCAAGAAATGATTTTTGACATCGATTCCACTGGCGGCCTGCTCCGCATCGGTCCCGCTGCCATCCTCTGGCAAAACCCAGACAGTGAGTATGCAGGCTTCACCGTACTGTCCTGGGGCGACACCAGCCTTGAGTTCGGCGATCTAGATGCAGGCAACGGCATCCACGTCACTGGCTACGCTGATGGCGACATTGCTTACCGCAACACATTGGTGAAGTTATGACAGCAACAGTACCTACGCAAGACGGCCTAGGCTATTACGTCGTCGTCGGCAACAGGAGGGCATTCGTGTCCTCCATGCACCTGGTAGCCGACAAGGAAGCACAACTCAAGCGTCTGAACAAGGAGGACAGCTGATGGCATTCGGTATCGTTCTGTTAAGTACTCTCACAGCAGTTGCATGTGCCATCAAGGCCGTGTATGCTGTAAACACACAACACAAGGAGGTCCAATGAGTTTCTTTTCCCGCGTCGCCACCACAGCCCTTACGGGCTTAGCAGCATTCGGCTTCGCCTCAGCTGCGTTCGCACATCATGTACCAGAACAACCATGGGTTGAGAGCGAAATAGAGCGCCTGATTAACGCTGCACACCTCGTTGGCATTGACACCTATAGTGGTGTAGGACCTTGCGAGGAAGTGGATGGCATGATGGGTGCCATGTACGAAAAGGGTTATCTGTTGATCTGCCCAGAGGCCCATGAGGGTGATACGGCTGAGCTGGCAAACACGTTTCGGCATGAGCTGATCCATGCGGTGCAGTATTGCGTGGGTAGAGATGTGATCCATCCACAGCATGAGGACCAGTACATCTCGGATGCACAGGAACACCTGCACTGGAACATCCTGGGATATGAACCACACAAGTGGGGTGGAGAGGCAGAGGCACGGGTACTTGCCACCATCATGGAAGAGGGTCAGGTAGCGGATCTGTTAATTGAGGCCTGTGCAGGCCATGACTGGCCCAAGGATAACGGAGCTGGCTGATGGTAGAGACAGTTGTTTTCTGGTCCATCATGGGACTGATCTCCAGGTTTGTATGGAAGATCTCTGAATAGTTTTTCTCCCCCATCCAGGGGGATTTTTTTTGGCCTTCTCCAAAAGATTTTTTCTTTTCTTTTTTCTCTTCCCCTTTTTTTGTTGGCGGCTGTTTTTTCTTTTCCCAGGAGGAGCATTTAGGTGGGACCGAATGCGCGTGCGATGTTAAAGTACGCGTCATTCAGTGTCGCACCATGCGACGTGAAATGTCGTTTTATGCGTTGTTAAGTGACGGTACATCTATATATATAGAATCTAAGAATATATCTAAGAAGTAGAAGAGAGCTTTTAACAGCCATATCCAGCAGTGAATCAAGAGTGTCTACACAAGCCTCTCTGATGGCCTTCTACACCCTTCACGCTAGATTGTACCTGATGGATGGTAGAGGGGCCTTGTAGGGGCTTGCAGAGGCCTTAGAATGGTCCTATCGTGTGGTTGGGATGCGGGTAGTATACATATACCAGTACACAGGCTCCTTGGCTGGTGGCATAAATCGTAATGATTACGTTGTGTGAAGAAAGGGGGGAGGGGCTTCGCCCTTAAGAAATGCAACATTTTCGTACGAACTGTGACGTTAAGAAGGGTGACAATACGGGACTGTTAAGCTTTGTGACGGGGGGTTGACATGGCTGGATACATGCAGCTATGATAGATCGAACGAGGTTCCCTTGGGAGGCGAGTAGTACAAGTACTATAGTACAGGTGTACTACCCTTATTGAGAATGGTTCTCACTAGTACAGGTGTACTACTGTGAAGGAATGTAACGAACTGGCACAGTGACACTATGGTACAGGTGTACTATGGGTATTTGTACCCTGTGGAAAACCTATTGCTATTGCGTCGCATTCTCAACAGCTGAGAACACAAAAAAATCCCGAATCTCGCGACTCAGGATCCTTTCAGTTAAGCTTCGTAACGCTTGATTGTTGCGTTGTGTTGCGAGAGTTGCCTGTTAAGCTTCGCTTCATGCTTGTGAAGCTTTGTTAATTCTCGCTGGATGTGAGCGACCTGAGCTCGGGACCAACTCAGTTCCCAGCTGTCAGCCATCGTGAGGTGCTTCACTTTGTCACCCCGTGGATGCGGCGCCAGGTCACCCAGGTAATGGCTTGGAGTGCTGCAGCGGTCATGCCCAACTCGTCGGCAGCTGTGGAATAGTCGGCCTTAATCTCACGACGCAGCTTGACGCCGATCGCGGGAACATCCTTCAGGCCTGTGCGGTTGGCCGCCCAGATGCAGAACGCGTGGCCATCGATGCAGACATCAGCGATCCCCTGGATGCAGCTGTAGAACTCCTTAAGCTTGGGACCTGACAGGATGGTCAGAACGTCTGCGTCAGTCAGGACACCTGCTTCCAGGATCCTGATGGCCTTAGCTTTGTTGGCTCCGAAGGTGCAGACTTTGGTCAGCTGCGCCTGTTCGGGTCCACCAGCGACATAGGCGGAGATCAGTGCGTCAGCGTCCTGCACGTTACGTTCCCAGCGATTGCGGGGTGACAGTGCTGCGATCACACCAGCTGCCTCTGCAGGGTGGATACCGTGACGGTCTGCCAGGTTGCGTGCGATCTGGCGTGCTGCGGGGTACCAGTTGATGCCGTCCTGCTGTTCGGTCAGGCTGGCCAGTTGATGAATGGCTTTGATGTTGTCAACGTTGGTGCGGGTCATGGGCTGGTTGCCTTTGGTTGATGTCTTAATGGTAGCGAGGGATGGGGCCCTGTGGCGGGCCCGTTAACATTTCTTTAGAACTTACCGACTGCGTCGAGCTCCTCCTTCTCAGCGATCGCGATGGCTGCACGGACGGTGGCAGCTTCGGTTTGGTTGTTGCAGATCAGGAGGTGAGTGTAGAGGTTCCAGAGTGCGCGGAGGTGGCCGTGGCTGGACTCGTAGGATTGAAGGTCGGACATGGGCTGGTGGCCTGTAGTGGTGTTGGGTGAGTGTTCCTCTCCCATGTCTCTAAGATAGTCGGTCGCCGTGTTGGTGCCTAGGGTATAAATACTCATTCCTGAATCTTGTTACATTCCTTCACAAATTACAGGTTCTACCTTCATCCTAGCACTGGGGAGGTCACTACCTGGGCGCTGTCACAAAGCTTAACATTCGGCCTAAAAGTATTTTATGGCAGGGTCGGTGTCGACCATTTCTTCTGCGAGCTTACCCCAGCTCTAGTTTGGTTTTTCGGTCTGGGAGCCTCCTCCCCTTGCTTGTCCCAATCATAGCGAAGGGCCAACCCGTAGGCCAGCCCTGTCACTTATCTTAACAATTGACCTGGGGAGCCTGTGACCCTGGCCGCGGCTATCAGCGGAGTGAAGCCAGGTAGGCGTCACGGCGAGACTCGAGCTCCTTGCGGCTGGGAACGCGGCAGGCAGCCTGCTGAGCGTCGGCCATGGCCTGCTGGAACTGAGCGAGTTGACGGGAGGAAGGACGGGACATGGTAGAACCTTTGGTTGTGTTGTGGGCCCTTGTGGGCCAGGGTCAGGAGGGGGATTCGATCCCCCAGCTTCACGCCTTGTCCTGATCAGAATCCGTCGGTGTCGACGGTGTGGGAGCGGTAGCGCATCAGCTCATGGATCCTGCAAGCGTGGCAGGCTTGGAGCTCGCCTGTGCGCTGGCTGGGGGTGAGGGCCATCACCTCACGGGCGCTGTTGGCCATGTTGGTGATGATCTGGTGGCTGGTGGTGTAGGGGAAGAGCATTTGTCTTGTGGGGTGGTGGAGGTGTTGTCCTCCATGTCTTTAAGATAGTCGGTGGGGGTCGGTTTGACAACCCCCGTTTCCTGAGCGTTACCTGAGAGTCAAACCCAGAGGGTCTCAGGCTTGGTGATCTGCAGGAGGACTGCATCCTGGGCGGCTGCGTCCTTGTATTGCCTGCAGAACTTACCGACTGCATCGCGGTGAGCCTGACCCTCACCGATCACCGTAATGATCAGGCAGGGTTCGTCGACTAGTCCGCGCTCAGGAGACTCCCAGCGCCCTGTACCCTCTACGACGGTATGGCCTGAAGGGAAGCGGACACCCGCGAGGAACAGTGCAGCATCCTTGGCAGCTTGGACGCTGAGGGTAGGGGACTCGAGCCCGACGGTGATGGTGTACGTGGTGGCGTTGCTCATGGATTGGATCCTGTGGTTGGTGGAGGTGTGTTCCTCCATGTCTCTAAGATAGTCGGTTGGCCGCGGCTTGCCTAGGGTAGAAATACTCATCCTGCAATCTCGTTACAGAACTTAACATTCAACCTGGGGAGCCTGCGTGCCTGGCCGCGGCGTGCCTAGAGTAGAAATACTCAAGCCTCAGGGATGAGGCTGATGCGCTCGGTGATCACCAGTTCAGCGATCTTGCAGGCCCAGGCTCTGCTGGCTGCGGTCAGTGCGTCGCGTCGGGTGCCAGCCATTTCGGCGATGGCTTCAGCTTGGATTGCAGCGGTCAGGAGTTCGGTGCGGGTCATGGGTAGTTTTTCCTATGGGGTGGTTTGGGGTGGAGTGGTAGGCCTATCTACCTAGTAGGGTAATAGTACCTAGTGTCAGGCCTGGCAGCAGGATGGCAGCGAGCAGTAGTTCAATCATACTACTAGGCCTTGGTGGTGATCAGGGCGAGGACCTCGCGGGCTGCAGCGGTGTTCCCTTCACGGGTCAGCTCAGCTGCAAAGGCTTGGAGGTCTCTGACTTGCTTGGTGGTCATGGGTCGGTGGGGGAGAGAGAGTGAGTGAGGTGTGTTCCTCTCCCATGCCCATAGTATGGCCGATCGCCCGACCCTTGCCTAGGGGTAGAAATACTCATTCTGCGTTTTCGGTTTTTCTGGGATTTTCTGAGTTTTTCTGAGTTTTTCTGAGACTAGCGAGATTCGCCAGATGAGAACCGTTCGCAGTAATTACTGAGAACCGTTCGCAATAACCTGATGCCTGGCCAGCGAGCCAACTGAGAACCGTTCGCAATTACTGCTGAGAACCATTCGCAATAGGCACTGGGTAAAATTACTCAGGGCAGGCGGGTAGTACATCTGTACCCCCCACCCCCGACTCACCAGGGTGGTATCTCAGGCAGCCCCCTCTGAAAATTTTTCAAAAAAACTGAAACGGGTTTTATCAGTACAGGCTCTTTAGCCAGTCTCTTTCGCGTGGTTCCAGGAGCATTATGGTGCGATTGAGGAGGGTTTTAGATTGCTTAGCGGACATCTGGTGATAGAAGCGGCCAAGGAGTTGTTTTGTAGCGTCTTCTGAGCGGCAACGTACTGCCAACAGTAATGCTAGGGAATTGGTTACCATTTGTTGGCGAGTAAGATCCTTCATTATACCTGGTGGGCATACTAATATGACCGTTTAGAGTGCCGACTCATGGCTTTGGATGTTACTGGTAACTGGGTAGCGGGCGATGAGCTGCGTATTATCGAGGCGTTGAGTCTGCCATTTGGTTCGTATACGCTGGACTGTGTAAGCAACTGCTGTAATCAGCTTGAGGATATGAGTGCCCAGGCTGTATTGAACGTAAGGGAGTTGTTGACTGAGTATGAGGCAGCAAAAGCGGCTCAAACTACACAGGATTTAGGTGATGCTGAGGGTAAGACGCTGGTGAAGGCTGATGTATTGGAGTGGGAGGTAGATAAGGGCCAGGCAAGTGGTCCACAGAAGGAGATGATGAGGACTAAGGGTGAAATCGCGCAGTACTTTGCGTTTTGTTCCTGTCTTGGTGGCTATATGGGTGGTTACAATGGTGGTACACCACTGATTCGTAGCTGACGGCACACTAGATCAAAGGATTTTTACCAATGGCTGCCAAGAAAAAGGGTGCAATGAAAGGCTGCGGCATCAAGAATGGCTGTAAGTCTAAGAAAGGAGGCCTTACGGCCAAAGGAAGGAAGCGTATTAACGCTAAAACTGGTTCCAACCTGAAGGCACCTGTAACTGGCAAGGTAAAACCTGGCAGTAAGGATGCAAAACGTCGCAAATCATTCTGCGCTCGTTCGCGTGGCTGGACAGGAGAACGCGGAAGAGCTGCACGTCGTCGTTGGAAGTGCTGATTCGGTAGACTTTAACAGTATTTTTACGGTTTTCAACCCATGTCTGGTCATCCTGAAAACAGCCCAGAGGTTAACAAGCTCATGGCAGAGGTCGCTAAAGGCGATACCTGCGATGTTTGGTGCCTTGGTTGTGATGATTGGCGTAAAATGAACGCAGCATACGCCAAATATGTTAAAGGTGAGATAGAGTCCTGCGGACGCTGTAGGCAGTAACCACACGTTTATGGTATACTAGAGGTAGTTAAGCCTGTGGCAAATGAAGTGCAAGGAGCACTACCTCTACGACACCTGGAAAGCGATTCGCCAGCGGTGTAACAATCCGCGCTGCAAGGCCTATTCCAATTACGGCGGACGCGGAATCTACCTTGCCAGTGAGTGGAACGACTTCTGGACGTTCGTCAGAGACATGGGAGAGCGTCCTGAGGGCTTCTCTATCGAGCGAAAAGACAACGATGGCCCCTACGCCCCATGGAACTGCATTTGGGCTAGCAGAGGAGCTCAGAACAACAATCAACGTGCCCGCCACTTCGAGCCTCGGATCTATCACCAGCGTGGATCCTGGGAACTGCGGATCAAACAAAAGATTGTCAAGCAGTGCCAGACCGAAGAAGAAGTTCTCCAGGCAAAGCAGCAGCTCCTGCTCGATGGTACCACTACCCACAGGCGTGGATGCGTCACCCTGGACCGAGGTTCTTACACGTTCCGCATGGACGGCAAGTATCACGGCTCCTGGCATACTCTCGAGGAGGCGCTAGCCTATCAGTCCCAGTTCACTGAAACCAAGAACTGGCAAACAAGCCTCTGCTCATGCGGTAAATGCCGCAAGTGACGCGAGCGCATGGCGCGAGTGACACTATAAATCGCCGCCGCGCGGAATACTAGACAAGATAAAGGCGTATTATGGCATCTCCACTTCTTAGTTACGCCAATGCACGTATTCTGGTGCCTTCGCAGGGCGCTGTAAGCCTTGTTGATGGGCGCTGGGTAGAGGCCGCAGGGGATTCGTACCTTGTTAAGTGCTTTCTTTCCCGTCAGCAGTATTCTGGAGTGTCCTCGGGATCGAAAATGATCCCTATTCCGTCTCAGCTTGATGGCGAAATGATGCCTGGTGCGTCTGGAGACCAGTTCTACTACCGTGGCTATGCTCTAGAGTGGGTAAATGTACCCAGCAACTGGGATTTAGAGACTTCTGATGAGTCTGTGCTGACTTTTGCACAGGTTACGACGCAATATACATGGCTGGCAACTGGAACTGAGTGTAAATTCCGCTTTGGCCAGGATCCAATCATGTCCGCGGCTAAGATTCAGCGCTCTAGCGGCCAATACGGCGGCCTGGGCATCGATGAAATCATCTACAAGGAGATCGGCGGCGTTGAGCTGCAGCTGACAGGCGGTGACCTGCAGAACTAATTATGGCGCAATTCAAGTTTAGCCAGAAGCTGGAAATCAAGATGCCCAAAGTGCAGGGCAAGGCTGATAGCAAGAAGATGAAGGCTGCAGTCAACAAGGCCATCACAAAGGGGGCTCAGAAGGGCTCTACCTACGTGGAGCGGGGTCTCAGAGTAGCCTTGGACAACTCCATCGGCTCTGACTGGGCCTGGACCACAGGGACCCGTGATATTATTGACACAGGGCGCCTCATGGAGTCCCTGAGCATCAAAACAACGTTCAACCAGACCAAGGTCGGGTTCCAGGTCATCTACAAGACCCCGTATGCGGCCTTTGTTCATTATGGTGGCCTCATGAAGCCGTACGGTAACAAAAGCGCTGCTGATGTCCTGATTCCTGCTAGGCCGTGGGTTCAGGCGGTACTTGAAGGCACTCACGGGCAGCCCAAGTTTGACATCGAAACACCGTTCAACAAGGGCGTGAGTGAGGCCTGGACAGCACAGTTCGGATAGGTATCCTAGCCCAGATTTTAGTTAACCATGGCACGCAAGAAGAAGGGGCTCCCGTTCGTAGTACAGCCTCGTTTGCAGCCTATCGTCGAGAAAGTGGGTAGCGAAGAGAGCGGTATTCTCGAGATCGAGCGCCGTGGGTATCTGTCGGTGTCTGAGAAGGCCATGGTGCAGCAGACCACGCAGGGTGATGAGTCTATGCGTGCTATGTATGCTCTTGGCGGTCGTATTGCCCGCGAAACAGGCATTCAGCAGCTGCAGGTCATGGAGGACCTGATGAAGCCCTCTCGCCCTGACTACATGGGTGCTTACGAGGAGGAGATTCTTGCCTGCATGGTCGACCTGATGTCGTACCAGGAGCGGGTGAACCTCGTCCAGGCCACGGTGTTGATCATCTGTCGCGTTGACGACTCTTGGACTGTAGAGCAGTCGATGGACCTGCACCCAGACCTTCTTCGGGACCTGGCCATCCTGTACTACGAAGAAGATCAACGCTCTACCGAGGCCTTGACCGCTGCAGTCAAACAGGAAGGCGGTGCCGAGGGAAAGTAATTAGCCAGGACGAAGGGTACGACTTTGAGGAGTTCTATTGGATCCTCAAGTCAACCTTTCCTGGCGATCCCGAATTCTCCTTAGACAACTACGGGACCCTTCCCTGGGGTTATGTGGTAGCAGCTGTTAACAGGGGCTTGTCTGTGTATCATCGCAGGCTTCACGACAGCGAAAGGCCTGTCGCCATGCTGTCCTCGATATACGCGAACAGTCAAAGGGATCAGAAGAAGCAAAGCAAGCCATACAGCTACCTGGACTTCAGCTTTTACAAGCCAAAAACGGCTGGGGAGAAGCCCGAGGGATACAACGGAGCAGCCTACTTGGAGCTTCTTAAGCGCAAACTGCTGCCGTCCTGGGCGTTGTTCTGCTACAAGGACATGGCCGCCCATGCTGCTTCGGGATACGTCCCTGGAGAGCCTGCTCTGATAGCCGAGGATGCCATTCTGTTGCACCCAGAACCACAGCAAGGCGGTGGCTACACGGGTATGCTGATTGCCCTTGAGTCTGCTGGGGATCAGACAAGGGTCTTTACATCAACAAAGGGCACCGAAGTTAGGCTCCGAGTACCCTTTGTCGAGACTAAGGTCATAGCGAGGGAGGACGAGGTCCTCACCCCATAGGCCAGGAGGTGCCGATTTCGTTGATGTACTGGTCGACGATCCTGGCGTCTTCTTCCGAGTACTGCCCAAACCCTTGAATGCCACCCTTCAGCCACTGGCGAATACGCCACTCTGACTCAATGGTATAGAACGGCTGCATACGGAACCAGGCGACCCATTGCTGGGATGACTTGTCCTGGTTGCATTCACGGCAGGCGGGGATGCAGTTGCTGGTCTTGTCTTCGCCACCACTGGACTTTGGGCGGACGTGATCTACTGTTAAGCTGTCGTCGTCGATTGGAGGCTTGCCACAATAGGCACAACGGTTGTTCCAGGCGTCTTTGATAGATTGGCGCCATTGGCGACGGGCTTCGCCGCGAGTCAAGGCAGACATGCTGTGTAAGTAATCTGAAACCCTCTCATAAACGGGGAGGAAATCCTGGGAGGAGTGCATCTCAGATAGTTATTGAGACGTCACCACGAAATGCGTATTCGTTCTTCAGCATTAAAGCCTCCGTGGTTTGTCTTGCCCCTATTCTACCAAGTAAGGAACACTAAAATAGCTATTTTGGGCCTGTGGCGCAACAATTCCCGACAACTGCACAGGCGATTTACGACGTCCTGGCAGCCGATACTACCTTTACGGGTCTGCTTGGCACGTACGAGTTCAAGGCTGGTCAGCAGATCACGGCGATTTCTATCGTTTCAGCGGGCGAGGACATGCCTGCATTGCGCAACGTGAGTGGCGTTGAGTGCATTATCCAGGATGCTGGCGACTTCATCAAGAGCGAGTATATCAGCAACGATGCTGCACGGCTGACGGTCAACTGGAGCGTCTTCCTGGTGGCTTGGGAGCCTGCCAAGGGCGCTGACCTTCAATCTGCTGCGGAAAGGGCTTGCAGCCGCTTCCTGGGGTCTCAGGCGGTGCAGACGGTGGCAACTGCGGACGGACTTGGCTCGCTGGTCCAGACCAAGATCATGATCCGATCCGATATGCCAATTCTGGCAGCCTAATTTCACCCCTTTGGCAATATAAGATAGACGGGCCGAGAAGGTCCGAGGTACCTTCGTACGGGTTTTTCCCGTTTCTACTATGGCAAACTTCTCAGCCGCTTTCGGCTACGACTTCTACATCGTCCCTGTCCAGAACAGCCTGGTCACGGACTTCTCTAGTGCTCCTACCGTTGACACCGCTACTCCCGTCGACGCTGCTCACACGGTTGCTTACAGCAACGGTATCTTCACAGTGAACTCTGTGGCCTTCACCATGGACGGCACCGACGATGCTGTTCGTCTGTCTGGCCTGACCTCCGCCTCCCTGGAGACCGACACGGGAACTGAGGACATCTACACCTACGATGATGCGACCTCTGGCTTCAACCAGTCCGTGGCTACTACCAAGAGCTTCAGCATCTCCCTTGCTGGTATCGCTGATTTCGGCGACGCTGGCTACAAGATCCTCCGTCTGACTGAGCAAAACACCGTGGCTGACGGCCTGCGTGTTGCCTTCAAGCGTGTTGGTCCTACTGGAACCACCGAGGAGATCGTTGGCTACGGCACCCTGACTGGCTACACTGAGTCCAACGAAGTGACCAGCATCGTGTCCTGGGAATGCACCCTGACTGGCTACGGTCCTTACCACCTGACTCTCCAGGCTTAGCTGACTGGAGGTATCGCCTCCGTCGACACCTTGAACACTACCTCAGCCTTTGCGCTTTCTGGTTCTGCTCTTGCTGTCGACATCGCTGGGGGAGGCGGTACTGCTGCAGACGCCACCGTCGACACCGACGGTTCTGGCAACATTACAGCAGTTACCATCACCGCCCCTGGTTCAGGATACGCCGTCGGAAACATCATCACAATCAGCGAAACTGCTGGATCTGGTGTTGCTACCGCACGCGTCGCATCCGTTGCCTGAAGCCCGTAACCGCGATACTTACGGCACAACCCACAAGAGCCCTTTCGGGGGCTCTTTTTCATGGGAAGGCTATAAGTAGCTTTGGTCTCGACGTGGCGCAAAATCTTAACTTCAACCTTGCTGTCGATACTAACACGGCCGTATCGTCGATCAATGAGTTCTTCCAGGCTTTTGACGCTGGTGCCTCGAAGGCGAAGAGCGAATTAAATAAAGCTTTTGGGCAAGACTTGCAGACCACGGTTGAAATCAACTTAAAGAACGGTGAACTGGTAGCAAAAAAGGTTCAGAACATTAATCAGGAGTCAAAAAGGTTGGCGGAGGCCGCTGACGCGATCAATGGCAAGTGGGGAAAGACTCCTAATCAACTTAAGCGACAGATCAGCAAACTTAAGGAAATTCAGGGCAATACAACAAAGATTAGCGAAAAGACAGGCAAGGTTTCGAGCGACTGGAAACTGGTGGCTCAGCGCATCAAGGAGGCTCAGGGTGAGCTGAAGAAGATGACAGTCGGGGGAGCTCTTAAGCAGCTCCAACAGCAAGCGACAGGTGTCATCGGTAAGTTTACTCTGGTTCAGACGTTGGCTAACGCTGCTACGGGGGCCTTGATGGGAATGGCTCGCGGTGTTGGCGAGTTCGCTGATACTGCTGGCAGAATGGAAGTCCTCTCGCTGCAGATGGAGGCTTTTACGGGTAGTGCAGAGGCTGCGGACGCGGCTTTTGACGACTTTGTGAAGATTGCCGCTCAGACGCCCTTCAACCTGGAGCAGGTCGCAACCGCGGGTAAAATCATGATGGCATTCGGGATGGAGACCGATGAGGCCGTTGATGCGACAAATCAGCTTGGTATCGTAGCAGCCGCAACTGGCGGCGACATCAATCTGCTTGCTAGAAACCTTGGACAGATCGCCGCGCAGGGCCAGGCCTATACCCGTGACTTAACACAATTCGCGATCCAGGGTATTCCTATCTGGGATGAGATGAGTAAAGTGACGGGGAAAACTGTGGCTGAACTCAAGAAGATGGCCTCAGAGGGCGCTATTGGTTTTGATCTCGTCAGGGACGCTTTGACTAACTTGACTGGAGAGGGCTCTGCTTTCCTGGAGATCGCCGAGCGTATGCAGGAGACCTTCCAGGGACGACTGGCTGCGATTGAGGCCTCGTTCCAGAAGCTCGCCAAGGAGATGGTCGAGACGTTCAATGCAGTCGACAAGGCGTTCGGAGGTATTGTCTCAGGCTCAATGAAGGCCTTCGCCGAAGGTATCAAGGTGGTTGCCGAGAACCTTACTGAGATTGCTGGCGCTTTCGTGGGCGCAACAGCTGCTGCAGCGGCTTTCTTCGTCGTAAATAACTGGGGTTCAATCGTTGGTGGAATCAAGCTAGTTGCAACCGCTATTCAGGGTGTCGCGACCATGCAGAACGTCGCCAACGCTGCGGCCGTTGTCTTCAACGGATTGATGGGCAATTGGGGGCAGATTGCGCTCGCAGTTGCAGCAGGCGCCGCGGCCTATGTTGGCTTTAATCATGTAGTCAACCAGGCGAAGGAAGAGCAGGAAGATCTGAATACGGCCATGGAGGGCACCGCAGGTAAGATCGGAGAGATCACAGCAGCGCAAAAGCTGCTGGCTCAAGAGGCGGGTCGAAAGGAGATGGTGGAGGACTACAACGATATGAATAAGGAGCTCGAGGAAAAGCTGGGCCTTCTGGACAAGGAAGTCGAGAAGCTGAAGGCCATGAAAGAAGTTATTAAGGGCCGCTACCAGGACGAGATCGACAGCATTAAGCTAGTCATGGAAGGACTGAAGGAGAAGGAAGAGGAGGAGAAGTCAGCACACAGGGACCGCATGACCGAGATCGGCGAGCGCTATGACGCCGCTGTGGCCGCAATCGACATGGAGATCGGGAAGCTCAGGGAGCGGACGAAGGAGGAGCAGGCCCTGTATGATTTCAACAAGAAACAGCTCCAGGCCAAGATTAGTTCAGGCAAACTCAGCCAGGAAGAGCTGCTGAACGCTCAGGCCAGGTTGTCCAGGATGAATCAACAGGAGAAGATCGAAGACGCGCTGACGAAAAAAGCCGAACTCAGGTTGAAGCAGAAAAAAGAAGAAACGGCTGAACAGGAGCGACACAATGACGCGGTTGATGACATCATTGCCAAATACGACGAGAACAAGCAGCAGCTCGAGGATGTCAAGAGCAAAAGACAAGATGAACTCGAAGCAATCGACAAAACAACTGCTGGCGTCAAGAACATGAAGAATGAGATCGACCTGACCAACGCGGAAGTGAGCGAACAGATCAACCTTGTTAATGACTTGATGGGCGAGTACTCTGCGACGAAGATTCAAGTTGACCGCCTGGCGGACTCTCTTCGTGACGCAGCTGCAGCGCAGCGACAGTTGAACGCAGCCAAGGCAGCGCAGAGGTCTTCCAGTACCTCGGACAGTGGCGGACTGTCTGCTCGATTTGCTGGTGGCCCCGTCTCTGGCGGTACTAGCTACCAGGTTAACGAGCTAGGCAGGGAAGCATTCCTGTCTGCTAGCGGAAAGCTGAGCATGATCAATGCTCCTGCGTTTGGGGAGTGGAAGGCCCCCAGCTCTGGTACAGTCATCCCCGCCCACCTAACACAACAGCTGAGCATTCCGACTGGCGGTGTTAACGTGAACCATGCAGCCAAGGCCAACGCGGCTCGTGCTGGTGGCGGTGGAATGTCTGGAATGGTGAGAGCAATCAGGGGCTCCATGTCTGGCGGCGATACGTTCCACCAGAACGTCACAGTCCAGTCCAGCAATCCCACCCAAACCGCGAACAACATGATGGTCGAGATGACCCGCCTCAAGCGTCGCCGCTTGCGCTGATAGGCATCCTTGTTCAGAATCTAGGGAACCTTGTTCGCATTTGGAGATCCCGCTGACACAGCGAAGATGTACCTCGACACGATGATGAGGGGACCAGGGCCCAAGCTGCCTGACCTCCACTTCGAGGAGATGGAGGAGCAGGACTTGCGCTACGCACTTGCCTGGCTGCACGCGGCGGCCACGAGAGGCTACCAGGAGGGGTTGGAGCAGGCTGTACTGGACATTCTAGTGGAATGGTTCGACGAGGTGTTCATCGCCCTTACAGAGCTCTCTGAGGACTTCCGAGCGAAGTGGGCCGCAGGGACGATCACACCCCCAGGAGGCCAATCAACAAGAGCCAAGTACGCACGACTCGTCAAGGAAGCTTCGGAAAACTAGCCCAGTTAGAAGGCTCCGATGGCGTCCAGACTGATTGGCATTTCGTATACACCCAGCAGTGGCTCGCCAGTGTATAGCCTGCAATTTAACAACTTCGGTGACAACGCCTTTCCCCGCTCCTACGTTAACTCGGTCCAGTTCGACCTGTCTGCGAACGGCGCCAACATAATGGGCGGGCCCGCCTTTTCACAGAAGTTCCAATGGGTTATATCATCTATCGTCGATTCCGCTGATGCGCTGACTTTTGACCAGCTGTACCGAGACTGGGATGGGGACAGGGCCTCAGGCTTATCTGCTGCCGTAGGTGTTGTCGACCAAACCTTCGGTCCAGAAGTGAATACCAGTGCCGTGTTCGTTACAGCACCTGTCTACACCTACATGGGACCCATCCTTACTATGGTCAGCTTCGGCCTTCGGGAGGTTTGATCAGTGGCTTATATCGCACAAAAGACCAGGATCGCCAGCATCACGATCAATGGCACCGACTATACCGACGAGTTCGTTTCTTTTGCTGTCAGCGATGAGTCTGCATGGCAGAACGGCTTGATTGCTACTACAGGGCAAATCATCCTTGCGCAAAAACCTACTGCGGTCGGGGTTACAGAGATTTCGGATTACAACCGAGACCAGTTCAAGCGCAACAGTATTGTAATCCTTAAACTCAGGGAGCCAGAGTCTGGGAGTGAGTTCGTCCACCCACGCGGCAACCTCAGAGTCATCACAACCTCCTACGACATCGAGCAGGAGCAATTGATCATTGAGGTCGGCTGCAAGATTGCGATGGCGCTGCTGGCGGAAGACAGGAGGCAGATCGTTAATCTGCTTCCCATTGAGCTAGAGGCAACCCGAAACACGATCAACAACTACTCCGCCGCATTCTGGGGAGCTGGCAAATACCTCTACCAGGACAACAATGGCGACTTAGTCGTAGGCGAGTTCTGGGAAGGTGATAGCCTTAGCGGGTTCAGGGCAGGGGAATGGGCCTCTGTTCTTGGGGAAACAGCGTTGGCGGTTGCGCCCCTGGAGACTTCTGAGCCTGTTCCCGAGAAGATCGACGTCACTTACGACTTAGTGCCAGACCCGACAGAAAGCGATCCCAACTTCTCTGTTGAAACGGACGCAGGGGACCTCGGCTCGCAGCCCGACTTTGGTCTTGATTACGATTTCCAGGACCCTACTCTGGCGGGCCAAGAGCCTGGGGACTATGTCGACCCACAAGATCCAGACGACCCAAACCCTGGCAGCAGCGACCCTGTTCCGAACCTAGTACCAGGCGCCGATAATACGGGCTACGTGGACCGAGTCAGTGAGTATTCAAATTACTTCACCGCCTTCCCTGCAACGGTCGCGAAAAGGAACCCCCCTCCCGAGGACCCAGGATCGAACGAACCTGCTGTCCCTACAGTCGCTGTGCAGCCTCCTAGCGAGCCCGTGGGAACCTCTGGTTGCGGCAACACGCCCTCACCACCAGAGACGCCTTCCAACCCCGATGGGGATCAAGGTGTAAACCCGTTGGACACCAAGCCCGCTGTACTATGCTCCGACAACTGGACTACAAATCGCGAAACAGTATATCTCCCAGCACAGAGCTTGGCTACGACTGTTACCTACTACAACGGTCCAGCGGCACAGGCTTCGATGGTCAAGCGAAACCTCCTGGGCCCACCTGTCGAGGTGAATCCACAGTACTTTGCTGACCAGTATGCTTACTGCACCTTGGTATGGGGTACCGCCTGCAATGTAAACGGCAACTGTCCGTACTACGGTACTGGGGAGATGGTCAAGCAAAGCTACTCCTACGCGGAGTACTACTACAACCCTCAGGACAACTCTTTGGCTCTTGTTGTCGAGGATGTCTATCAGACAAGACTTTCGGCGGCGATTCCTTCCGACTGGAGGAGCGGTGTTGTTAACGGCAAGCCTCAGGATTTCACTGAAATCCCATTCGACGACTTCTATCGGGCTCAGCGCACGATGACGTCGTACAAAAATAGTGAGGGCCTCAACATCCAGACAACTGTCACTTATACCAGTATTGCTAGCAGAGGTGTCGGGATTAATTCAGGCCAGAGCCTTGATGCCCTGGACGGGATTAGGACCAGCACGAGACGTATCTCGACCGATGCTGGGGCCTTGGATGTTACTCCTGATGCACTGAACGACCCCAGTTTCGAGACCGAGACACTTGAACTCGAGGTGCTCCTGCCTCTTTCTGACGGACTGTCCGAAGAAGCTAAGGAAGACGATGCCTATGGTGATGGAGACAAAACGGAAGGGGGCTCAGAGGCCGTCGACGACCCCTCTCAAGACCGCGACGTCATCACCATGGAGATCCGTCTGCCAGTTCCGCTTAAAGGGTCGGAAGCCGAAAGGCAGGCAACTCTTGATGCTTTCGTTAACTACGTGGGCCGCTTTGTCAAGGGGCAGGCATACGGGCTCAGGGTCGCAGAACCGCTGCGAACAGAGATCGCGACCACCTGGTACCCAGGAGTACCTTTCCGCTATTACGACTCACAGAACGACGAGCTCATCGCCTTGCGAGCCGATGCGGCTTCCTGGGGTGTCACGAAAGAAGAGAGCGTCATGGTTTGCGACGGCATGTTCCAAGGCTTCTCCTCTGGCTCCGTCAGTGTTGGCGACAATCTCACAGGTGATTCGCGTCCTGACATGGGTGGAGGCACCACGCCGCCGACAGCTCCCTCAGGGCCCCCTACTGTCACTAACGACAATGTTGGCCAAAGTTTTGCCTTCAGGGTCAGGGTTGATCTGTACCTGAACACAAGTGCTACTGTTTACTTCCCGAACGGTGTAAGCTTGATCAACCCCACGGACCTGACTGGACAGGTCGAGCAATCCCTGGTCACCTACTGCACTGGCTTCGTTGTCAGTACTGGGGGGCTCCTGGAAGCGGAAGGCAATGGCAGCATTCCTGTTGACTACAATGGCTCCCTAATCACCTCTGGGGCTACTATTATTGAAAGTGATCTCTTCGCCACCGCTCCGTAGGAACCCTAACGGCGACTACACTTCAGTACGATGACGATTGCAGCCAAGGTATCTTCGACTGAAGTCGACAACATCTTGCGAGATCGTTACGTCGACCAATACTTTGAGGCACGCCTGATTAACCTGCCTGCTTATAACTATGATCCTACGGTAGCTGGCGCTGATGCGACGCTGCTGGCTGGTGAGGTGGCTCTCGGTACTGGCGGCTACGCCCGCGCCGTCATCTCCTACGGTTCCAGTGATGTGGGTAACTATGCTGACGGGGGTGTTCCGCTGAACCAAAAGGCTACGGTATTCGCTCACGACGGATCTGGTACTCCGATCGCTTTTAGCCATGTTGCACTCGTCTGGAGCGATGGTAACGCATTGACGCTAGGAGCTGTTACCGCGGCACCCGCATCAATGGCTGACGCCACCTACACCAACATCCCCGTAGACACTACCACTGGTTCGGGAGTGGGTCTCACTGTAGACCTGACAGTAGCCAACTCAGGTGCTGCTACGACTGACTACGCCCTGACTATTAACAGGGCTGGCTATGGTTATGTTGCACTGGACAGTGTGACGATCAACAATGCAACCCTCGCTGGACTTGACCCAGCCATTGGAGCTGGTGACCTGACCTTCCCTGTAAGCACGGTGCACACTCCTACCAACGCCACAGCTGGTGACTTGTTCACGGTTGTCAAGACCAGTAATGCCGTCAGCCTGGTGGCTGGCAACGAAGCTGCGTTCTACTGGAACGTCAAGCAATTCGGCTTCTACAGCACCGCGGCATGAGTATTTTACGAGACCTGATGGACAGATCCAGCTCCAACAGGATGGTGATGTTGGAGGACCTGAATTTCGGCAACGAAATCAAGGGGGACTTTGAGGGTAGCGTCACTGCTACCTGGGTCAAACTCAGGGAGGATGGAGCTGGGATGTGCAAGTACAAAGGCAAGACATACGCCACAAAGCCCCTGGGGTATGTCTCGATTCAAGCTGGTACTAGGGTCGAGATGAGCTACGCCGACGGTGTTTACTACAGCAGGTATTGATCATGGCTATTAACAGAAGCTCTATCTCCGCTCAGCCGATCAGGGAGAATACGGATGTTGCTATTGAGATGAAGGCAACTAGGCCCGATGTAAGTGCGTTCTTCACTTCGCCAGTAACCCCTAACATCCTGAGCGGCTACTACGATGCATTTACTGACCAGGTCGAGCTGTATATCGTGGACCCCTCAGGCAATCGTTACGTGAGGGTCAGGTAGTGGCCATTGACAAGCCTATTGTAGTAGCTGGTCCCACTACTTGGCGAACGGCTGCGCCAGCTCAACCGATACGATCGACCTCGTCTGATCCGTCAGCACTCACTCCGAACGTAGAGGGCGAGCTGTGTCTGTACTGGACTGGCATTGGCAGTCAAAAGTCTGCCTTGCTTTATGTCGGCGTGGATATTAGCGGAACACTGTCATTTAAGAAAGTTAAAACCACGACAGCAGTCAATGGTTACACGGGAAAACCCTTTGATTCCATGGGATCTATTCGGAACTCTACCTTGAATTAAGTCAAGTCATGCCCCTAGGTGGTCTCAACGGTTGGTGGAGCAACTACTATGATGAGCGTAGTGAGCTTGCTGCGCAATTCCGAGAGACTGGACAGATAAACGATGTTGTTGTAAACGGCAATGGATTGAACCCTGGTAACAAGGTCGTCAGCTGTACCGCAAACGAGCAGTGTGGCTCTGGATGGGCTTGCGTAGGAGGACGATGCCAGCAAGTGCAGGACGACAGCGGTACCACTGGAGGAATCTCTGGTCCTGGTGATTGCGATATAACCGACGAGATCGACGCAGAGGTGACAACATGTCCCACAAAGGATGGTGGGCCTGATGGCTGCCAAGAGAAGCCTACCTGTGGTGATGGGTCTCCAGACGAAGGAAGCCCTGAGGACTGCTGTAGCGAAGAGCGCTGCTGTCAGTACGGCTCCCTGAGTAGCCCTTTCCCTGGCGTTCGCTGTTTCTGTGGCCCCTGCCCTACCTACGGCGAGTGCAGTCAGTTTTGCGATTCCTACCTGAAGGCCAATGGCGAGCCTGGCCCTGGCTGCCAAGAGTTCTTTGATGGCAACAGCTGTGACAGTTGCACGTTCTGTGACGTTAACAATACTTGCCAACCCCTGGACGACGCACCTTGTTATTGTGATGGGGGCAAGGAATGCAACAAGAGTGAGTCTTGCCTGACCTGCAACGTAGACCCAGAATCTCCCAACTTCGGCGACTGCGAAGAGGATCCAGTTAACTGCAAAGAGTGCGTCACAATCGTTCACACTTGCTGCACTGGACAGCCTTTACCGCAATTCGAGTATTGCCAACCGATAGGAAGTCCTGGCCTGCCTCTGGTGGAGAGTGCGATCGAGTACGCTAAGAAGCTTTGCGCACAGAGCTATGGCGACAACTGCTGCGAGCCTGAGTGCCACTGCCACGCGGACTGCCCCGAGGGTTTCGAGTGCGGAGTCGATGGGCAATGCGCACCGATCCCCTAACCTCTAGGAAGCCTAGCAAAGATCAACTCGTCGCATGGCTGTCTTCCCTGATCGTATTGTATTAAAGAGCTCGACGGACACTGATGCCCAGATCAGGACTGCGATCGGCTCTGGCGGCACGGACGAGATCGCTGTAGGAGAACTGGTACTTGGGATCGACACTTCGAGTGTAAGTATCTACACCAGGGCTGGAGATGATTCGATTGTAACCATCTCTGGAGGAGGAGGGGGTGGTGGACTTGACAATGTCGTAGAAGACCTTACTCCGCAGCTTGGCGGAAACCTTGACGTTAACAACTACTACCTGTCCAGCGCTTCTGGCGGTGATGTCGTCATAGCGCCTGACACGACTGGCAGCTTCATAGTCAGAGGTAATGACACCGACGGCAGTATAACTCTTAACTGTAACGCGAACACCCATGGCGTAACAATTCAATCGCCGCCTCACTCCGCTGCAGCCACTTACACGCTAATCCTTCCAGATAACACGGGGACGAATGGCCAAGCCCTGACCACTGATGGCAGCGGGATACTGTCCTGGGCCGACAATGCAGGGGGTGGCGGAGGAGGTTTGGTCTACTGGGGCGGCGGAGACTTTGACACTGGAGCCTCCGATGGACAGCCTGCCGACGGTGGTAATTTTAACTAGGAATCCTAAGCCAGCTTAATAACTGACATGCCAGTTCCTTCCTATCGCGTTCCAGTCAAACTGGCTCGTGGTACTTACGACAACCTGGCCGCGGCCCTTGCATCCCTGGAAGAAGGGGAGATCTGCTACGCGAACGACCAGAATTCTTTGTACGTGGTCGAGGGTGGCGTCCTTACCCTTGCTGGCGGCGGAAGCGGAATAGATAACCGTGGCGATGGGGGCGACTTTGAAACGATGACTGTAGATGCCCTTTTTACCACCAATGTTTTAGGTGGTGGAGACTTTGAGACTGGGACGATTGACCCACCCGTGGAGAACCTCGGATTGCGTGACGGCGGATTGTTCACGTAGGCATCCTAGGAGCAGTTATTTCGTGACTCCATGGCTGCTCCTGAGAATCGCGTCCCAGTTCGTATTGCTCGGGGCACGAAGGCCACTCTAGATACCAACATCGCTGACCTTTACGAAGGCGAAATCGTCTACGCGACTGACGAAGACTCTCTGTATATGCTGGAAGGCGGCGCCTTGGTGCTTGCTGGCGCTCCTGGTGGTGGTTCTGAAACGCTTGCAGGACTCACTGATACATCCATTGGCACCTACGCTGGAAACACTACCTACGTCAACGACGCTACTCCCGACGATAGCGCTGGTCAGTGGTACATGCAGACTGGCACTGACTATATTACGTATAACAACGCTCAGTCAGGCCCAGGCAAAATGGGAGACCTGCAGGTAGGCGACCAGGTGACCATCACCTACGGCGACGCGAGTTCTGAGGTCGTTGAGATTGAGGCGTCTGAAGTCGACAACAGTGCTGGCTCCAAGTTCATTCGCTTTGTCACGGCCCCCACAGCGGTTATCACTAGCGGTGGCATCTCACTCTCGGCTCCTGGACGCTTTGGCGCCAGTACTGGCGACCTCCTGTCCTGGAACGGAAGTGCCTGGGCGCCCTCAACGCCTGCTGCTGCAACGTTGGATGAGCTTACAGACGTCACCACCTCAGTCACCAGCGGCACGGTATTAGGTCGCTTTGCCACTTACACCGCAAACCCTCCTGCTGCTAACGGTGAGTGGAGAGCTGAAAGCTACAACGAATTCCGCCTCTTCTTCACTGACTCCGATGGCGTCGATATTGAGGCTGCCTTCACTGCCCTGCCTTCCTCTGGAAGTATCTGGTTCGTTCCTGACGGCGACTTCGGTAACGTCACCGAGGTCACCTATGGAGGCAAGACCAACCAGACCACCTACGCTCGCTTCACAAGCACTAACGTTGACAACGCGATTAATACTTACAGCGAGCTCGTGGTTTACACCACCCTGCCTGCTCAGAGTGCTCCCGCCACTGGGGCTGTCCTGAAGTACGCTGCTGGTAGCTCTTTATGGCAGTCAGGCAGTCTTGACACGCCTGACTTGGGTGACACTGGCTACGGCACGGAGAATGTGTCCAGGACTTGGCCCACACACGCTGCTGGCCCGTTCGTCGCTGCAAACGAATGGTACCTGGACACCACGCAGATTATATTCCATGAGACTGCGCTCGAGGGTACTGGGGATACGACCTTCTATTCACAGCTGGGCAACGACCTGATCACTGTCACCGACTCTGCTGGCCAGACCTGGACTCTTACTTCTGGCAACCTCACCTCTGACCTCAGTGGCGCTGGCGCAACAAGGCGTTTCTTCTTCACCATTACCGACAGAACTGGTGCAGAGCACATGGACACTCTGCTTGATACTACTGGTCCGCTGACTATCTCGTACTACGGATGGGGGACGAATCAAGCCCTGACCGAGTACAAGGACGCCCAGCTTTTCCAGTACGACTCTACCAGCTCCTCGTTCAAAGCTATCAGCCTTGAGCAAGCCAATGTCAATGCCTTGGCGCTAAAGCAAAAGCCTCACTTGGCTCATTTCGACGTAGCTGGCGATCCGCCAAACGTTGACGACAGTGCAGTTCCTGGCGCTGGACGGATGTATTGGACGAATGGTAGTAACACCGCGACCTCCTCTAACGTTGAGGCCACTCAGGCTAAGTTCGGGACTAACTCCTTGAATGTCAATGGCGCAAATGGTGGCTACTACATCCTTACGGGGCCTGTTGGAGAACAGTGGTCGTTTGACTGCTGGGTCTGGCCTGCTGCAACCCAGACCGTCAATGACTTCCCCCGTCTTCTGCAAAACTATCATTTTGTACTCGCGATGAACCTGGGCGTAGGCGTGGACCGCGTCTACTTCCAGACGTACCAGGGCGGAGTTCTTGCGGAAGAAATTTCTGGCGCTAGCTTGGCTATCACCAAAGACGCCTGGAACCACGTCGCATTGCAGAAAGATGGCGACGTGTTCACCCTGTGGGTCAACGGGACTTGGGAGGGGCGCATTATCGACCCCAATGCCCAACAAGCCTGCGGTAAGTGGGCTATCGGTAACAGTGTCAGCGAAGGTAACAACCTGACTGGGTACTTGGACGAAGTTCGATTCACTCACACAGGGGCATACGCCGCTGAAGCTAGAGCCTTTGAGAACATCACCGTCCCCACTGTACCTTACACATCCGTCTGATCGGTATCCTAGCCCAGCTTTCGAGAGTTGGGCCTTGAATTTACGTGAAGAATTAAAGTCAGCAGGGGTCTATCCAACAGGCCCCTGTTCTGCTTGGCCCAAAGAGCGCAACGAGCAGATTACCGAACAGATTAACGGCAGGCGCGGAAAGCGGAAGAAAGTCAATGCCAGTGCTAGGCAGATGGCTGGTGGCCTTGCTCGAGCGGCTGGCCAAGCAATCAGGCACGGCAAGGTAAGTAAAGAGGTCAGGGAGGAGCGCATGAACATGTGCAAGGCCTGTCCCGCGTTCCTGGCCGACTCCAAGCGATGCGCTGATTGCGGCTGCTTCATGGAGGCCAAAACCTGGGTAGGGGGTAATCCCGACAACCTTTGTCCTCGTAAGAAGTGGGAGCGCTGACATGCCGTTAACCGTACCTGACATGTCCACTTGCGATCGGAAGTGCAAGTGCTGCCGTGGTGTCAACGAGGGGAGTGTATACCCCTGCGCTAATCCGTGTAGCGAGTCCAACGAAGATTTCGACGAAGAGCTGTGCGAATGTATCGCAGGCCTCCCCTCTTCTCCCACCTGGCTGGTTGACTACATATTCTATAGCCGCAGCGGTCGTTTCTGCTTTGAGTCGGCTCCCCCAGACTACGACGGCTCCGCCAACGACCGTCAGAAAATTCTCTCTAACTTAGGCTACAGCTGCACTCCTATTGAATGGGTTCACGTCGGCAGTAATCGCTGTACTGGCCTGAATTGCAAGGAGACGGGGGTGGAAGGTGTTTACGACAAGTTGACAACGGCAGAATTTTTACTGCTTACTGGCGCGGACTATGAACCTGCTGGCTTTGATTTCATCTGTGGAGAACAGGACGTGCTTTACCTGAAGGTTCAGAATGACGTCAATCCTGCCTACGGAGCTTTTTCTGGAGCTATCGGGCTCCTCTTCATTCAAAACGGCTATTCATCAGCCACGAACAACTGGCTAGGGTCTAGGCCTGTATCATTTAACATCTACAACGATCCTTCAGCTACGGTTTTCCCTGCGGCCACGATCCCGACACTCTTCCTCACCCAGAACGGCGGATGATAACGTTAGGCATACTAGCTGCGTAACATTCGCCCAGGGGTGATCCCTGGCATACAACATGGCTGACGAGAACCTCACTCCTGAGACAGGAGCCGAGACCTCCGCACCCGCTCCAGCAGGCGACGACATGATGCCTCGCTCGGAAGCAGAGAACCTTCTGAAGGCTCTTAAGGCTGAGCGTGAAGCACGCAAGCAGTACGAGCGCGACCTGAAGGAAAGTAAGTCCCAGCTCGAGAAGTTCGCCGAGATCAATCCCGACGAATACACTAAGCTCCAGGCCGAAGCTGCTGAAGCCGCCCGCGTGCAGGCTCAGTTCGGTGAAGCCAAGGAAGCAATCGAGCTCAAGTACAGCAAGCAAGCCGAAGCTGCCGCCCAAGAGGCCGCTGCTGCCAAGGCTGCGCTCCAGGACTACCAGAAGAAGTACGCCCTCGAGAAGGTGTTCTATTCCGCTGGTGGCCGCACTGACGCTGCTGATGGCGTGTCGTTCTTCGACATGATGGCACAGCAGGTGGGTGGCAACTTCCGCCAGGAGGCCGACGGCTCCCTGACCGTGGTTGACGCAGCTGGCGACCCTGTGCTGGACAAGGAGTCTGGAAAGCGTATTTCCGCTGAGGACTTCATCGCTTCCTACAAGGTCCACCCTATCTATGGCACCTTCTTCAAGGGTCCTAAGGGTGCTGGTGCTGGAATCGGCTACGGCGGTACTGATGCCAACGGTATGCCTACCGAGGATCTGTCCAACCTCTCCCGTGAGGCACTGTTCAAAAAAGCCTTTGGCGGCTGATAAACTGAACTGACTCTCAGACGGAATCATACGGGGCCCTTTCGGGGGCCCTTTTTTATTGGTATAGGTATTCTACTTGTAGATGATACCCTTAAGGGTCGGCTCGTGATGAGGCGAACTGGACAGGGTGTCCTGAGACAATCAGCGCGACGCTGGGCGACTCAATCACCCAAACCTTTTCACCTTTCATCTTTTAGGTATTTAGTACAATGGCATTAACTCTGCTCGAAGCTCAAAAGCACGCCAAGACTCCTCAGGAGCTGGCTGTTGTAACCGAACTGGCCGCTGGTCAGCTCATGTCTGCTCTCCCCTTCCGCTCCATCGAAGGCAACGGCCTGTTCTGGAAGCGTGAAGAGAGCCTTCCCGATGTCGGTTTCCGTAACTACAACGGCGCCCTGGCTGAGTCTTACGCTGAAGTGAGCCAGCAGTCCGAGAGCCTGAAGCTCTTCGGTGGCGACATCAAGGTTGACCGCGCTATCGTGGAACTTGAAGGCGCTGAAGCCAAGGCTTATCAGATCCAGTCCCGCGTTCGTGCAATGCGCATGGCTTGGGAAGCTCTGTTCATCAACGGCGACTCCAACCAGTCCCCCTCCGAGTTCGACGGCCTGGCCGCTCGTATCGTCTCTGGTTCTTCCCAGTACTTCACCAACGGCGGTGGTGCTCTGGACCTGGGCGTGCTTGACGAGGCTATCGACAACGTGGACGCTCAGGGTGGCAACAAGTACATCGTGTGCTCCAAGTCCATGCGTCGCGCTCTGACCCGTCAGGCTCGCACCAACGGCCAGATCGAAATCGGTCGTAACGAGTTCGGCTACCAGCAGACCTCCTACATGGGCCTGCCCCTGCTTGAGCTGGATCGCGACAACAAGAACGTGGCTATCCTCGACAGCAACCCTGCTGCTCAGGACCTCTACGTCGTGTCCTTCGGCAACGATCACCTGACTGGCATCCAGAACGGTGGCGTGAACGTCCGCGAACTGGGCGAGAGCTTCGACCAGCCCCAGATGATCACCCGCGTCGAGTGGTACTGTGGCCTGGCCCTGATCAATGGCCGTGCCGCTGCTCGCGTGGCTGGCGTCAACGCTACTGTTGATCCTACCTGATCTATCCTCCTAGATCTACTGAGGCTCCTTCGGGGGCCTTTTTTTATGGCAGGCTGTAAAGCTGTTCTGGAAGACTAGAGCGAACACCTGCTTTAACTATCATGGCTGCTCGCAGCTCAGGACTGTTCACCCGCGAGGGCTTTAACCTGGATGCACAGATGCAGGTTCCCGAGAACGCAGGTGGCGGTATTTCCCTTTTGGGTGACCTTTCCAAGGCCAAGACCATCCGCATCATTCTGATCAACCCTCTGATTACTGGAGATGCCGAAATCACTATTGACTTCGACACGGCCAACAGTATCAGTCGAACTTACGATGTAAACACTCCTTACACCGAGCCTGGTTCTAACATCATCATTGACCACATCCGTGGGGCATTGCTTGACGGAAAAACTCAGGATGTTGCATACCAGGTAATCCTGAACACTGGTGCCGCCTCTGTCGACGCCGTGTACCTGGAACTCGTTGACCGCGCTTCACGCTAACCCTTCTCTTCTTTTTCATCATGGCTGCACGTTCTACTGGAATCTTTCCCCGCGAAGGATTCAACCTTGACAGCGCTTTTGAAGTGACGACCTCCACTACTCCAGCGCCTGTGACCATGGCCAACGTTCGCACCTATCGTGTGATCATCTTGGCGCCCACTGTCACTCCCGCCGTCGGAGATGGTGGTTCTGCTGTTTTCGGCTACCAGGTTGGCGATAAGATTTACGGCGTCACCGCTGCCGATCTTGTTGCACAGGCCGATCCAAATGGAGTCTACGTTGCCCACCACCGTGGCTTTGGCACTACTGGCAACGATGTGGACTATTCCATTACTCAAGGCGCTAATAACACTGGTACTGGTGAGCAGCTCGCCATTGGCGGCATGTTTATCGAGCTGGTGGACGGCCCTGCCCGCTGATCGGTATTCTAGTGAGTAAGCCAAAACTCGCTACGGTAAGTTTGGCATCTTTGTCCTTCATTCTGTAACCTTACAATGGCTGCACGTTCTACTGGCCTTTTCCCTCGCGAAGGTTTCAACCTTGACGCTGAGTGCGAAATCACCACCTCTGCTGTTGCCGCGGCAACCACCCTCGAGCACGCTAAGACCATCCGCGTGATCGCTGTGGGCTTGACTGGTGGCGACGCTACCGTGACCCTTGGCGGCGAAGTCGTCGTCCTGGCAGCGGCTGACGCTGATCCCAACGGTGTTGTGATTGCTCACGTCCGTGGCGCTCTCTGCTCCGCTAACAACAACGTCATCTACAGCCTCTCTGCTGGCTCCGTGGGCGGCGTGTTCTATGAGCTGGTTGACGGACCTAAGCGCTGATCCCGCTCCTGACAACTGAATAGAAAGAGAGGGCCAAAAGCCCTCTTTTTTAATGCCCTGGAATACTAGAAAGTAAAGTATTTCTGATCATGGCTCACCTCAAGAAGCTTCC
>JGI10211J34971_10000511_pt1 | contig 31751 bp, 29 predicted proteins | sample Etolagsediment_FD_34971 | JGI IMG/M metagenome (IMG submission 34971)
GATTTCGTCTGTGGCAAGAGTCGATTTGTCACACAAATCTATTCCGGGAAGGAAAATGTCACCTCAATTGTACACAAGCTGTAGGACACTATACGGGGCAACCCCACAGCGGGGTCGCCCGCATGTGACGCCCCGCGCGGTGCACTGGCTTACCCGCGGGATTATCCGCGCGGCGGCGTCCACAGCATGCCGCATGCGGCTTCGATATCCTGCCCGCGCGATTTGCGAATAAAAGTGCGGATTCCCCGTCCGCGCAGCCACTCGGCAAACCGCTCGATCTGCTCGTCGGAACTCGGGGAGAGCGGCGACTTCTCTATCTGGTGGTATCTGATGAGATTGACCCGGGTGCTCAGACCGCGCAGCAGCTTCGCCGTCTGGAGCGCGTGCGCTTCGGTGTCATTGAACCGATCGAAGAGGGTGTATTCGAAGGTGATTCGCCGGTCGCGGTCTGCCCGGCGTTCGCGGATGAGCCGGATCGTTTCGGTTATCGGATTGGACCCTTCGACGGGCATGATGCGGCGACGTTCGTCCGGGAACGGGTTGTGCAGGCTGACCGCCAGGTTTACCGGACCGCGGCCCAGAAAATCGACGAGGGCGGGATGGATTCCGACGGTGGAGAGGGTGATCCGACGAGGACTCAGTGCGTAACGCAGCGGATCGGTCAGCGCATCAAGGCTCTCAAATACCGCTTCGGGATTGTCGAGCGGCTCCCCCATCCCCATATAGACGATATTCGTAACCGCGGAACGCTCGGGCAGGCTGTGGTACTGGTTGAGTATCCCGGAGACGGAAAGGTTGCCGTGAAAACCCTGACGACCGGTCTGACAGAACGTACACGCTCTGCGGCACCCGACCTGTGTCGAGAGGCAAAGAGTGCTTCGCTTTCCGTCGGGGATAAGGGCCGCCTCAACAGTTGATCCGGCTGCTGCGGCGGGAAAGAGATACTTTTTTGTCCCGTCGGTCGACGTTCGAACATCTACCGGGGCATCGGCGACCAGGGGAATGGAATTCTCCAGATACTCGATCAGCTGAACCGGGAGGTTGGTGCACTGCCGATAGTCGGAAATCCCGTGCCGGTAGACCCATTCGAGGATTTGCCGGGCGCGGAACCGGGGATACCCTTCGGCGATGAGGCGCCCTTCGAGTACAGAGGGTTTCATTCCCGGAAGCGCAGTCGTATCAGCCACTCAGATTCCTCCGCCTGCAAGGCCAAGCACCACGGCAACAAAGACGACCGCGCTCAGTACGGGGGTGATGATGCCGGGCCGGAATCGGTATGCAATTCCCGCAATCAGAAGCGCACCCAGGGATATAGCGACCCCGGCGGTTCCACCGGCGGAAGCGGTCAGGGCGTCGGGAAAGATCAGCGCGCCCAGTGCCGCCGGAGGTACATACCGCAGACCCCGGCGTACCGCCGGCGGAAGGTTGTCCATTGTGGGTACCAGAAACGGGAGAAGCCGGACGCTGTAGGTTACCAGCATCATTCCACCCAGAGCCGCAAACCAGATTCCGGTCATGGTGCCTCCTCATTCCCGGCGTGCGGCGTTGCCGGTTCCTGCGTAAGGAACCCCGCCGCCGTTCCGGCTAACATCGCCGCGGGAAATGCCGCTCCCGGGCCGACATCCAGTCCATACCGCAAGCCGATATTAACCAGAGCCGCCGTTGCCGCCGGTACGAGCAAGCGGCGATCGTCGTCAAGGTGGCTGAGCAGGAGCGCAAAAAAGAGCGCGTACAGGGCAAACCCCATTGCATTCTGCACGACTACAGGGAGAATATCCCCGGCAAGAGCGCCTGCAACCGTTCCGGCGTTCCACGCGAGGTACGCGCCCAGTTCCAGTCCCGCCAGATAGCGCGGATGAACGCGTTCATCTCCGGTCGCAACGGCGAAGACTTCGTCGGTGATACCGAAGGCGAGTGTGAAGCGTTGCCGTCGCGTCGGCGGCGGCAGCCGCTGAATAATTACCGAGCTCATAAGCAGGTGACGGAGATTCAGCAGGAATGTCGCAACGACGATCTGCGTCGTCGCAATTCCCTGGGCAAACATTCCCACGGCCATAAACTGAGCTGCGCCGGCAAAGACGATCAGCGATGCTGCTGAAGCGTCGATTGTCGAAAGTCCTGCTCCACGGGCGAGAAGCCCGAAGGTGATCGCAACGGGAATGTAACCCGCCGCAATCGGTACGGATGCCCGGATTCCCGCAGAAACGGTGTTTTTCATGTCCACGGAGTATAGATGGTCTCGCAATCGAGGTGCAAAGGTTTTACAATTGGCGTGAATGAAAAACGCTCCGATCGACCATCTGAACCGCAAGTCGTGGGACCTGATGCTCCAGGACGCTGAAGGCGCAGACGAGCTTGCGGCGGAAGCGGAGTACCTCGCGCGCGCATCGGAGTATCCCGAAGGTCTTGCGGAAAGCCTCCTGAACCGCGGATGGACATCGATCTACCGGACCGCATACGCGGAAGCCCTTCGATTTCTCTTTGAAGCGGAAGAGATCTTCACGCGCATCAATAACAACGAAGGGCTGGCAAAAACGATCAATGCGCAGGGCGTGGCGTACCACAATCAGTCGGACTATAACCAGGCGCTGGAAACGTACCGAAGGGGCCTTGCTCTGGCGGAAACCCGGAACCTGCCGGACCGGATTATCTCGGTTCTGAACAACATCGGAGAGGTGTACCTCGAAATCAACCGGATCGATGATGCGAACGAGTATTTCATGCGAGCGCTTGAACTCCTGACGGACAGATCGGGGCCGGAGTTGAAGGAGAGTCTTGTCGACGGAGTCCCGCTGGCCGGCGACGAGGAACAGATGGCCGTAATCATCGGAAACATCGGTTCAACGAGTCTGAAAAACGGAGACTTTTCGTCTGCCGAGAAGTGTTTTTCACGTGCGCTGAATCTGGCCCGGAAGAATGACGACCGGATCGTTGAGTCGGAAGTATTGACGATGTGCGGTGTCCTCGAGCTGGAGAGAGGGAATGCCGGCGCCGCCGAGGAATACCATACCCAGAGCTTGCGGGTATCACGCAACAGCAACAACAACCTGAGCCGGATCAGTACGATTATCCATCTTGGTGACCTCCACGTCCGGATGGGACAGAACGACAGCGCGATGGAACTGTACCAGCAGGCGGTATCCGCCGCAGAAGGAATCGGATCACCCTACCTCGAGTCGTGGGCGTGCAGTCGTATGGCGGATACGCTGGAAAAGGACGGTCGGTTCGATGCAGCGCTCAAGATGCACCGGCGGTACGCCAGAGTCCGGTTGCAGCTTCTCTCCGAGTCATCGGAGCAGAAACTCAAATCGTTGCAGGAACGGATCGAGTCCGAACGACTGAAAATCGCCAATGAGCGGTTGGAGCTGATCAACGATTTCGCGCGGGAAGTCACCTCCACGCTCGATCTGGACGAGGTGTTCAATCGCATTTACGAGCGCGTCAACGAGTTGATCGAAGCACACGTTTTTACCATCGCGTTGTACGACGACGAATCTCACATCATCGATTTTCTTCTCACGATAGAAGACGGTGAGCGAATTCCGCCGGTCCAGATATCCTCCGACCGGACCGACAGTTTTGCCGCATACGCGGTCCGGGAAAAGACGCCGGTGATTATCAAAGACCGCGAGAGCGAGTCGCATCGCTACCTCCAGTCAGACTCGCCGCCGGAGCGCGGAAAACGGTCACTGTCACTGGTTTTCATGCCGCTGGAAATCAAAGACCGGGTTGTCGGCGTCCTGTCGGTCCAGAGCCAGAAAACCAACGCATATTCGGACCTTGACCTCAGCCTGATTCGGACGCTTTCGTCGTTTGTCGCGATCGCCATAGACAACGCTCTCATCGTGAACCGTGTTACCATGCTCAACCAGCTGGTCCGGCGGGAGAAAGACGAGTTACAAACGGCCTACCAGCGGATCACCTTCCTGGCGAACCACGACCACCTTACCGGTCTTGCCAACCGACGGATGTTCGTGGAGATGCTCGACCTGAGTATTGCCCAGACAAAGACGGTCGGCGGATCGCTGGCAGTTTTTTTTATCGACCTGGACAAGTTCAAACCGGTCAATGACGCGTATGGCCACGATACCGGTGACGAAGTTCTGAAAATCGTCGCGGAGCGGGTCAAGGCACTGCTTCGCCAGGAGGATCTTTTCGCGCGACTGGGCGGCGATGAGTTCGTCGGAATTGTCCAGCACGTTCCCTCTCTGGAGGTGATGCAGGGAATCGCCGACAAGATTCACCAGCGTATCGGCGAAATAATGACAATTGGCGGGAAAACCGTTCACGTCGGCGCAAGCCTCGGTGTCGCGCTCTTTCCGGAACACGGCAATACCAGTGATATACTCATTCGGGCCGCGGATAACGCAATGTATTTTGCGAAACAGGACGACGAGACGGCAGTGGTGTTCGCGGAAAAACCGGTGCCGGCCGAATCAGAGGATTAAACTCATGGAACCATTCTCTCCCTCTCACGTGCAGTCGATACTCGATGGCTGGAACCTCGGACTGGAAGTCATGCATTTCACGCAGACGACCTTCACCAGCGAGGATGCCGCGCGGGCGATCGGGTGCTCGCTGGGGCAGATTGCCAAGAGTATGTGCCTGATGGCTGCACGGTCGCCGGTTCTGGTAGTGGGCTCAGGAGATCAGCGCATCTCCGACGCCAAACTCGCACGCTACTTTGGCATCGGCCGGAAAAAGATCAGGATGGCCACCCCGGATGAGTGCGTAGCCGTTTTCGGGTATCCACCCGGCGGCGTCAGTCCGGTTGGCCACCGCACCCCCGACATCCCGATTCTGCTTGACGATACGCTGCAGCGGTGGCAGACGGTCTATGCGGCCGCCGGTACTCCACACGATAATTTTGCCGTGACGGTGGAACAGCTGGTGACAATCACCGGCGGAACGGTGGTCGACTGCGTCCGCTAGGTAGTGTCCTACAGCTTGTGTATGGTCTTTCGTGATCTCATTGCTTACGAAGTACTTAGGACGGAAAAGTGAATATGGAGTGGTTTATATTCACTTTCCGCGACTATCTCTATACGGTTAAACAGGAAGCCGTAGAGGCGTACACAAGCTTTGTGACACTGATCAGGTAGCGCGCTTGCGGAATCCGAGCGCGCCAATGACGACAAAAATAACCCCGGATACCAGAAGCGCCAGCCCTTCGTCCCACAGCACGGCGAGGCCGGCCCCTTTCAGGAAGATGCCGCGGATGATGACGAAGTAGTAGCGAAGCGGCAGGAGGTAGGTTACCCACTGCACGAAGCGCGGCATGCTTTCGATGGGAAAGGCAAACCCTGAGAGGAATATCATCGGCAGCATCAGGAAAAAGACCGACGTCATCATCGCCTGCTGTTGTGTCTGAGAGACCGACGATATGAAAAGACCAAGTCCCAGCGTCGTCGCAAGGAAGATGATGGACATCCCGAAGAGCAGCAGCAGGCTCCCCCGGAACGGTACGGCAAAGAGCCCCCGTGCCACCAGTACTACCAGCAGGACATCCACCAGCCCGATGAGAACGAAAGGAATCAACTTGCCCACAATGAGCTGCCACGGCTTGATAGGCGTAACGTTGAGCTGTTCCAGCGTCCCCAGCTCTTTCTCTTTGACGATTGCCAGCGAGCTGAGCATCATCGTGATCACCATGAGCAAGAGCGCCAGAATCCCGGGAATCATGTAGTTCCCCGTATCCAGTTCCGGGTTGAACCAGATTCGTGGTTCCACCGAAACGGGCGCCCGGGCATTCTGAGGATCCGGCGCGCGGCGGGCAAGAAAGCGCTGTATCACCATGGAGCTGTAATTCAGCGCCGCCGTACCGACCGAAGAATTACTCCCGTCGATGATCATCGGTATCTGTACCGGTTGTACACCGGTAAGGTTTTCCTCGAACGATGCAGGAATAACGAGGACGATGTCGGCACGCCCGGAGAGCATCTCTGCTTCCACATCCCGATTCAGCAGTATTTCACCGGCCGGAATAAAATAGTCGGTGCTGAGAAACTCACTGATCAGTGCCCGCGACGCTGCCGAACGGTCCGAATCATACACGGCGAGCCGGAGATCGCGGACGTCGAGGTTTGCCGCGTATCCCAGTAGAACGAGCTGCAGCACCGGCGCAATGATGACAATCGGGAGCATCTTCCGATCACGTCGCAACTGCAGAAACTCCTTGCGGATTACCGAGATAATCGTATTCATGCGAGGACGCTCTCTTTGCGCAGGCGCTGAACGCCGATGATGATCGTTCCTGCCGCAAAGACGGCGAGCAGTACTACGTCCTGCCAGAAGAACTCGATTCCCGCACCGCGCAGCATAATTGCGCGTAATGCCGAGATGTAGTACCTGGCCGGTATGATATAGGTCACGACCTGGATGATCGGCGGCATATTGGCAATTGGAAACACGAACCCCGAGAGGATAAACGACGGGAGAAAGGTAATCATGATTGCCATGAGAAACGCTACCTGCTGGGTGTCGGCGATTGACGAGATCATTACGCCGAACCCGATACAGGCAAAGAGAAAGAGCACCGTAACCGCACTAAGCCACCAGTAACTCCCGGCGCATTTCACGCCAAAGAGAATCGATGCACTGACGAAGACGGTAGCCGCAACCACCAGAGAGATTACCGTGTACGGGATCGTCTTCCCGATGATCAGCTCAATCGGGCGAAGAGGCGATACCGCGAGTTGTTCCAGCGTTCCCAGTTCCTTCTCGCGTACCACTGAAAGCGCGGTAGAAACGACCGCGGTGATAATAAGAATGAACGCTACCAGGCCGGGAATCAGGAAGTGGCTGCTCTCCAGCTCGGGATTGAACCAGACCCGGGGATCAAAACGAACTGGTGAAGCCGGCNCTTGATTGACGGGGACGAGATCTCCGCCAAAACTGACGACGATGTTCTGCAGGTATCCAAGGACCGCCGATGCGATCACTCCGTTGGAGCCGTCGACGAGCATCTGGATGGTCGCCGTTTCACCGCGTATCACGGCGCGGGAAAACCCTTCAGGGATGATGATAACCGTGGCGGCCCGATCGGAAAAAAGCAGTGCCTCCGCTTCGGCCGCGGATTCCGGAGAATATCGCACCACGAAGTACTCACTGTTCCGGAGTGTCTCGCCGAGACGACGGCTTTCAACGCTGTGATCGTAGTCGATAATCGCCAGGCTCGCGTTTTTCACATCAAGACTGATGGCGTACCCGAACATAACCAGAAGAAAGAGCGGTACGACGAGCAGTACGCCCAGAGTCCGGGAGTCACGTACGATCTGCCGGAACTCTTTTCCGATAATGGCGTGAATTGTCATACAAAATCTCCGGTGGAGTGCGCTTCGATAACGTGAATGAAGACATCTTCCAGAGAGGGTTCTGTCCGGGTGACTGAAGAGAACGGCACGCCCGCGGTTTCCAGGGCGCCGGTTATCACCGCAATGCCGAGGTCGTCTTTTTGTTTGCACACGACATGAATCGTCTGCCCGAAGATCGCCGTTTCGAGGACCTCGGGATTCCCGCCGAGTGTCTCGGCGGCACGGGTGACTTCGGGTGTCCCTACCTGCCAGACGGGAAAGGGGATCTGATCGCGCTTGAGCGAGGCGGGAGTTCCTGCCGCGACGATTCGGCCCGCGTGCATCAGGCTCACGTTGTTGCAGTACTCCGCTTCATCGAGGTAGTGGGTAGTCACCAGTATGGTTATCCCCTGCTCCGCGAGGTCGTTGATCAGATTCCAGAACTGGCGGCGCGATACGGGATCGACGCCGCCGGTCGGCTCGTCAAGAAAGAGGACCGGCGGTTCATGGAGGATCGCGCAGCCCAGTGCCAGCCGTTGTCGCCACCCGCCGGAGAGCGTTGCCGTAAGCGCGTTTTCCCGGCCCGCGAGGCCCGCCATCTCCACCGCCCAGCGCGTCCGTTCGACAAGGCGGCTTCCGCGGAGACCGTAGATTCCGCCGAAGAACCGGATATTCTCCGCCACGGTCAGGTCCCGGTAGAGCGAGAACTCCTGTGACATGTATCCAATGCGCTGTTTGACCGCTTCCGGTTCGCTGTTGATATCGCGCCCCGCGACGCGGGCGGTCCCGTTGCTGGAGGTCAACAGCCCGCAGAGCATGCGAATCGTCGTGGATTTCCCCGCGCCGTTGGCGCCAAGGAGACCGAAGATGGTGCCGGCGGCAACGTCGAGGTCGATGGCGTCCACCGCCGTAAACGAACCGAAGCGCCGGGTAAGGCCGCGGGCGAAGATCGCCGGTTCGCTCATCAGTCGATCTCTCCGGCGACCCGCATCTCTCCGGCAGCGCGCAGAAGCGTCTCCCACGCAACGTGCCGTGCCACCTCGGCGCTGGTCAATACCAGACGCGCTTCCAGAACCATCGCCTGGGCATCCAGTTCGTCGGTGCGCAGAGCGGCTCCATTTGCCACGCGGGTTCGTGTCTCCGCCAGGTGTTCTTCCCCCCTGCTCACGAGCGTTTCCGCGGCGCGCACCTCCTCGCCGGTGGTCATCCATTCCAGATAACCGCGGTGGACTTCAAAGATCGCCGCTTCTTCCGCTGCGGACAGACGCGCGAGCGCCGACTGCATATCGCTTCGGGCCGCCGCAACGGCGTAACCGACGCCGGGCTGATCCCCGATTTCGTAGCGCCCCATGATGCCGGCCCGCCACGTCGCGCCAAAGGAGTTTTCCGCGGGAAAGGTTTCGGGCGCGGGGCGGGCTACGGTAACCGTGCCGGTAGCGTAGAGGTTCGGCAGGCGGCGGGAAGCGGCGGCACGGGTCTGGCCCTCCCGGGCGCTCACGGCGACGCGGAGCGCGGCAAGATCCGAGCGGTTCTCAAGCGCCCCCGCGGTCAATTCCGCCAGATCGACGAGCGCGACATCCTGCGGTGGCGGTAAGGGCGTCGTCGTGACAAAATCGGTCTCCGGCGCGGAGCCGGTCAGAAGCGCGAGCCGGGCGACGGCTATCCGGCGGCCGTTTCCGGCCCGGATGAGTTGCAGCTCGGTCTGGGCGAGGCGCATTTCCACCTCGAGAACGTCGCTGTGCGTGACGAACCCGGCAGCCGCGCGGTTCCGCGTATCGTCGGTGGCCGATTGAACTTGTGCGAGGCGGTCATTGATTGCCGCGACACGCTCGGTTGCTTCCATCAGCGACCAGTACGCGCGCCGGACTTCCAGCAGAAGGTCGCGGCGCATCGCCTCGGATTCTTCCTGTGCCGCCCGGCGGTTCGCCGCCGCCAGGTCCATCCCCGCCCGGATCGCTCCGCCGGTGTACAGCGGCTGGACGACCTCTACGGACGCGGTAAGAGAATCGGTGATCCGGTCACCGAGCACCATACTCCCCAGCGAAAGCGGTTCCTGCTCCTGAATCCGGTAATACCCGGCGGTGAGGGAAACCCTGGGTATTCGTGCGGTCGCCGCCACCGCTTCCCGTGAAGCAGCCGCGTCCCCGGCCGCACTCTGTGCCCGGAGCGCAGGGCTGTGGCTGAGCGCCATCGCAACCGCGTCGTCTATCGTGATCGGAGTCATTGGCGTCATTGGTGCCTGGGCGGCCGGCGTTTGTACCGCAAGCGTATGGAACGTCAGCAGGAACGCGACAAAGTATGGAATGTGCTTCATATCGTTTTCTCCACCAGGGTGATGTAGACGTCTTCCAGTGACGGTTCAATGGCCCGAACCGACGAGACCGAGACCTCCGCCGCGTCCAGCAGGGTTCGAAGTACCGTTTCATCGGCTCCTGAATCGAACCGGACGTGGATCCGGTCACCGTATGTCTGGATCTCCGGTTTTTCATCCAGCGCGTTTCCTCCCGAAAACGACGCGAGACGCTGCTGGGCGGCACGCGGTTGCTCGCATATAGCCTCAAAGAGCGAACCACGAGAGCGGCCGCGGATTTCGTCGGGCGTCCCGGTAACCAGAAATGCGCCGTCATTCAGCAGGCCAACCCGGGAGCATCGCTCCGCTTCATCGAGATACGGTGTTGCCGTCAGTATGGTGATGCCTTCACTCAGCAGACGGCCCAGAATGAGCCAGAAATCGCGGCGCGAGACGGGATCAACCCCGGTTGTGGGTTCATCCAGAAGCAGCAGCTTCGGCCGATGAATCAGGGAGCACGCGAGGGCAAGTTTTTTCTTCATTCCACCCGAGAGCCGTCCGGCAAGACGCGTCCGAAAGGGCGTAAGGCGGGTAAACGAGAGGAGCTCATCCCTTCGTTCACGAAAGTGACGGATGCCGTATATCTGTGCGAAAAAGGCGATATTTTCATCGACGGTGAGGTCCCGATAGAGAGAAAAGCCCTGTGAAAGGTACCCGAGTCGGCGGCGAATCGCCCGTCGATTCCGGGAAAGGTCTTCTCCAAAAAGGCGAATCGATCCTTCATCCGGCTTGAGCAGACCGGAGACGGCGCGTAACAGTGTGGTTTTTCCCGCCCCGTCGGGGCCTATTACCGCTACCATCTCACCCTCACAGACGGTCAATGTCGCGGAATCCAGCGCAGTCACCCCGTTAAAGCGTTTTGTTACCTCGTGGATCTGGACGATCGGTTCCATCATCGTGAACCGTTCGCCAGAACGGCGTCCGCCGGCATACCGATTTTGAAAACTCCTTCCGGGTTTTCCAGAGAGATCTCTACCGCGTAGACGAGGCGGGACCGCGCTTCCGAAGTCTGGACGTTCTTGGGCGTGAACTCGGCTTCATCGGAAATATGGGCAACGCGTCCGGTAAATACCCGGTCCGGCAAACCGTCAACCGTGACGTCGGCCGACTGGTTCAATGTGATGGAGGCGATCGCCGGTCCGGGAAGGTAGACGGTCAAAGACACCACCGAAAGGTCGGCAATCCGGTACAGCGGCGTACCCGGTCCGACGTACTCTCCCGGTTCGTGTGCCCGGACAAGAACCACCGCGTCAATTGGCGAGACAATCGTCGTATGGCGCAGCTGTTCTTCGACGCGTTGCTGCGCGGCGCGGGCGCTCGCGAGTTGCGCCTCGGCCATCCGGATCTCCTCGGGACGCGCAAACGATTGCAGTTTCTCCAGTGCGGCTCGCGCCGCCGCTCCGCGTGATCGGGCCAGTTCAAACTGTGTTTTCGCCTGATCAAAGTCGCTCGAGGTAGTGCTTCCCCCTTCGAACAGTTGTGTCGCGCGCGCAAGGGTCCGTTCCGCAAGGTCCAGATTCTGCTGCGCCTGCTCTACGGCGGCGTGTGCCTGCAGGAGGTCCTCTTCGCGCGCTCCGGCAAGGAGGAGGCCCAGCTGCGCCTCCTGAAGTGCAACCGCGTGCCGGGCCTGAGCGTTCAGGAATTCCAGATCGGCCGGGTCTGTCCGGGCAAGCAGTTCTCCGGCGCGTACATTTTCGCCTTCGTGCGCGGCCATCTCCAGAAGTTCACCCGCAACGCGAGCCGAAATCGTAATCGTCGTTGCCTCGATTGTCCCCGATCCGACGATGCCCTCGTTTCGGGGAGTGCATCCGGTGAGGACAAAAAGACTCGTCATTAACGCCAATACGGCGGATATCCATAACCGGAAACGTTTACGGGCGCAACGCATTGGCGGCGTCCATCCTGGTTCTGCCGGATTCGGTCAGAATGCCTTCGAAAAAGATGATTTGGACGTATCGGAAGACGGTAGAAATCGACGTTTCGTATGCCGTGATCTTCCGCGGTGTCGCTACCGTCTGAATAACGTCGATAAGGATTCGGGTGAAGAGCTTCGGATCGATCTCCGGGCGGAAATGACCGTCGGCTATCCCCTGTCGGATCATCGCTTCGAACCGGGGAAAGACGCGGGTTGAACGAAAGTTTTCGAGCTCGTCCCAAATTTCGGGGACGCTTCGAACAAGGTCTTCGAGAAGCGGGGTTCCGACTGGTGTGAGGTAGTTTTTGATGGTATTCAGAAGCGAGAGGAACTGCACCGGAAAAGCGGCGTCGGATCCGTCAAAAACCCGCGAGAGGTCCGCATCGATACGGGACAGATGCATCCGTACCGCCTCCCAAAGAATCTGTCGCTTATCGCGAAAGAGGCGATACAGGGTCTTTTTCGAAATTCCTGCAGCCACGGCGATCTCATCGGTACGAACGCCACGGAATCCTGCGGCAAGAAACCGCTGCAGTGAAAGCTCCAGAATCCGTTGCCTCACGGCGATATCATCCATCTGTCCTCCTCCCGAAGCGGAAACCAAGGAAACTGTATGCGTTTCCAAAGTTTCCACCTCCAATCTACTCACTTCCGGTTGTCCGGTCAAGTGACCGGGAAACAATTCGTCGGACGTCGAATACTGGCATATCAATACCGGACACAATACACTTGGGGGTGGTATGGTAAATGTGAGTCGTGCGCCGGGACGGCGGGTTTTTTTTGTCTATCCGCCCAGTGTTATCGAAGACCAGATGATTCAGTTTCTCGTCAGCGCCCAGATAGAGGCGGCGGTGATCAAGGATCATGAAAAGATTCCGGCGATTATCAGAACCTATCCAAATGCGATCCTCTATTTTGATATCGAATCGCACCTGAAAGAGCCTGAATGGGAACGCGTCATCCGTACCGTTCTGGCCGGCCAAAACGAACACGGCGCGGACGTCGGAATCGTCTCGTATAACGAAGATCCCGGGCTCGCCCGAAAATATCTGATGGATATCGGTACCAGAGCAGGGTATATCCATCTGAAACTCGGGTTCGAACAAAGTGCCCGGATAATGCTCAAAGCACTGGAGGCGGTAGAAGCGCGGGGAAACCGGCGTTTTGTTCGCGCTACGGTTCCGCCGGGCAAAGGAACGCTCAATATTCGGCTTTATGATCGAACCTATGAAGGAGAGCTCATCGACGTGAGCGTTGCCGGTATTGCGTGCCGGATCGAAAGCAATCTGGAGAAGGGAGAATACCTGGCCGATATGCAATTGCGCCTCTGGGGCAGCCTGCTAACCCTTCCCGGCAAAGTTTTTGGCATACGGGATACGCCGGAAGGCCCTATTCATGTCATAATGTTCGACGATCCCCTGCCTCCGGCCCCGCGCGGAAAAATCATGAGTTTTCTGCGTAAGGTGATGCAGTGGGAAGTGGACTCGATATAGCTCAATACGAATCAGGAAAAGGAGACTCGCCGTGAAAAACCTGCTTCACGATGTCAAGGAAACATTATTGATGGGCCCGGGACCATCAACCGTCCCGCCGGAGATTTACGCCGCGCTTTCGACGTGGACGCTGGGCCACCTGGACCCGCAGTTCATCGGCCTGATGGATGTGATCAAGGATCAGCTCCGACAGGTCATGCGCACGAGAAACCCGGTCACCATCCCGATGTCGGGAACCGGAAGCGCCGGTATGGAAACGGTCCTGGTCAACCTTATTGAACCGGGTGACGCGGTACTCGTCCTTATCAACGGCGTCTTCGCCGGACGGATGAAGGAGATTGCCGGCCGGTTAGGCGCCGAGGTGGACAGTCGCGAATACGAGTGGGGAAAACCGGTCGATCTCGATGACGTGAAAAAGGCGCTGGCTCACAAAAAATACAAGCTGGTTGCGGTCGTACACGCCGAAACCTCGACCGGGGTTGCAAACCCTGTGGAAGAGATCGGTCGCCTTGTTCGTGAACACGGAGCTCTCTACGTTGTAGACGCGGTCACCAGTCTTGGCGGAATGCCGGTCGAGGTGGACGGGTGGGGAATTGACGCGCTGTACAGCGGTACGCAGAAGTGCCTCTCGTGTCCCCCGGGCCTCTCGCCGGTGACGCTCTCCGAACGGGCCGCGCGCGTTGTGAAGGAACGCACGACGAAGGTGCCGAACTGGTACCTGGATCTGTCGCTGCTCATGTCGTACTGGGAAGGGAGTTCCCGCGCCTACCATCATACCGCGCCCATCAATATGAACTACGCGCTGTACGCCGCACTCAAGCTCGTGCTGGACGAAGGGCTTGAGAACGCCTGGGCGCGTCACGCCGATGCTCACGCGTATCTGGCCGAACAGTTATCCGCGATCGGGATGGATATGCTGGTAGAGAAACCGTATCGCCTTCCCATGCTGAACGCAGTCAAAATCCCCGTCGGGGTCGACGAAAAAGCGGTTCGCATGAAGCTGCTCTCCGACTACCAGATAGAGATCGGTGCCGGACTCGGTGCTCTGGCCGGCAAGATCTGGCGCGTGGGCCTGATGGGCTACACGGCAAAGCGCGAGAACGTCGACCGGCTGGTGGCGGCACTCAAAGCGTCGGTGTAGCCGGGTTCGGTTCTCCGTCGGGGCTTTTTCGGAGCCGTTCAAGAATTTCCGTCTCCCGGTAGCGCAGGAAAAAGAGCATCCCCGCGGCCAGCGCTATCGCCGAGACGATAAGGGTCAACCGGACTCCAATGGCGTTCACCCGGGAGTCCGGGCTGCCGACCTGCGAAAGAACGGGAAATATCAACAGCGTAATGGCGATGCCGACCTTCTGCATCAGCGTGCGGGCGCCAAAAAAGACCGCCGCTTTGTGGTTGCCTGTTTGCCGCCCGTCGTCTTCAGCTACGTCCGCCACAATCGCGTTCGGCAGAATGCCGAAGATCGCAATCGGGAGCGCTGCCAGAACCATAACCGAAAGCCCCTGAGTCAGCGGCGGAAGCGGCAGCCGTCCCCAGAAGAGCATAAGGATATCCGCCACGATGAACAGAACGAACGCCGCAACCAGCAGGCGCTTTTTCCCCGTCTTTGCGGCGATAATTCCCACGGGTACGTAAAAGAGGAAACTCGCCAGAAAGAGCGTCAGAAGCATCAGGCTCGCCTGCTCTTTGGGGAGTCCCAGCAGGACGACAACGTAATATGCAATACCCGTTTGAACGAAGGTGAGTCCCAGCCAGTAGGCCAGATCGGAAATGACGAAAGCGCGGAAGTCCGGGTTCCCCAGCGCGTTTTTTACCGCCTCGAATGACCCTTCGGAGCTGCTCGTCTGCAGACAGTACCGTCGTTCGTCGATTGCAATTACCGGCAGATACATCAGAATTAACGAGATACCGCCAAAGATGGCGAGTGCCGCCCTGAACGCACCAAGAGGATTCAGAAACGCCTCGAAAAACCCCTGCAACGCATACACCTGGCTGCCGATCATAAATCCAAGTGCCCAGGTGATACTGATCATCGTGCTGAGCTGAAGCCGTTCTTCCGGGTCGTGGCCGAGCTCGCTCAACAACGCAAAAAAGGGCGTCACATACGCGGTCATGGCGAAGTAGAAGATGAAACTCATCACCCACAACCAGATGACGTTTATCACACCGATCGCTGACGGAGGCAGAAAGATCAGCAGGGAAAAGAGCACGAACGGCAGCGCCGCCCACCGCATGAACGAAAGCCGGCGCCCTTTCGCGTGTGTTGAGCGGTCCGACCAGCCGGCGATAAGCGGATCGGTTATTGCGTCGAACAGGCGTCCGGTGCTCGCGACAATTCCCAGCGCGGCCGCCGAACCGATGAAGAGCGGAAACATCGGCGCCGCGACGGCTCCGGCGGTTCCGGCCGCGGCGGCTGCCGGCGGGTTGTAGAAATAGTTGACCAGATTCAACGCTCCGTAGGAACCAAGCGACCAGCCAAGTTGTCCCAGAGCGTACAGCCATTTTTTTGCGGTAGAAAGTTTTTCCGGATGTGCCATGGTGGCGATTATAGCGTGTTACACACCGTGTGTATGCGCGCCGGCGGGTTGCCGTCGACCGCTTCCAGTACCTATTTTATCCTATGAAAATCGGCGTAGTAAAAGAAGGGGCTCTCGGAGAAAAGCGCGTCGCGCTCGTGCCGGCGGATATTCCCGCTTTGCGGAAGGCGGCCGACGCGGCACCCGGCTCGGCTTCCGTACAGATCCTCGTGGAAACCGGCGCGGGTACGGCCGCCGGATATACCGACGACGCGTATCGGGAAAAGGGCGCAACCATCACCAGCAGGGGCGCGGTGCTCTCCGGCGCGGACCTGCTTCTCGCGGTACGCGCCGGAGCGGCAAACCCGCAGACGGGTGCGTCGGACGCGCGCGCGCTGAAGGAAGGGGCAACCCTGATAGGGCTCCTCGAACCGTGGGCGCCGGACCCTGCACTGGCTATCCTGGCACAGCGGAAGATCCGTACCTTCTCGATGGAGCGCATTCCGCGTATCACTCGAGCTCAGAGCATGGACGTCCTCTCGTCGCAGGCGAATCTTGCCGGGTATCGCGCGGCCCTGATGGCGGCGCAGGAGTTGCCGCGAATGTTCCCCATGATGATGACCTCAGCGGGAACGCTCGTCCCGGCGCGCGTCTTTGTCGTCGGCGTTGGCGTAGCGGGCCTTCAGGCAATCGCGACGGCAAAGCGTCTCGGGGCGGTGGTCAGCGCCTACGACGTTCGTTCCGCGGTGAAGGAACAGGTGCACAGTCTGGGCGCGCGATTCGTGGAAATGACCCTCGACGCCGACGAGACCGAGTCCGCCGGCGGGTATGCCCGCGAGATGAGCGAAGAGTTCTACCGCCGGCAGCGTGAGATGATGAGCGCGGTTGTGCGCGAGAGTGATGTGGTAATAACGACCGCTGCCGTGCCCGGAAAGCGGGCGCCGGTGCTCGTCACCGCAGAGATGGTTGCCGGTATGAAACCGGGGTCGGTGGTGGTAGACCTCGCCGCCGAGCGCGGAGGCAACTGCGAGTTGACCCGTCCCGGAGAGTGTGTTCCGCATGGCGGAGTGCGTGTCATGGGACCAGTCAACGTAGCCTCTACCATCGCGTTTCATGCGAGTCAGCTTTTCAGCCGGAATATTGTTACGCTTCTTGGCGAGCTGATCCGCGGAGGCGGAGCGTCCGCCGGCGAAACGTCGTTTCCGGTGGACTACGACGACGAGATCGTCCGCGCCACCCTCATACTTGATCAAGGCGGCTGTCCGGATTCCGCTCTTGCCACGCTGATCGGCGTCTCCGCTACGCAAGGAGCTTCCCATGACTGAGTTCGTAATGATCTTGACGGTATTCGTCCTTGCAATATACGTAGGCTTCGAAGTCATCACCAAGGTGCCGCCCATTCTGCATACTCCGCTTATGTCGGGGTCAAATGCCGTTTCCGGGATTACCATTATCGGCGCGCTTATCGCCGTAGGAACCGGAAACGATCCCGTGGCAAAGTGGCTGGGGTTGGCGGCACTTGTTTTTGCTACAACCAATGCCGTGGGCGGTTTTCTGGTCACCCACCGGATGCTCCGGAAGTTCAGGAAGAGGGAAGACGCATGAACGGCATAGATGCAGGATATCTGAATCTCGCATATCTGGTTTCGTCGGTACTCTTCATAGCAGGGCTGAAAGGACTCGCCCATCCGCGTACGGCGGTACGGGGGAATTTTCTGGGCGCGCTTGGTATGTTCCTCGCCATCCTGGCGACGCTGGTGATGCAGGAAATCCTCAGTATCGAGCTCATCCTGATTGGTATTGCGGCGGGTACCGTGATCGGTGCGGTGCTGGCGATGCGAATAAAAATGACGGCTATGCCGCAGCTGGTGGGGCTCTACAACGGTTTCGGCGGTATCGCGAGCGTGCTGGTGGCCGGTGCCGTGCTCTATCAGACGATAGCTGCCGTCGGAGCGTCGTATGGGGCGGCGGGGGGTATTCAGGAGCTCGTTGCTACTGCCGCGTCGGGTCTCATTGGCGCGGTTACCTTCTGGGGAAGCCTTGTCGCCTTCGGAAAGCTCCAGGGAATCATCTCCGAGAAGCCGGTTCGTTATCCCGGCGAACAGATAATGAAGGTGCTTTTTGCGGGCGCATCAATCGTCACGGCCGCAGTACTTGTGCTCAATCCGGGACAGGTAACCGTGTACTGGATCCTCGCGGGATTCGCTTCGGTACTGGGAATCCTCCTGGTAATCGCGATTGGCGGCGCGGACATGCCAATCGTGATCGCACTCCTGAACTCGTATTCGGGCCTTGCCGCGGCGGCGACGGGTTTTGTTCTGAACAATACGGTATTGATTATCGCCGGGTCACTGGTGGGTGCAAGCGGGATCATTCTCACCAATATCATGTGCAAGGCGATGAACCGGTCTTTGCCGAACGTCCTGTTCGGTGGTGTCGGCGGGGCGCAGGAATCGTCCGCGGACGCCGATGACATATACGCCGGAAGGGTCAAATCCACCTCGGCCGAAGAGGTTGCGATGATCCTGAAGAGTGCGCAGCGGGTTGCGTTTGTACCGGGGTACGGAATGGCCGTCGCTCGTGCGCAGACCCCCGTGCGCACCCTCACCGAAGCGATGGAGGCCGACGGAATCGCGGTCGATTTCGGTATCCATCCGGTGGCGGGACGAATGCCGGGCCACATGAACGTACTCCTGGCGGAAGAGAATATCCCGTACGACAAACTCCGTGAGATGGATCAGATCAACCCCGAATTTCCCAATATAGACGTGGTGATTGTCGTGGGTGCGAACGACGTGGTGAATCCTCTGGCACGAGAGGCGGCCGGCTCACCGATCTCCGGTATGCCGATTCTGAATGTGGATAAAGCACGAACCGTGGTGGTCATAAAGCGCAGCCTGAGCCCCGGCTTTGCCGGCATTCCCAATCCGCTGTTTGCCGCCGACAATACGCTTATGCTCTTTGGCGACGGGAAGAAGGTNATGGAGGATCTGGTCGCCGCGTATAAGGATGCGTAGTCAGGCCCGGCGATGGAATACGGGATCTTCCATCGCCGACGGCTTCGACGGAAGCAACTTCGAGAGAACGTACGTTCTGTGAAATATCACGATCCGGATATGCACAGGCGTCTGCAGAAGGTCGCGATGGAAGAGCCCGTATTCCAGGATCGTACCTGTCTGGGATACGGGTAAAAGGTCTTCAGCCGGATGAGGACGAGCCGGAGGTCGTGCTCTTTTGTCCGTCCTCCAACATCTCAGGAAAACGAGCAGCGGAAAGAGAGAGTACGTTCTGTGAAATATCACGATCCGGATATGCACAGGCGTCTGCAGAAGGTCGCGATGGAAGAGCCCGTATTCCAGGATCGTACCTGTCTGGGATACGGGTAAAAGGTCTTCAGCCGGATGAGGACGAGCCGGAGGTCGTGCTCTTTTGTCCGTCCTCCAACATCTCAGGAAAACGGTCTTCAGCCGGACTACTACGATCGGTATGTGGACCGGTTTTTGGCGGAAGACGATTCCGTTTGCCGCGTAACAAGGATGCCTGAGCGCCGGCGTGTTACCCGTCCCCGAAACACGTTCCAACGCCGCGGGCGGCCTGGATCATCGGGTGGTCTGCGGGTACGGTTTTGAGTTTTCCGGCAACATCTTTCAACGGCAGCGTTCCAATCCGGTTGCCGTTCATTGCCACCATTTCGCCGTATTCGCCCTGAGCCATGAGCTCCGCCGCCGTTGTCCCGAACTGGGTTGCCAGAATACGGTCGTAGGCAGAGGGGATGCCGCCGCGCTGCTGGTATCCAAGGACCGTCACCCGGCTCTCCAGTCCGCTCTTTTGCTCGATCTGCGCCGCTACTTCGTACGCGACCGAGTGCGTTCTCGTCTTGAGGAACTCTTTTCGTTCCTCTTTGCTCATTGCGGCTTCTTCGGCGGTCATCGCTCCTTCGGCAACGGCGACGATGGAGAACTGTTTTCCCTGACTCTGGCGGGTAAAGAGGTGGTTCACGATATTATCGATGCTGTAGGGTATTTCCGGTATCAGGATTATGTCGCCGCCGCCGGCGACGCCGGAGTAGAGCGCGAGCCACCCTGCTTTATGGCCCATGATTTCGATTACCATGACGCGGTTGTGGGAGTGGGCCGTGCTGTGCAGGCGGTCAATCGCTTCGGTGGCAATGTCCACGGCGCTGTGGAATCCAAAGGTGACGTCGGTGCCCCAGATGTCGTTGTCGATCGTTTTCGGCAGACCGATGACGTTCAACCCCTCTTCAGAGAGCTTCCACGCCGTCTTATGGGTGCCGTTTCCGCCCAGGACGACCAGACAGTCCATTCCCAGCCGTTCGTAGTTTTCGATGATCTTCTGTGGTTTGATTCGGCCGGCTTTGCTGTCGGTTTCGGTGGGGTCATCCGGTTTGAACGGTTTCTCCCGCGATGTTCCCAGGATCGTTCCGCCCCGCGTCAGGATGCCGTTGAAATCCGCCGGCTTCAGCAGACGCGTATCGCCTTCTATGAGGCCGCGATAGCCGTCGGCTACCCCGATAATATTCATTCCGTATCGCGCCCAGGCTGTTTTGCAGACTCCGCGGATCGCTGCGTTCAACCCGGGGCAGTCACCGCCGCTGGTAAGTATCCCGAAGGTTCGCGTTGCCGGCTTTTTTTGTCCCATTCGTTCCTCCCGGTCATCCGTCTTCCGATTCCCGTGAATACTTGTCGCTTATCGTCCGAATACTCGGCAGGATTTCAAAGAAGATATCGATGAGTTCCGGATCGAATTTGGTCCCGGAAAGCGACTTGAGTTCCCGTAGCGCGTCTTCTTCGTCCCAGGCTTCTTTGTAGACACGTCTGGAGAGCAGCGCGTCATAGACGTCTGCGACCGAAACGATGCGGCCGAAGATCGGTATTTCCGACCCCTTTTTTCCAACGGCGTTTCCCTGCTCGTCGACGCGGGCGGGCATACCGGTTTCCAGATCAATGTATCCGGGGTAGCCCGTCCCGTCCCAGTTCTCGTGGTGATTCAGCGCCACTACCTGGGCCAGCTCATCAAATTCCGACTGCTTGTTCACGAAGAGCCGAGCGCCCTGCCACGCGTGGGTTTTCATGATTTCGTACTCTTCGGGAGTGAACTTCCCCGGTTTTTTCAGGATGGTATCCGAGATTGCGACCTTTCCCACGTCGTGCAGCATGGCGGCCATTCGCAGATTGTCCCGTGTTTTTTCAATCTCTTTTCGGGGCAGACCGATTTTGTTCGCCCACGCTTCATAGATTTCTACCGAATAGCCCGCGACACGGTTTACGTGCGGTCCCGTCTCTTTCGGGTCGCGGAGTTCAGCCATCCGGATCATTCGGAGGAGGATTGCCCGGGTCATTTGGGCCCGCTGGAGCGCGACCGTGGCGTTCGTGGCGAAATGCGTCACGACAAGTTCATCGTCGTGGTCAAACGGTACGACGGTATTGTTCTCGCCCCGCTTATTGATCGTCTGAATGACGCCCAGAATCTCATTGGTGTTGGTTTTGAGCGGTACCGTCATCATCGACGTGCTGCGGTACCCGGAAATCAAATCATAGCTCGGGTCAAACCCGTACGGCGCCGACTCCGGTAAACGGTACACATCCTGAATGTTCAACGCTTTTCCGGTAGAGGCGACGTACCCGGAGATCGTCTTCTTTGTAACCGGTACGGTAAACACTTTATAGATCAGCTTCTGACCCGGGGGGAGTTGGGCTTGTTTGGTATCGTTCTGGGCGTAGTTGATCGTCAGGCGGTCGCCATCGTTGATGTAGATGCTTCCGGCGTCGGCATTGACAACGCGTCGTGCCTCCAGGAGAATCCGTTCAAGGAGTATGTCGAGATCCTGGAGCTTGTTCAGTTCAGAATCGAGGGTGATGATACTGCGGAGCTTGTCTGCGTCTTTTGCCGGCATATCGGTACGTTCCTCTCAATTCTAAACATCGGCACCGCCGGTGTCCAATCCAGGAGAACAATAATTATTTTTATGCGGTTTCTTTTCACCATCCCGATCCGTCTCTATCAGTGGTTTATCTCGCCGCTCTTTCCGTCCAGCTGCATTTACCACCCAAGCTGTTCCGAGTACACGCGCCGGTCGATTCTCGCGCACGGCTTTCTGCGCGGTATGCTGATGGGTCTGATGCGGATCGGTCGCTGTTCCGGTCGATTCCACGGCGGGGAAGACCCCGTTCCGACGGTTTTTTCGTTTCCGGAACTGCGGGAAGAGTATCGCCGCCGGTCGTTCCGTCGGAGGAAACAGTGACAGAGACCACGGTGACAGAGACCACGGTGACAGAGACCGCCGATCTAACTATAGTGTATCGATCATGAATTCTGAGCAAACGTTATCGTCGATCGCCTCCGGTTCCAGCGTACAGGTTGTCCGGTTTGATTCAGGAGAAGGTTTTCGACAAAAAATATTGGCCATGGGTATTCGCCCGGGTTCGGTTCTTACCGTTCAGTCGTTCAGTAAAACCGGTCCGCTGGTAATTCGCCTTGACGGGAGCCGCGTCGCGCTTGGCCGCGGTCTCGCAGAGCGCATTCTCGTCCGCCCGGTCCCGGAGACACCTCCGGTCCACGAGACGCCTGAGACGGCATAAAAAAACCGGTCGTTCAGGACGACCGGTTTTCGAAGGGCTGCAGACAGCCTCCGTGCAACACGTCTGTCTGTTACGTGTGTCTGTTACGTGACATCCTTGAGTTGAAGATTCTGCTTCTTCAGATAGGTCATCAATCCGATCTTACTGATCGTACGCAAGGCACGCGTGCTGACTTTTATGCGGACCGTCCGGTCCAGTTCGGGTACAAAAAGGCGTTTGGTGTGTACGTTCGGTTTCTGCCATCGCCGTGTCGTATTGTGGGCGTGGGAAACGTTGTTGCCGGCCATCGGTTTTTTGCCGGAAATGCTGCATTGTCGGCTCATGATAGTTGCTCCTTCGCGCCGGCGGTCATCAGACCTTTCCGGATTCCTTGAACAGAACGTGCTTTCGGATGAAAGGATCGTACTTCATCATCTCCATCTTGTTGGGCATATTCCGTTTGTTTTTTGTCGTATAGTAGCAATACCCGCTCTCGGTACTCTTCAGACGAACACGGGTAAGATTTCCTTTTGCTTTTTTTGCCACAGCAATCGCTCCTGATTCTGAATCGAGTCTGCGTTTATATCACGTGCGGCGCCGCCGGGTCAAGCTCTGTAAGAACGCTCTGTAATATCTGTACCGCCTGAAACCATTTGTACGTATTTCCCCGCGGGTTCATCGTTTCGACGCGATAGAGGTCGTCCCAGACATAGAATTCGAGCTTTTCGTTGTTCTGTACGTTGATCCCTTCCACGTCGTGGATCGGAAAGACCAGTTCCGGGACACCGTCCGGGTGAAGTTCAATCCGGTCCGCATAGAGCCTGATTGATCCGGTTCCCAGCGGTTGCAGTTCCATCGTCTTATACCCGGTCCGGATGGTCACCGGCCCGTCTTCCAGCAGAACGTCCGTGCTGTTTTGCCTGACCGAGTCTTCCAGAAACCGTTTGAACTGTTCCAGCTGCCAGGTGTTCCACGCACGGATATTGTCGAACTTCAGCGTTCCCGAGCGGGCTTCAAAAAATCCCGTATTCGAAAAATGCACCGAGTATCCGCAACGGGTACAGGAGAATCTTTTCCGCCGGCTTACCATCGTGTGTCTGGCGCCGCACGATGGGCAGATGAACAGAACCCGTTCAAGGTATTCGGCCTGGCGCGCGCCGGAGAACCGCTGTTTGCGGGTGCGCTGGTATTCGCTTTCGTCGTGGTCGAGTTTTTCCGTGATGATCCGCTCGATTTCTTCCAGCGAAAGCGCCCGGATCGTCGGTGTATCCAGAATCCGTTCGTAGACTACCGTAATCTTTCCGCGCCGTGGCCGGGGTGACCAGCGCGGCCACGTGAGGTACGCTCCGTTGAGACGTGCGGTAATAACCGGAATTTTCAGGGATTTGATCAACTTGAACGTGGACTTCACAATCGGGAGACTGTGGCCGTCCCAGGAGCTTTGGCCTTCGGGAAAAATCCCGATGATCCCCCGCTCATTCTTGATTCGTACGATATTTTTTACCGTTTCCAGATCCGAAATGACTTTCGTTTTGGGAATGGAACCCACAAGTCCCAGGACAAATGAGAGAAGTCTATTCCGGAATTGCGAGTCCGATACGACGTATTGAATGGGAGCATCGGCAAGAACGGCGACGATGAAAGGATCGAGTACCGAGCTGTGATTACCGAGTATGATGAACGGCTTTGGCGTACTACGGAGAACTTTCCGGTTCTCCGCGGTCAGGTGAAACGGTATTGACAGAAACGGAGCGATGACGGACCTGAGGAAGCGGTGGATATGCCGTGATGTGCCGACTTTCCGATTTGCTCTTCGGTTGTCTCTTCGCTTTCGCCGCCTGTTCCGCCTGATTTCATTCATGGCGTACTCCTCTTCAAAGAAACGGTATTATACGGATATGAACCTGAAAGCGGAATACCTGAGTCGTTTGCTGATTGCTGCCGTACTACTCACGAACATGCTCGTTTCATTCTCCGTGGTGTTCGTAGGACCGGCGTCGATTTTACCCATCCAGATTGGCGATTCGTTCCTGATAGCGCTGTTGTTGTCCCAGGGTGTCTGGGGTATGGTTTTTCTTCTCGGTGCCGAACAGCCGCTTGATTGGGGGCGGGTATCCCGGACGGCGGAAGCATTCTTCTTTTTCGCTGCGGTACTCTACCTCTTTGCGTACATCTTCGCGGCGAACGCGAATATGGATTATATCCAGCGATTTGCCGCTACCAGCGGAGAACTCGATCTGGCAGCCGATACGCGCGCGGAACGCTGGGTCGCCGGGAAGCGCTTTCTGCCGTCGATTCTGGTACTGTTTGCGTTGATGCATTCCGCGCGTGCCGGTCGCGGATCACGTACCGGTCGCGGGGCGCTCGCGGGCCGGCACACACGCGACGGGTTGTATCTGGTAATCCTCAGCGTAGTCCTGTCTGTTCTCAGCGTTCCGTCGTTCGTTTCCGCCAAAGGTTTCGGAGCCGTCGCGTGGATCATGCTGGTCCCGCTGTTCGTGGCTCTCCGGCGGTCCAGGCCCCGACGGATGATCTGGTTTCTCCTGCTCTACGGTGTCTTCTTCACCCTCCTGGGGAACTACTGGCTGGGAACGTTCAGCCTCGTATCACTGCAACTCGTCGGGTTGATCTTTTTCCTCTTTTATCTGGTTTTCGCGGTGGTGATTGCCGTGGTTCTGCCGCGGGTACAAATCGGCCGGTGGCTGGTTTTACCGCTTGCATGGACGGTTTTCGAACTGGCGCGAAGCTCCGGGTTTCTGGGATACCCGTGGCTGCTGATCGGGCACACCCAGTACCGTTTTTTACCGGCATTGCAGTTTGCGTCGGTCGGCGGCGTCTGGATGGTGAGTTTTCTTGTCCTGGTAGTGAATTCGCTCCTCGCGGAGGGGTTTATCGCCGTAACCGCCAACGATGACCTTGTCGGGGCGTATCGGTGGTGGGGTTTTGCGACGGCAGCCCTTCTTTCGATAACCGTCCTGGGTGCGCTCCTGTACGCGCTGCCGATGCAAAACGACGGCTCGGTTCGCGTCGCACTCATCCAGCAGAACAGTGACCCGCGGAAGCACGAATACCAGGAGACGATCGATGCTCTTGAGTCGCTGACCGACCAGGCTCTCCTTCAGAACCCCGATATCGTCGTCTGGTCCGAAACGGCGTTCGTACCCAATATCCGGCGCTGGTCGCAGGAAGATCCCGACCGATACCGGCTGGCCGCTCTGGTCCGTGATTTCCTCGAATATCAGCGCGCAACCGGTACCTGGCTTCTTACCGGCAATGACGACTACCGGCTCGTTCTTGACGACGAAGGCCGGGAAACGGGGCGCCTGAACTACAACGCGGCGGTCCTTTTCGATGATACGGGACAACGGCGGCAGACGTATCACAAGATGAAACTGGTTCCCTTCACCGAATATTTCCCCTACGAGCAACAACTGCCGTGGGTCTACCGGATGCTTCTTGATTTTGACGTCTACTTCTGGGAACCCGGAGAAGAGCGTACGGTTTTTGAGCACCCCAAGTTTCGTTTTGCCTCTCCTGTCTGTTTTGAGGACGTATTCCCTTCGCGCACGAGGGAGTTCGCACTTGCCGGTGCACAGGTGATTCTGAATATCTCGAACGACTACTGGTCTCTTACCGAAGTAGCCGGGACGCAGCACTTCGTCGCGGGCATGTTCCGGGCCGTAGAGTTGCGGATTCCCGTGTTACGGGCGACGGCGTCGGGTTTGACCGGATATATCGATCCGCGCGGGCGTATCATTGACACAAGGCCGCAGTATTCCCGAGAGTACCTGGTAACCGACGTTGCGCTGGATCACCGGAAAAGCCTTTATCGCGCGTGGGGAGACTGGTTTCCCGCCGCGTCGGTGGTCGTACTGCTGATACTCATCGGATTGAGGAGAAAAAATGGAACGTGACACCTTCAGAATTGCCGTCGTCAGCGGAAAACTTGGCGGCGTAGACGGCGTTTCGCTGGAGGTCGATAAATGGATCGGCATCCTCCGGGATATGGGCCACGAAATCCACACGATCTCCGGACAATACGTGCATCGACTCTCCGGGATTCCCCTGGAGCGGCAACTGGAAATCCCCGATATCCGCTTCACCAGCGATTTCCAGCACCAGGTGGAGCTCGAAGCGTTTCCTCATATGTGGCGGCACCCGGCACACCCGAGCCCGGCCGAGATTGACCAGATCTGTGACCGGATCGAAACGGCAGGGCGCGAACTGGCGGCGGTGATGCACGATTACGTCAAAGAACAAGATATCGACGTCGTTATCGCGCAGAACACCAACGCGATGCCGATGACGCTTCTTGGCGGTATGGCCGTGTACTATCTCGCTACCGATTACCGGGTGGCGACGATCTTTCACCACCACGATTTCTGGTGGGAGCGGAGCCGGTTCAGCAATAACCGCCTTGAGAAACTGTTAAACCGGATTATGCCGCCGGTGGATCTGGGTCTGGAACACGTCGTTATTTCCAGTTATGCGGCGCACATCCTCGCGTCGCTCAAGCGCGTTCAGCCGCATATTATTCCGAACTGCGAAGATTATGAGAATCCGCCCGTTCCCGACGAATACAACGGGAATTTTCGGTCCGATTTCGGATTCCGTGACGAAGATATTCTTGTCGTCCAACCGACGAGGGTTGTGCCAAGAAAGCGGATAGAGGATTCGTTATACCTTCTGTCCCGTTTTGCGGAACGGTATCCTGACCTGGGTCGACGTATGCATTTCATCATTTCGCTCTATCAGGGCGATGAACCGGATCAGGACTATATCGAATCGATCCGGTCCCAGGCCGCCGAATACGGCATTCCGTTCCACATGATCAGCGATCGCGTCTCCAGTGTGCGCGGCGCGGATCCTTCCGACAACCGTATCTATACCAACCGGGACGTGCTGGTGAACGCCGATCTGGTAACGTATCTGCCGGTCTGGGAGGGGTTCGGAAATGCTCTTCTGGAGGCCGTGGCCGCCCGCGTTCCCGTCGTTACGACGACGTATCTGGTGTACAAGACCGATATCATGACCAGCGGATTGCGGAACATCGAGGTGCGGGACCGGTACGATGAGTCGGGGAGGCTGGTGATCGACAATTTCGTCCTCGACGATATTCACCGGATTCTTTCGCATCCGGAACAGCGGCGGCTCATGGTGGACCATAACTTCGAGATGGCCAGGAATGAGTACGGGTTGGAAACGTTGCGTCACCGCCTGGAGCACGTATTCAACGAATACGGTGACGAAATCCGGGCGTCCCGGAAGCGTCTGCGCAAAAGCAAGGCGCGCTATTCCGTCTGAACCGTATCGTGTGAGCCGGCGTTACTCGAACGTTTCGACCCGGGGCGCGCGCCCGGCTATTGCCCGGAAGATCAACAGGACCACGATGCCGACGCCAACCATCACAAGACTCAGGATCTGCCCGGTTGTGAGGTTGAACGCCGACTGCAGCAACCACCGCGGGTTGTCTTTTGAGCCCCACTGGATGACAAAGTCGAGTCCGGGATCGGGTTGCCGGAAGTACTCGGCGATGAACCGGGCAATCGAATAGCCGATCAGATAGATCCCGACCATAAAACCCGGAAAGGTTTTTCGCTTCCGGAAGACGAACCACATGACCATCCACAGCAGGACCCCTTCCAGCAGCGCTTCGTATAGCTGGGAGGGGTGACGCGGCAGGTTGATGAAGCTCAACTCTTCGGTCGAGATTCCCGTCGCATCGGCTACGGCCCGAACCGCGGGGTGAGAGACCGGTACGCGCTCGGCGTTGGGGAAGACCATCCCCCACGGAGCCGTGGTGATTCTGCCGTAAAGCTCGCCATTGATGAAGTTTCCGATTCGCCCGAAGGTGTAACCCAGAGGAACGCCGGTGATGACCATATCGCCAAACTCCAGGACGCTCAGACGGTGGATCCGGCAGTAGATAACGAAAGCGATCACCGCGCCAACCAGTCCCCCGTGATAGCTCATCCCCTGAATCCCGGTGAAGTTCATCTCTTCGTCAAACGGCCAGAATATCAGCCACGGTCTGCGCAGATAGTAATGGGTAGGATCGTAGATTGTGGTGGCGAAGAGGCGCGAACCCAGCAGGAGGCCGACTATCGCCCAGAAGAAGAGGTTGGCGACCACGTCCCGGTCAACGGTCAGTTTTTTCTCCCGGATGCGCCGTATGGTAACCAGGTACGCCAGCCCGAAGGCGACAAGATACATCATGCCGTACCATCGGAACGGGAGATTCGGTATGATTACCGGCGTGAGCCAGGACGGAAAGTGCAAAAAAAGCTGCATTTATGAGCCTCCCTTTAGATCTGTGATGCTGATTGTGCCGGTTCGAGGATCAAATTCAACCTGGATTCCTTTCTTTGTCGTAGTCAACTCATACGTCCGTCCGTGACTTTCGAATACCGTTCCCGCATACGCGGACTCTTTTACGATAACTTTGCTGGGGTAGTGTTCTTCAAATCGTTCGCGCAGGGTGAAGAGGCGGAGTCCCCGTTTTTCCAGGAGTTTTAACAGTTTGATCTTCTCGGCGCGCGCTTTTTCCATAACGGCGGCGGCTCCGGTTCGCTGGGCGCCGCGCATCTCGAGGTCGATCTGCGCGATCCGATTTTTCACTTTCGTGATCTCTTTCTCTTCACTTTCGATGAGATCCGAGATCAGATAATCCTGGCCGAAAGAGATTTGTGTCTTGATACCGCGCTCACTCCCGACCCTCTGTACGGACAAACCGTTTTTACTCCGGACCGTTCCGCCGACGATGCGCCCTTTATCTCCCTGGAAAAGGAGCGTGCCGTTGCATTTGACCCGCGAGCGCACCAGTGCGGACTTCAGGACCAGATCGCCCACCGAAAGTACCGTTGCCAGTTCAATAAACGTCGTCAGGATGTTCTTCTTGCTGCGGAGGACCGCTTTCCCTGCGCCCTTCACCCCGAGTTTGACGAGAATATCGCCGTCCGACGAAAGGAGGGCACCTTCCACGCCGCCGCCGATTTTGATGTCACCGCCGGAAACCACATAAAACCCGCTGCGTACCGTGCCGCCAATCTCCACGGTTCCCGAAAACTTGACGTTCCCCACACTCATATCGACGTCGCCCTTGATGGTGTGGATGGTTTTGATCTCGAGCCGGTTTTTCTCATAGATGATTTCGCCGGCAGTCTGGGCACGGAGTACGGCGCCGCCTTCCGCATCCTCTTCGCGTGCGACATTCGGTCCGATTTCTATCGGTGTTCCGGTCGTGACTTTTGCGGCGATGGGATTACCCTGGACGTCGGTACCGTCCTGCGCTTCGTCTTCTGCCGGGAGAATCCTGCACAGAATCTGACCCGCCGCAACGGAGGTGATCGAGTTCCGGCTTTTAAAGTCGGCGGTTCCATCCTTCCTGATACGGACGTTCTGTCCTCCGGCGAAATCGATTGCCCATTCGACCTGGTGGTCGGACTGGTCTACCGGTTCAGTCGCCCGCGCGAAGACGAGATTGCCGATCGGCGTGCCGGCGTTTGCGGCCAGAAGCGCTTTGCTGATTACCTCTTCGTTCAGGCCAAACTGCACCCCGGCGGCTTCAATTGCCGCATCGACCGTCTCCCGGGTCAGCCGGGTACCGGAGCCGGTTCCGTCGGTCATGGTCAACCACGCCTGCTTCCTGTCCGGTGAAACGGAAACCTCGATTTCCGCGTCGGAATGGCTGCGGACCCGGAGGAAATGGGTTCCGTCGATTTCCGCGTAGTCAAGAACGCCGTCCGCAGTGGTAACGACGAGGTTGTTTTTCAGCAGAACATTCTCAAAGAGTTTCAGCTCGGGTACCGCGCCGGCCGGTGCCGCAATCTGCGCGCCAAAAACGTTCACACCGTTTTCCCCGGACGATTCCGGTTCGATCGTCAACAACAGCGTGTCGGCGGTCACCTCCGCCGTTTTCTGGATCGATTGCGGCGTGAACTCGCTCATCGACTCCACGCATTCGGATCCCGATTTGAGGTGTTCGGCATACAGCGTTTCCAGCCGGTTTTTCATCGCCTCGGTTACCGCCGAGGGGTGAAACGTAATACCGATCGCCATACCCCGGTCCGGAGCCGGAGTCGGCGGGGTACCTTCGCAGAGTACGTACCCCGTCAGGTCGAATTCGGGACCGTGAAAAAACGCGCTTATATCGGTCCTGATCGTATCGAAATTCAGGTTTTTCAGTCCGCTGTTCTTGATCGCGGTGCCGACGTCTTTCAGGCTGACAACCTTTCCCCGGCCTTTGCCCTTGTGAATGTTCAGCACGGCACTCAGTTTGTCATCGGAGACAACAATATCGACGGAAGCGTCGCGTGAGGTGCTCAGCGGAACCCGCTCCAGGTCGTTTCCCGCGCGAATCGCATCGGCGATCATCGTGTTGATTTCGTCGGCGGAAAGGAGTGAATCGAGCGGATAGTGATGTTCTTCCACCGCGCGAAGAACGTCCGTCCCGCCCGGAACGGGAGCTTCGCTGCTTCCCGTCTTCAGATCCAGAAAAACCGTCGCTCGGTCCGTACTGATATTGACGTCCCATTCGTGGTTCCGGAAAGGCACGATATCTACCCAATTCCGGCCGATTCGGACGAAGCCCGTTTCGTTCGCGGTCAGAACCTGCCCGTTCCGCGCTATTCCCGTGCCGTGGTAGAAAAACGGATCGGCGAGGTGCTTGATCGGAATGATCGTTCCCCGGACCGATTTGCCCGGAAGCCCCATATCCTGTGGCTGAACCTCGCCCAGTCGTTCTCCCTGACGAACGAACCCCGACGTGAGTAATTCCGGGTTGATATAGACTTTTTCTTCTCTGGTTACGGTTTCGGTATACTCCACCGTCTCGGTTTTTGGCTGACCGAAGGGACGTTTTGCCTTGACCGTAACTTCCCGGGTCTTTTTGATTTTTTCCTGGATCGGACGGGTGATCTCCGGCTTCGGCGCTTTGTCGAGAACCGCCGCGGCGACGGACTCCAGTTCCGCCGGGACGGGAATCTCTTCCCATGAGACGGTTTCCGGTGCCGGATGCTGCGGTGCAATTCCTTCCAGAAGCGAAACGGTTATCGGGCTGGTCGAAGCGGTTGCCTCTTCGAGAAATTTCGTGATTCGCTCATCGGAAACCGCCGAGGAAAACTTGCGCTCTTCCAGTATGGCGCGGATATTTTCCATCGACCACTCGTCGCCTTCATCGCTCTTCTCGAATCGACAGACCAATGCCAGGTCTGAATCCGTGAGTTCAATCTGAAGTATGCCTCGCGGTCCGGTTCGCGCCATATATTTCTGCCCCGTCAGGGCTGGAACCCTTGCTCCACGGCTTTTACCAGCTTTGACTTGAATAATTGGTTCTGGCGGCGTAATTGCATGATCTCAAAATGCTGATTTTTCACCGTCTCGACCAGATCACCGGTAGAAAGTGCTCCGGTATGCAAAAGGTCTTCGATGTATTGCAGTTTCGTGTCGAAGTCGGATTCGGCCTCACTCTCGGCGGTATCGAACGAATCGTCGATCTCTTCAAGGTTGAGAACCGTATCGTCCTCGGCTTCCAGATGGACCAGTTTGTCCGCAATCCGATAAATAGCCTGCGAAAGGACCGAGTGCGGTTTGTACCGCAGGATCGGCAGGC
>JGI10211J34971_10000512_pt1 | contig 31748 bp, 28 predicted proteins | sample Etolagsediment_FD_34971 | JGI IMG/M metagenome (IMG submission 34971)
TATGAAGTACTTTTGAAGAGAAACTTTCCAGACATTCAATCCATTTCAGTTTATGGCGGCGAAGAATTGGATCCGCCTAGATTCGGTCGAGTAGCGGTGTCTGTAAATCTACTTGGTAATCGACTGCTTTCAGATACGCTCAAAAATGAATACACGAATTTCCTCGATAAGAAAAGCCCTCTTTCAATTGAACCGATCTTTGTGGATCCGCTTTTCCTGTATCTCAATGCGAATATCAATGTTTACTATTCAAAGAAACAATCTGGAAAATCAGCTGCAGAACTTGAATCCATAGTAAGACAAACTATAGCAACATTCAACAGTAATAATCTTAATGAATTTGGATCCACACTTAGACTTTCAAGACTTTCGGCTGCGATTGATAGTTCTGATGAAGGTATCCTAAGTAATCGAATTACTGCTAAACCGATTATCGAATATTCTCCAGACTTGAACATCGTAACAAATCCGAGATTCAATTTTGCTGCTGAATTAGTAAAGCCATATCCGTTTAGAACGGCAAGCGGTTTCTCTGAATATAAACCAGCGATTAATAGCTCGGCGTTTTCTTACAACAACATCTGCGCACTACTTCAGGATGATGGTCTCGGAAATATTCAAATCATCAGCAGTGATACTGTAAATACTCAAGTTCTAAATCCGAATACTGGAACTGTGAACTATCAAAACGGAGAAGTTCGTTTAGTAAACTTTGTTACAGATGGATACACATTACCAGCAATCAAGATCTTTGCTAATACAGTCAAAGACGATATTACTGCTCCAAAGAGTAGAGTTTTTGTAATTCGAGATACTGATGTTACGATTAACATGATCGAGAACGAATAATGGAAGTAGAAAAGAACATATCATTTTTCATCGAGCAGCAATTTCCAGCTATCTATCGTGAAGATGGACGTGAATTAATTGCTATCGTTGAAGAATACTATCGATGGTTAGAAACTACAGAAGATCAATCCACATATAATGCAAGAAGACTATTTGAGTATCGTGACATTGATACCACACTTTCGAAGATGCTTCTCTTTTTCAAAAATAAATTTCTGAGTGATCTTCCGTTCAATGAAGAGACTGTTCGCTTTATAGTCAAAAACATTATGAGTCTTTACCGTCGAAGAGGCACGACCGAAGGTTTAGAACTCTTCTTTAGAATTTTCTTTCAGACTGAAGTCGATGTATATTTTCCAGCAAGAGACATTCTAAAACCATCTGCTTCAGAATGGAAAGTTGGTTCGTATCTACAATTATTCTCAAATTCAGGTCGGTTCTATTCAGCAGAACTTGACACTCTCTTTACATATGCAGACCTAAGTGGAAGAACAATTAGCGGATCAGTTTCAAAGGCAACCGCCATTGTAAATAAGATAAATCTGATTGTTTTGAATAATACCATCACGCCGATTTTGTACCTGAATAATATGAAAGGAACATTCCGCGGTTTTGATGACATTACTACAAAAATAGACGGTGTTCTTGTTTCATTCGGAAGAGTATATGGATCTGTCGATGGCGTTGTCATAGATCAAGACTATAAAGGTACTACTGGAAATGCAGTTGGTGACTTGGCAACAATTTCCGGGTCTCAAGGAATCGGCTGTCAACTGATAGTGTCTGATGTCAACGAAAACTTTACAGGTGAAATCAGTTATACCATTGAAGACGGAGGTTTTGGATATACAAAAGAAAATACAAAATTGCTTGTATCAAACCAAAGTATCAAATATTTTGGAAATACACAAAATTCTGACTTCAATGTACTTGAGCGAGTTGAAGATCAATTCGGAAATCAGGCAACCGTAATTGGGTTCGATGACAATTTCGTTGGATTCCGATTGGACGCAAATAGTGAGTTTTCCAATACTTCAAATATATCAACACTTGACCGAGATGTAAACTTTACAGCACCTGCGTCAGATATTTTTCCGGGTGGCATTACCGAAAAGAACGATTCATCTCCAGGTCCTCTCTATCCAGAAACTAGTAATACGGCACACGTAAAGCTAGATGAATTAGAAAATTCCGCGAATGTCTCATTGATTACAGATGTAATAGGAAATTTTGCAAATGTAGCTCTCAATTCTAATAACTACAATGACGTACCTCCAGCACTTATTGCTATGTCTGGTATCGCAGATCCTGTTACAATAGATACTAAGATAGAAGACGCATTCGACTTGACTCCGTTTGAAATTGGTACAATCAAAGAATTCATCAATATCAGCCCTGGAGCAGATTATGAAAATGATGTATTTGCTGTAGTTTACGATCCGGTAATGGACGGTTTTGATAGATTTCCACAGACTATAACATTAGATGAAATTAACGCTGCAATATCAATTGGAGATATTGTATCACAAGGAGATACTGAAGGTAAGGTCTTGTCGATTAGTGGCAAAAATCTTACAGTATTACCTTATTCATACTATGGTTTCAATACAGACGATCCTTTAGTTTATAAGGGTAATGATTACAATATATTAGCAGTTTCGATCAATTATGGATCTAATGAATTCGGCTTTAACGCGACAATAGTTCCAAGAACAGAATTTGCTACTGGCAGGATATTAGCAGTAGAGGTGTTGGATTCTGGCTTCGGATATGCTGATGGGGACGTCGTAGATATTATAGACTCAAATGGCGTAATAGCTGCACGAGGCACAATACAAAGTAGGGGCACTGGGATTACTGGAGGTTTCTGGTCGACACTGGATTCTCATCTAAATGGTTATGTACTTGATGGTGGGTCTTTAGACTACTTCAACGCGTCAAAGTATATTCAAGACAGCGACTTCTACCAAGAGTATTCTTATCAGATCATATCTAATATCAACCAATCCGAATACTTAGAACTATATAACGAAGTAATGCATGTTTCTGGGACCAAATTCTTTAGTAGATTTAGAATTGAAGATTATCTTGATCGTTCGAGAGATATTAGATTTTCTTTTAAGTTTCTCGACGGCGGCTAATACAGCAAATACATAATGAACTTAGGTTATAAATAGAAAATAAAATCGATTAGAGGCGAAATGGCTAATATTATTACTAGTAAATTTAGATCTGATTCTGTAAGATTCTTTTTGAATGATCTACAGAATAATGATTATTATCTGCATGTATCATCTGCGGTTAGAACTACCGCAGTCAATTCTTTATTTTCTCAAACCGATTTTCTCGAAAAAACAATTTTCGGAAAAAAAATTGACTCGGAAGAAAACTTCTTTTACATGATCAAAAACTATCCTTGGCAGTCAGGACTTGTTTTTGATCAATACGACGACCGAGAAGATTTAGCAGATAAAAGATACTATGCTGTAGTATATCCACAAGATGAAGACATTGATAATTACAAAGTTTACAAGTGTCTTTTCAATAATTACGGCTCACCTTCGCAGTTTTCTCCGAATTATAATGTGGGGCAAACGGATCAAATATATTCTATGGGAGATGGATATATCTGGAAATTTATGTATGAAATCAGTGTTTCAGATTTTGACAAGTACAATACGATCGGTTATATTCCAATTACATCAGATACTCTTGTAGCAAACGCGGATTTTACTTCATCAACAGTCGAAGAAATAGTAGTGACAAATAAAGATACAAATAATGGGTATGAAAAAATTGAAGGTACTGTTCAAAGTGTAAACGAAATAAACGGGACATTTGATACGATTGTCATAGATACATCTTCTGGTTATACACTTTCTGAAATAGCTGGTTTTTATTCTGGTCAGAGTTTTTATGCTACAAATACTTTGACGGGTTTTTCAAATGTATACACTATAGATACATATACATTTAATGCAATTGAAGGTCAAGGTGTTATTACGCTATTAGGAAATCCAGCTGTAGATAGTATTATAATTGCACCGCCCGGTAGTGAAAAACCTACAAAATTTCAGATTTTACCAAGAATTGAAATTACGGGAGACGGTACTGGCGCAAGAGCAATAGCTGATGTATTTGATGGATCTATAGTTGGAATTACCACAATCAATAAAGGTTCAGGCTACACTAGAGCAATTGCTAATGTTATAGATCCTACGGCATTTAGCCCAACAGATGAAAATAGACTTGATGTTCGAGCAACGTTAAGACCAATATTATCTCCCAGAGGTGGTCATGCTTCAAATCTAATAGATGAATTGAGCTGTAAACATTGTATGTTATTCACCGAACTCACTGAAGTGGATAATGTCACAATACCAGATAGTAATCAATATTCAAAAATTGGATTGGTCAAAAATCCAGAGTTTACATCTTCTAATAATGATATCTTCGATAATCGTATAAGTGTAGAATTATCGTCTGTTCAACCCATTTCCGTAAACGATTTAGTATCACAGGTAAATACAGATAATGAAACTATATTCGAAGCTCGTGTGCATGAAATTTCTGCAAATACTGTTTATCTATCAGAGTTTCACGGCCCATACCAAGACCAAGCAAATACAAACTTTTCTATAGATCCAGATTTGTCAATACGCAGCCCACAGGGTGATCTTCTCCAAATAAATACCGATGGCGGTGGGGATCCGATCATCACCTATCCAATATACGTACCGAAAACGGGCGATGTTTACTACATGAACGACTTTTTTTCCGTGGAAAGAACCGAAGACTCAAGAGAACTATTCAAGATTGTTATAGAATTCTAAGGAACAATAAATGCCAATTAATACGAATCTTAGTACCGCGCCTTATTTCGATGATTTTGATCTCGAAAACCAGTATTACAGAGTTCTATTCAAGCCTTCGTATGCGGTTCAAGCTCGAGAATTGACTCAACTTCAAACTGTTCTGCAGAATCAGATTGAACAGTTTGGAGACAATATTTACAAAGAGGGTTCAATCATCAAGGGTTGTACCTTCACCGAACTTTCTGATCTCAAGTACGTCAAAGTTACAAATGAAGGCGGTTTTGATCCAGCTGTTTATGTTGGTTCTACAGATACTGTTTCTGATGGCGGTCAAATATATGAAAGAAACAACGTATATGAACTAAGAGGCCTTGTGAGTGGAGTTCGTGCGCAAGTGATCGCAGCGACACGGGGCTTTGAAACGCGAGATCCAGATCTCAACACTTTTTACATCGACTACACTTCAACGTCTGCCGGAAATAAGGTATTTCAGGGTGGTGAAACTCTTGAAATTTATAAAATTAGTTCTTATGACATTGGAACTACAACCAATGTGACTGAGACACTTGAAACTACTATTTCCGTAACTAATTTTCCAAACCCAGTTGGTAATTCGTTTGGTCTTCGTGCTGCCCCTGGTATTATCTTTCAAAAAGGACATTTCCTTTTCACTGAAGAACAGTTGGTAGTTGTTTCAAAATATACTAATGTTCCAGATGGAGTTTCAATTGGTTACGTCGTAGAAGAAAGGTTGATTAGTTCTCTTCAAGACCCATCGCTTTTTGATAACGCAAATGGATCCACAAATGAAAACGCTCCAGGCGCAGATCGCTTGAAGTTGATTCCAGTATTAACTGCGCTACCAACTTTAGACGCAGATGCTGATACTACATTCTTTACGCTTACAAGATATTCAAATGGCAGCGCCGTTTTTCTAAGAGACGTATCACAATATAATGCACTGGGTGAAGAAATGGCTCGCCGCACATTTGAAGAGTCTGGTGACTATATTGTGCGTGACTTTAAAACAAAGGTCATACGAAGAGACGATATTCTGAAAGCTTCCGTTGGAAGTGGTATTGCATATGTGAAAGGTTATCGAGTAGAAAATCTTGCTGAAGTTCTTCTTGATATTGATCCAATTGCAAATACGTCAGTTGATGAAAGATCAAATCAAGCAGTTTCATTCAATTACGGCGGTTATCTGAACATTCTTGATATTGCAAATACTGGTGTTGTTCCGATTGATACTCTTTCGACAGTTACACTTCAAAATGGTGCGTCTGCTAATACCGGTACTGCAAGAGTTCGAAATATTACTGATGATAAGATTTTCTTGTTCGATATTCGTCTAGATGGATCTAATGAAATTTCTGGCGTAGAGCAAATCATTGGGTCGTCGGGTGTTATTTCTGTCGCAAGTGGTTCAGTTTTAAATGAAGCAAGTAACGGCTCCATGATTTTTGATACAGGAGCCGTTAGTCTCAAGTCAACCGATAGTATTTCGCTTCCGGTTCGTGAAAAAAGAGAATTGACCGGTCTTTCAGGAAATACAGTAATCATTTCTTCTGCGGTTGGAGAAGATTTTAATGTAAACAATGATGACATTTTGTTTGTCGACTCTTCCAATCAAAAAATTGATGTATTAAGTACTTCATTATCTGGCGCTAACAATGATCTTCAAATAGAACTTGCTGGTACGACTTCTGCTACGGCAACAGTTTACGTGAATAAAAGAATTTCAGACGCAACTCCATTTACTAAAACATCAGTTGAACTATATGTGAAATGTACATTCGCGAATACTGATTCTACTTCATCATCGAAATTCAATCTAGGCTTTCCAGATGTCTATGAAGTAGTTTCGATTACTGATGCTGCTAACAACGACGTCACAACAAGTTTCAAATTAAGAACTAACCAGAAAAATAATTACTACGACCATTCGTACATCGAGTTTATCCCAGGTCGCCCTGTTCCTTCTGATGGTGATATGACAGTTCAGATGAATGCATTCAAATTGAATGACACAACTGGAGATTATTTCTTTACAATTGACAGTTATCCAATCGGTACTGGTTCTGGACAAGTAGCAACGAACAAAATACAACCTTTCGTATCACCTTCTGGTGCTACTTATAATCTTCGAGATTGTGTAGATTTTAGACCACTTGTTGAACCAATCGCTGGTGCCACATATACTAATGCTGCTTCAGAAGGGACAGCGCCAACAGTCAGTTCTTCAAGCACGAGTGTGAGTATTGCGCCTTCGTTTGATGCAAACAACACAGTCCTAACACCAGCTCACGATACATTTGGTCAACTCGATTACGAGTTTTATCTGAATAGAACTGACATTGTCACTATTGACTCTTACGGAAGAACCGCTATCGTAAAGGGTCAAGAATCAGAAAATTCAGTACCATCGAGTGTAACTGGTGACCAACTTAAGATTGCAGAAATTTTTGTACCCGGAGTTCCAGCTCTTACGCCCGAAGAAGCATATGCTCAAAATAGACCCGCGTATGGAGTAAAAGTTACCACAAAGGGTACAAAAGCATACAAGATGCGAGACATTGAAAAAATCGACCGAAAAGTTGATGCTCTTAAATACTACGTTCTTCTTACTGCTCTTGAAATCGAAACAACAAATCTAAACATTCTCGATGAAAACGGCTTGTCCAGATTCAAGAATGGTATCATCGTTGATCCATTTAATGATCTGAATATAGCAAACGTTGAAAGTGCCGATTTTAATGCTGCGATTGATTTTGCTGAAAAGTCATTGATGCCAGCTGTTAAATCGTTTCCAATTAATATGAAGTACAAGAGTAATTCTTCTGGTACTATATTCCCATCTACTGCTGACGCTCGTGCTGCTACACTTTCAAGAGATCAAGATGTCTCGATTATCAATCAGCCATATGCTACAGAGTTTAGAAATTGTGTAAGTAACTTCTATTCATACCGTGGTGTTGGTTCTCTTGATCCCGAGTACGACGCACTTTACGATGTTACTACAAATCCAGTTTCTATTGATATTGATTTAGTAACACCATTAAGCCAATTTGCAGATGCAATTAACGAAGTAGTACCATTAACTGCTACAAGCAGAGAAGTTCTTAATTCTCGGCTTACAGGAAGAAATCGTAGACAAGATGGGAATCAAATAACCACGACGACTACATTTACAGACACTGTGAGAGAAACCTTTAATACGCTTCAAGTTTCGGGCGAACAGATAAGTGAAACGCCAGTTGGAGACTTTGTTTCTAATATCAACTTTAATCCATTTATGGCTCCAAGAGAAGTTAACGTATATATGTCTGGTTTGCGCCCAAATACAAGACATTATTTCTTCTTTGATGAAGTTGACGTAAATCAATTCGTTGCTCCAGGCGATGACGTTGATAGCGCTGCAGAAGTTCATAGAAACGGCAACTTCGGAGATCCTATCACATCAAATGAAAACGGTGTAATTACTGCGGTATTTGATATTCCAGCTGAAACATTTTTTGTTGGTGATAGAAAGTTAGAAATAGTTGACGTTGATGCTTACAATACCATTGCTAGCGCTTCAACTTCATACGGATCAGTCACTTATCGAGCATATAATTTCTCAATTGAAAGGTCTTCTCTTACAGCTTCCACGCGTCAACCTACTAATTTTATTGAGCAGATTACATCTGAGCGTAACGTTACAAGAAGAATTACAACTATAGAACAACGTGAAGAACGTTGGGAGGAAGATGGTGGTGATCCACTTGCTCAAACATTCTTTATCAAGCAAGGTATGGGAAGAGGTTCTGATACCGTATTTGCTTCAAAAATCGATCTTTACTTCAAACGTAAAAGTTCAACTTACGGTGTGACTGTAGAAATACGTGAAGTTCTAAACGGTTATCCTTCTTATCAGAACGTCCCGTTTTCAAGAGTACATCTCACGCCTTCTGAAGTTAGTATATCTGATGACGCTTCAGCGGTAACTACAATTACATTCCCTGCTCCAGTTCGTTTGGATGTTGAAAAAGAATATGCAGTAGTTGTAATACCAGATGCTGCAAACCCTGATTATCTTATCTTTACATCAAAGGTTGGTGGCACCGATCTTACACCTGGTGACAATCAAGGTAGATCGATTGTTCAAGACTGGGGCGACGGTGTTCTTTTCACGTCAACTAACAACCGTGCTTGGCAATCATATCAAGATGAAGACATCAAGTTTAATCTGTATCGCCACAACTTCAATGTTTCTTCCGGTACAGTAACGCTTACCAATAATGATCACGAGTTCATCACTACCGAAAACAATATCGGAAGATTCAAGACTGGCGAAGTTGTTTATACGATTCATCCGAGTGATTCTAATACTTCAAATACTGTCAGCATATCGCCTGGAAATAATGAAATAACAGGCACCAATCTATCAACAACATACGCAACTGATGATTATATTTTAGTTGATGACGGTGCTTCAAATAAGCAACTGTTCAAAGTGGTTAGTGCGAACTCAAGTGTGATCGTAGCAGATCGTCCAGCGTCGTTTAGCGCTAACGCTGCTGGTAATCCAGTGACTATCGGTACTCTTCGTCATTATGACTTTAGATATCCGAACTTCATGATACTCGAAGGTTCATCGGCGACTGCTTCAAGAAAGTTTGAAGCAAGTGATACGATTTACGGCTTTGATAGTAGTTCTGTTGCTACAATTACATCTATGGACAATATAGAATTTAGTTACATTCAACCGATGATCATGAGGACGAATGATAGTGTGACTTCAACTTCTTTAAGTGGGACCTTTGTTGATCCAAATAATACTACAAATACCTATACTCAGTTGATGCAATTCAATGATAAAACAACATTTGGTAAGACTGGTATGACAGTTTTCAGTAAATCAAATGATATTGCTAGAACTAAGACTATGGATCTTACAGTATCGCTTGCTAACGCGAGTAATGTTACATCAACACCGTTTATTGACATCGAAACATCTTCTGTCCTTGCCTATCAGTGGAAGATCACAAACTCTTCTGATACTACGGCAAAATACATTTCGCGGACAGTAGAACTTGCTGAAAATCTTGATGCTGAAGACTTTCAGATCTTCGTAACTGGTTATAGACCAAACGGAACTGACATCAAGGTCTACATTCGACCACAAGCAGCAAATGATCCTGAAGTCTTCGATGTAAATAATTGGGTAGAACTTGAGTTGACTCAAGGTATCAATACTTATTCTTCGATCAGCAACATTTATGATTTCAGAGAGTTTGTATACCGCGTGCCAGACTCCGCCAAAACCGCAGGAGTACTAAATTATACCAATGATCTAGGTTCATTCAGTGGTTATCGACGATTTGCAATCAAGATCGAGTTACTATCCGAAAACATATTCAAAGCGCCAAGGCTGCTTGATTACAGAGGAATTGCACTCACATGATTTATCGAGATCAAAAATCGAAAGCAATTATCAACGCCGATGCGGCTGCTCTCAATAAATATAAATTGGAAAGAGATAGTTATCGCAAGGTCGAAAAACTAGGTGAAGAGCTTCAAGATGTAAAGCAAACTCTTTCGAGATTATGTGATGTTATAGAAAAGATGGAAAGTAGATAAATGGCAAAGACAGGCTTAATCAACATCAGCGCAAATAATACATTTCAGGTTTGGCTTGATAGAACGAATGAATTAGTTAATCTTATTGGCACAGATGTGCTTACAGCGTCTGCATCTCCAGGTGATACAACGGGAAGTGTATCAAGCCCAAAGGTTGCAACGCTGATTGGAACTTTTGCGGCCAATACGATTACAGCTGAAACGAGATTAAGAACAGACAAGATCGAAACAACAAGTACAGATGTTACAATCGAAGCTCCTACTATAATAAGTAGTTCACAAAGAGTTGGTATTGAATCTTTTAGCAATTCAGCTAACCCTGTTTTAAGACTAAATAATGATTCAGTTTCTTGGGATGTAGGTTTTCTTAATTCTCAAGATTTTACAATTAACAATGGATCTGCTGCAGAAAGATTAAAGCTTACTCCAGCAGGCGATTTAACAATTGCTGGATCTATTACTAATAGTGGAGGCGGTACAGTCACTGCTGATGTCACGGGTAATGTAACCGGAAACTTGACTGGTAATGTAACCGGAAACTTGACTGGTAATGTCACGGGTAATGTAACCGGTGATTTAACCGGCAACGTTACTATCGAGAGCGGGGGTACTTTAGATTTTTCTGATGCCACAACTGTACAAGTTCCTTCGACATTTGGGGTGGTCCCTCAAGGTGGTATTATTATGTGGTCAGGCAGTATTGAAGATATTCCGTCTGGTTGGGCCCTTTGTGATGGTGATAACGATACGCCAAATCTACAGAATAGATTCATTGTCGGTGCAGGTGATAGTTACGGCGTCGCCAACACGGGCGGTGCTGATAGTGTAACACTCACACTTGCACAAATGCCAACACACACTCATGACGCAGGCAATCTTGAAACAAGTTCCGCTGGCGCACATACGCATACCTACAGTGATAGTTATTTACTTGGTGGAGGTAGTTTTGTGGACTCGGCCGATGGTGGTTCAGATAAACAACAGAGCACACAAACACTCACAACAAATTCAGCTGGCGCACACACCCACGAAGTCACTGGTTACACAGCCTCAATAGGCGGCGGTCAGTCGCACGAAAACAGGCCGCCATATTACGCACTTGCCTACATTATGAAGTTATAAATAGAAATAAAAAGGCTTCTCTAGCATGTCAAAGATTTCAGAACTAGGTACAATTACAGGCAGTAATACGAGATCAGAAGATCTTTTCGTAACTGTGAACCTTGTGCAGGGCGATGACGGTACAAAGAATATTACGCGCGCAGAATTAGTAAATGCAATACAGCAAGAAGTTTTTGATAAGATTAAAATTGATGGTGGTGAATACATCAATAATATACCGATCAACAATCCAAATATATCTGTTGATACAGCATTTACTCCAGGAATTCAAGATAATGACTATTTCTATCTGAAAGATATTTCTCTTGGAACTACGGTCGCTATTTCTTATTCACAACTCTATAATGAAATAGCAACTACTGCCAAGAAAGCCAAGAAGATTTATGTCAGTGTGGAAGGCGACGACTCAAATGTCGGAAGTTATTTAGCTCCGGTTGCAACACTCGAAAAAGCGTTTGAACTAGCACAGACTGCAGTCGCAAGTGTAGATCCCGGAATTCTCAACAGAAAATCTGTTAACATCACTGTTCTTCCAGGAACTTACTACACAAACGGCGAACTAGCTCTTCCAGACTTCTGTTCTATGACTTCAGAAACTGGACAATATACAACAACAATTGTTATGAATTCTGGATACGAAAAGAAAAACTGTATACTTCTAGGTTCTGGATGTTATGTTCAAGGCTTCTCATTCTTCAATCTTCAAGTAAATAACTTCGACTATCCAACCGGTGGTTTTGCGTTTGCGTTTCGTCCAGGAGTTCGAATTACTAGATCTCCGTATGTTCGAGACTGTAGCCAGATTTCAAATTATCTTGAAAGAGAAATTGCTCCTCCATTAAATCCTTTTAACAGCAAGGGTGACGGCGTTGATCTTGGTTATGAAGTAAATGTGAGCAGTGTTACAGGAGTATTCGAAGTTGGTGACACAGTCGAGATCGCAAACACAAGCATAACTGGTGTTGTTTCTAGAGTTGATGAAATTGGAAGCGGAACAATCTACATTCGAAACAATAACGAAGATCTGATCGCAAACACTACGCTTGTTTCTTCTTCAGGGGGAACAGCGACAATTGACGCGATCGGTGAAGAAGATTTTCCGAATAAAGAAGTCGGTCGTGGTGGAGGAATGATACTCGCAGACCGTGCTGTAGTAGATCAAGACTCAATCTTCCCATATATTCTATGTTTCGGCGCAACTCCTAGAACGCAGAACGGTCTTGGCTACGTAGCAAAGAATGGTGCTGGTATCAATGGTATCTCTTCTCTTTCAATCTTTGCGAGATGTGCTTTCTATGCTCTTGACGGCGGCCAAATTACACTTAACAACTCCGGTACTCAATTTGGCGACATTTCAATGCGTGCAAAGGGTTCTACGCCGGTATTTAATCCTTACACAACAAACGCAAGTCTCGTTGCTAATACAAGTTATGCGCAGTCTATTCTCGACAACGCAAACACGATTATAGACGATATGTGGGATTACTTGACTGTGACTCAAGGATATTCAGCAAATACGGTTAATGAAGAACTCACACGCCGTGACGCCAATAACTTTTTGATATCTATAGCAAATGATTTTAAAGTCGGTCGTCAAGTTGCAACAAGAATTTTTACTTCTGGTTTGTTCAATTATAAAGGCGAGCATGTCTTTTCGGTGTTCAGTGCTAATACAGCTGATCTTACTTATATAGATAGTGTAGCAAGTTTTGGAGATCTTCCTGCAGCAACTTCTGTCGATATAAATGACTCCTATATTGTATATGATTCAAGTACAAACTTCTATGAAGGAACAATTTACTATTCAGATGGAAGTACTTGGATTAGCGATGGACCAAATGATACTAATCTTCTCGATGCATTTACAGACTCTTGGGATCGTATGAGAGATTACATAGTCACAAATCTTTCTGGCGGAGCTAATACTGCGTCAGAAGAAGCAATGTTAGATGGCCTAATTGATGACGTTCTCATTGCAAGTGTAAGAGCACCAAGTACACTCGCGTTTGGAAGTCTTGTAGAAAGTCTATCACACCAATTCAACCTTGCTTCAGCTGGCGTGAACGTAAACGCACTTCCACTTAACTTCAGAAGACTCGGTCAACCGATCTCTGCTGCTGCTTCTGTATTACAAGAAGAAAGTGGTAGAGTAAGATGGTCGGGCGCAGACGAGCTCAATAACCAATATTTTGCTCAAGGTCTCAGAATTAACGGTAGAACCGGTCGTCTTGAAGGAAGACCATTCACATCTTCAGTAAGAAAACTAGCTCGTCGAGCTTCAAACAGTAGGGCAGCATTATGACAGCAAATACAATAGTTACTGTATCAACTACACAGTCTCCGGACGCAAAACCAGTTGGAGTAAACAAAACCTTAACCACAAACTTTTCAGGCGGTACACTAATTGAAGTTCCGAATTTTGAAATTCCCGAACTCGTCTTCGGTGGATCTACAGTAGAAGCACCAGGTGTCGCTGAAGTAATTACACCGCTCATTATGTCAAACAAGACAGCAAACACTGCATATATTGATATAAGAGTGTATCGTCTCTATGATTATTCATCTGAGCCTCCCACAAGTGTATCAGCGACCTTTTCACTTGCTACCAATATACCTATTGCAGCATACGATACTCTATTCTTTCCAATGAACGGGCAATTCTTTTATAATGGAGATGTACTAGAAGCAAAAGCTGATTCAAACGACGCGGTTGACGTAACAATTTCGTTTACATTGGGACAAGCAGAAGAGTTTATACAGGATAATTAAAGACCATGTCAATTAAATCCTTAAGAGGCAAAACTAAAGTAATTGGACCGGCGTTTAAACAAGCTCTACCTATAGAGCTTGATCCAGCCATGTACGAAGGCGCAATTATATATGCTGATGATACAACCATTAGAGTATCTGATGGTAGTAGCTGGAATATTGTATCACCTGGACCACAAGGTATACAAGGTACTCAAGGGATTCAGGGACTTCAGGGACTTCAAGGTGCTTATTCTCCGAGCATTAATTTGATAGGATCTGTTGCGGATGTTAATGTAAACCCGCCTAACGATCCGCAAAGTACACTAAATACTGCATTTCCTGGAGCAACTGCAGGTGATGCAGTAATCGATGAGGCAACTGGCGATGCGTGGGCATACGACGGAACTACTTGGATTAATTCCGGACAAATAAAGGGTCCACAGGGTGTTCAAGGCATTCAAGGCATTCAAGGCACACAAGGCGTACAAGGCGAAGAGGGCATTCAAGGACCTCGCGGTTTCTCTGGAGTACAAGGAGCTCAAGGTACTCAAGGTATACAAGGTATCCAGGGTGATTTAGGTATTCAGGGCGCAACCGGTGCTGGCACTCAAGGTATCCAAGGTATCCAGGGCGATCTAGGTATTCAGGGTATCGATGGAACACTTGGTGCACAAGGTATTCAGGGTATTCAAGGTATCCAAGGTGATCTGGGTATTCAGGGCGATCTGGGTATTCAGGGTATCCAAGGTGCTCAAGGTATCCAAGGCGATCTGGGTATTCAAGGTATCGATGGAACACTTGGTGCACAAGGTATTCAGGGTATTCAGGGTATTCAGGGCGATCTGGGTATTCAGGGCATAGATGGAACTTTAGGATCTCAAGGTATCCAAGGCATCCAAGGTATCCAAGGCGATCTGGGTATTCAGGGTATCGATGGAACACTTGGTGCACAAGGTATTCAGGGTATTCAGGGTATTCAGGGTATCAAAGGCGACGATGGAACACTTGGTGCACAAGGTATCCAGGGTATTCAGGGCATAGATGGAACTTTAGGATCTCAAGGTACTCAGGGTATTCAAGGTATCCAGGGTATTCAGGGCATAGATGGAACTTTAGGATCTCAAGGTACTCAGGGTATTCAGGGTATTCAAGGTATCCAGGGTATTCAGGGCATAGATGGAACTTTAGGATCTCAAGGTACTCAGGGTATTCAAGGCATCCAAGGTACTCAGGGTATCCAAGGAGATTTAGGTTTTCAAGGCATTCAAGGAGCAGACGGCGGCTCTGGTGGCATTACAGCTACAGACGATACTTCAACTGCGTCGGATCATTTCCCAGTATTTGTTGGAGCGGCTGGTAGTGAACAAACACCAAAAGCGAGTACAACTAAACTATTTTTCAGACCTTCTACGGGAAGGCTATCCGCAACTGAGTTTAACTCGCTTTCGGATATATCGGAAAAAACAAATTTTAGTGAGATAGAAAATCCAATTAATATACTCAATGAAATAGACGTAGTTTCGTTTGATTGGAAAGATACTGGTATTAAAAGCTATGGTGTTGTTGCTCAGCAGCTTGAAGAGATCTTGCCAGAATTAATAACAAAGAATGATGATAAAAGTTATGTTAGTTATACTCCGCTTATTGCGATATTGATTCAAGCAGTGAAGGATCTAAGTAAGAGGGTGAAAGATTAATGCCATTACTGTCACAGGGTGGTTGTATAAAAGACATATTCGTCACAGACGAAGAAATGATCGAGCTATTTACCGGTAAACAGCTGTGGTTGTGGGGTAGTGGCGCCTACGGCCGACTCGGTACAAATTCAGTAACGAATCAATCAAGCCCAGTTCAAACTGTTTCCGGCGGAACTAACTGGAGAAGTGCAAGTTTAGGCAATTATCACTCAGCCGCAATCAAGACCGATGGCAGTCTCTGGTCGTGGGGCGCTGGACTAAGACTTGGCGACAACTCTACAACAGCTCGATCTAGTCCAGTTCAAACTGTTTCCGGCGGAACTAACTGGCGAAGTGTAAGTTTAGGCAATAATCACTCAGCCGCGATCAAGACTGATGGCAGTCTCTGGTTGTGGGGTGTTGGAAATATAGGTCAAATTGGTAACAACTCAACAGCAACTTTTCAGTCAAGTCCAGTTCAAACTGTTTCCGGCGGAACTAACTGGAGAAGCGTAAGTCTAGGAATTAATCTTTCAGCTGCAATCAAGACTGATGGTAGCTTGTGGTTGTGGGGATGTAATACTACTGGTCAAATTGGTAACAACTCAGCAGCAAGTCAGTCAAGCCCAGTTCAAACAGTTTCCGGCGGAACTAACTGGCGAAGCGTAAGCTTAGGCGGACACTCAGCTGCAATCAAAACTGATGGTAGCTTGTGGATGTGGGGCACCGGCACATCCGGCCAACTAGGTGACAACTCAAATGCAAGTCAATCAAGTCCAGTACAAACAGTTTCCGGTGGAACTAACTGGCGAAGTGTAAGTTTAGGCAATTATCACTCAGCTGCAATCAAGACTGATGGTAGCCTCTGGTTGTGGGGATTTGGTTCCACAGGTATACTAGGCAATAACTCGACAACAAGACAATCAAGCCCAGTACAAACTGTTTCCGGCGGAACTAACTGGAGAAGCGCAAGTCTAGGTAAATGTCACTCAGCTGCAACAAAGATAATAGAACTATAGGGATATTTCAATCATGTATGTAATTACAGATCACAATAATGGAAATTTTGTCATACTAGGTCCTATTGACTGGAGACCTAGATATATATCAGACATAATCTTCGACGAGTTACAAGAAGAAGTTACTGTAACAGCTGAAGACGAACAACGCGTTCCGTATGAAATTCTTCCAGGAGTAAAAGTTCGTCGTTGCAATATTACTTATGAAAATTTAACTAACGAAAAGATACATCGGCACGAAGGTCCATTTTGGATCTACGATGATGAAAATCCCGAAGTTCAAGCAATTGCTTCTTGGATTAGAGTAGATAAACCAATATCACAAGTGAAAGGCGAATTGAAAAGTTTAGCTGCTAGTGTTAGATGGCAAAAAGAATCTCTTGGTGTTGTGTTAAATATCCAGGAAACAGATGTTTTTTGTGACACAAGTCGTGGCAATCGAAATATATTTCTTCAGAAATATTCTATGATGCAAGATAATGAAACGATTAAATGGAAGTTTCCTGATAACATATGGTTAACTCTATCAAAGACAGAACTAGGATTCATAGTATCAAAAGGCGCAGAATATATTCAATCTTGTTTTGATTGGGAAGCAGATAAATCCGCAGAGATAGATGCATGTACTACACTCGAAGAGCTCGATGCGATTATAATACAAGATAAGAACGAGGAAGAGAATGCCTGATAGAATCTGCACAAGATTCAGCGACGATGATGGAATAGACATTGGATGTCATCTAGTCACCAAGGAATATATGATCGAAAACTATCCGCACTTGGTGCCCTGGATGAAAGCGCCAGGTCTTTGGTTGTGGGGTGGAAATTTCATAGGTCGACTTGGCGATAATTCAACAACGAATAAGTCAAGTCCAGTACAAACGGTTTCTAGTGGAACTAACTGGAAAGTTGTATTTTCAGGAAGAGAACATATTGGAGCAATCAAGACTGATGGTAGCTTGTGGCTATGGGGATCTAACGCAGATGGAGAACTAGGTAACAACTCAACAAATGTCCAATCCAGTCCAGTACAAACAGTTTCTGGTGGAACTAACTGGCAAAGTGCAAGTTTTGGATTTGATCACTCAGCTGCAATCAAGACTGACGGTAGCTTGTGGTTGTGGGGTGGAGGAAATTTCGGCCGTTTAGGTAACAATTCAACGGCAAGTCAATCAAGTCCAGTCCAGACAGTTTCAGGTGGGACTAATTGGAAAAGTGTAAGTCTTATGAGATGTAATTCAGCTGCAATCAAGACTGATGGTACGCTTGTGGTTGTGGGGCAGTGGAGGTTTAGGCCAACTAGGTAACAACTCAACGGCAAATCAATCTAGTCCAGTTCAAACAGTTTCCGGTGGAACTAATTGGAGAAGTGTAAGTATAGGTGCTTATCACTCAGCCGCGATCAAGACTGACGGCAGTCTTTGGTTGTGGGGACTTGGTAATATTGGTCTACTTGGTACAGATTCAGTAACAAGTCAATCGAGTCCAGTTCAAACAGTTTCTGGTGGAAATAACTGGCGAAGTGTAAGTTTAGGCAATCAACATTCAGCTGCAATCAAGACTGACGGTAGCTTGTGGTTGTGGGGTAATGGTTCATTTGGTAGATTAGGTGATAATACTACAACCAATAAAAGTTCTCCGGTTCAAACGGTCTCTGGTGGAACTAACTGGCGAAGTGTGTGTTTAGGTAATCAGCATTCAGCTGCAATCAAAACTGATGGTAGTCTCTGGTTATGGGGAAGAAATTTTTCTGGCCAAATTGGCGACAACTCAACAACAAGTCAATCAAGCCCGGTTCAAACAGTTTCTGGCGGAAACAACTGGCGAAGTGTAAGTGTGTATGAAGCCAGCGCCGCAATACGCGACGAAGGAGAATACTAATGAGTAAGAATCCGACGAACTTTAAAATCACTGACTCTACTGTTGGATGGTCATCTGCTGATTTTGACGACGTTTTTGTTCGTAAGGATTGTTTTCTCGAAGGTGGTTTGTGGTTGTGGGGCGATGGAAATAGAGGCAAACTTGGCAATAACTCAACAGCAAATCAATCCAGCCCAGTTCAAACTGTTTCCGGCGGAAACAACTGGCGAAGTGTAAGTTTAGGTACGCTTCACTCAGCTGCAATCAAGACCGATGGTAGCTTGTGGCTATGGGGTGGTGGAAATAGAGGTCAACTAGGCAACAACTCAACAACGGATCGATCAAGTCCAGTTCAAACAGTTTCTGGTGGAAATAACTGGCGAAGTGTAAGTTTAGGTGGCACTCACTCAGCCGCGATCAAGACTGACGGCAGTCTTTGGTTGTGGGGTCGATCTTTTTGTGGTGCTATCGGCGATAACTCAACAACAAGTCGATCAAGTCCAGTACAAACAGTTTCCGGTGGAACTAATTGGCGAAGTGTAAGTTTAGGTGCTTATCACTCAGCTGCAATCAAAACCGATGGTAGCTTGTGGTTGTGGGGCAGTAATTTACTAGGTCGACTTGGCGATAATTCAACAACGAGTCAGTCTAGCCCAGTACAAACAGTTTCCGGTGGAACTAATTGGCGAAGTGTAAGTTTAGGTGCTTATCACTCAGCCGCGATCAAGACTGACGGCAGTCTTTGGTTGTGGGGATGTAATGGTTATGGTCGACTTGGTGACAATTCGCTGACAGATCATTCTAGCCCAGTTCAAACAGTTTCTGGTGGAACTAACTGGCGAAGTCTAAGTTTATCAAAATGCGCGCATTCAGCCGCGATTAAGACCGATGGCAGCTTGTGGTTGTGGGGCAATAATGGTGATACTCGACTTGGCAATGGTTTAGGACCAACAGTGAATCAGTCCAGTCCAGTCCAAACAGTTTCCGGCGGAACTAACTGGAGAAGTGTAAGTCTTGGGAATGGTCACTCAGCTGCGATCAAGACTGACGGCAGCTTGTGGTTGTGGGGCAGTAATAATGATGGTGCACTTGGACTTGGCATTTCAGCATCCTCGCAATCTAGTCCAGTTCAAACAATTTCTGGTGGAAATAATTGGCGAAGCATAAATCTAGGGAGCTCTAATTCAGCTGCAATCCGTGAAGACTGCTGGTAAATTATATATAAATACAAATTATTATGCAAGAGGTGATACTTGAAAAAATACTACTTTATATCTGGACTTCCGCGTTCTGGCTCAACTCTACTCTCTGCTGTATTAGGGCAGAATCCCAAATTTCATACAAGCATATCTGACAATCTTCTTAGTCACTTTCGCTCTCAGATAGAAACTGGTAACTCATGCCCTCCAAACGAGTTTGACGAGACTCGTCTTAAAAATATAGTTAAGTCAACTGTAGATGCTTTTTACTACGATACGAAAAAGCCTGTAGTTTTTAATACAAATCGACTCTGGACAAACTTACTTCCAGAACTTAGGTCGATCTATCCATACACAAAAGTAATATGCTGTGTTCGTGACATAACAAGAATACTTGACTCGTTCGAAAGAATGCATCAACAAAATCCATTCAAAATTTCAACAGTGTATCCAAAAGAAGTCGATCTTAATGTATACACAAGAGCTGCCGCGTTAATGACTGACGGCGGAATTGTAAAGCTTCCATATGACTCTTTAAAATCTGCGTTCACAGGACCTCATACAGATATGTTAATGCTAATCGAATACGATGTCTTAACAAAAAATCCCGAAGGCACTATGAAAGCAATTTACAATTTTATAGAAGAACCATATTATGAGCATGACTTTAATAATGTATCCGTCTCATATGATGAGTATGACCAAAACATAAAAATGGATGGTTTGCATTCTACGCATTCCAAAATAGAATACAAACAAAAGTCTTATATCATTCCACCTGACATTATAAATCAGTTTGCAAACTTAGAGGTTTGGCGATGAATTTTCGTTCGTGCGGCGAATGCACAGCTTGTTGCGACGGGCATATTGTTGGAAATAGTTATGGTAATGTTTTTGGATATCATAAGCCGTGTGTTTTTCTTGTTAATCGAGCATGTTCAATCTACAAAGATAGACCGCAATCTTGTCATGATTATCAATGCGCGTGGACACAGAATGTTCTACCAGAATGGATGAGACCAGATCAGTGTGGTGTACTTGTATCCATAGAGATAAATACTGTTGAGCATAAACAATTCTTGAAGGTAGTTGAATTGCAAGAAATTGTCGACTACTCAATCTACTCTGAAATTGATAATTTCTGTAAAGAAAATGATACATATTATGTGAAGGTACCATATGAATCCAACAGTAGAGACCCTCGATTATAAAATGCATTTTGATGATGTAGAAGCATATATCATCACTCTTAAGAATCACACAACTTCTGAAAAGTTATCCCATAGATGTCAGCAGAGCTGTGTAAAAGTAGAACAACCATTTCATGTATGGGACGCGTTTGATGGCACATCTGGATCTATAATCTATCCAGATCACGCAAAAGATCAGGATCATTATCGTTTTCTTAAACAGATGAACGATAAGTTGACAATCACAGAAGTCGCTACCATACTTAGTCATTATTCACTCTGGGCACGTTGCGTCAAAATTGATATGCCCATTGTTATTTTAGAACACGACGCAATCATGGTCAATAAGTATGCTTGGCATGACGGTTGGAATCAGATTAACTATCTTGGAAACTATAGTCAATTAGAAACTGGTTGGCCGAGCTTTCCTCCACATTCTGCTGCAACAAAGAATTACAAGTTTATTTGTCGTGCTCATGCATACGCGATAGATCCAGCGATTGCACGTCAACTTGTTTCACACGTGATCAGATTTGGACTATCAGCTCCTGCAGATATGTTGATACGGGCTGATATCTTTCCATTAGTTCAAACTGGTTTCTATGCGTTTGACGCGCCTGATGAAACTACGATTACTGGTAGAGATCGCGACTGGCATCAGTACGCAAGAGAAATATTTTCGACATTTACATGAAAGACAGAAATGAAACTCAATATAGGTAGTGGAATCAAGAGGTTTCCAGGATTTGTCAATATTGATAGTGATCCTAATTGTAGTCCAGATTATGTGATGCAGCTCGGTAAAGACATTTTTCCTTTTGAGGACAATACTGTCGACGAAGTTATCGCGCATCACGTTTTTGAACACATCGGTGATGGTTTCTTTGATTTTCTAAAAGATCTTTACCGTGTGTGTCAACATGAAGCAATTATCGATGTTCATGTTCCGCATCCCAGACATGACTTTTTTCTAGGTGATCTTACTCATGTTCGGCCAATCACCGTTGAGAATATGAAGCCTCTTTCAAAGAAATGGTGCGAGACTCAATCATATATCACAAGCAGCTGGAGCGGTCTTGCTCATCAGCTTAATGTTGATTTTGAAATTGTCAGTTATAATTATGAACTAGATGACACGTTTAAACAGATCATATCTAATATTGATGATCCTTCACAGATAGATTGGATGGCAAGAGCTATGAATAACGCAATTACAGAAATACATATGAAGCTAATGGTGATAAAATAATGATAGAACATCTTGTAATATCGTTAGATCAAATGGGAGAAAAACCCGCCGCAGTTACATTACTCGACGCGCTTTCGAGAAACAGCAATGTTTTTGATCAATTTGACGAAATAGCAAAGAGTTATTTCAAAATCAAAGAGTACGAAAAGGCATATCGCAATGCAGAAAAAGCGCTTTCACTTTACACTGGTACTGATACATATTCAGTTAAATACAACACTCTAAATACTGCCAATCATGCAAACTATCCAGAACGTGCAATGACTCTGATTAAGCAATTAGAGATCATTAATCCAAATGATACCGATGTTCAAATGGAAAAAGCTTTTTCATTCTTTCTTTTAAATCAAAAGAACAACGCGGAAAAAATACTTCGATCCCAACTAGAAAATCCAAGACTTGATGAGAAAACAAAAACAAAAATTCGGTTTAATCTTGGTACTTACGAGCTTCTTCGAGATGAGTTTCAATCTGGGCTCCGCAAATTTTTATTTGAAGGAAGAAAACTAAATTATTGGAAGAAACCAGAATTTCCCTTTGAAAGATGGGAAGGTGAGCCTCAAGAAGGTAGAACAATCTATGTTAGAGCAGAAGCAGGTATAGGTGATGAATTCATCAATATTCGATTTATGAAGCATCTCAAAGATATTGGTATGAAACCGATTTGGTTTACTGAAAGAAAAGACAATGTTTCAGTTTTTCGCCGCTGTGGCTTTGAAGCAATAAGTTCATTTTCTGAGATCGATACTAAAGTAAATCCAACCTGGGTTCACAGTATGGATCTTCCAGTATATCTTAATCTAGAATATAAAGATCTTTGGTACGGACCATATCTTTCGGCTAAAGGTAATTCAGAACATATAAGAAAAAACGACAAGATCAAAATTGGTTTAAGATGGCAGGGGAATCCATCATATGACCAAGATCTTCATCGCTCAATACCGTTTTCTGACATGTTCAACACGGTTTCGAATTTGGATGCGGATATATATAGTCTACAGAGAGATAATGGGCTTGATGAACTTGAAGGATACGAAGAAAAGTTAACAAGATTAGATCACGTAATGAATTCATATGAAGATACATTGTGCATAATAAATGATCTTGATCTCATAATAACAAGTTGTACATCAATAGGACATGCGGCTGCAGCTATGGGAAAAGAAACAATCGTCATTACACCAATTTCTGCTTACTATACGTGGTGTCATAGTATTGAAAAATCTCCTTGGTATGGTGATAATCTTACAATTTTAAGACAAGAAAAACCAAGAGTATGGAATGAGCCATTAATGAAATTAAAGGAAATAATAGATGCAAAGTTTAGTAGTTGATAACTTTTTCCCATATCCAAACGTAATTAGATCCTGGGCTTTAACAAACAAGTTTTATAATGCAAAAGAATTTTCAGAAAGAATAGGCCAACATACAAGTTGGCCAGGTGTTCGAACTGATCACATAATGGATTTAGATATTGATTATGCAAATGTTGTCTTGACCGAAGTTTCCAATTTAGCTACAAAAAACTTCATGAACGCGCAAGTATCTATAAAAAGTTATTTTCAAGTTTGTACTTCAAGCGATGGCGATTCGTGGGTACATCAAGATAACGACGTTGACGTAGCTGCGGTTTTATATCTCACACCAAATGCTCCCGTTTCTTCTGGCACTACTATCTATCGTTGCAATGATCACAATGCATGGCATTCTCTTGATATAGACGAAATGAAAAAACTTAACAGATTTGAAGATAGAACAAATTATGAAAAGATTTTTACTCCAATCGACGTGTTTGGAAATGTATACAACCGTCTAATCATGTACAAAGGCGATGAGTTTCATAAATCTAATGATTACTTCGGATCATCAATTCAAGATGGTAGACTTACACAGGTTTTCTTTTTGAAGTTTGAAAGATGAATAAGAATAAAATATTAACGATAGATAGACATTTCGTCTACCTAAACATCATGGAGTAGATTCTAGACAATGAATACAACTTTTATTATTGACGGCGGCGCAGGTAGACTCGTTACAGCAATTCCAGCACTAGAAAGATATGCGATAGAAAATCCTGAGGACGATTTTAGGATTTTAACTGCGGCGTGGGAAAGTCTATATTGGGCTCATCCTGTACTTCAAAATAGAACATTTAACATAAATCAAAAAGGCACTTTTGATCTTCATATGAAGGGGCGACGTATAGTTCATCCTGAGCCTTACCAGATGTATCAATATTATGATGAAAAAAAGCATCTCACAGAATGTTTTGATATAAGTATTAATGGTTCTGCGAGTGATCTAGACAAGCCGAACATGTATATCACGAAGCAAGAGATGATTGCTTCTAAAACACTTTTAAGTGAAGCAATAGCTAAAACTGGAAAGAGCAGAACAATCGTATTGCAACCTTATGGAAGTGGAATGCAGCTAGTTGACAATCGTCCTTATGATAATACAAATCGAAGTCTTGATGTAGATTTTACTCTGCAACTCATTTATCAGCTGAGTAGAGATAATACTGTCATATTCTTTGGCGAAAAAGATTTTTATCATCCCGGAGACGATTATTCAGTAAACTTTTTCGATAAAGGAGCTGATCTTCGTATGTACATGAGTCTTATTGCAAATTGTGATTACTTCATCGGTGTTGATAGTGTAGGACAACATATAGCAAGAGCTTTCAATAAGCCGGGAACTGTTATACTTGGCTCAACATTAGCGGAAAATATATCATATCCAAACCATTTTAAAATATACACAAACGGAGTTGCACCAACTTATTCACCAATTCGTTTATCACAAATTGATTGTGAATTTGCAGATAATCTAAATGAAAAAACAATGGAATTCTACGAAAATGATCTTCAAAGGATATTAAGTTTAGTAAAATGAGCAACAAAAATTTTCAAGTTAACAGAAGTTTTCTCAACTATATACACGCCAGAAACTTTCTTCCCGAAGGCGAAGCTGAAAGCTGCAAGAACGCGGTTAAAGATTTAATTCACTATTATCCAATGGCATATGGATATCAAAATGCGGATTTAAATTTGATATTTCCTGAAATGGACATGGTATTTGGTGGTATGATCGGGGATTTTGTAAAGCTAGATGAAGAAAAATCTGGAACTTTTCGCAGACCATATCATAATCTCATACATTTTGAAGAGTTTGACGATCTAAACGAGTGGCGTCTTGCTATAGCACTAGAAGACACTACTTTCACGACGTATAGCCATGTATCTGGAGCAACAACTGCTCTTGACGCCTACGAATTCGACTATCATAATCTAGATGATTGGATAATTGAAACAGTAATGAATGTAAGACAAAATGATGCAGTCTTTTATCGTCCGTGGGTTTTTCACAGCTTTGAAGAAAAACTACTACTTTGCTATACATTGATAGGCGAACAGTGATACCCAAGAAAATACATCTAACTTGGAAAAACAAGAATATACTTTCGATGAATAGCAAATTTCTAGATATGACTGTTCATAAAATGATGCATCTAATGCCAGACTGGTTTATCGAAATAAGCGACGATGAAGATGTAAATGCTTATTTAAAATTAAATCTTTCTAAAAATGATTGGAAAAATCTTGAACATAAACATATCGTTGAAAAGATAGATGTTTGGAGACTTATTAAAATCTATAATGAAGGCGGTTTATATACAGATATAGATAGATTATGTAATCGTTCTCTCGAAGATATAGTTAATGATAAAACACGTCTTGTACTTCCTACATGTTTAGATCATGATTTTTCACATGATTTTATGTGCAGTGCACCACAGAATCCTATCTTTGCAGAAACTCTCAAACTAAACTTGAATAGAAGAGCTCGCGGTGCAAATAGCATTTATTTCTTAGGTCCGCAAACATATTTACATGGCATTATGATTGCAATCACTGGACACATTAATGAATCTTTCACGATAAGTATGTTACGAGATGAGCTCAAAAAATTTAATTTTTGTGTTACAATAAAAGAAGAACCTCCTTATAACACTGTGATGTTTAGTGGTGTTCCGCCATTCGATCACGAAATAGAAAAGAGAAAATTTTATAACGAAAATGGAGTTAATCATTGGACGAACGAATGGTGAAAATTTTTGTTAATGGAACATTTGATCTGCTCCACCCTGGACATATGCAACTACTCACTTTTGCATCTAATACTGGCGACTATCTACTAGTCGCCATTGATTCTGACAGAAGAATTCGTGAGCGTAAAGGAATTAATAGGCCAATAAATAATCAAGAATTTAGATCTACAATGATGCGCCACGTCAAGGGCGTTGATGAAGTTTGTGTATTCGACTCTGATGAAGAATTAATAAATATAGTCAAGGTTTACAATCCCGATGTAATGATAGTCGGGTCTGATTATAGAAATGAAAAAGTGATAGGAAGTGAATATGCTAAATCAGTTATTTTCTTTGAACGAGATACAAAATTCTCCTCAACTCAAATCATTGAAAGTATTAGTAACAGGTGACGCCTGTTGGGATTATTATCATTACGGTGACGTTACAAGAATAAGTCCAGAAGCTCCAGTTCCAGTCTTTAAACATGTTCAAACGCACATAAAAAATGGTATGTGTGCAAATGTCAATGACAATATACTTAAGCTATGCGATGATCTAAATGAAAACCATATCTTCACTGCTCACTTTACAGAGAAGAAGAACCGTTATGTAGACCGAAAGTTTAAGCAGCAGCTTTTTAGAGTAGATGAATCTTTAAGCGCAAAACACAAAGAAAAAGTATTTGAAAAAGCTAAAAGTGCTATCACGGAATTGGGCGCCAATTTAGTGATCATCTCTGATTATGACAAAGGTACGCTCTCATACGAAGAAATTGAAACTCTCATATTCCTCGCAAAAGAAAGAAATGCGACAGTATTCATAGATACGAAGAAAAAAGACCTTGCTCGTTTTGATGGCGCATTTATAAAGATCAATGAGTCTGAATACAACGCAAGGACAAGTGATTGTCCTAACACTATTGTTACTTGTGCGCAGGACGGTGTGGTTTTTTATCCTCAACCAGAAACCAAACGTTGGTTTCCAGTCATGCCTATAGTTTTTATAGATGTAATCGGTGCTGGAGATACATTTCTTGCGGCAGTTTCGTTCATGTATCATATAACACAAGACATAGATAAAGCTATTGCGTTTGCTAATATGGCTGCGAGGATTACAATACAACACAGAGGTTGCTATGCACCGGATTTAAAGGAGATATTAAAATGAGAAATGATGGTCATATTGAAAAGGGGTGGGGCCACGAATTTATTTGGACTACAAACGACAAATATTGCGGCAAGTTTCTGCACTTTAAGAAAGATAAGAAGTTTTCAATGCATTTTCATGTTGAAAAGGACGAAACATGGTATGTTCTAGAAGGTCTCTTTAAGCTGCGATATATCGAAACGATAAATTCTAAAGAACATGAAGTAATACTAAAAAAGGGTGATGTTTGGCGAAATCATCCTCTCGTTCCTCATCAACTTGAATGCGTAGAGGAAGGAACCATTATAGAAGTGTCTACAGCTGACTCAATAAAAGATAATTATCGTATTAGACCCGGAGATAGTCAAAATTGAAAATACTCGTTACAGGAACTAAAGGTTTTATAGGAAGTCAAATTGCTAACTGTTTGGAAAAAGAAGGTCATAAAGTAAACCGTTATGATATAAAAGATGGTTATATCAGACCAAATTTATTGAATATAGAAAAATACAACTGGGTAGTACACGCAGGAGCTGTGAGCTCTACAACAGAAGACAACATAGAAAAGATCATGGATCTTAACGTTTCATGGCCGATAGAACTATTTGAATTATGTGTAAAACACGATGTTAACTTTCAATGGAGTTCGTCTGCATCTCTTTACAGAGACAATTTTTCAGAAGAATCTGAAACGTTTCCGATGAGCTTTTATGCTAGATCAAAAGATTTACTAGAAAGATATATACAAAAAAGAGAAGTGAGTATTATAAAGCAGGGATTTAGATATTTCAATGTTTATGGTGAAGGCGAGTCTTGTAAAGACGAACAAGCAAGTCCTTTTTACACATTTCAAAAGCAAGCAATCAACAATGGAAGAATAAGAGTATTTGAAGGATCCGAGCATTTTTGCCGTGATTTCGTTCCAATAGAGCTTGTTTATTACTATCACAGAAAATTTATGAACAAGAATATATCTGGAATATTTAACATTGGGACGGGCCAACCTAGAAGTTTTCTTTCAATTGCAGAGGAAGTAGCGAAAAAACACGATGCTGTAATAAAAACAATTCCATTTCCAGAGAAATTGAAAAGTCAATATCAGGCGTATACATGTGCAGATATGAATAAGGTAAAGAATGTATTAGGAGAAGATTATGAATCGTGAGATATCATTATATGGATTGTGCCACTATGCTATTGAAAACGGAGGTTCTATTGTTCCTTTGGTTGTAGATTCTAAAAATAGCGGTGGAACGGGGCTGATGAATCCATCTGTTTTCATTGATGGTGATTCAATCCTTGTCAATATAAGACATGTCAATTATACATTATATCATAGTGAAGGAAATGGATTTCCTCACCAATGGGGTCCTCTTCAATACATACATCCTGAAGATGATCTAAAACTTAGAACAAATAATTTCATAGCGCATTTAGATTCTGAATTAAATACTGTCGGCGTATACCCAGTATCAATGAAGTACGATACTCAACCAAAGTGGAATTTTATTGGTTTAGAAGATGCTAGACTATTTAAATGGGATGATAAATTGTATTTGTGTGGCGTTCGACGCGATCATATTGACGATAAAGGAACTGGAAGAATGGATCTTTCGAGAATAATTTTTGCTGATGGCGAATACCATGAGCTCTCAAGAGATTCAATACCAGCACCAGCTCCAAATACAAGTTATTGCGAAAAGAATTGGATGCCAGTACTTGACGAGCCATTTCATTGGGTAAAATGGTGTAATCCAACAGAAGTAGTTTACTTTGATATGGATGAAAAAACAACAACAACAACATTATTGGATGAAAACAAGAGATATAAATTTTCGCGAGATCTAAGAGGTGGCTCACAAGTAGTCACTTGGAAAAAGGATTACAAAATAGCTATTACTCATGAGGTAGACCTTTACGGCGATTTTCATGGAAGAAAGAATGGCAAGTATATGCATAGAATCATAATGTGGGATAAGAATTGGAATATAGTTCGTTCTACAGATGTATTTACATTCTTGAAAGGTGAAATTGAGTTTGCAACTGGTCTTTCAATACAAAAAGATAGAGTTCTTATATCATTTGGATTTCAAGATAATGCTGCTTACTTACTCTCAATTCCATTTACATGTTTTGAAAAATTATTGGAGAAAAACTGATGACGTTGGATTCTTTAAATCACGCAATTTATAACTACGCAATGAAACCCACAGACGCATCTAGAAATTTTAATATAGCGGAAACATATCACGAAATGAAGCAATATGCGTCTGCAGTGTCTTTTTACATTAGAGCCGCAGAATTGACAGACGACGAAAACATGAAATACGTTTCTCTTATTAACAGTGCAGATTGTTTTTCACAACAGGGATCACGGTTTTATACTGTCGAAGGACTTTTGCAATATGCGATTACAATTGACGGAAATAAGTCGACTGCATATGAAAAGATAGCGAATTTTTATCTTAAGCAAAAGAAATGGAGAGAGTGTCTTCTTTATGCTACTCAAGGATGTTCATTAGTTGACAATACAACAAAAGAATATCTTCACTTTCAACTTTTAATAGCAGAAAGCAGCTGGAACATAGGTCTTATAGATAAGTCAAAAGAGATTATTTTAGAATTATCTCGTTCATTTCCTCTTGAAAGTGCACCAAAAGAGTTTCTTTCTCGCTTCGGTTACCCAGACACAATTATGTATAAGAAAGATCGCGATTTAAATCGTTATCGCTATCCATTTCCTGGTATTGAAATTGTCGAGAAAAACTATTCGAAACACATGCAGGACATGTTTATACTGTCTTTTCTAAATGGGAAGACAGAAGGATTTTATCTTGAAATTGGAAGTGGTCATCCATTTGACACGAATAATACTGCTCTTCTTGAGACTCAATTTAATTGGAAAGGAATATCGATTGACTCAAATCGAGAATCGTGTTATTTATTTTCGGAAAAAAGAAGAAATTCAATTATATGCGCTGACGCAACAGAAATTGATTATCGTTCACTTTTAGACGAATCTTGTGCTCCTCACCAAATAGATTATTTACAAATAGACTGCGATGAAGCTTCACTTGATATATTAAAGCAAATTCCATTTGATCATTATAAGTTTTCAGTGATACACTTTGAACATGATACTTATCGATTAGGAAACGAAATTAAAGAAGAGTCAAGAAAGATCTTAAAGGATGCTGGATACAAACTTGTTGCCAACGATATAGCATTCAATCCAAATGACAGTTATGAAGATTGGTGGACATGCTGTGAACCCACTGTTCATCAACGATTGATGTATATGAACAACGATAAGAACTATATCATTCCTTATCTATTCTATTCATAATTGGACACTATACTGAATTAATACNGTTATCTTTCAGAACCTTAATTCTATTATACNCCACTCTACGAAGTATGTCAACCAAAAAAGTAAAAAAGATATAAATAGAATAAAACAAGAAGTGTGGGAAACATGGCCGCAAGAGTAAANTTATATATCGACCAAGGTACAGACTTTTATACGACATTACAGTTGGAGTCAGCTAATAGTACCTACAACATAACTGATGAGTTTAGTTTTTATTGTAGTGTAAAAAAACTTTATTCTACATCTAAACTCTTTGATGCAAACGTTTCTATAATTGCTGGCGATCCAGCTAATGATATATCAATAACGATTACTGGAGAACAAACTAAAGACTTGAATCCAGGAAAGTATCAATACGACGTTATCATGATAGATGACAATAACAGTGTTGAAAAGATATTAGAGGGATTATTGTTTATAGTAGAAACTATTACTAGGGTGCCGACATAATGGCGAATATTAAAGTAACCGTTCAAGAACCATCTGTGATTTCTTTTGGGAATAAGAGCACAGAAAGAGGCATTCAAGGTGTTCAGGGTGCACAAGGCACACAAGGTCTTCAAGGCATTCAAGGCATTCAAGGCATTCAAGGCATTCAAGGTGTTCAGGGTACGCAAGGTGTACAAGGTGTTCAAGGTACACAAGGTCTTCAGGGTACGCAAGGTGTACAAGGTGTTCAAGGTACACAAGGTCTTCAGGGTATTCAGGGTGTTCAAGGCACACAAGGTGTACAAGGTGTACAAGGTCTTCAGGGTGCACAAGGCATTCAAGGTGATCTTGGCATTCA
>JGI10211J34971_10000513_pt1 | contig 31723 bp, 28 predicted proteins | sample Etolagsediment_FD_34971 | JGI IMG/M metagenome (IMG submission 34971)
GGAAGCCGTAGCCCACGAAGCGGGTAAGATTTACCCGACCCGCTCTGCTCGTTTGCCGGAAAATTGAGTACCTTCCTGTCATGGCAGTTACACCTTCAACAATGCTGGCGCTGGGAACTCCCGCGCCCGAGTTCAGCCTGCCGGATTTTTCCGGTACGGTAGTTTCAAAGTCGGACTACGCAGGCAAACCCCTGCTCGTAGTATTTATGTGCAACCATTGCCCTTACGTGAAGCACATCATCGAATCGCTCGCGCGCCGGGCAGACGATTACCTCGCCCAGGGCGTGGGAGTCGTTACCATCAGCTCCAACGATATCGCCTATCAACCGGAGGACGCGCCCCCGCTGATGGCAAAACTTTCGGCAATGAACACCTTCGCCTTCCCGTACCTCTACGATGAGTCACAGGCGGTCGCAAAAGCGTACCAGGCGGCGTGTACCCCCGATTTTTTTCTGTTCGATGCAGACCACAAGCTCGTCTACCGTGGCGAGTACGACGGCAGCCGACCCGGCAACAATGTTCCCGTAACCGGTGAAAGTCTTACCGCGGCCGTGACCGCACTGGTCTCCGGCAAGCCGATCCCGGCCGAACAGAAACCGTCGGCGGGCTGCAATATCAAATGGAAACCCGGGAATGAACCGGGCTTCAAAACGGTAGGATAACCGCGCGGAAGTAAAATTCGGCACCGGAGCGTATTGGCTGATCTACGATTCAGAAGTAGATCAGCCAATCCGTTGCCACCGTGCCGCCCGAATTTCAGCGAGAGCCTGATAGACCTGAGGCACGCCACCTGATACCCTTGGCGTGTGAAAACCTACGACCAGATCAACCGCAAGATTGAAAACGGAACGGCAGTCGTCCTGACCGCCGATGAGGTAATCGACTACGTAGACCGGAAGGGGCTGGACGCGGCGGCAAACGAGGTAGATGTGGTTACCACCGCTACCTTCGGCCCCATGTGCTCGTCGGGATGCTTTGTCAACTTCGGCCACAGCAAACCCAAGATGCGCATTACCGAGGCATGGCTGGACGATGTGCTGGTCTACAGCGGTATTGCGGCGGTAGATGCGTACCTGGGCGCCAGCCAGCTCCGTCACAACGATCCCGCCAACATGTATTACCCCGGTGAGTTCCGGTTCGGCGGCGGTCACGTGATCGAAAAGCTCATCAACCGGGAGACGGTACAACTGTTCGCCCTCTCCTACGGCACCGATGATTACCCGCGTCGGGAACTGCGCACCCACCTCACCATCGACGATCTGAATCAGGCGATCATGGTGAATCCGCGCAATTGCTACCAGAATTACAACGTAGCCACCAATCGCTCCGACAAACCGGTCTACACCTACATGGGGCTGCTGAAACCCCGGATGAAGAACGTAACCTACAGCTCCGCCGGGCAGCTCTCGCCACTGTTGAACGACCCCTTCTACGAGACCATCGGCATCGGAACGCGCGTATGGCTCGCGGGAGCGCAGGGACACGTATACGCCGAGGGCACGCAGCACGCGCCGTCATGCGACAGGGGCGCCAACGGCGTTCCCCGGGAAGGCGCCGGAACGCTCGCCCTCACCGGCGACATGAAAAAGATGAAACCCGGTTTCGTCCGGGGAGTATCCTTCAAAGGGTACGGTGTTTCGCTGGCCGTGGGAGTCGGCATCCCCATTCCGATCCTCAACCCGGAGATTTTACGTCGTACTACCGTCAGAGACGAGGAAATCTTTGCCCAGGTGATCGACTACAGCCACGACTATCCGCAAAAAACCGGCGAGGTAATCACGAGCGTCTCGTATGCACAGCTGCGCTCCGGCACCGTTGAACTTGAAGGAAAGCAGGTAGAGGTAGGCTCGCTCTCGTCATACGCGAAAGCGCTGGAAATCGCCGAGCTGCTGGCCGGTGAGATCCGCGCGGGCGATTTTCTGGTATCCGAGCCCATTGCGCCGCTGCCCCGCGAACAGGCAATGACCAGTCTGGAGATCCGCCGATGACCACGAAAAAACTGATGTTCTACTTTCCGAAGAGCGAGACCGAAAAGCCGATCGTCTACCACCTGGTCAAAGACTACGACCTCATCATCAACATCTTTCGAGCGAAAGTTACGCCCGAGGAGTTTGGCTACCTCGTGCTGGACGTCACCGGTGAAGACGCGGATATTCAGCGGGGTATCGAGTTTGTCCGGTCATTCAACGTCGAGGTAAACGAGACCGAGCGCGGCCTCACCTGGAATGAGAGCCGGTGTACCAGTTGCGGCAATTGCCTGGCACACTGCCCCACCAACGCCCTCCATATCATCGATCCGGTCACCCGGAAGGTCGGGTTTGACCCGGAAGCGTGCATCGATTGCCTGGCGTGTATTGACAACTGCCCGTTTCACGCGTGTTCCTCGGTTTTTGCCGATACCACGGAGGCGCGAATCTGAGCGGAGATTACCGCTCCGGCCGGAGCCAAACCGTGCCGCCGGCAGAGCAACCGAGCGCATCAGGCCAAACCGCCCCCGCGCAGCGCCGGACCACCCCGCGCTCGTTCCGATTTTTTCGGCACAAGGGCGCGGGATACCGCATCCACTGCAGTCAACAGGCGTACTCCACCGTTACCGCTATTATTGAGCAACGGCGCTCGGCGATAGAAGCGCACATCGCCGCCCATCCTGTTTTCGGGACGTCCTTTGACCCGGTTCCACTCCCGTCCGGAAGTACCGGAACCATACCGCCAATCGTACTGGCCATGACCAAAGCCGCACTGCGTGCCGGGGTAGGCCCGATGGCCGCCGTTGCGGGCGCGATTGCCGAAGCCGCGTGCCGCGAAGCCGTTTCATATCGGAACGACGGACACGGAACCGGCGAAGCAATCGTAGAGAACGGCGGGGATATCTTTCTGATCCTTGATGAGCCGGCAACGGTAGCGCTGCATACCGGGGAGCGTGAATCGCTGCCGCTGGCGTTTTTCGTTCTTCCCGAACAGACACCGGTAGCGATCTGTTCCTCCTCCTCCTTCATGGGCCACTCGGTAAGCCTGGGCGCCTGTGATCTTGCCACCGTTGTCGCTGAAAGCGGCGCCCTGGCAGACGCGGCAGCGACAGCCGCGTGCAACCAGGTGACCTCGGCCGCCGATATTCGCGGCGTACTGGACCGCACCATGACAATCGAGGGTGTTCGGGGCGTACTGATTGTCACCGGCGGCCAGGTAGGGCTGGCCGGAGCGCTGCCGGAGCTCATCCGCGCGCGCGACCCGGCCGCGTCCGGGAAAATCACCCGCACCGGGTAGCGGTCGCCCGCACCGGGTAACAGACGCCCGCACCGGGTAACAGACGCCGGCGGCGGTCGTGCGGGGGTGGTGCGGCCCCGGGTAGTGCGGGGGTGGTGCGGCCCGCAGTTGACCGCCCCGGTACGCGCTCCTATACTTATGACTACACATGAACAAAGCAGACATTGGTTTAATCGGTTTGGCCGTCATGGGCCAGAATCTCGTTCTGAATATGAACGATCACGGCTTTTCGGTAGCGGTGTTCAACAGGACCGCCCAAAAGACACAGGATTTTATCGCCGGGCCGGCGGCCGGGCGCTCCACGATCATTCCGGCGTTCTCGGTAGAGGAGCTCGTCGCTTCGCTGCAGGTGCCCCGGAAGGTAATGCTGATGGTGAAAGCCGGCGAAGTGGTAGATCAATACATCGACACGCTGATTCCGCTTCTGGAGCCGGGTGACATCATAATCGACGGCGGAAACTCGCACTTCCCCGACTCGGCCCGAAGAACCGACTACCTCGAATCAAAGGGCCTTCTGTTCATTGGAACCGGCGTCTCCGGCGGTGAAGAGGGCGCGCGAAACGGCCCCTCAATCATGCCCGGCGGGAGTCCCGAAGCGTGGAAGCACGTCAAACCGATCTTCCAGGCGATAGCGGCAAAAGTTCCTTCGGGAGAATCGTGTGCGGACTGGGTGGGCAGCGGTGGCGCCGGCCACTACGTCAAAATGGTTCATAACGGCATCGAGTACGGTGACATACAGCTCATCAATGAAGCGTATCAGCTCATGAAAGACGGCCTGGGAATGAGCAACGAGCAGATGCACCGGACGTTCTCCGCCTGGAATAATACCGAGCTGGACAGTTACCTCATCCAGATCACCGCTGAAATTCTTGCCGCAAAATATGACGACGGATCGTACGTGATCGACACCATTCTGGATACCGCCGGTCAGAAAGGCACCGGAAAGTGGACGGGCATCAACGCACTGGACGCGGGAATACCGGTCACCCTCATTGTGGAAGCGGTATTCGCCCGCTCGCTCAGTGCGCTCAAAGATCAGCGCGTTGCGGCCTCCAGGATCCTCCGCGGTCCCGAAACCCGCTTCAGCGGAAACCGGGATGCGTTTCTGGAAGACCTGCGGCTCGCGCTGCTTTCGGCGAAGATCGTTTCGTACGCGCAGGGTTTCATGCTTATCCGCGAAGCGAGCGAAAAACACGATTGGCACGTGGACTACGGGAATGTCGCGTTGTTGTGGCGTGAAGGGTGTATCATCCGGAGCGTCTTTCTGGGAAACATCAAAACGGCGTTCGAAACGAATCCGGACCTGGACAACCTGTTACTGGACGATTATTTCCGCGACCTGATCCACGCCGGACAGCTCGCATGGCGGAGGGTCATTACACAGGCGGTCACCCTCGGCATTCCCGTCCCTGCGCTCTCCTCGGCCCTGGCGTTCTACGACGGCTACCGGAGCGAACGCCTCCCGGCGAACCTCCTTCAGGCGCAGCGCGACTATTTTGGCGCTCATACCTTTGAGCGCACCGATGGCCCCCGCGGTGAGTTCCACCATTTCGACTGGATTGGCAGCGGCGCTGCGGCGGTAAGCGGGACGTACAACGCATGACGAAGTCGTGATCCGATGAGGTTCCTTATACCGAAACCGATTTCCATTCGCAGACTTCTTATCGTATTGGCGGTTGCACCGACGCTGGTTCTTGCGACCATTTTTGTACTGCTGACGTATCGTTCAAACCAGGTGGCAATCAGAAATCTGACGGACGGGCTGACAACGGAAATTTCTGCCCGGATCGATACGCACCTGAAGCAGTTTCTGGATTCNACACTGTCGGTCACCGCCATCCATGCAGATCTTATCGCGGCCGGCCAACTCGATCATCACGATCAGCANCAGATGGAAACCTATTTCTTTCGCAACATGTACCACTACCCGCTCGTCAACAGCATGTACTTCGGGAACGAATCCGGCGGCCTGGTAGGCAGCGGGCGGGACGGGAACGTCCCGTATGTAACCGGTACTGCCGGATACACGGCCGGCACGTTCTATAAATACGCCGTCGATTCCGAAGGTGTCCGGACCAGTCTCCTGTCGGAATTTCCGGATTTTGACGCCCGCAATCGGATGTGGTTTCAGGAAGCTGAACGCCAAAGGACGGCGGTCTGGAGTGAGCCGTATGTGTTATTCACCGGGCAGGATATGGCGATAGCCGCGAGCTATCCGGTGGTGCTTCACGACGGAACGTTCGCCGGGACCCTGGCGGTAGACCTGTTCCTTTCGCAATTGAGTGAATTCCTGCAGGACATGAACCTTTATACCAATGGAACCGCCTGTATCGTCGATCACGACGGTTTCCTTGTCGCAACCTCAACGGGCGAGTCGCTGTTTACCCCGCGAACCGACGACCGCCCTCCTCTTCGGTTGTTTGCAGGCGACAGTGAGCACAGCATTGTGCGGAAAGCGTATGAGGTTATGAACACTCAGGCACCGTCGGACGAGGATTCAGCCAAGTCCGCGGTTATCCGGTTTCGCGTCGGCCGTGAGGGGTTCACGATGACGACTGTCCCGGTAAAAACGGANTCATCTGCCGGGGCCTACCCCGAGTGGTATTCGGTCGTCGTCCTTCCNGACAGCGATTTCACAGCCGCCATCGACCGGAANTACCGTTTCGTTCTGGTNGCAACGGTGGTATTCGTTCTGGCGATCATCCTCATNGCATTGCATATTGCNTCATCGGTATCCCGACCGGTAATCAACCTGTCAGANACGATTTGCGCGTATAGCGGCGGGGATCTTCCACCCGTTCCACCGGAAAGTATCATTCGGGAACTGGTGGAACTGAATCGATCCTTCAATACGATGACGGAGCGCCTGACCCGCACCCTCAACGAACGCGAGACGCTCATCCGTGAGCTCAACCATCGAACCAAGAACAACATGAACGTGATCAGTTCGATGCTCCGTCTCCAGAGCGACTATATCGACGATCCGCGGCTGACACAGGTACTCGAAGATCTGGAAAGCCGAATTCAGTCGATGGCGCTCGTCCATCAGAAACTCTATCAGTCGGGCGATCTGACGCATATTCGCCTGGACGAGTACCTCACCGACCTGGTTGACCTTCTATCGCACGGCACCGGAGCGGCCGAGCGGGCAATTTCGTTCCAACTTCATGTAGAGCCGGTGAATGTTCCGGTTGATATTGCGGTTCCGTGCGGACTTGTCGTCTCGGAGCTGATTACGAATGCGATGAAACACGCCTTTTCCCCGGATTCTCCCGGGAACATTACCGTCGAACTGCAAAAAGCCGCGCCGGGGTACCTGTCACTCGTCGTAAAAGACGACGGAAAAGGATACGCGCCCGACTTCCGTCCGAGGGAGCAGAATTCATTGGGACTCCAGACCGTCTACGCGATTGTCGAAAGCCAGCTGGCAGGGAGCGTCGAACTTGATTCAGACGACGGTATGCGGTGGCGATTCACCTTTCCGCTGATCCCGATTTAATCGTTGTTGAATTCTCCATATCCGGCTACACTTTCTCCCACGTGTCGTATTTTGGTCAGGCTCACCCGCGTTACACCGTACTCGGCCCCGTCCGTGCCGCCGTCAGACTCACCATGGCCCTCCTGGTGCTTGCGGTTCAATTAGGATGGATCATTCTTGCGGGGGCAGTCCGTCCCGGCAGAATCCGGACGATCGTCCTTACATCCCTGACCCGCATTACCGGGCGCACGTTTCTCTGGTTCCTGCGCTTCAAGCTGCGGATTCGTGGTCCGATTCCGCCCGCGGGCAGCCTCATCGTCGGAAACCACATCAGCTGGATTGACGGCTTTGCCTTTGCCGGTGCTCTCGGGTGCCGTTTTGTCGCAATTCACTGGATTCACGAGATTCCCCTGGTCCGCAGCGCCTTGCGTACGCTCAGCATAGAAACCATCCACAAAACGGCGCTGCGCGATTTGCCCCGACTGAACCGGGCAATCAGGCTGGTTCAGGAGGAAGACCGTTCCATGATGTTTTTCCCCGAAGCAACCACATTGCGCGGTGATCAGGTTTATGAATTTCGGGCGGCTCTCCTTGACAATGCCGCGCGAGACGGAAATCCTGTCCACTGGGCGGCAATCAGTTTTTCCATCCCCGTCCGATGGGTTCCGGTGGGCCTGGTTGTTCCGTGGCCGGACTGGACGCCGCTTATGGTGCACGCGTTCCGGGTTGGCCATATTCCCCGCACAGTCTGCACCATCCGGTTCGGACGGGAAGCTGTTACCGGAACCGACCGCCGAACCCTTGCCGGCGAACTCCAGCGCCGCGTCAGTGACGCTTTTACGCCACTGGAGCAGGCTTCACCGGAAGAGACGTTGCGGTATTACCGCAAACAGAAGAAATCATAGGAACCGTTCATGCAGCAGACAATCTGGTTCAACATACTGATCATCGCCGTTTCGTTTTTTATTCTGGCCAAATCGGCCGACTTTTTCGTTGAATCAGCGGTCGGTATTGCCTATCGCTTCGGCATTCCGCACATGCTGGTTGGTATTTTTGTCGTAGGATTCGCCACCACCGCCCCGGAAATCGCCGTATCCGCACAAAGCGCGTTCCTGGGACACCCGGAGATTGCATTCGGAAACGCCCTTGGGTCGGTTATCGTGGACGACGGAGTTGCTCTTGCGCTGGCCGGCCTTTTCGCACCGGCGGTCATTCTGGTGAACAAAGCGATCCTGAACACCTCCGGAATTTTCCTGATAGCCATTGATATTATCGCGCTGGTTATGGCATGGGGCGGGTACATCAGCCGGACTGAAGGAATGATCCTCATCGGTCTGCTGTTTCTCTACCTCGGGTTTGTGATCTACTCCGAAAAACGGCGAAAACTCAACATGATTGCCGTAGACGAGGATCTTGAACAGCACCAGTACGACAGCGCGCTCCGTCTGGCGGTAACCTTTCTGGCAGGGCTTGCGGGTGTGCTTCTGGCAAGCCGCTTTCTCATCGACGCAAGCGTTTTTCTGGCGCACGCCGCCGGAATTTCTGAGACGATCATCGGCTTGACCATCATCGCCATCGGTACCAGCCTGCCGGAAATCTCTACCTGCATTGTCGCGGCACGGAAAGGCCACGGTGAACTCGCGGTTGGCGATATCATCGGCGCGGACATCCTGAATATCCTCTGGATAATCGGCGTTTCAGCTACCATCACCCCCATCCGCGTCGCACAGAAGACGGTGATCTTCAGTTTCGCCGCGATGTTTATCGTCGTGGGGGCAATGCTGGTGATGCTGCGAATCGGCTACCGGCTGGACAAGAAACGCGGCGTCGTCCTCCTTGGACTGTACGCCGTGTATCTCGTGGTGAGCATCAGACTCTTTTTTACCGGGTAAGCCCCACGAAAACGGGCGTCACGAAAACGGGCGTCACGAAAACAGACTTGTGCCGGCAACGTTCCGATAAAACGGCGTTCCCTCTTTCTCCAGAATATTCATCGCCTCGGAACCGGTACAGTGCGAGAGCCCCAGGACTCCGATAGACCCGTCTTCAAGATATCGAACCGCTTCCGAAAGGCGCTCCCCGTGCGCCTCTACCAGGTGCGTACCCCCCAATACCGCATGAACCGGCTGGGAAAACCGCTTCCGGATCGTGCTGAGGATATTCATGATTCCCGGGTGCGAACACCCTACCAGAACCACCAGCCCCTTCTCCGTTTCCAGTACGATTGCCACTTCATCCCGAAAATCGTCGATCTCCATCGTGTCGCTCCCCGGCCGCTGGACGACAAAACGCGGGTTCTTCACCTCCAGCGGATGGAGCGGTTCAAACGCACAGACCAGATGCACGCCGGGTGCGATTTCCGCACCCGTACCGGTAACCTCATTCACTGCAATCCCGTTTTTTTCCAGCCACGGGTTATCAAAGGATGGGCCGAGATAGATCAACGATGCGCCGTCGGTGGCGTACTTTTTGTCCATAAAATCCCGGTGCAGGTGGAGCGTAAAATCCCGGGTAACTTCTTTCACCAGAAACGGAATACCGTTGGTGTGATCGTAGTGGCCGTGGCTCAGGACAACGTGGTCGAGACCGCGCAGATCGATATTCAACTCGCGTGCGTTGTCCAGAATATTGCGCCCCTGCCCACTGTCAAAGAGAATCGTCGTTTCGCCGTGCTCGATGTAGAACGATAACCCGTGCTCGTGGTGCAGTGCGAGGTGCTCGCCGGGATTGTCCTCTATCAGAGTCGTGATTTTTGTGTTCATCGTTGTGCCCATGGTTTCTCCCTGTTACATAATGGCTTTGATTTCGTTCTGTGCGGTTTCCAGATGTACCGTCATTGCATTCCGCGCGGCATCGCCGTCACCGTTCTCGATTGCTGTCAGTATTGCACGGTGTTCCACCACCGTTTTTTCCAGACGACCCGGTACGTGAAGACTGGTGATCCACGCTTCGGTAAGATTCCGGCTGAATGTTTTCATCAGTATATGCAGCGTCCGGTTTCGCGTCGCCCGGGCAATGAGCGTATGAAAGTTCTCGTCCTGAATTATCGCGGCTTGAACAGAGCCGGCTTCAACGGCCGCTCCAAAGAGTGTCAGGCTGTCGCGCATCAGGGCGAGTTCTTCCGGTTTTGCCGACCCGGCTGCCCGCGCCGCGCATCCCGGCTCGATGAGCAGACGGACTTCGAACTGCTCAAAGAGGCTGTCGGCGTGTTCCTGTATCCACGTTGCAAGCGGCTGAAACTGCTGCTCCTGGCTCTCCCGGATGAAGACACCCTTGCCCTGCTGGACGGTCACCAGTCCCGTTACTTCAAGAATCCGGATCGCTTCACGCACCGACGACCTGCTGACGCCCAACTTTCGGGTAAGTTCGTTTTCCGAGAAGACCTTGTCACCCGGCTGAAACCCCGACTCCTTGATCATGGAACGGATTTCATCGGCGACCATCTCGCTCAACCGTCGTTTCTCAAACTTGCGATCCACGGAATGCCCCTTTTATAGAGCCGGGCCAATCATCTTCTCCGGCAACCACGTAATGATACCCGGAAAGATTGTCAGTAGCACGAGCGTAAAAATGATGATCAGAATGAACGGGACTACGCCGCGCATGATATGAGACATCGACACGCCCAATTCCTTTGGCGCCGTCCCTTTGAGTACGAAAATGCCCATCGCCATTGGCGGAGTCTGGAACGCCATCTGAAGATTGATACAGACCATAAGGCCGGCCCATAACGGGTCAAACCCCAGCTGAACCCACAGCGGCGAGAAGATCGGCACAATAATAAAGACGATTCCGATCCACTCGATGAACATTCCCAGCAGAAACACGATGAGCATGATCAGGGCGAATGACGCCCATTTCCCGCCCGGCACCGCGAGGATGGCGTGCGCGACGACTTCGCCGGAACCCGCACTCATGAAGATGCCGACAAACGCGTACGAAAGCGCCGCGATCATTACGACGAACGCACTGACTTTCAACGTCTCTATACACGCCTGTTTGATGAGACCCCAACTGAACTTCCGGTATACAATCGCCAGAATTATCGCCGCAAGGCTCCCGACTGCAGCGGCCTCGGTCGGCGGTGCAATTCCGGTGAAGATCGTTCCCAGAACGGCGAGTATCAGGAGTACCGGCGGAACGAGTGCTTTTGCGAGCCGGATTATCTTTCCGATGGAAAACTCGGTAAGCTCTTCAGCCGGAATAGACGGACCCATCGAAGGCGTAATCCACGTCCGGACAAGGATATACACGACGTACAACCCCGAAAGGAGCAACCCCGGAAAAATCGCTCCCATAAACATCTGTCCGATGGACAGTCCCGCCTGAGGTCCGTAGACGACAAGCATGATACTTGGAGGAATGAGTATTCCCAGAGTCCCGGATGCAACAATCGTTCCTGAAGCGAGGGCTTTGTCATATCCCCGCTCTACCATGGGTCCAAGTGCAATGAGCGTCAGGATCGTAATAGACGCGGCAATGACACCCAGAACGGCAGCCAGGACTGTGCCGAAAATGACGGTAACGACCGCAAGACCGCCTTTGAGTCGTCCCAAAGATTCGTAGAGACTGTCATACAGATCCTTGGTAATACCCGAATGCTGAAGAATAACCCCCATAAAGGTGAAAAGCGGTACCGAAAGGTAGGGGTAATTCAGACTCAAGTCATAGAACCGGCTGTAAAGAATATGGAACGCCGTGTTGGGACCAAATTGCAGTACGCCGACGATGAACGACACACTTCCGATTACAAACGCGATCGGGAAGCCGGTCATCACGAGTGCAAATACTCCGCCCAGCATCAGGACGGTAACCAGTTCAGCGCTCATATCAATCAATGCTCTTTCCTTTGATAACCATGTAGAGGTCGCGGACGAATCCGGCCAGTGCCTGCGACACAAGCAACAGGAGTCCCACGGCGAATACGGTGCGGTACGGTCCGGCCGGTGGGTACCAGAAGCTGTTGAAAAGCACCTCGTTTATCTGCCACGCCCGTATCATCCACTTGAACGCCATATAGAGCATGGCGCCCATAAGGGGAAAAAAGAGGATCAGCGAAGCGATCACGTTCAATAGCGCTTTGTTCCGGTCCGAAAGAAACTGATAGATCACGTCAACGCGGGTGTGTGCGTCGTGCTTCAGATTGTACGACGCGCCCAGCATATAGATGACGCCGCCCGCCATGGTAATCGTATCGTACGCCCAGATAGTGGGGGCGTTAAAAAAGTGGCGGGCAATCGCGTCAAACGAGCCGACGAAGACCAGGACAAGGGCGAACCATTTCCCTATCCAACCGGATGCTTCGCTCAATGAGTCTACGAACCGCAAAGTTTTCCGTATTCCGTTCATACCGTCTACTCCTTGTCCTGGTCGTCGGGGTCCCCGGTTACATGGCCGAGTAAGCCGTACCGAAGTCCTTCATCGAGTTGTAGATTACACCAAAGATCGGGTCTTCGGAGGCCGCTTTTTCGGCGTAGAACGCTGCGGCTTCCGCATTGATTGCATCGGCGACTTCCTGCGGCAGTGAGTACACTTCGTTTCCGTATTCACGGAATTTGTCCACGGCCAACACCGACTCGTAGGTCAGGTATTCGTGCTGATCCTGGGTATACTGAGCGACAAGCCCCTGTACGAGGACTTTCAGATCATCCGGAAGTGCATTCCACGAGTTTTCGTTGACGAAAAAGACTTGCGGATCACTCGGTGCCCGGCTGGGAGAAAGAATCACGTACTCGGCAACTTCCTGGAAGTTCATGTTCCAGTTTGATGCGAGCGTTGAATATTCCATCGCTTCGATCGTTCCGCGCGTCATCGCTTCATAGAGCTCGCCACCGGGGATGATCACCGTTGCGGCACCCATGCGTGCGAGGATTTCTCCGCCGTCCCCCATGCACCGCGCCTTCAAGCCCTGCAGATCTTCCAGCGTTTCGATTTTAACCTTTGAATGAAAAAACACCTCTGCGGGAAGCGGAGAGAGAGCACCTGCAAAGGTGATGACGTCGTAGTCCTCGATCATCTGGTTCATGAGATCTACGCCACCACCGTAGTCGAACCACGTTCGCAGCGCTTCGCCGGGAAGGCCACCGGGTCGGGAACTGATGAGTCCGGCCGAGGGAAACTTGTCCAGGTTGTACATCGGTGCCGTGTACGCCATATCCAGAACGCCTTCGTGAACGGCATCGAATTCCTTGTATGCGGGTACGATGGAACCGCCTACAAACGGTTTGATCTCGAGCCGACCACCGCTGGCTTCGGTAATCGCATTGCAGAGTCGATCGTGAAAGATCTGAGACGGATCGTTAGCCGGTCCGTGTCCCGAAGATTTCCAGACGATTTTCTCTACCGGCGCCGCGCCGGTTGTCGCGCTGCCCGAATCGGCACTGCTGCACGACATGAACACCACAGCTGCGACGGCCATCGCAAACATCAATCGTTTTGAACTACGCGAAAACATCTCTTCACCTCCTGTATGTTCGTAGACAATCAACTTGTCTACTTGTAAGACAAGTTGATTGTAAGACGAGATTTTCCCGCCGTCAACAAAAATCTTTTCCGCTTCCGGGAACGCATTCGACTCGGTATGGTGTTGAATGGATATGAAACAGATACAAAAGTCCATGAAGGTACCTGCACTGATCGCGGTACTCGGCCTGTGTGTTCTTTTTCCGGTGATCGCCGACGGAGCCGGAGGCGCATTCTGGGGCAGTCAGCAGATACACTACCCGTGGGCATCCTACGAAGACTCGATTTTTTCGTCGACCGCGGACCGTCTCGACTACGTCGGCGGAATGGGGTTCGGCATCGATCATGACGGTACCGTATCCGGCGGGTTTGGCGTGGGTTTTTCGGAGCAGAAAGACGGTGAAAAAGGCGTGTCCGGAGGTTTCGGCGGCTTGATCACGGGGCATCGAATCTTCAAGCGTCCGCTGAACCTGATCGGGCTGCTGTTTGTGGGCGTGGGCGGCGTCTCGGACGAAGGATCGGCAGACCCGAAACTCCAGGACGGGGTTTTCTCTATCATGGGAGAAGGAACCCTGGAAGCGAGCCTTCCGCTCTCGTTTTTTCACCCGACGGTGTACGCCGGGTACCAGGTTATTGCCAGCGTCGGAAGTGGTGGAATAGGAGAAACGTATCTATCCTATTCGCCTACGATCGGATTCCGGATGCTCTTTGGTGATCTGTAATCAACTCGTTCAACACTCGCCCGACTTCTTCCATCGAAGAACAGACCCGGTCTGCGCCGTGCAGATCGGGTGATCCGGAGTTGGGGTTCGCAAATCCGATACAGTACAATCCCGCCGCTTTCGCGGCACGAACACCGTTCGGCGAGTCTTCAATCACGATGAATCGATCGGTTTCGGGGTCCCCGGATGAACTTGAAGCGCCCGTCAGTCCGGCGGCGGCCCGCAGGAAGATTTCCGGGTCCGGTTTGCTCTTCGCCACCTGATCGCCGCCTACAAAGACCGTAATCGCGTCCTCCAGCCCTGCGTCGGAAACCGTTTTCGTGATCCATCCGGACGCCGATGACGACGCGATCGCGACGGGAACGCCCCGCGCGTGGAGTTCGCGAATCAGCTCCACCGCCCCGGGAACGTACGGAACCTTTTCCGTCGCAACCGCATCCCGGTAGCGCCGGCTCCCGAGCTCGATCAGCTCTTCAACCGACTGGCTCAGATGATGGTCGCGCTTCAGCTGTTGCCACATGTCGCGGTTACTTACGCCCAGAAACGCCGCGCGCGCCTGCACATCGAGGCCAAGCCCAAGATCGTTGAACAATTCGTCTTCCAGACGCATGTGAAGGGGCTCACTGTCGATGATGACCCCGTCCATATCAAAAATTATTGCAATCATACGCGAGGTGGATACTACCACAGACCAATGGTATTCTGAGAGCAGGTATGGACATTGATCTTGAAAAAATCGAGTCAATCGTCTATTTGAGCGCTCATCCGGTTGCGATCTGGGATAGAGCCGGGCACTACGTGCGCGGGAACGAGGCGTATCTGTCGATGTTTCGCGGCCACCCGCCGCCGGAATACTCGCTATGGGACGACCCGGTCATCCTCGCTACCGAACACGCCCAGGCATATCTGGACCTCCGATACGGTTCCTCGATGCATTTTCCGCCTATCCGCTATAACAGCCGGGACGCGCACCCCGATGCGCCGGACAATCCGATCGTCTTTGAAACGGTGGTGTACCCGGTCTGCTGTTCAAGCGCAGACCCGGAATACTTTCTTTTCCTGTATATCGACCGGACACAGGAGTACGAACTCCGCGATGAACTCCAGGACGCGAAGCGAAGCATTGCCCGTCTTCTGCGTCAATTTCGGCAGGACCATCTGGAGAAAGAATCGGCAACCCGTACTCCTGCGGAACGCTCCCTGCATCATGGAGCGTTCGTCGCCGAATACCATGTAACCGCGATAGAACTGCGCGTCTGCGACCGTATCCTGGAAGGTCTTACCGACAAGGAAATCGCCGACAGGCTCTGTCTCTCGCCGGCAACCATCCACAGCCACCGGAATGCAATCCGGCTGAAGCTGGGCCTGGTCGGGAGCAAGGAGCGCCTCTTTACCGCACTCAATCGAATCGATATTCGCCTCCGACAATAGCGCTCGCGATCTTGCCGGGAGCCCAGCAGACCGCTTTTACCACCGTAGTCGTTGTTCCTATGTCGATACTCGCTCGTTCATCGCCCGCATTCTGCGTCGTTCCTGTTGGCGTTCCGTCCACGGTTACGGCGGGGTCGCTTCCGTCCGTCGTGTAGAAGACGGTTGCGCCGTTTCCCATCGCAACCACCGAAACACAGATGCCCCATTGGGTATCGGCCGGGTCGTCGGGAACCTGGATACCCGGTTCAGGCGACAGCATCGGCGGCAGAACGGTAATCTCGGCAATCGTCCGGGTACCGATATCGACGTTTACGTCCCCGGTGATGAAGCCGAAATCGATATTGCACGTAGTACTGGCGCCCGCACCGGTTGTCTGAAAAAATCCGTGCACGTTTGCAATCGGATCCAGCGGGAGGTTCACATCATCCGACGCCAGTGGAGCACCTCCGGGAATCACCGGCGGCATACCGGGGTCGGAAACCCACAGGGGGACGTCGGTAATGAATCGCTCGCCGAAATCGGCAATCCCGCTTCCGCGGTCCTTCCCGAACGTAACCGCGCTTCCCAGGTGCAACTCTACGGTGATCTGCCCGATATCGTCGGTGAACGCCCAAAACCCGTCCGGATTCCCGCAAGAGTTGATGAGAATCCGGTTTTCGGCCGCAACGATCAGGGAGGAAAACGCGAACGGCGGCAGGTAAAGCCCGCTGTCCCACAGGTACGCTCCATACTCCGTCTCCGCGGCGGTACGCTCCCGGTAGTCGGGGTCGCCGGCCAGACGCGTCGGCGAGTAGAAGACGCTCGCCATATCATCGATTCCGGCATGCAGGTCGGGCTCGTAGTATACGGTGAACATCCGCGCGTTCGGATGGGCAGAGATACCTTCGCCCGTACCGGCGATCGTACCCGCGGTTCCGTACCCGCCGAGGTCGGAATCCCACGAAAGCTGAGGAGTCGCGAGGTTCCCGCTCATCAAAAAAGCGTCGTATCCGGCAACCCAGTACCGGAAGGCGGTATGGGACGCGAGGTACGCAGCGTCAAACGGGACTGGTGTGCCGCTATTGCCGAAATAACCAAAAGCGTCGGCCGAACCGGCGAAGAAGGCCGGTTCGTAGGAACCGCTTCCGCTGTCTACCGGCCCGTACCAGCCGAAGTCCCTGACCCCGATATCATCGGGACTGTCCGTCTGGGTTGCGTATACTACGCCGCCGGGCAGATCGGCCCAGGAGGGTCCCGTCGAGCCGGTCATTCCGTCTATACCGTCGCCCGCCTTGACGTACACCCACTCCCACGCGGGTTCACCGTTTCGCAGTACCATCAGGTCTCCGGCGTACGTTTGCGTGCCATTCGGGAGCGTGTAATCAGAGACCATCGCGCGAAGCGTTCCATAGTCATCGATCTGCGCTTCGTAGAAAACCGGCTCGGCGGCAAGGGCGCTGAATTGAACGCCCGCAGCCGGAAAGGTGTCCATCGAGATCGGGTATCCGGCGTCGCCAAGATCAAAGACCATCGGATCGTCGTCGGCCCCCGTGCGATCCAGCATCACATACGCATCGGCGGCAAGAATCGCCCTGTTCGAGGATTCGGTCAATCCGTTTTCGAGTGTTACCCGGGAGATACTACCGTCGGTTACCAGTGCGATCCATTTGTAGGCGATTCGCATGGCGTCCGGCCTGATTACGTAGTCGCCGTTCCAGCGATACAGGTCCACCGACGACGCTGAAACACCTCCCGACGCCGCGTTCCGTACTCCCACCAGCACCGATTTTTCCGCGGGTACGGTACCCGGCGGATTCCCGGAATTGTCGGACGACGACGAGTCGTCGGAATCCAGAAGAGAACATGACGCAACGACACACGGGAGGATAATCGCCGACAGCCAAACCCGTACCCGCGATAACCGAGGGCGTCTCGCCCGTCTTGTTTTCATACCGCCTCCCGATTTTTCGTATTACCCATTGTATTCCCGAATCCTCGATCCGAACGGGACGGGAAAATTGAAAAACCGGTGAAAAACCGATGAAGCATAGTCGTCAATACCGGTTGCCAAGGCGACAGCGATTCCGTACCCTTGCATCAGGTAAGATGGTGTGACAGCAAAAGGGAAACGGATTCTTGTACTTGGCTCAATACTTCTTGTTTCGTTTTTGAGCCTGAGTATTCTCAATTACACGACGATAGCTTCCGCTGTACATGACGAGATCATCTACTCGTCGTTACCGCTGCTCCAGGAAAACCTCTACGCGGAAATTCAAAGAGATCTTTCACCCTCGCTGAACGTCGCGTCGGTAATGGCGAGTGACGCCTTTCTCGTCCGCTGGGCGATGGACGGCGAAAGTGAGCCCGAACGCGTCGTCGAATACCTGCGCCGGATTCGGGATCAGTACGGATATCTAAGCGTTTTTTTCGTCTCTGACGGGACAGGGAACTATTACCACAACGACGGACTCACCAAACAGGTGAAGCGCAATGACCCGCACGATATCTGGTATTTCGATTTTATCGGTTCGGGAGCTTCCTACGCGCTGGACGTGGATACCAACGAAGCGTATGACGATCAGCTTACGATATTCGTGAACTACCGCCTGGAGGATTTCTCCGGAAACCTTCTTGGCGTGACGGGTATCGGTATCGCGATGGACAACTTTGCCGGTTTCCTCCGGAGTCGGCAGGAAAAATACCGACGGGATATCTATCTGGTAGACACAAACGGGCTTATTCAGGCTCATTCAAACACCGAACTGATAGAAAACCGAAGCCTTCTTGAAATTCCCGGCCTGCGGGAGATCGCCTCTGATCTTCTCCGGAAAGGTCCGACCCCGACGGACGGTGAATACATGCGCGGTCGGTCAAAAATCCTCGTTTCGTCCCGCTATTTACCTGAGGTCAACTGGTTTCTGATCGTAGAACAGGACGAGACGGCCGCGTTGAAATCTGCACGGACGAATCTGCTGCGGACGATTCTCCTGGGACTGGCCGTGTCGACGCTTATCATCATTCTCTCCGCGCTCACCATGACGCGCTTCGACATACAAATGGAGATTCTTGCGTCTACGGATCCTCTCACCGGGACCGCGAACCGGCGGGCATTTGACCGGTATCTGAATGATTTTCTGAACCGCAGCAAACGCCACCACTCCCCCGTCTCGCTTATCGTCTTTGACATCGACCACTTCAAATCGATCAACGACCAATCCGGACACCAGGAAGGAGACCGGATTCTGAAAACAGTGAGTTCAATCGTGCAGAACGCGATTCGCCCGACGGACGTTCTTACCCGCTGGGGCGGCGACGAGTTTGCCATACTGATAGAGAATACGTGTGCCGAGGCGCAACTTCTGTCCGTCCGGCTTCAGAAGGCGATTGACGGCTCGGAGTCGAAAACCATTCCAATAACAATCAGCATCGGAATCGCCCAGTACCAGGAAGACGAAACCCCCGAATCGCTGATGCGGCGGGCGGACCTTGCGCTCTACCGGTCAAAAGAAGACGGCCGGAACAGGATTACTCTCGCACTTCCCGATCCGGCGTAACGCTACGAATCTCCCGGCCGGGCAGCGTCCGATCTGTCCATCCGGGCTCGACACCGCACCGTTTCCAGCCCCACCTCAACGGCGATCCCCGTAGTCCGGGCGATCTGCTCATCATTGCCAAACGCCTCGTGGTCGCCGATGATGCCAAGCACCGCACCGGCTTCAACGGAGGCGGGAGCCGACCAACCGGCAGAAGCGGCAGCCGACCAGTTAGCAGAGGCGGCAGCCGACCAACCGGCAGAGGCGGCCTCCTGACTGAATATCTGCGCCAGCGTAAAGAGCATCGCCGTCTCCATTTCCGACGCCAGGACACCCGCCGCGGTAAGCTGCTCCATGAACCGGTCATTTTCGGCACCGCGCGGCCCTGCACCCATCTCCCGCGCGTACAACGAATCTTTCGTATGGACGATGCCGCTGAAACGGTCGGTTACGCCGCACGCGCGGCACGCCTCAAGCGCCGCGGCAACCATCGCCGGCGATGCAACGGCCGGAACCTCAACCGGCATATAGTGCCGCGTGGTCCCCTCGTCGCGCACGGCGGCGGATGCTACCACGATTGAACCGATCGGGATGCGCCCCGGCTGCAGTGAACCGGCCGTTCCTACCCGCAACAGGCGCCGGGCGCCAAGACGAATAAGCTCGTTGACGATGATATCGACGCTGGGGCAACCCATCCCGGTGGAAACAACCGCCACATCGACCGTTCCCGATTCGCCGGCGAGTCTTCCTGAACAGTCGAGCGTCCCTGAATAGTAGTTGTGGCGTCTGCCGTGCTCGCGCACCTGCAGCCCGGAAAAGTGCTCGGCGATACTCGCCGCGCGTCCGTCCGAACCGGGAAGCAGGATATACCGGCCGATCCCGTCGTTCCCCGCGATATCGTCACGGGTAATACTCATATGATGCGGTTTGAATTCCTCTGTACTCATGGTGATCCTTCCGGACCATCATACCACGATTTTTCCTATGCGGACTGATTGGACTCGATAATCTGCAGGAGGACCCGGTCGGTTCCTTCCATTCCCGGGCGGTTCAGTGTACCCAGGTTCCGGATGGATTCCTCGACCGTCGCTGCCATTATACCCATCGGAACCGGCACCGCCACATCAAGGACGGCCGTCATGTGAGCCGCCTGGATGGCCGCCACGGCGGCAGTGCTCGTCTTGAGCGCGCACGACTCCTTTGCGCCGTCACAGACCATTCCCGCAAGCGAACCGATCACCGATTGCATTGCCGCCTCAATCTGATCGTACGATCCCCGGTACAAGTACGCCGTTCCCGCCGCGACACCCGTCCCGGCAGCCACCGCACATCCGCAGAAGGCCGTCATTCGGTGCACATACCCCTTGATATAGACGGTAACGGCGGAGCTGATTGCCAGTGCCCGCAACAGCGCCTCGCGGGGCGCGTTCATCGTTTCCGCCGCGGCCAGTATTCCCAGGAAGTTGGTGATCCCGTGATTTCCGCTGCCGGTTATCGCCATGATCGGCACGTTCATACCCGCCATTCGCGCTTCGGTGGCCGCCGCCGTATACACCCGCGCCAGATCCATCGACCGNCCCGGTCCTTCAGCTCCGTTGCCCGCGGCCGGCGCGGACGACGCACCGGACGACGCGCCGTATTGGCGTGAGAGTGCCGGGCCCAACGACATCGCCGGGTTCCCGATACCCTGGTTCGCGGCGGCCCGGTTTACTTCGGCCGCTTCGGCGAGGAACGCGAACTCGGACGGGTCGGTCCGGTCTATCGTCTCCACGATCTCCTTCATCGAATAGTCGGTCAGCACATCCCCAGCCTGGGCGGATGGCGGCGGTGGAGCCTGAAACAGTACGGTGCCGTTCACGCCCACTTCCGCGATGGCGGAATAATCGGCGACGATCGTCGCCCATGCGGTCCGGGGACCGGCAGAGACCTCCGCGCGAACCCAGAGGTCGTCCGGCGCGTCACGGGCCACGCCAACCGCGGGCGGGTGCGCTACCCGGTATTCGCGCGCGGCGCCGATTACCCCTTCGTCGGCGTGATCCAGTAGTGCCAGACCGTCGCTCCAGTGCGCAGAGAGAAAAACGCCGAGCGCCGCTGCCGGAGCCATCCCGCGCTCTCCGGTTCCCGGCACACCCACGCTGATGCCGTTTTTGTACACGTTGGGACTCACCGTCACCGATACCCGGTCGGGCACGATGTCGGGCGTCAGGCCCAGCGCGGCGGTCGCGCGGGCCACGGCAAGAGCTACGGCAGCCGGGTCGGTACACCCGGTAGAGCGTTCGATCTCGCGGTGAAGAGCATCCAGAATGACGTGAAAATCCATCGGCCGTTACGCTTTGATACCCAGAAGGCTCTCGGCGGTCTCGGAGAAAAACTCCCGTAACTGCTGATCGGACCATCCAAGGAAACGGGCAATCCGGTGCTGCTCTTCCAGGTACGGTTTGGAAAGCCCGCGCGGGAACCCGCTGGAATCGGTAGAAAACAGAAGACGGTTTGTTCCGATCGTCTGGGCGAATTTATACATCAGGTCCTGCAGGGTTATCTCGGGCATCATCCACCGGACCCACTGGTTTGAACCGGACGAATCCACATAGACGTTCGGCGCCGACCAGCAGAGGTGCAGCAACTGCGTCGGATACCCGGCGCCAAAATGGGGCAGTACGAACGGGACATCCGGAAAGTCGTGTGCCACGTTCTGCATGATCAGCGGGTCCATATTCACGTGCGTGATAACCCCGCCGGCCGCGCCCAGGATTCCGAAGTGGATCAGGACGGGGATCTTGTGCTTCTGCGCGACTTCCCAGAGGGGATAGAACGATTTGTCGTTTATGGGCGTATCGATCGCCGGACCAAGGAGCTTGTACCCCTTCATTCCCAGTTCGGTGACGGCGCGCTCCAGCTCGTCGGCGGCGTTCGGGATACCCGGATGGTGGTGCGCGAACCCGATGAACTTGTCCGGGTGGCGTGCGACGACATTGGCAAGGTTGTCGTTTCCTCCGCCGGATACAAAGACGACCTTTTCTACGCCTTTCTCTTCGAGCTCCGCGTACCATCGGTCCGCAATCTGCATATCGTCGGTGCCGGCGGACTCGGTTGGCTCAAAATTCCACGCTTTCCGCCATCGGTCCGACTGAACGTCGGTTTTTCCGTACGGATTGTGGCTTTTCATCGTGTCGTAATCGGGAAACCACGGCAATACACTGGGGAAATGGGTATGAAAGTCAATTACGTTGAGATCCTGAATCATGCTGCTACTCCTTCATGCCCGTAAGGGCGATTCCTTTGATGATTTGATTCTGAAAGATGAGAAATACGATGAAGACCGGAATTGTCGCGACCGAAGCGCCTGTCATCACCATTTCCCACTCCGACTGAAACTCGCCCGAGAAGTACGCAAGGCCGACCGGCAGGGTAAACAACTCGGCGTCGGATGAGACGATAAGCGGCCACAGAAAGGCGTTCCAGTTCCCCACGAACGCAAAGATCGCCAGCGCGGCCAGGGCCGGACGCACCAGCGGCATGGCGATCTTGCTCCAGATCAGGAATTCGTTGAGCCCGTCGATGCGCCCCGACTCGATCAGGTCATCGGGAACGCTATAAAAGAACTGACGCATCAGAAACGTCCCGAACCCGCTGATAACCCCGGGAAACATGACGCCCCAGTACGTATTGGTCCAGTGAAGTCCGTTGGACATGACGTACCAGGGAATTACCAGCATCTCCGTCGGTATCATCATCGTCGCGAGGATGAAGATGAATACCACCTCCCTTCCGGGAAAGCGGAACTTCGCGAGCGTATACCCTACCAGTGAATCGAAAAAAAGCACCGATACGGTTATGGTAAAACCCACAAAAAGCGAGTTGAAGAACCACCGCGGAAACGCGGACATCTCGAACAGCCGTATATAGTTCTTGAACGTCGGGTGCTGCGGAATCAGCGATAACCCGAATACATCGACGCCGCTCTTGAAGCTGGTAGAGACCATCCAGACAAACGGAAAGAGCATAACGACGCTGAAGAGCAGCAGTATTCCTATCAGGACGGCCTGGCGCAGACCTTTTATTGAATCAGTCATGGGATTTTGTCACTCTCAGTTCGATCAGGGTGATTACCATGATTATTGCAAACAGGATTACCGTCAGTGCGCTGGCGTACCCCATCTCGAAATGGCGAAAGGCCGAATTATAGATGTGCAGGACGATCGGCTTGGTCGCATTCAGCGGCCCGCCTCCACCCTGGTACGACATATTGTAAACCTGTGTGAAAATTCTCAGATAATAGATACTGCCGACTATCAGCAGAAAGACGACCGTCGGCCGCAACAGCGGCAGAGTGATACGAAACAATTGCTGTCTCCGGCTCGCGCCGTCAATACTGGCTGCTTCGTAGTACCGCTCGGGTATCGCTTTGAGGCCCGCCAGGAAAATAACCATCTGAAACCCCACATACGCCCAGATCGTCGGCGCGAGTACCGCATACAGCGCCTGGTCCTTGTCGTACAAAAAGCCCTGCTGCGGCAGCCCCAGCGAGATCAGGATGTTGTTGAAAACGCCGATGGGCGCCTGCTGGTAGAGCCAGCGCCAGACCCACGACAGCGCAACCAGTGAGGTGATGTACGGTACAAAGTACGCTGCTTTGAAAAAGCTCTCCAGCGCTCCTGCACGATCAATCAGATACGCCAGGGTAAAACTCAACAGCAGTCCGATCGGCAATCCGTATACCGTATAGCGGATCGTATTTCCCATCGTCTGGTAAAATACCTCGTCGGAAAAAAGCAGTTTGAAATTCGCCAGACCGATAAAATGTTTCTCTTTGGAGACGATGTTCCAGTCGGTCATCGAGATGTAAAACGCGTTGAACGTCGGGTAATACCGGACGACGATATAGAACAGGATAGGAAACGCCAGAAACGTATACGCCCACCGTGTTTTGTACCGGTCCATTGAAAACCGTTGACCCATGTGTGCCCCCAATTGCAAATCGGCGAAACCGGAATAATCCGGTTTCGCCGCAGTACGTAATTGTCTACTCCATCAACACGTGCGTCAGTTGGCGTAGTGCTTGTCCAGAACCGCCTGTTCTGCCGCTGCAGCTTCGTTTACCGCCTGCTCGACGGACATACCTTCAAGGATAACCTTGTCGTATACATCGAGGAACACCTGCCGCTGGGCCGTTTCATCCACAAAGTAGGTGGAGTTTGCGTATGCCAGGCCGCGGATAAACGGACCGTACATCGGGTCCTGCTGATACTCTTCCCGCAGGGCCACTTCGCGCCGTGCGGGCAATTCGCCGATGTTCTTCAGCCACAGCTCCATCGCATCGGAAGAAGTGATGAACTGAAGGAACTTCGCGGAAGCCTCGAGTTCGGCGCCCGAAGTGAAAGAGGTAATACCGTGCGTCCAGAACGATGCAAAGTTGGAGTGCACACCGTTGTAGCTCGGAAGTTCGGTTACCCCGTAATCGAAACCTTCCAGCGCGTTGAGCGTTCCCAGCCGGAACGAACCGTCGATATGCAGAGCCGCCCGACCCGATTTGAACGCCGTCACGTCGTCGGTGAGGAACTGAGGATCGCCGACCTGGTAAACCTTTTTCAGATCGATGAACCAGTTGAATGCGTCGATACCTTCGGGGCTGTTGTAGGTGACGGTTCGGTTGTCGGCGGAGTACGGAACGCCACCAAACTGCCGGACCAGACCTTCACGAACCCAGTGGTGAAGTTGACCCTGGAGCATCAGCGTCATTCCTTCCTGCAGCATATTCTCGTTCCCGTCGCGGATCGTCAGATCCTGCGCCATCGAGATCAGCTCTTCAAGCGTCTCCGGCGGTGCTTCGGGATCCATGCCCGCCTCGCGGAAGAGCGCTTTGTTCCAGAAGAGTGCGAGTGAACGAACCGCAGTCGGAAGCGCGTAGTACTCACCCTCGTATTTGACTGCCTGCACCAGCGGGAAAAACTCCGCTTCGATCTCGGCAGGATCAAAGTACTGATGGGGTAGCGGCTGCAGGTATCCGGCGTCCAGGTACTTGGGCAACCAGCCGTAGTACAGGGTGATCACGTTGGGACCTTCACCGGCGGGAACCGACGCGGCAACCTTGGTGTCAAAGTTTTCGTAGGGAAATGTTTCGTGGATAACTTCGATGTTCGGGTTCAGCCGTTCGAATTCGGCAATCAGCTCATCAATCGTATTCTTCTTTGTTTCGTAGAAATACTGCCAGTACGTAATCTGGATTTTCTGCTCCCCCGCCGGTTCCGCTTCCGCACTGCCGCCGGCAAAGAGAACCCCGGTCACGATTCCGACCAGGATCAATAACGATACCATCTTCTTCATAGACACCTCCATTTGAACTAATGCAATTTCTTATTATAACCCATTTAATAAGGTTGTCAACTAAACGTTTCATCTCCTTTCATTGCGCCTGCGTTATACTCGTACAGCGCCGAAACCAGCCGGTTGATCCGCTCTTCCAGATCGGGATGCGCTCGTGCACCGATGGAGAGCTTCACTTCAGTACCGGAATTGCGGACAAACAGGACGCCGGTAGTTCCCGAGTCCTTGTCCTTCAGCTCAAACAGCAGCGTAGCACGGTCGTGTTCAAGGATAACCTGTTCGGCCGCGAGCCCGAATTTCGTCGCCATCGCCCGGATTCGAACGATATTTTCTGCCCAGACGACGGACCCGGGAAAGAACCGCGACCGCTCTACCGGAAGAACCGGTCTGGTAATTGAATACCCGGGGGGAAAGGGCTCCGCGAACGATTCAGCCGAGACTCCTTCCGGCCACGCGGCAAGGGCAGAGAGTGCCGATACCAGTCCGTCGCCTACAAAGACCTGACCGGAGCCGGAGGTTCCGGAGCCGGACGACCGGCNAAAGATCACGTGACCGGAAAGCTCGTTTGCCACCGTCAGGCACGCGTTTTCGCGGGCAAGCTGCACAAGCCATTTATCGCCAACCGGTAAACGGCGGTACAGCGATCCGATATCCCGGGTTACCGCATCCGCGGCCATCACGTCACTTTCGATCGTATTCGCGTACGTGACCGGTCTTCCGTGGCGGGAGACTGTATCGTGGGCAATCCAGTAGGCGATCTCATCTCCGGAAAGGAGGCGTACTTCATCGGCCGCCGGAATGTACACCAGCACATACGCGCGGTCGCCGTCACCGTCGTTCGCAATGCCCGCCACGGTGCGTTCCACGGAAGCGCGCCCCGTTTCGAATACGCGGCGAACGACCCGCGGATAAGCCGCCATTACCTCAGCGGCGACGTCGCCGGAAAACCGGCGAAACCCTTCCAGAACGGCGGCGCCGCATCCGTCGTTGATCGTATATCCGTCGGGTGTCACATCAACGGTATCGGCGGTAAGTCCGAGGCGGGAAAAAACAGCGGCAGCCACGAGTGAATACGCACCGTTTGCCCCGTCGTAGACGATGGACAACCGCCGTGCCGCTTCCGCCGGGAACGAGAGGTTCCGCGCAACGTGGTCAAGGTGTATCGAAAGCGCGTCGCTCCGATGGTCTTCCGTGCCCGCCGGAGAACCATCCGCCGCGTTCATCGCCGGGCTCAGCGCGCGCGCATATACTGCGGCGGTAATGGCGTATTCGCCAAGGTCTTCCTCGAGCGACGGTTTGTACCCGTTCAGGAATACTTTCAATCCGTTCTGATCGGACGGGTTATGGGACGCGGTTACCATGAACGCCACCGGGATGGCGCGGGCGAGAGCATACATCTGCAGAACCGGCGTCGGGACTATCCCCAGTCGGTGAACGGTGCATCCCCGGCCGGTTACCGCTTCAATCAACTGTCCGACGAACCCCGTTTTCTGAAAGAAATCACGCCCGTCCTCGGCAACGGCTACCGTAAGGGGCGCTCCGGTTCCCGCGCTTCCGGCGGCGGTGACCAGATCGATCACCGCGTGCGCTATCGTAGCGACAAGAACCGGCGAGATTACGGCGTTTTTTCGATACTGCAGGATCGCCGCTTCCGCAGAGCAGTCGGTTGCGTCCGCTTTACCCCGATACCCGTCGGTCCCGGCCAGACATACACGCGATCCGCCGATACACTCCTGTACGTACGATTCGGGCAGCAGCGACCACGTGCCGCGCTCCCCGGCCAGCAGCAACATATCACGCAGACGCTCGGCATCGATTACGGCACCGACGGGTAGCGCCTCGGCGGAAAGCTGGTCCACCAGCGTTACAAGCGCGTCCCAATCGGCCCGTTGGCAGCCACCGTCCGTTGCAACGAGCTGCACACCCCGACGCCGAATCTCCTGATGCATCGTTATCCGTCTACAAGTTCTTGAGCTGCGTGAAGGTTGTCCAGAACAAACTGGCGGCGGGAAGGAGCCACGGTATGCTCTCCGGGATTCCACTCCGAATGCCAGAATCCGATCCGGCCGTCCGAGTTATGCGATAACAGCAGGTGCTCCCACGCTTTTTCTACCCGTGCCGAACCCGGTTCCTTCTGCTCGAGCTGGAGCAGTTTCTCCCGCACCGAAAGCGTCAGGTCCCACAGGGGCTGTGCTTCACCCTCGGTAAACGTTTCGAGCTTCGTGTTTCCCAGGTAATCCTGAAGGGAAACCGCTCCCGCAGGTTGCTGATGATCCAGAAACTCTCCGATCGTCGACGGCCGCAACCCCGGAATTTTCGCGAGTCCGTTCAGAAACTCGTCCATCACCTGACGAGTCCCGTCAAATCCACTGTTCACATAATCGATAAAAACCGTCTCGGCATCCCGCTTGAACAGCAGAATCCCGTCGGGAAACTGGTCGACAAAGCGCCGGACACCTTCGAGGACCTCCGATACGGCCAGTTGTCCCTTCATCATCAGCTTGAAAAACCGCTGCGGAGTACCCGGCAGCTGATACACCGCGGGAACGGCAACCAGCGAGGGATCGGCGGCGTTTGCAACCGTATACGGGAGGTAGGATTGCGCTTCGGTCATCGAACCATCACCTTTTCGCAGGTGCGACGAAAGCGCTATCGTCCACCGGATTCCCTGGTCGGACATCACCTCGCTCATTTCACGGGTATAGGCGAACTCGGGTGGAAGAAAACCGACGGGACGGCGACCGAAGATCTCTTCATCGATCTCCAGGCCACGCTTCATCTGTCGGCCAAACTCGTCTGAAACGAGTAGCTGTGGAATTGGATGCGTATAGGTATACGTTCCGAGTTCAAAGCTCGTATCGAGGTTGGAACGGATCGCGTCCAGCAGGTCGGGTTTCATCTCCGCCATCAGCTTGCTGGAAAAACCGGAGATAAAAAAATCCGCCTTCATCCCGTTGGAGAGAAGCATGTCCAGAAGCGGGACATACCCGTCATTGATTATTTTCTGTTCGTCCCCGACTTCAATCTCGCAGCGCTGGATGTTGAAATTGAATGCAAACCCTACGACCGGCATGAAATCCTCCTTTAATTAACGAACTTATTATAACCCTACTAATAAGTTTGTCAAGAGGACAGTTCGCCCTGTCGCCTGAGCCAATCCACAAAAACCGTCTCTACACTCCCCCGCACCAGCGAGCGTTTTACGTCCGAATCCGGTTCAATCTGAATCCCGAACTGATCAGAAATGAATGACCTGCTTCGGGCGTTTGCGCGGATGGTGGTCATCATCGAGCCGAATAACGGTGCCAGGTCTCCACCGAGGTAGACGATCTCCGGATTGAACACGTCCACAAGGGTTCCGATAACCTGCCCGATCGTAGCCGCGTTCCGATCCATGAGCGCCCGCGCATTGCGCTCTCCCCGATTATAGGCAACCAGCAGATCCGACACCGACGCTTTTTTGTCCGGTGAGAACTCTGCCAGCATCCGCGGAAGGGTAACCTCCCGAAAACAGCCGTCCTGCCCGCACGCGCATCGAACCGGTCGGTCGGTTACCCGCCAGTGGCCGAGCTCGCCCGCGAACCCGTGCGTACCGACGTTCACCTTCCCGTTTACGACGATTCCGAGTCCGATACCGGTTGAGAAGTAGAGATAGAGCAAGTGGCTGTACTGGTGCGCTTCTCCGTTTGCGGCGGCGATAGCGGCGGTGTTTGCGTCGTTTTGTACGAGAACCGGAATATTCAGGACCGTCTCGATTCGCTCCGTCAGACTGACGTGATTGAGTATTTCCAGCGATGACTCTTCAACCAGACCCGTTTGTGAGTTCACCACACCGGGGATGACCACGCTCAACCCCATAATCCGTTCCGGCGGAACCCAGGCGTTTGCGTACATCGAGAGAACTTCCCGGCGAATCAGTTCAAGGAGATCCTCGAAAACGGCGATTCCGCGAAGATCGAGCCGGGAAGTTGCCTTGATCTCACCGTCCAGGTTGACCAGGTGGAGATCTGAAAAATCCTCGGTGTCAAGGCTGAGGGTAATGACCGCCATTGCGTCGGGGTCAATCGCAACCCGGGTCGGTTTCCTGCCGCCGGTGGACTGCGAAGACTCGACCGCTCGTAACAGGCCGCTCTCGGTGAGCTGGTTGCAGATATTCGATACGGTCGCAAAACTCAGCTCCAGGGACGCGGCAAGATGCGATTTGCTGGTCAAACCCCGCCGTCGGATCTCCAGGACGATCTCACGGATATTATTTCCTTTCAGCTGCTTCTGGTTCTTGACCGATCCCATCAATCCTCCAACTTTCACGACTCGTTATAATTAGGAGTAAAATTACTCGTCATGATAGTGCGGAATCAATTCCGGGGGCAACACGGTTACCCGACGCCGAAAATCTGACTGAGTTGAAAAAAGAGCGGTACGCCGGTCGTGCTTTTTGCGTCCTGCACGATAAAGCTCCTGTCTGAATCAGATCGAATACGAAGAAAAACCGCCGTCGACAGGAACGACGATACCGGTAACAAACCGGGCTGCGTCGGAAAGCAGCCATACTACCGCTCCAAGGAGCTCTTCGGGCTCACCGTAGCGGCTCATCGGCGTGTGCGCGATAACCTGCTGTGCCCGTGGGGTAAGTTCGCCCGTCTTCTGGTCGATGTGCAGAAATTTCAACTGTTCGGTCATGAGGAATCCGGGGGCGATCGCGTTCACCCGGATACCGGCATGGGCAAAATGTACCGCCAGCCACTGCGTGAAGTTGGAAACAGCCGCCTTTGCCGCCGCGTACGCGGGAATCTTCGTGAGTGGCGTAAACGCATTCATCGACGAGATGTTCAGGATAGCTCCGCGGCCCGCTTCCGCCATTCCCCGGGCAAAAATCCGCGTCGGCAGGAAGGTTCCCAGGAAGTTGAGATCAAATACGCGCTGGAATCCGTCGGTTTGAAGCGCAAAAAACGTCGTTATGTCCGGATCGTCGATGTGGTCGCGCTCCAGGAACTCCCTGTCGGTAGTACCGGCCGGATTATTGCCGCCGGCGCCGTTGATAAGGATATCGGCGACGCCCCACGTCGATTCGATAGTGGCGCGACACGCCTCTATCGTCTCCTCTTTCAGGACATCGCACGCCAGCCCCATAGCCTCGCCACCGCCGGCACGGATAACCGCCGCTTTCTGCTCCGCTCTCGATGCGTCCAGATCCAGCAGAGCGACTTTCACCCCTATCCAGGCGAGGTTCTCGGCCATGCAACTGCACAGTTCGCCCGCCGCCCCGGTGATGACCGCAACCTTACCGGCAAGCCGGAACTGATCGAGTACCGTCCGGCCGTTCAGAACCCGATGAATCGGTGCGGGAGGCATCTCATTCGGCGGGGAATACGGGGCGTCGGCTGCCATTACCCGCGGAGTTTACGGAACGGCATGTTGTTATGTCAACATATCGAGTAAAGCATCACCCGATCGGTGCAATCAGTCTCAGCGGCTCTTCGAAATACCGGACCAGCTGCTGAAGAAAAATCGCCCCCTGCGCCCCGTCGATGAGTTTATGGTCGATTGTCAGGCTCAGGTGGAGTACGGAGCGGGAAACGAGCTGGTTCCCGGCAACCGTCGGTCGCTCTTCGACGGCACCCACCCCCAGAATCGCCGATTCCGGTGGATTGATTATCGGGGTGAAGGTAGTCACGCCGTACATTCCGAGGTTCGTAACCGAAAAAGTTGCTCCCTGCAGATCGTCGGGGCGCAACTTCCGCAGGCGCGCGCGTTCGGCGAGGAGCCGGGCGTACTCGTCAAGATCGAGCAGGGAACGTCGATCGGCGTCGGGAATAACCGGAACCAGCAGTCCCGCTTCAGTGGCGACTGCCATACCGATATTCGTACGCGCGTGTTCGACGATCTGTGTTCCTTCGAGGGTACTCCGCATCCAGGGCGCCCCTCCCACCGCCAGGGCGGACGCGCGCAGAACAAAGCTGTTCAGCGAGACTTTGCCAAAGCCGTCGCCGTTCCTGATCCGGTTCAGGTCTGCCCGCAGCCCGAGAAGCGCCGTCACGTCAGCGACCGCGTTGAGGGTAACCGGCGGATTCCGCCGATGACTCTCCACCATCCGCGCCGCGGTAATCTGCCGGATCCGGGACGCGTCATATACCCGGTCGTCCGGCGAGCGCCAGACGGGGGTATCCGACGGCTCGGACTGCGGAATATGCAACGCCCGCTCCATATTGATCGCACTGCCGCCCTGTTCGGCGACGTCGCGACGAAGAACCCGGCCGGCCGGGCCGCTCCCGCTGACGCCGTCAATATCCACGCCGAGGGCACCGGCGTCGCGGGCGGCGAGGGGGCTGATACGGGACGGGGCGCCCGGTGCGGCGGCGGCCGTGGCGGTCACATCGGCCAGAAGAATCTCGCCGGAAGGACCGGTGCCGCGCACCCGCGACAGATCCACCTGCAGAGCGCCCGCGGTGTGACGTGCCGCCGGAGTCGCGCGGGGCCGGGGGTCGGCGTCGGCAGCAGGGCGGACCGCGCCTGTTGCTGCGGCCGCGGGC
>JGI10211J34971_10000515_pt1 | contig 31682 bp, 32 predicted proteins | sample Etolagsediment_FD_34971 | JGI IMG/M metagenome (IMG submission 34971)
AGGCATCGAATTTTAACATTTGCGTGGTATTTTTACGCTCTACAATAAGGTGAATCGGGCGAATCGACGGTATCGGCGCGTTCATAAAAAAAGGGCACTCAGATGATTTCACGTATCAGAGCCATTGTTTTGCTGTTGGTGGCGCTGCCGCTGGCCTTGTCGGCGTGCTCGACCCGGCCCATCACCGATGAAGCGCGCGCCCATCAGATTGTCCAAGGCGCGCAGTTGGCGGTGCAAAAATTCAAGGCTTCGAACGAACAACCTATGGATCGATTTCAGGCCATGCTGCCCAAAGCCCAAGGCATTCTCATTTTGCCGGGGGTGATCAAAGGCGGCTTTATTTTGGCGGCAGAAGGCGGCAGCGGTGTCTTGCTGGCTAAGGATGGAAGTGGAAATTGGGGCTCGCCCGCCTTTTATGCGCTGGCGGCGGGCAGTGTCGGCCTGCAAGCGGGGGCCCAAGTCGGCGATGCGATTTTGCTGATTTTCAGCCAAGACGCGGTGCGCGCGGTCATCGACCATCAAGGTAAGCTGGGGGCCGATTTGGGTCTGGTCATCGGCACCATTGGGGCGGGGGTCGAAGCCTCGACCACCACCAACGTCGGCACGGATATCTTAGTCTTCAGCCAAGGTGTGGGCGCGTTCGCCGGGGGTTCGCTCGAGGCCGCCGCCTTGATCAAACGCAACGACTTGAACCAAGCCTATTACGGCGAAATGTTGACGCCCACCGACATTGTGTTGGGCGGGCGCGCACAAAACCCGGCCGCTGACGGCTTGCGTCAGGTGTTGAATGGCCAATAAGGGTAAATCGCTGAGCCGCGCACAGCCAGATCGCACCATCCCCGCCAAAGCGTTCATGGTGCAAGGCACAGGCTCGGATGCGGGCAAGTCTTTGTTGGTGGCGGGGCTGTGCCGGGCGTTCACCCGGCGGGGCCTGATTGTGCGCCCGTTTAAGCCGCAAAATATGTCCAACAACGCCGCCGTGACGTCTGACGGGGGCGAAATCGGCCGTGCCCAGGCGTTGCAGGCGCGCGCGTGCAAGGTCGCCCCGCACACGGATATGAACCCGGTGCTGCTGAAACCCGAACACGATTCCGGCGCGCAGCTGGTGGTGAACGGGCACATGCGCGGCCAGGTGAAGCCACAAGATTTTCGCACTTTCAAAGAAACTCTATTGCCGGACGTCTTGGCCGCGTTTGAGCGCCTGAAATCCACCTGCGATTTGGTGATTGTCGAAGGTGCTGGCAGCCCGTCGGAGGTCAATTTGCGCGCCGGCGACATCGCCAACATGGGCTTTGCCCTGGCGGCCAACGCACCGGATGGCGTGCCCGTGGTGTTGGCGGGCGATGTGGAAAAGGGCGGCGTCATTGCCCAGGTGGTGGGCACCCACGCGGTGCTGATGCCGTCCGAACGGGCCCTGATCAAGGGCTTTGTCATCAACAAGTTTCGCGGCGATGTGGCGCTGTTTATGCCCGCCATGACCGACATCGAAGCGCGCACCGGATGGCCGGGCTTGGGCATCGTTCCGTGGTTTTTGGACGCGGCAAAACTGCCGAAAGAAGACAGCGCCTCGCTGGGCACGTGGCTGGAAGCGGGACGCGGTCATGGCGCGCAGCCCATCCGCATTGCCGTGCCGCGCTTGGCGCGCATCGCCAACTTCGACGATCTCGACCCCTTGATGGCGGAAGACGATGTTCAAGTTCTGATGATTGAACCCGGCGTCGCCATCCCCGGTGACGTGGACGTGATTGTGCTGCCCGGCTCCAAATCCGTGATCAGCGACTTGCGCCAAGTCAAAGCCGAGCGCTGGGATGTGGACATCGCCGCGCACCTCCATCGCGGCGGCTTGGTGGTGGGCCTGTGCGGCGGCTATCAAATGCTGGGCCAGCGCATTTCAGACCCCGACGGCATTGAAGGTCCAGGGGGCGAAGCCGGGGAAGAACGGGGTCTGGGCTTTTTGGACGTGGAAACCGTGCTGACGGGCGACAAAACATTGGAACAGGTGACGGGTAAAGTCGCCGCGACGGGACTAGATATAGCAGGCTATGAAATGCACATCGGCCTCACCGAAGGCCCCGACCGCCACACGCCTTGGTTCCACTTAAGCGATGGCCGCGAAGAAGGTGCGCTCAACGCCAGCGGCCAAGGGGCGGGCCAGGTCATGGGCACCTATTTGCACGGCGTCTTTGCCTCCGACGCCTTCCGCCATGATTTTTTGAGCCAGTTGCGCGAAGGCCGCAGCGGCGGCGCGGCTTACGAACAAGGCGTGGAAGATGCGCTCGACGCGCTGGCGGATCATTTGGAAACCTGTCTGGACTTGGACAATCTGCTCAGCCTCGCGACATAAAATAACAAGGTTCTTCGACGAAGTTTCGTCCAGACCGGACTTGATCCGGTCATCCACGTCTTTCTCGCGCCTTTGAAGAAAAGTCATGGATACGTGGGTCAAGCCCGCGCAGGACGGCTGAATTCAAAAGTGCCCTTAGGGTGCCCCATACGATCTGAGTTGATAACGCTTAGCCCTGACGTCTTTGCGCGCGAAGCAAAGACAGGCGTTGACACAATCCACACGCCGCGTCGGAGAACCACAACAATTTGTCGCAGACGTGTTTCTCAGTTCCCTTTAAAAACAACCCCTTATGTTTGGAACAGAACTTGCAATGATTGCACCACCTGCATGTTTGTCCTTCATAAAGGGGAATACAAGTGAGCTACCAAGACATCGACGGCCGCGACGTCGCCACCTTGTTAAAACGCGAAAATCTAGTGGTGCTTGACACCCGCGATGCTTTGAGCCAAAGCCAAGGCCAACTGCCCAAGGCCCAACCCGCCAGCGACCACGTCATCGCCACCTTGATGAAACAACGCCGCACCAACCCGCCGGTGCTGGTGTATTGCTACGAAGGCAACACCAGCCGCGACCTGTGCACCTTCCTCGGACAACTGGGCCTCAGCGAAATTTATAATTTAGCGGGTGGGTGGAAGGCGTGGTTGGCCCAAGGGGCTTAAATCAGGGTAGCTAAACCAGCGCGTTAAAATCGTCCAGCAGCATGGCGATGCGGCCGCTGTCGGTTTGGCCCATGATGACGGTGGCGCGGTTTTGTGCGGCGGCCAGGTCGATCTCGCGGACCCGTTGCTTGACCGGGCCGAGCGCGTGGGCGCTCATGGACAATTCGCGGATGCCCAGGCCCATCAGCAGCGCGGTGTAGCGCGGATCGCTGGCCATTTCGCCGCACAGCGATATGGGAATGCGCGCCCGCAAGGCCGCTTCGGTGGTGAATTGGATGAGCCGCAAAACGGACGGGTGCAGCGGGTTATAGAGCGCCGCCACCTGTTCGTCGGTGCGATCCACGGCCATGGTGTACATGGTCAAATCGTTCGACCCGATGGCGAAAAAATCGGAAACAGACGCCAACGCGTCCGCCGTCAGCGCGGCGCTGGGCACTTCGATCATGACGCCCAAGGGCGGCAGCTTATCGGCGATTTTGACCTTTTTGCGTTTCAGTTTGGTGGCGAGCTTTTTGAGGATATCGCGCGCCGTGCGCACTTCTTGCTGGCTGCACACCATGGGCAGCAAAATCCGCACCGGGCCGTGGGCTCCGGCGCGCAAAATGGCAGTGAGTTGGGCTTCAAACAAGTCGGGCTTTTTCAACGACAGTCGAATGCCGCGCAAACCCAGCGCGCTCTGGGCGCTGTCGCCGATGTCTTGGGTCATGGATTCGGCCAGCTTTTCCCCGCCGATGTCCAAGGTGCGCACGGTGACGGTGCGCCCGTCCATGGCTTTGACGATGTCGCGGAGAATCTTGTATTGCTCTTCCTCGCCGGGGATGTCGTCTCGGTTCATGAACATGAATTCAGAGCGCAGCAAACCGATGCTGGACGCCCCCGCGTCCAATACGCCGGGCATTTCGATGGGCAGCTCGACATTGCATCCCAGCGAAATTTCGGTGCCGTCGCGGGTGACCGAGGGCTGGCGGCGCAACCGCGTGAGACGGCTCAGCGTGCGGCGGTGCTTGGCTTGCTTGGCTTCGAACGCGGCCAAGGTTGCGGGCTTGGGATTGATGACAATGCGGCCCTGATCGCCATCGATGACGATATGATCGCCGGACTGAATATGACCCATCAAGCCAGCAGCCCCCAACACGGCGGGTAGCCCCAACGCGCGGGCCATAATCGCCGTGTGGCCTTGCGCGCCGCCCAAAACGGTGGCGAAACCGGACACTTTGTCGGGATTGAGCTGGGCGGTGTCGGCGGGGGTCATTTCTTCGGAAATGATGATGGCGCCTTTGCGCACCGTGTTCAGTGGTTTCACGTGGGATTTGGTGAGTGCGCGGATCAGGCGGTAGGCGACCTCGCGGATGTCGTTCATGCGCGCCGCAATGTAGCTGTCGTTAAGCGCCTCAAAACCCGTCGTAATGTCTTTGATTTCGGCTTGAACGGCGGCTTCGGCGTTGATTTTGTCTTCGCGAATGCGCCGATAGGCGCCCCGCACCAGACGCGAATCCTTGAGCATCTGCTGATACGCTTCGAGCAAAAAGCCCATTTCTTCCGCGGCCGCCGCGGGCATCGTCGCCGCCTTGGCTTGCAGACGTCCGATTTGGCGTTGCGCGGTTTGCAGCGCGCCGTCCAGACGGGCGCATTCTTCGTCGATTTTGGCCCCGCGCACAGAGTATTCGGGCACCGCGATGGAGCCGCTTTCGCGCACATGGACATAACCGATGGCGACGCCTGGGGATACGCCCAGTCCGTGCAGGATGATTTCTTTGGGGCCTGATTTGGCGGCGGGGCTCATGGGTTAGCAGCCTTCGCCAAATTTGTCGTCGATGAGCGCTTCAATCGCGGCCATGGCTTGCACGTGCTCCGCCCCGGTGATGGAAACAAAAATGTCTGAGCCAATGCCTGCGGCCAGCATCATCAGGCCCATGATGGACCCGCCCGAAACCGATTGGCCGTCTTTGGTGACGGTGATTTCGGCGTCAAATTGACCGGCCAGTTTGACAAACTTGGCCGCCGCGCGGGCATGTAGACCGCGTTGATTGCGAATGGTGATGGTGCGCTCAAGGGCTTGAGCGTTAGCAGAGGCGTTCACGGCGAAGTCCTTATGGCTCGTTCAAGAACCGTCCTGGCCCAAAAGATCGGAGGCAATGTTGATGTATTTGCGACCGGCTTCTTGAGCTTGGGTTGCGGCGGCTTTTAGGGGACTGTCGGCGCGCACGCTGGCCAGCTTGATGAGCATCGGCAGGTTGGCCCCGGCGATCACTTCCACGTTGGCTTTTTCGATTACGCTGATGGCCAAATTCGACGGCGTGCCACCAAACATATCGGTGAGCAAAATCACCCCGGTGCCATCGTCAACTTTTGAAATACTGTCCAGTATCTGCCCTCGGCGCTCTTCCATATCGTCGTCCGGCCCGATGCAGATGGTCGCCACGCCGTCTTGCGGGCCAACCACGTGTTCCATGGCAGAGACAAATTCTTCGGCCAAACGACCGTGTGTCACGAGCACAATGCCTATCATGACGTTTTCCCGTTCCCTTGTTGTTGCCCCGGTTGTTGTCCTGGCCCCACGTGTACTTGAGCGTCTGTGGGCATGTCGCGATGTGCCAGCCGGATGCGGTTGTGATGTGTTCCCAGCCACGCCGCCAGTTTTTCAGCGACGAAGACGGAACGATGTTTTCCCCCTGTGCACCCCACGGCGATGGTGAGGTAGGATTTTCCCTCCGTTTCAAAGCGCGTCACCATGGGTTCCAGCAGTGCGCTCAAATTGGCGAAAAATCCGGCAAATTCTGTGTCGTCTTCAATATACGCCTGAACCCGAGGATCGAGCCCCGTCAGGGGTTTCAGTTGGGGATCATAGTGGGGATTGCGCAAAAAGCGAACATCGAACACAAGATCCGCATCGCGGGGCAATCCCTTGCGAAATGAAAAAGACGTCACAAAGATCGCCATGCCCGCGTCCGGGTGTTCGTCGCCAAAGGCATGGTCAAGAAAACTTTTGACGTCGTAGGGGGTGTCGCCGGTGGTGTCGAGGTGAATATCGGTGATGTCCAGGAGCGGTGAAATCAGCCCGCGCTCCAAGCGAATGCCGTCCAAAACCGGCAAATCGATGGCCAGCGGATGGCGGTGGCGGGTTTCGGTGTAGCGCCGCACCAGTTCCTCGTCGCCACAATTGACAAACAGCACTTTGACCTGAGCGCCGGGTTGGGCGCGCAAGACCCGCCATTGGCGAATGAAAGTATCGGCGGCAAAGTCGCGGGTGCGGATGTCCACGCCGACGGCAATGGGCCGCGGCGCCTGGGTGAGGTCTGAAAAGACATCCGACGGCGGCGCCACGATATTGGGCAGCAACGACAGCGGAACGTTGTCCAAGGCCTCAAAACCCAAGTCTTCAAAGGCTTTGAGCACCGTGGTCTTGCCCGCACCGGACATGCCTGTGACCAAGACAACATGACGCGAAGGGGGAAGGGACGAAGAAGTCATGCCGGGGAGGATATCCACAAATTGCGAAGGTTTGAATGCATTTCGAACGGAGGCCTGCACATTTTAAAGGGAGCGGCTGGTAGTCTTAAGTGGACTGAAAGAGGTTTTCCTGCAGTGCTTTGAGCGTCATGCGCACCTTTGCGGGTGCGGATGCATCGAAACCATGGAGGCGAAAATAGGGAATGTCTATGCCTTCGATGGATTCCGTTTGCACTTGAGGCAAACGCTCAATCTCAGCCAAGGGCAGCAAATCGAAAATCGCGGTTACGGGGGTGCGGGGCACGCAGCCGACACGCAAGATGCCGACGCCGCGAACCTCCAACAGGCCTTCAATGGCTGTGGGGGCATTGGCGTAAAGGGTGCCATCCTGGGTGCTCAGCTCGGTATAATCATCGGCCACCAACCCGGCGCCTTCGTCCATCAGACGTAACGCCAAATCAGACTTGCCGCTGCCGGGCTCGCCGCGCAACAGCACGCCCTTGCCTTTGATTAAGACACACGTGGCATGAATACGTTCCATCCATTCAGCGTAAACGGGCGGGCGATGGAGTCAATGGGGGAGATGCGTTGGGATTAAGTTTTTTAAGCTGCCCGAGTGGGGTTGGAAGCTTTGATCCGCCGTGCCAACAACCCGTCGAGCTTGTCGCGGGCGGCGTTGGTCAAAAAGGCCGAACGGCTGAGCCCCATGGACGCGGCGGCGGTGTCGATTTCATCCAAGGTGGCTTCTTCGATGGTGATGTTGACGCGTTTCGCCGGGCCGGGCAACGCGGCTTCAACCAAGGTAACGTAGGCGATGGTGGAATCGTCGCGGGCGAGTGCGCTCTGCACGTCATCAACGGATGTCGGGGCAGGGATGGGAAGCTTATCTTCAATCAGCCCTTCGATCTGCAGGGCCAAGGCTTCTTTGGCCATGACCAAGGCCTCAGACTGGGTCGCGCCCGCAGTGATGCAGCCGGGAAAATCCGGGAACGAAACGCCGAAATCGCTATCAGAATCTTTATGGACCACTGCGGTGTAATAAAGCAGCATGTCTTTCCTCTTTCACGCAGGCCTCATTCAAATGTGATGTCGGCCTGCTTTTCGATGCTCTTGAGCGTGCCCTTGGGAATATCCCGTTTGGGGTGGGGCACGGTCACACGTCCGGGTTTGGTCGGATGCTTGAGCTGAACGTGGGAACCACGTGTCTTAACTTCAAACCAGCCTTCGGTCTTGAGGCGAGAAAGAACTTCTAAACTTTTCATAATAAAAACTTTCACAATCCCACACGTTGCATACCATGTCGACACTCTCCCTGATTGCGGTTGAACTTAAAGTTTTCAAACGTCAGATAGCTCTTGTTGTGGCTACTATATGTCTTGAATACACACTTAAAACAAATTTGTCAATATAATCATGTGTATTGAGTACGTATTCAGGCCGCAGGCAGGTGCACGGTGAATTGTGCGCCCAGGGCTTTTCCGGCTTCGTCGCGGAGGGTTTCGGCGATGATGGTGCCGCCGTGGGCTTCGATGATTTGCTTGGAAATGGCGAGGCCGAGGCCGGAGTGGCGGCCGAATTCTTCCGCTTCGGGGCGCTCGGTGTAAAAGCGATTGAAGATGTCGAGCTCTTTGCCGGGGGGGATGCCGGGGCCTTGGTCTTGCACGGTGATGAGGACCGAGCCATTGTCGCGGCGTGCGTTCAGACGGATCACCGCCCCGGAAGGCGGGCTGAAAGATACCGCGTTGGTGATCAGGTTGCGAAACACTTGGACCAAGCGGTCTTCCATGCCGATCACCTGGGCGGAGCCTTGCACGTCGACAATCAGTCGCGGCGCGCCTTCGGACGTTGTGTGGGTGTGAATATCGGCCAAGGTGGAGAGCATTTTGCCCAAGTCGACAGGCAGGGTTTCCGCGCGCGATAGTTCCGCATCCAGACGGGATGCGTCGGAGATGTCGCTGATCAGGCGGTCCAGGCGCTCGACGTCGTCTTGAATGACCGCCATCAGTTTGCGCTGTTGGTCCGGGTCTTTCAGGCGCGCGGCCGTTTCTACGGCGCTTTTGAGGCTGGTGAGGGGGTTTTTGATTTCATGGCTGACGTCGGCGGCGAACGCTTCGATGGCGTCCATGCGGGTCCACAGCGCTTCGGTCATATCGTTAAGCGCGATCGCCAGTTCGCCGATTTCATCGTTGCGCCCGCGCATGCCGGGAATGGTGTGTTGGCGGTGTTGGCCCTTGCGCACGCGGTCGGCGGCGCGGGCCAATATGCGGATCGGCCGGGCGATGGTGCCGGCCAGGTAAAACGACATCAACACCGTAATCATCAAGGTAAAGGCAAAGATGCGCAGAATTTCCAGACGTACATCGAACAGGGCGGCATCAATTTCGAGAGAGGATTTGGACAACATTAAGACGCCCAAGGTCTGCTTGTAGCGGGTGACCGGCATGGCCACCGACAGCACCAAGGAGCCGTCCGGCATGGAGCGGCGCGCGACCCACGTTTCACCGTCCAATGCACCCATGGCTTCACGGTAATCTTGGGCGTGCTGTTCGACGTTTTCGCTGTAAGGCGGGTATTCGTCAGTGCCCGGTAGCCACGTATAGATGGTGTCAAAAACGTAAAACAATTTGGTCAGCACGCCATCAGATTCGTCTTCGATGGTCGGGGGGGGCAGGGTTTCCGCCTGCACTTGGCCGCCCGGTTCCAACAAAATCCGCGAATCGGCCACCAATGAGCCATCAAAGGCAAACAGTCGGGCGCGGGTTTCAGCGGTGAACGCCAAGCGGCGCACAATTTGGCTGGCCAGATCGGGGAGCAATTGCTGTCCCGCTTCCGACACCGCCGATTCGCCCAACGCCACGGCAAAAATTTCGGCATGGGTGCGCAGCGCGGAAAGCTCTGTTGCAATCAAGTTGCGCCGATATTCGCCGAGATAAAACAACCCCGCCACCAACAAGGCCGGGGCCAGCAAGTTGACCGCCAAAATACGCCGGGTTAAGGGCGAAAAGCGGCTGTTTAATGCAGATGGACGCTCGCTGGGCTGGCCTGGGCTGACACTCGGGCAAGCGTGCGCGTCTTTGTCTGAGTCTGCGGTTTGAGGGTGCTGTTCAGGCTGCGACATCAGCAAAGCTTAAATCACTCACCCGAATAACGATAGCCCACACCGTAGAGCGTTTCGATGGCCCCGAAGGTGTCGTCCACTTCGCGGAACTTTCGCCGCAACCGTTTGATGTGGCTGTCGATGGTGCGGTCGTCCACATAGATGTGTTCGCCGTAAGCGGCGTCGATCAACTGATCGCGGCTTTTGACGTGACCGGGATTGCGCGCCAACGCCTGCAGCAGCAAAAATTCCGTCACGGTCAGGTTCACGTGCTGGTTTTTCCACACACACAGGTGGCGGGTGCTGTCCAAGGTCAGATCGCCCCGATGAACCACTTCTGCGCCCGCGCTCGGCGGTTCGCGGCGGCGCAAAACGGCGCGGATGCGTTCGATCAGCAAGCGTTGGGAAAACGGTTTTTTGATATAGTCGTCGGCGCCCATGCGCAGGCCCATGGCCTCGTCCAACTCATCGTCTTTGGAGGTGAGAAAAATCACCGGCAGATCGCCGCGTTTTCGCAGTTCGGTCAGCAGTTCCATACCGTCCATGCGCGGCATTTTGATGTCGAGGATGGCCAGATCAGGTGGATTGCGCGAAATTTCGCGCAGCGCTTCTTGGCCGTCCTTATAGGTGAAGACTTCAAAGCCTTCCGCTTCCAACGTCATGGCGACGGAGGTGAGGATGTTGCGGTCATCATCAACCAGGGCAATGGTTTGAGCCATGTGAGTTCCAAATTTCTGTTTGGGTGATGTTAGCTGAAATGCGACGTTCATAGGCAAAAAATCTCCGCTTTTTCAATCTATGCAATTGACCTTTGCTTTGTGGCAAAATTATAGTGTGATCAAGGCAGATCAGGGTCATGGGCCAAAAGCCAAGTCTATTGGCCCCAAGCGGAGATGGATGATGCACAATGCTAATCACAGCACCAAGCGCCAAATCGCAATTCGAAATGGTTCTCACAATCGTCCAAAAGTTCGCGTAAAAGCCGCCGAGGCCCCTGTCTTTGGTCCTGTTTTGATGGTTTTGGGTTTTGTGAGCTTGGCGGTTTTGGCCTTTGCTTCCTGGGGCCAAACGCCTGTGCTGTCGTTCTGACGGCCTTTTGAGCCGACGAAAACCCCAACTGGGGATTCCCAACCAAGGGAGATCCTAAAAAAGTGACCAGGGGCCAACGTGGGTGAATTTCTCAAATCCTTAACTGCATTTGCTCGGTTGCTGGTGGAAGCGGCACGCGATTTGGCGCCCATTGTCGTGGTCATCGTGTTTTTTCAAGCGGTGGTGATCCGCGAATCTTTTCCCAATCTGGCGGAAACGCTGGTGGGCACGGCCTTGGTGGTGGTGGGGTTGGCCTTTTTTGTGCGCGGCTTGGAAATGGGCCTGTTTCCCCTGGGCGAGACCATGGCCCAGGCGTTTGCCCAAAAAGGTAGCTTGTGGTGGCTGATGGGGTTTGCTTTTGCGCTGGGTTTTGGCACCACGGTGGCGGAACCCGCACTGATCGCGGTGGCCTCCGAAGCCGCTGAGACGGTCGCCGAGGGTGGCTTGATTTTGTCCGACAAAGAAAGCATGGCGTCTTACGCCTATGGCCTGCGCCTGACCGTGGCGCTGTCGGTGGGGCTGGCGATCATGATCGGCGTGTTGCGCATCATTAAGGGCTGGCCCATCCAGGTGGTGATCATTTCAGGTTATGTGTGCGTGGTGGTTTTGACCTTCTTCGCGCCTGCGGAAATTGTCGGCATCGCCTATGACAGCGGCGGGGTGACCACCTCGACCATTACGGTGCCGTTGGTCACGGCGCTGGGCGTGGGTTTGGCCACATCCATTCGCGGACGCAATCCCATGACCGACGGCTTTGGCTTGATCGCGTTGGCCAGCTTGACGCCGATGATGTTCGTGATGGTCTACGGGATGGTGTACTGAGATGGCAGGGCTGGGATGATGGATCTGGTTCATCATATCGCGCATACGGGTTGGGCGACGCTGTTCGACGTCTTGCCCATTGCCGCCATTTTGCTCTTTTTTCAAGCCTTTGTGTTGCGCCGGGTGCCACCCAAGCCCAAGCGCATCGCGGTGGGGTTTGGCTATGTCGTGGTTGGCCTGACGCTGTTTTTGGTGGGCCTGGAAATGGCCTTGTTTCCGTTGGGCAAAACCATGGCGCAGCAGTTGACCGATCCCCAGTTTCTCGGTGGGGATGCCCTGTTGGGTAAGGTCAATTGGCTTGATTATATGTGGGTGTATATCTTTGCCGCCTCGATTGGGTTCGCCACCACGGTGGCGGAGCCAGCCTTGATTGCGGTGGCGCTTAAGGCCGAACAGATTTCCGGCGGCGCCATCCATGCGCGCGGACTTCGCCTGGCCGTCGCCTTGGGGGTGGCGGTGGGGGTGTCTTTGGGATCGTATCGGATCGTCTCGGGCACGCCTCTGCATTGGTATATAATAGTTGGCTATGTAATTGTCATCATTCAGACGGTTTGGGCGTCTAAGTTTATCGTCGCCCTGGCCTATGACAGCGGTGGCGTGACCACTTCGACGGTGACGGTGCCGGTGGTGACGGCGCTGGGCTTGGGATTGGCTTCGACCATACCCGGTCGCAGCCCTTTATTGGATGGATTTGGATTGATAGCATTCGCCAGTTTGTTTCCCATTATGGCGGTTTTGGCGTATGCCAATTTGGCCGAGTGGTTGCTGCGGCGAAAAGTTGTGAAAGATCAAGCGGGGGGAAAAGGACAAATAATATGAACCTCAAAATGATAATGGCACTCGTGAAAGACGAGATCACACAAACAATCATTGATGCGGCCCGCGAAGCAGGTGCCACCGGGGCTACGGTGATCACCAGCGCCCAGGGCGAAGGTCTCAAAAAGGAAAAGACTTTTTTGGGACTGGACCTGGCCGCTCAACGCGATATCGTGCTGTTTTTGGTGGCGGAGCCCAAAGCGCGCGAAATTTTGGAAACCATCGCCAAGGCCGGAAAATTCGACGAAGAACCCGGTTCCGGCATCGCCTGCCAAATTGCCTTGGAAGACGCTGTCGGGCTGTCGACACAGTTGCCAACGTTGATTGATGAAATCGAGAAAGAGATATGAGCGCAAAAAGCTACATTAAGGTCGAAGACATCATGTCCGTGACCATTGCNACCATCGATTCCACCGCCACGGTTCAAGAAGCCGTGACAAAAATGCGNGATGCGGGGGTGAGCTCCTTGGTGGTTGAACGCCGCGACGAGGCGGATGAGTATGGGCTGGTGGTGGTGACCGACATTGCCAAGCGGGTGATCGCGGAAAACAGATCTCCTGAACGGGTCAATGTTTACGAAATCATGTCCAAGCCGGTCCTGACCCTGCCCAAAGAAATGAACATCCGCTACGCCGTGCGGTTGCTGGTTCAGTTTGGTGTCAGCCGCGGTTTGGTGGTGGATGGGCAACGCGTTCCGGTGGGCATCGTCACCTTGCGCGATATGGTGTTGCGCCATGTCGATGACTGACAAAAGGATTGCGTCGTTGTGAAAAGCACGCCATCCAGCGCCGCCCGCGAAGCTCGGCTGATCGCCCGCCAAGCGCAAAAAGGCGCCTTGGCCACGGTGCGCCGGGCCGCCCGTGATGAGGCCAAAGGCCAGCCTTACGTGTCGAAGGTCGGCGTTGCCTTGGATGCCGACGGCGCGCCGTTGTTTTTGTTTTCGACCCTGGCCGCGCATACCCAAGATCTCCTGGCCGATCCGCGGGCTTCGCTGCTTTTGGAAGCGCCGACCAGGGCCTTAAACCCCTTGGAAGGGGCGCGTTGCACACTGGTCGGGCAGATGGAACGGGTGCCCATGGACGAAGTATCTGCGGCGCGTGCCCAGTATCTCGCCCGTCATCCCGGCGCGGCCCGCTATATTGATTTCGGGGATTTCGCCATGTGGCGGCTGCGTGTCGAAAAAGTCCATTATGTGGGCGGTTTTGGCCAGGCAAAATGGGCCAAAGGCAAAGAATACCTGCTTGATGGGCGCAATTTGCGGGAGGCCGAAGGGCGCATCCTCAAAACCCTCAACGACGAGGCCCTGCAAGCCCTGTGCGTCAAAGCGTCTGCGCGAAAAGCCCAGGGCTGGCGCGTTTTGGCGGTGGATGGAGACGGTTTTGTGGCCGCCCGCTTTGTGCAGGGGGCGCAAAAGAGCGCACCAATGCACGTTCATTTTGAGACCCCGGCCGGCGATGCGCGCGGCTGGCGGGCGCGCTTTCAAACGGCGTTCAAGCGGCTTTCAGCGCCGACACAGGGGCGCTCCTAAAATTCCTGTCGAATATGCTTAAATTTTACTTAATAGAAGCCCTCCGATCTGTATAATGGCCTTGGTTGTGCTGTCGCCGCTCGTTTGACAGGTCACCTTTTTGTACGTTTGGATACGCCATGGGCCTTGCTACGCTGATTTCCGCACTTTCCTTCTTCATCGCCATGCTGGCGTTGTGGTTGACCAGCGACATTGTCAAAAAAGTTGAAAATCAAAACGAGAAGTTCCTGCGGGCTCACGTTGCGACGTTGCGCGATGAAATGCGCGAGATGGACAAGATGCTGCACAAAACGACGCGTCTGGCGCAACAGATGGAGCAAGGACAAGCTGCCCTGGCGGAAGGTCGGACAGAGCACGCCACGGCCCTTCGCGCCCTTCAAGATCAGATGATATTGGTCAGTGCAAAGCTTGAAGATTTGGACCAGTCCATCCCCCAACGCTACCGCGTAAAGCAACTGAAATCCGATCTCAAAATGGGTCAAAAAGCCAGCATTCAATAGGCGCTTGATGGTCCGCTTTGGCGCGTGCGCGGTTCACGTGATTCCCCCGCTTTGACAGGCAGTTTTGAGCGTTTTTTTCAGTTTTGTGTCGTGGCGGGTATGGAGCTTCTCTAATACGCTGCGCAAGACGTTGTGTTTCAAAACTTTTTTGCAAGTGCACAAAACCTTTTGACGGGACCGTCACACTCGCTAACCTGTACCCCCTTTTCGGGGCTATCGATTAAAATGTACGGAGGACACAGTACAATGCTCAACAGTGCGGACGCGCCATCAGCGCACGCCAAGCTCAATGCCTGGATCGACGAGATTGCGGCGCTGACAAAACCGGCTGCCATTCACTGGTGTGATGGCAGTAAGGAAGAATTTGACCGCATGTGTGCCGAGATGGTGGCAGCGGGCACGTTGATCAAGCTGAACGAAGACAAACGTCCCGGCAGCTATTTGGCGCGCTCAAGCCCCTCTGACGTGGCGCGTGTCGAAGACCGCACGTACATTTGTTCCGAGCGCGAAGAAGACGCTGGCCCCACCAACAACTGGATGGCCCCGGCTCAGATGCGCAAAACCCTGAACGGCCTGTATGACGGCTGTATGCAGGGCCGCACCATGTATGTGGTGCCGTTTTCCATGGGGCCTTTGGGCTCGCCCATCGCGCACATTGGCGTGCAGTTGACCGACAGCGCTTATGCTGCTGCCAACATGCGCATCATGACCCGCATGGGGTCCAAGGTTCTCGACGTTTTGGGCGCGGACGGCGCGTTTGTGCCGTGCGTTCATTCCGTCGGTGCGCCGCTGGCCGCTGGGCAAAAAGACTCCGTTTGGCCGTGCAACGATGAAAAGTACATCGTCCACTATCCTGAAACCCGCGAAATCTGGTCGTTTGGATCGGGTTATGGCGGCAATGCGTTGTTGGGTAAAAAGTGTTTTGCGCTGCGCATCGCCTCGGCCATGGCGCGTGACGAAGGCTGGCTGGCCGAGCACATGCTGATTGTTGGTCTGGAAAGCCCCGAAGGGCAGAAGACCTACGTGGCGGCGGCGTTCCCGTCGGCTTGCGGCAAAACCAATCTGGCCATGTTGATCCCGCCCAAAGGCTTTGAAGGCTGGAAAGTGTGGACGGTGGGCGACGACATCGCCTGGATCAAACCGGGTGCCGATGGCAAACTGTATGCCATCAACCCCGAATACGGCTATTTCGGCGTTGCCCCGGGCACCTCGGACAAGTCCAACCCGTCGGCGATGAAAGCTTTGTCGAAGGATTGCATCTACACCAACGTGGCGCTGACCGACGACCAGGACGTTTGGTGGGAAGACATGTCCGCCGCCCCCGCCCATGCCATCGATTGGAAGGGCAACGATTGGACGCCGGATTCCGATACTCCGGCGGCCCATCCGAACGCACGCTTTACGGCGCCCGCTTCGCAGTGCCCCAGCATCGACCCCAATTGGGAAGACCCCAAGGGCGTGCCGATTTCGGCCTTCATCTTTGGCGGCCGTCTGTCCAAAACCTTCCCCTTGGCTTATCAAGCGTTTGATTGGAAACACGGTGTCTATATGGCCGCGACCATGGGCTCGGAAGCCACCGCAGCCGCTGTGGGCCAAGCCGCCATTCGCCGCGACCCGTTCGCCATGTTGCCGTTTTGCGGCTACAACATGGGCGATTACTGGCAGCACTGGGTGGACTTCGGCGCAAAGCTGTCCGACCCGCCCGCCATTTTCCGCGTGAACTGGTTCCGCAAAGATCAAAACGGCAAGTTTATGTGGCCGGGCTTTGGTCAGAACATGCGGGTGTTGAAATGGATCGTCGATCGTGTCAACGGTAATGGCAATGCGGTTGAAAGCCCCATCGGCTTGATGCCGACCCACGCCGACATCACCTGGAACGGCTTGGATTACGACAAGGACACGTTCGAACATCTGATGGAAGTCGACCGCGCCGGTGCGATGGCCGATGCCGAAGACCAGTCCGAGCTGTTTGGCCGCTTTGGCGACAAACTCCCGGCCGAAATGGAAAAGCAACGCCAGGCGCAAATCAAACGCTTGAGCGATGCGCCGGAAATTTGGCGTCATAAATCCTAAGATCTGACTTATAGGCCTCAAAAACGAACCGCCGCCCTCAATTGGGCGGCGGTTTTGTTTTACACCATGCTCACGACTTAAGGGGGCTCACGACTTAAGGGGCTGGGATTACACGACTTAAGACTTCGCGGCCTTTTCCAGATTGCCGATCATGTGATCAAGGAGATCCATAAGCGCTTTGCGATCTTTTTTCTTCACCCCGTCAAAGGCGGATTTGACGACGCTTTTGGCCCCCTTGGTCAAAGTGCCCTGGAGATTTTTGGCCATGCCCGTCAGATGAATGCGCATGGCGCGGCGGTCAGCCGGGTCGGGCTCGCGATAAATCAAGCAATCGCGTTCCATGCGTTTGAGGGTGTTGGACATGGTCGCTTGTTCAATTTTGACCCGTTCGTACAGTTCGCGCTGGGTCAGCCCATCTTGGTCCCACAAACACATCAGCACCGGAAATTGACCAGGGGCGACGCCATGGGACTTCAACTGGTCGTACAGCGACTGGGTGAACAGCCGCGACAAATGGTTGATGACATACGCAGGTGATTTTTCAGGTTCGCTGGCCATGGCAGGGAAGTCCTTTAGATGAAGGCTGACTTGGAACATAGAGTGTACACAATATAGTCAACTATTGGTATATAAATATGATTCGCAGATTACGCTGTGTTGCGGTTGCCCCTAGGCACCCGTGTCGGGATTGTCGGTGTCCGCATCGCCCGGCTCATGAATCCGTTTGCCGCAATGGGGACAGGTTTCCATAGCCTCTTCGGTTTGTCTGACCCGGACAGCATGCATAATGGCCCGGGTGTCGAATTCGCTCAAATTCAGCTGTTGCACCAGTTGGTCAAGTTGGTCTTGCTCCGCCACCGTAATGATGCCGTCTTCCATGACGCCTTCGACATGCTCTTCCAAGATGGCGCGGCGTCTGTGCAAGGCACTGCTGAATCCCGACGCCAAAATGCCCGCAGGCAGCGCCACCATGCCCAAACCGATGATGCCGATGAACGCGCCGAGGATTTTGCCCCACGGCGTCAATGGGACCATGTCGCCGTAGCCGACCGTGGTCATGGTTACCGTGGCCCAATACATAGCGGCGGGAATGGATGAAAACACTTTGGGCTGAACGGGATGCTCGACCACAAACGCCAGGGTCGAAGCGACGAACATCAACAACATGGAGACAAACAAGGCCGCGCCGATGGTGCGGGCTTCTTCGCGAAACACCTGAAATAAAAGCGTCATAGCGCTGGAATAGCGGGTCAGCTTGAAGATTCGCAGCAGCCTCAACGCGCGTAAAATCCGAAGATCGCCGGTGGCGAAAAAGCTGAGGTAAAACGGTGCAATGGCGATCAGATCAATGAGCGCCATCCAGGTCATCATATATTTGATGCGCCCCATGATCGGATGGGTGTAGGATGGATTCCAAGGATTGTCGACCACAGACCACACCCGGGCAATGTACTCAACGCTGAAAACCGTCACGGAAAAAACTTCGAAAGCGTAAAAATACGCTCCGGCAAGAGCCTGTAAATCTTTAATCGATTCCAACACAACCGCTAAAATATTTAACGATATCAAAACAATAAGAGCAAGATCGACAAACCGCGATACGCCATCCGTCTTGCCCGTGGTGAACAAGATGAGCGCTGTGCGGCGGCGCAGCCGGAGATAAAGGTTGGGGTGTGTCGGTTCGTCCATGGCAAAAGATACTGCAAAAGGGGTTAAGCAAAAAAGAACAAACGCTAAACCGGCTTAGCTGTGTGCAGGCCGACGCGCGCGCCGACACCGCCCAAGATGAGCCACGCCAAAATCAAAAGCCCGCCACCAACAGGGGCAGCGCCTTCGACGGGCACCATGGACAGCGCGCCAAAGCAATAGAGCGTGCCGGAAAACAAAAGGATACCGGCCTGAAAAAATGCGCCCGCGATGTGTAGCGCGCGGCGCTTGATATGTCCCTCCAGCGGGCGGATCACCAGCCCGACGGCGACCAAAGCCAAGGCATGCCACATTTGATACTGCGAACCCATCATGAAAATATCGCGGATTTCGGGGGTGTCGCCCAGGGCATGCCAGCCATAGGCTCCGGCGCCAACAGAGATGGCGCCATTGAGGCCGGCGAGGAGAATCCAAATGTTCATGTCGTGTTCCTTTTTGGGGCTCTTTAACAATCTGTTGAGCGTTTTGCTATATCACCAATACCATGGCCTTACGAAATGCCCTGATGATTTTGATGTTCCCCGCCTTGATGGTGGTGGCGGGGGTTGCCTTTACGGTGGCCCAGCCCCGCGTGCCATGGTCGTTGGGGGCGACGTTGGTCTATGCACCTTATTTGGTCGCCGCCCTGGCGGCAATCGTTGGCGGTTGGTTCAAATGCCCGCGCATCGTTTTGATGGCCATGCTGATCGCTGGCGCACATTGGGTTGTGCAAGCTTTTGTCGCGGGGGTCAACATTCATGACCGGGGCCCGGAAATCACCGTGATCTATGCCGGGCTGGCGGTGCTGTTTCCGCTCAACGCCGCGCTTGTGGCGATCAAGGCCGATCGCGGCTTGTTGTCGCTGGGGGTGCTCAGCCGGGTCTTGTTCGCGGCTTTGCAGATCGTCGCCCTTCTGGTGGTGTGGGATGCCGGCGAAACCGCGCGGGCATTAACCGACGAGGTGCTGCACACCCGCGTGTTTGACAAGGACCTGGACTATTGGTCGTTGTTGCCGCAACCGGCCTTAATGTTGTTTGCCTTGGTTTGTTCCGGGCTGTTGGCGCGGGCGGTGTGGAAGGGTGGTGTGCTGGATGGAGGCTTGTTCGGCGCGGTGGCGGTGTCGGCGTTGGCGTTGCATGCGGCGGGCGACGGGCCGCTGTCCTCGATCTTGTTTTCCTTGGCCGCCATCGTGTTGCTGGCGGCGGTTGGTCAAGAAAGCTACCGTTTGGCCTATATTGATGAGTTAACGGGGCTGCCGGGCCGACGCGCGCTGATGCACGATTTGATGGCGCTCAGCAGTGACTATACCGTGGCGATGCTGGACGTCGATCATTTCAAGAAATTCAACGACACCTACGGCCACGATGTGGGCGATCAAGTCCTGAAAATGGTTGCCGCACAAATGATGCGGGTCACCGGCGGTGGACGCTCCTATCGCTATGGGGGGGAAGAGTTCACCGTTCTGTTCGCCCGAAAAGACGTCGACAGTGCCGTAAAGCACTTGGATAAGCTGCGCCAATCCATTGAGACGGCGTCATTTAAGCTGCGCGACAAAGACCGACCCAAAACCAAACCGGAAAATCCGAAAGCCAAAAAAGGGTCCAAAAAAACGTCGCGATCTCAGACCAACGACATCGTCAGCGTCACCATTTCCATTGGTGCGGCCCCTTATGAAGACGGCGTCAGTGCGCAAGATGCGCTGAAGGCTGCAGACCAAGCGCTCTACCGGGCCAAGGACGGCGGGCGCAACCGGGTCTCTGTGTAAAGCGGAACTGGGTTTAGTGGCGCCAATATCCGGGCGTCAGCAGCACCAAAACGGTGAAAAATTCCAAGCGCCCGAGCAACATGGAAAAGGCCAGCACCCACTTTGCCGCGTCGGGCAGGGCGGTAAACGTACCGCTGGGGCCGATGATCGTGCCCAACCCCGGCCCGACGTTGGCGACGGCGGTCGCCGCCCCGCTCATGGCGGTATCCAAATCCAGGCCCAAGCTGGTGAGCAGCAACCCGATCAATCCGGTGATCACCAAAAAAGACAGGGTGAAAATCAAAACACCCAAAGCCACATCGGGGGAGATGGTGGTGTCGCCGAACTGTGTGGTGCGCACGCCATGGGGATAAATCAACCGCCACACATAGCCGCTGAACACTTGTCGCAGCACTTGAAAGCGCAAAATTTTAATGCCGCCGCTGGTGGACCCGGTACACCCACCGATGAAGGTCATCAAAAAGAACGCCCCCACTGGCAGCGCCCCCCACTGGGCATAATCGGTGGATACAAACCCGGTGGTGGAAATCACCGACACAATGTTGAACGCCGACATCCGCAAAGCCTGAAAAATGGAAAAGTTGTCTTTGAACACCAGCCATGCCGACAGCATCAAGGTCATGGTCAGCAAAATACCCAACAGGCCGCGAATTTGCGGATCGCGGCGAAAGGCCATTTTATCGCCGTGGGCGAATTTGAAATAAGCAATGAACGGGATCGAGCCGCAGATCATGAACACCAAGATGATGTTTTCGATCAAGGCACTGTGAAAATACCCAATCGAGGAATCGTGGCTGGAAAAGCCCCCTGTCGAAAGCGTCGTCATGGCGTGAATGGCGGCGTCCAAAGGGGTCATGCCCGCATACCACAGCGCCAGCCCACAGACCGTCGTCAACAGCGCATAGGTAACCAGCAATGCGGCGGTCATGCGTTTGATGCGCGGGATGACGCGTTCAGACGTATCCGAAGATTCGGTGCGAAACAACTGCATTCCGCCCGAGCGCAAAAACGGCAAAATCGCGATGGCCATAACGATGATGCCGATGCCGCCCATCCACTGGATGATGCTGCGCCACAACAAAATGCCGGGCGGCATGGTATCCAACCCGGTCAAAACCGTCGATCCGGTGGTGGTCAAACCCGACATGGATTCGAAAAAAGCGTCGGCAAAATCGATGTTGAGGGCCGAAAAACGCAACGGTAAGGCGGCGAAAACAGCCAGCATAAGCCACCCCGTAGAGGTCAACATAAAGGCTTGTTTGATGTTCAGTTGCAAGTCTCTGCCGTGCTGGGAAAGCACCAGCATTGAGCCCACAAACATGGTCACCACCGCGCTGGCGGCAAAAACCTGCCAGTCCGGGTTATGGGCGATCAGATCCGCCAGCAACGGCGGGAACATGCCAAAGGCCAGAGCCATCAAAAGCAAGCCGTTGATGAACATGACGGGACGGAAAGTCAAATGGAGCAACTCCAAAATTCAACATAGTCGCAGATGAGGAGCGAATATTACGCGCCTCAGGCGTTAAATGCACAAAAAAATAGAGACGTGGAACATCGGCCATTCCGCGCCTATGTCTGAGGGGAGGGCGATTGTGAAAAGAGAACGGATTTATGGCTGAAAATTCACGCTTGGACACGGTTAACGCCATTTTGTCCTTTTGGTTTGGTGCACCGGACAGTGCCGATTATGGCGCGGATCGGACTGTTTGGTTTGTTAAAGACCCAAAATTTGATGCCGACATCAAAACCAGATTTGAGCCGATTCTGGAGAGTGTGACCAGCACCGAGGTGCAGCAGATGGCCCAAAGCCCCGAAGGCCTGGTGGCGGCGGTGGTGCTGTTCGATCAATTTCCGCGCAATATTTACAGAAACGATGCGCGCGCCTTCGCCACGGACGCTCAGGCCCTGGCGCTCGCACGTCAGGCCCTGGACCGAGGGTTTGACCAAAAAGTCATGCCCGTGATGCGAAAGTTTTTGTATCTGCCGTTTGAGCACAGCGAAAACTTGGAAGATCAGAATTTGGCGCTGGCCTTGTTTGCAACCCTGGGACCGCTGGACCTGGACTACGCGCAAAAGCATTTTGATATCATCGCCCGGTTTGGTCGCTTTCCTCATCGCAATGCAGCCCTGGGGCGCACCAGCACGACGGAGGAACGCAAATTTCTCAGCCAGCCGGGCTCGTCATTTTAACCTTTTAGACGAAAAGACCTTTAGCCCTTCATCGCGCAGGCGCCATTGCCGCACCCGGATGCGGCGGGGCAGGTGGGGAAGTCGGGCGCAGACTGACCGCCGACGTTGGGCGCGCTGAGGCCTTTGACCAAGTCTTTTGAGCCACACGTGGGGCACGCCAAGGTCTTGGCTTGAAGCTGCGCCTGGCAATCGTCATAGCCATCAAAATGATGGGCGAATTCGTGGTCTTTGTCGCAAATCAGGGTATAGGAAATCATGGCTGCCCTCAGGTTGGACCGGCCTCGGATTGGACCGGATAGAGAGCCGATATATAAGCGGGTGGGGCGATTTGTCAAAGGACCAATGACGCCTGCGCGTTAAAATCAGGCGGTGTCGTCATAATCGACGTAGACGCCCCCGGCGGCGCTGTAGCATTGCACGTAGGTGCGCAAAATGTCTTCCCTATTGCGGCTGGTGAGGGTTTTCCCTTCGGCGACAAAGACTTTATCGAGCAACTTATAGGCAATCTGCTCGCGGGTGTTTTCACCGACGAGGACCTTGTTGTGTTCGGACATGACCGCTCCCCGCTTTACTGTCTGAGTGGGCGGCTGAAATCGCACCGCACGGCCTATAGACGCACAAAGGGCCGCTCTGTGAAGAACGGCCCTTCGGTTATTTGCGTAAAATGCGGTTTAGCGCGGCAGTTCGGTCGAACCCATGAGGAACTTGTCCACCGCCCGGGCCGCTTGGCGGCCTTCGCGGATGGCCCACACCACCAACGACTGGCCCCGGCGCATGTCGCCCGCGGCGAACACTTTGGGGATCGAGGTTTGGTAGTCTTCGGTGTTGGCATCGACGTTGCCGCGGGGGTCTGTGGCGACGCCCAAGTGCTCGATCATGCCTTCGTGAACCGGGTGGACAAAGCCCATGGCGAGGAACACACGTTCGCAGGGGATTTCAAATTCCGATCCGGCGACCTCGGTCATCTTGCCGTGATCCCATTGCACCCGCACGACCTGGGCGGCTTTGAGATTGCCGTTGTCATCGCCGATGAAGGCTTTGGTCAGCAAGCCCCAATCACGTTGGCAGCCTTCTTCGTGGCTGGTCGACGTGCGCAGCTTTTGCGGCCAATCGGGCCAGGTGGTGAGCTTGTCTTCTTTTTCCGGCGGCCGGGGCATGATTTCGATTTGCGTGATCGACGCTGCCCCCTGGCGCGCCGATGTGCCAACGCAATCCGAACCCGTATCGCCGCCGCCGATGACCAACACGTTTTTGTCGGTGGCCAAGATGTCGCTGACATTGAGGCTTTCGCCGCCGTTGCGACGGTTTTGCTGGGTCAAGAAATCCATGGCGAAGTGCACGCCATTTAAGTCACGTCCCGGCACGGGAAGATCGCGGGGCTTTTCCGCACCACCCGACAACACAATCGCGTCGTAGTCTTTCATCAGAGAGTCGACCGAGACTTCTTTGCCGATGGTGGTGTTGGGGCGGAAGTCCACGCCTTCGCCCTTCAACTGGCTGAGACGACGATCGATGATCGACTTGTCGAGTTTGAAATCGGGAATGCCATAACGCATCAGACCACCCGCATGGGCGTTCTTTTCATAGAGCGACACTTTGTGCCCGACCCGCGCCAATTGCTGCGCAGCCGCCATGCCCGCAGGGCCGGCACCAACGACGGCGATTTTTTTGTCGGTGTGGTGCTTGGCGATTTTGGGTTCAATCCAACCCTCGGCCCAGCCGTTGTCGACGATGGCGCACTCAATGGTTTTGATGGTGACGGGCTTGTCGTCCAAGTTCAGCGTGCACGCAGCTTCGCACGGCGCCGGACAAATGCGTCCGGTGAATTCCGGGAAGTTGTTGGTGGAATGCAGCATCGCCAAAGCCGACTTCATGTCGCCCTGATAGGTCAGGTCGTTCCATTCGGGGATGATATTCATCACCGGGCAGCCTTGATGGCAGAATGGGATGCCGCAATCCATGCAGCGCGCCCCTTGCTTTTGCAACTCGTCTTGTTTGAGCGCGATGGAGAATTCCTGGTAATGGTCCAGGCGTTCGCTCACCGGCGCATAAGAACGGTCATGGCGGTCGATTTCGAGAAATCCGGTTGGCTTACCCATAGTCTTAGTTCCCCACCGATGTGTTGACGCCGTCATGTTCGGACGCACGCTGTTTGGCCTGCATTTCTTGAAGCGCACGGCGGTAATCCACCGGCATCACCTTGACGAATTTGGGCAAGTAGGTTTCCCAGTTGTTCAAGATGTTTTTTGCCAGCGGGCTGGCGGTGTAATGATGATGCTGTTCGATCAATGTCTTGAGACGCTGGGCATCATAGCGGGTCATGTCGTGATTGACATCGACACGGCCATGAGTTTCCAAATCGCCGCCCTGAGCATTGATCTCTTCGTTGAGGCGTTCTTCGGCCTCAATGGGTTCCAGGTCAACTTGCGCCAAGTTGCAACGGGTTTCAAAATCGCCCGCTTCATCCAAAACGTAGGCCACACCGCCGGACATGCCCGCCGCGAAGTTACGTCCCGTCTGACCCAGCACCACAACAATGCCGCCGGTCATGTATTCACAGCCATGATCGCCCACACCTTCGACGACCGTAGACGCGCCGGAGTTGCGCACCGCAAAACGTTCGCCTGCGACGCCCTGGAAAAAGGCCTCACCGGACGTTGCACCATACAGGCAGGTGTTGCCGGCGATGATGTTGTCTTGCGGGATGATCGGGCAATCGTCGGTCGGGCGAATGACGATGCGTCCACCCGAAAGACCCTTGCCGACATAGTCGTTGGCATCGCCTTGGAGGTTGATGGTGACACCCTTGGCCAGCCATGCGCCCAATGATTGTCCCGCCGTGCCGCGGGCATTGATGACGATGCTGTCATCGGCCAATCCGGCCTTTCCATGCTTCAAGGCAATTTCACCCGAAAGCATTGCACCGACTGTACGGTTGACGTTGATGAACTGGGTTTCAATGCGCACCGGCTTGCCGCCGTCGATGGTGGCGCGGGCCTGAGCAATCAGGCTGTTGTCCAAAGCTTTGTCGAGACCGTGGTCTTGGCTTTCGCAATGAAATACCGCTACGCCGGGACCTGCGACGGGCTTGTGCAAGATGCCGGAGAAGTCCAAACCGCGACCTTTCCAATGATCGATGGCGGTGTTCATTTCCAAACATTCGGAACGACCGATCATCTCTTCGATGGACTTAAAGCCAAGCTCCGCCATCAGCACACGGACTTCTTCGGCCATGAAGGTAACGTAGTTGACCACGTGTGCGGGCTGACCGGGGAACAGCTTGCGCAGTTCCGGGTTTTGCGTCGCAATGCCCACCGGACAGGTGTTCAAGTGACACTTGCGCATCATCAAACACCCGGCCGCAATCAAAGCCCCGGTGGCAAAGCCGAATTCGTCCGCACCCAACAACGCCCCCACGACGATGTCGCGGGCCGTGCGCAGGCCGCCATCGACCTGCACGGCAACCCGGCCGCGCAACTTGTTCAGCACCAAGGTTTGATGGGTTTCGGCCAAACCGATTTCCCACGGACCTCCCGCGTGCTGAGTGGAGGTCAAGGGCGAAGCCCCGGTGCCGCCGTCAAAGCCGGAGATGGTGATGTGATCGGCATGCGCTTTGCTGACGCCCGCCGCAACCGTGCCGACGCCGACTTCGGACACCAGCTTGACCGAAATGCGCGCCTTGGGATTGACGTTTTTCAGATCGTGAATCAACTGCGCCAAATCTTCGATGGAATAGATGTCGTGATGCGGCGGCGGAGAGATCAGCCCCACGCCCGGTGTCGAGTGACGCACCCGCGCAATCCATTCATCAACCTTGTGGCCGGGCAGCTGCCCGCCTTCGCCCGGCTTTGCGCCCTGGGCCATTTTGATTTGAATGTCGTCGGCGTTGACCAAGTATTCGGTGGTCACGCCAAAGCGTCCGGACGCCACCTGTTTGATGGCCGAACGCATACTGTCGCCGTTTTCCATGGGCTTAAAGCGCACCGCTTCTTCGCCGCCTTCACCGGTGTTGGACTTGCCGCCCATCCGGTTCATGGCAATCGCCAAGGTGGTGTGGGCTTCCCAGGAAATGGAGCCGAACGACATGGCCCCGGTGGCGAAGCGTTTGCAGATGTTTTCAATCGGCTCGACTTGATCCAGAGGCACGGACTTGCCGGTGCCTTTGAGGGTGAATAGCCCGCGCAGGTTTTTCACCTGCACGTCATGACCGTTCATGGCCGCTTCGAATTTGCGATAGGTGTCGCGATCGCCTTTGCGCACCGCGTGCTGCAGCAAGGAAATCGTTTCCGGCGACCATGCATGTTGTTCGCCGCGGTGACGCCAAGCCAGTTCACCGCCCACATCCAGGTGTTTGTGATAGAGCGGGTTGTTGCCGAACGCAAGCGCGTGGCGACGGGTTGTTTCTTCGGCCACTTCATCCAAACCGATGCCGCCGATGCGCGACGCGGTGTTGGTGAAAAAGCGATCGATGAAGCTTGCGTTTAGGCCCACGGCGTCAAAAATCTGTGCGCCGCAATACGATTGGAAGGTCGAGATGCCCATCTTGGAGAAGACTTTGAGCATGCCTTTGGCGACCGCTTTGATGTAGCGGTACTGAGCTTCGCCAATGGTCAAATCGTCGGGCAATTCATCGCCCATATCGGCAATGGTGTCGAAGGCCAAATAGGGGTTGATGGCTTCTGCGCCATAGCCCGCCAGCAGACAGAAATCATGCACCCGGCGCGCTTCGCCGGTTTCGACAACCAGACCCGCAGAGGTTCTGAGCCCGGTGCGGATCAAGTGGTGATGCACCCCCGCGGTCGCCAACAAGGCCGGGATCGCAATGTGATCGATATCCAAATTGCGATCCGACAAGATGATGATGTTGTAGCCTGCGTTGACGACGTCTTCGGCTTTGGCAAACAGCTTTTCAAGCGCCGCTTCCATACCCGCAGCACCCTGGTCGGCCGGATAGACGATGTCCAGCGTGACCGCTTTGAAGGCGCGATCCACGTAGTGTTCGATGTGGCGGATTTTTTCCAGGTCCAGGTTCGACAAGATCGGCTGGCGCACTTCCAGACGCATGCGCTTGCCGGCGTCGGTTGGGTCCAACAGGTTGGGCCGTGGGCCGATCAGGCTCACCAGGCTCATCACCAATTCTTCGCGGATTGGATCGATGGGCGGGTTGGTGACTTGGGCAAAGTTCTGGGCAAAATAATCGTACAGCACCTTGGGGCGATCCGAGAGCACGGCGATGGGGGTGTCGCGCCCCATGGAGCCAATGGGGTCTTGGCCACTGATCACCATCGGTTTGATGAAGTGCTTCAAATCTTCCTGGGTGTAGCCAAACGCCTGCTGGGCATCCAAAAGCGTGTCATGATCGGGGGCCATGGCGGGGTTTTCGTCGGGCAGGTCTTCGACGCGAATCTGGGTTTGGTCGAGCCATTCCTGATACGGCTTGTCCTTGGCCAGTTCCGACTTGATTTCTTCGTCGTCGATGATGCGGCCCTGTTCCAGGTCGATCAGGAACATCTTACCCGGCTGCAAACGCCATTTTTTGACGATTTTGTGTTCGGGGATCGGCAACACGCCCACTTCGGACGCCATAATGACGAAGTCGTCGTCGGTCACGATGTAGCGCGCCGGGCGCAAGCCGTTGCGATCCAGGGTCGCGCCGATTTGGCGGCCATCGGTAAAGCACACGGCGGCGGGGCCGTCCCACGGTTCCATCAAGGCGGCGTGGTATTCGTAAAAAGCGCGCCGATCATTGTCCATCAGCGGGTTGTTGTCCCACGCTTCGGGAATCATCATCATCATCGCATGGGCCAGCGAATAGCCGCCCGCGACCAACAGTTCCAAGGCGTTGTCGAAGGTCGCGGAATCGGATGCGCCGTCGCCGATCAACGGCCACAACTTGTCCAGATCGTCGCCCAAAACCGTTGAGCTCATGGTCGCTTTGCGCGCCGCCATCCAGTTGATGTTGCCGCGCACGGTGTTGATTTCACCGTTGTGGCACAGATAGCGGAACGGCTGTGCCAGTTCCCAGCTGGGGAAGGTGTTGGTGGAAAACCGTTGATGCACCAAGGCCAAGGCAGAGGTCGTGCGCGGGTCTTTGAGATCTTGATAATAGTTCGCCAGGTTGCCCGACAGCACCATGCCCTTGTAGACGATGGTGTGGGTCGACAGCGACGGCATATAGAAATTGGCGCGGTTGCCGGCATCGTCCCAAATGGCGTGGTGGACTTGCTTGCGGATGACAAACAGCTTGCGCTCAAACGCGGCTTGATCGCTGGTGTTCGGGCCTTTTTTGATGAAGACCTGACGGATCACCGGCTCATCGGCCTTGACGCTTTCGCCCAGGCAGGAATTGTCCACCGGCACGTCGCGCCAGCCCAACAGCTCTTGACCTTCGCGGGGTACCACCGTCTCAAACGCGTTCAGGCAAGCGGCGCGCAAGGCTTCGTCCTGGGGCAAAAACACTTGGCCGACGGCATAGTCGCCGACGGCGGGCAAGGTGAAGCCCAACTTGGCGCATTCCTCGACGAACAGTGCGTGGGGAATTTGCATGATGATGCCCGCACCGTCACCCGCCAAGGGGTCGGCGCCGACCGCGCCGCGGTGGTCCAAATTCACCAGAATTTGCAAACCTTGCTGAACGATCTCGTGGCTCTTTTGGTTCTTAATGTTGCAAATGAATCCAACACCACAGTTGTCGTGCTCGTTGCTTGGGTCGTAAAGGCCTTGGCTTTCGGGCAGCCCGCTTGCTTTCATGGTCTTGTCCAGTCTTAAGTCCGCCGCAAAACTGCGGATGAAAAGTGTATATGTTTCAAGGCGCTAATATCTTATCCGCCGCCAGTCATGTCGGGCGCGGCCAGCGCCATAGCAAACCTTGTCAGAAACTTGGAGGCGCGACATTACTAGAACTATACCGAAAAAGAAAGCCCACCGCTGCAATTTTTGAAACACTTTGAAACACGCAGAAATCTGGGGGTTTGGGCCGATTTGCGACAGTCTCGACCCGGGACTTTGGGGTATTTTTTCACCAGCCGGAAAAACGGTGCGGATTCAGCTCTTTGCGCGAAGATGTGGGTACGCTAATGTTGCCGCGTCCCCGAGAAATTCCCGTGGATTCACCCTTTTTTATGAGGCTTAAGTACCGCCGTGCCGCTTTTTCACATTGTCATTTTAGCGCTCGTGCAGGGCGTGACCGAGTTTTTGCCCATCAGTTCCAGCGCCCATTTGATCTTAACGCCCAAGTTTTTCGACTGGCAAGACCAGGGCCTGATTTTGGACGTGGCCGTGCATGTGGGCACGTTGGGGGCGGTGATGGCGTACCTGTGGCGCGATGTGCTCGACATGTTGAACGGGTTGTGGCGCATGGTTCAGGGCAAGGGCATCGATGCGGGGGTGCGGCTCGCCTTCTATTTGGTGTTGGGCACGATTCCGGTTCTTATAGCAGGCTATGTGATGAACAAAACCATACCCGACGGCATTCGTTCCATCGAAGTGATCGGCTGGGCGACCTTGGGCTTTGGTGTTTTGCTGTGGATCATGGACCGTTTCAGCGTCACCATACGTACCTTGGATCACTTAAAGCTTTCAGATGTTGTGTTGATTGGGTTGTCGCAATGTTTGGCGCTGATTCCGGGCACGTCACGCAGCGGCATCACCATGACCACCGGGCGTTTTCTCGGCATGGAGCGGTCCGATTGCGCGCGTTTTTCCATGCTCTTGAGCATTCCCGCCATCGTCGGCGCGGGCACCCTGAAAGGGCTTGAACTGTACAAAACAGGCGACGCCCTGCAAATCAGCACCGCCCTGACCGGGGTCGGCTTGTCGTTCGTCTCTGCCCTGATCGCCATTGCCCTGATGATGGCCTGGCTCAAACGCGCCAGCTTCACCCCGTTCGTGATCTATCGCTTAGGCCTCGGCTGCGTGCTGTTGGCGGTGAGTTATGGTTACCTTTAATAGCCCTGTTCAAAATCTACCACATTGTCGGGCGTTTGGCCGTCTTCTAAGTCCCTGAGCGTTTGTGCAATCACTTCGCTGGCCGATAGGGCCGTGGTGAGGCTGGCGATGTGGGGCGTGATGAAGACGTTGTCCATCGTCCAATAGGGATGGTCTTTTGGTAGTGGTTCGGTGTTGAACACGTCCAGCGCGGCGGCAGAGATGTGGCCGCTGGTGAGCGCGGCGATTAAATCATCATCAACTACCAACGGCCCGCGCCCGGCGTTGATGAAAAATGCGCCTTGGGGCAGGTGGGCCAAGGTGCCCGCGTTGATGATGCCGCGGGTGGCGTCGCTCAACGGCAGCAGACACAGCAAAATTTCCGTGCGCTTTAAGAACGTTTCAAGCTGGTTTGGTCCGGCAAAACTGGTGACGCCGGGCAGGTCTTTGGCGGTGCGGCTCCACCCGGCCACGTTTTCGAAGCCCAGCAGCAACAGGGCGTGGGCGACGTTTTGGCCCAGTTCGCCCAAGCCCAAAATACCCACAGCGCGGTTTTTGGTGTTGGCGTTGGCGTGCTGGGTCCACTCTTGAACACGCTGCTGGCGGGCATAGACGTGCATGTCGCGATGGAAATGCAAAATCCAGTGTACGGCAAACTCGACCATGCCGGAACTCAACAGCGGATCGACCAAACGTACCAGCGGCACCTGGCGGGGCAGGGTCTGGTCTTGCAACAAGGCATCCACACCGGCGCCCAAATTGAAAATGCCTTTTAAGTTGGTAAAGCGCGTGAGCAGCCCCGGTTCGGGCTTCCACACCAAGGCGTAATCTATATCTGCCGGGTCCAGCTCGTCTTGCCCCCACACAAAGACGTCGGCTTCGGGCAGGTGACGGCGCAAGGCTTTCAGCCACGGTTTTGGGTTGTCTGGACTGATGAAAACGACGTTCATGGGGCCAGGTCTCCGTCGACATCGGCGTCAATATTAAACGCGGCGCGCATCAGGGCTTGGGTGTAGGGCTTTAAGGGGTTGTCGAAAATTTGCTCGGCGGGGCCCTGTTCAACCACTTTGCCGCTTTGCATGACCATCACGTCATGGGCCAAGGCGCGCACGACTTTGAGATCGTGGCTGATGAACAGGTAGGTCAAGGTGTGCTTTTGTTGCAAGGTGCGCAGCAGATCGACGATCTGCGCCTGCACCGAAACGTCCAGCGCGCTGGTGGGTTCGTCGAGCACTATCAGTTCGGGCTTCAGCACCAAGGCGCGGGCGATGGAAATGCGCTGGCGCTGACCGCCGGAAAATTCGTGGGGGTAGCGATCCATCATGTTGGCGCTGAGGCCCACTTCGCCCAGCACGTCGCCGACCAGGGCGCGGCGTTGGTCTTCTGTCGACGCCAGCCCGTGCACCGCCAACCCTTCGCCGATGATTTGTTCCACCGACAGGCGCGGGCTGAGCGATCCAAACGGGTCTTGAAAAACGATCTGCATTTGCTTGCGCAAGGGGCGCACGGCTTTGGCGGAAAGACTGTCGATGGCTTGGTCCTTAAAGCGAATGGTTCCGCTGGAGCGTTCCAAACGCACCAAGGCGCGGGCCAAAGTCGATTTGCCCGAGCCGCTTTCGCCGACAATGCCTAAGGTGTGGCCACGCTTAACGGATAAATCAACACCATCCACGGCTTTGACGTGGCCGACGGTGCGGCGGATGAAGCCCTTTTGAATGGGGAACCAAACTTTGA
>JGI10211J34971_10000516_pt1 | contig 31661 bp, 37 predicted proteins | sample Etolagsediment_FD_34971 | JGI IMG/M metagenome (IMG submission 34971)
TATATTATGAGTTTAAAAGAGCAGTTAAAAATAGATTTAAAAGATGCAATGAGAGCAAAAGAGATCGTAAAAAGAGATTCTATAAGAGCGATAAACACTATGATAAAGCAGATCGAAGTGGATCAAAGGGTTGACCTTGATGATAACGAGGTGATCAAACTTATCCAATCTGGTATCAAAAAAAGGGAAGAATCTATAACACAATATAAAGATGCGGGACGTGATGATCTTGTAGAAAAAGAGCAAGAGCAGATCGATATATTTAAGCTATACCTACCAAAACAACTAGATGATACAGAACTAGAGGTTGTAATAAAAGAGATAATAGAACAAACAGGTGCATCATCTATGAAAGATATGGGTAAAGTTATGAACCCTGCTAAAGAGAAAGTTGGTGGATCTGCTGATGGAAAACGTATAAATGAGATGGTAAAGAAACTTTTAGGGTAAAGATATGGAGGATGTATCAAATATCACAAAACAAGCACTACTAAATATCTCTAAAAGCTCTAAAGATGCAACGCCAAAGATTTATGAAAAAGAGTTTTGTAAAGTTGCAAATGAGATAGAATTTGATGTAGAAGAGTGTAAGTATTTTAAATATGCACTTTCAAAAATAAGTCAAAGTGAACTTAAAAATTCACATGTAGATAAAATTGAATCAATTTATGACCTTATAGATATACTTTTACAAAGAGTAGAGAAAAAAAATATTCAAATAATGGCTGATTTGATGGCAAAATCTATGCAGCCATCTATCTCTATAAAACTTGATGAAAAGCTTGAAGCATTTTCTATAAAAATTGGAGATTCTCCATCATTGATATTTGAAGATGATATTCAACATGAGATTGAACACTTTATTGAGCAGAGATTTGAAGTTGATAAAAAAGTATTAGCTAGAAAAACTGCTGATATTGCACGTCTTATAACTTTGATGAATAAGTACTTAGGTGATGCTATTGATACAGGTAAACAAGGTAGTTCAAACATCTTAAGTATTAAAAATAAAATAAGTTCACTTGATATGTCAAGATCAACAAAACAGGAGTTAAGCACTCTTCAAAACAAATTAGTAAGTGCTGCATCTAATTTAGAATCTGAAATAAAAACAGTAAATGATAATTTCACATCAGGTCAAAATGAGATTAAAGAGCTTGAAAATAGAGTAAAAGAGCTTGAAGAGGAACTAAAAAAAACAAAACAAACAAATAAAAAAGATCATCTTACAGGAACTCTAACAAGACGTGCATTTGAAGATGAACTTATAAAATTTGATGAGAGGTTTGATAGACTTAATCAAGACTATGCAGTTGTATTTTTTGATATTGATCATTTTAAAAAAATAAATGATACATATGGACACGATGGTGGAGATGTTATTTTAAAAACATTTGCGTCACTTCTTATGAAATTAACACGTGATATCGATATAGTAGGAAGATATGGTGGTGAGGAGTTTATATCACTGGTTAATTATAATAATATAGATGAGTTGTTTATCTATATAAATAGAATCAAAAACATTGTAAATAAAAATAAATTTATCTACAATGAGCATAAGATACAGATCACATTTAGTGCAGGGATTGAATTAAGATCAAATAATAATGATCCACAATCAACTATTTTAAAAGCCGATGAATTACTTTATAAAGCAAAACACACAGGGAGAAACAGAATAATTTTATGGGATGGTAAGGTGATATAGCACCTTACTTTTTATGAATCTAAATTGTCTAGTTTTTTCTGAAAGTAATCTTTAACTTCCTCATATATTACAGTCTCTTGATAATCTTTAAAAGCAGCTCCACTAGCGTTTGGATGTCCACCACCACCTGCTAACTTCTGAGCTAAAATAGAAACATCAATTTTATTATCAGCTCTAAAACTAGCTTTTCCACGTCTACTTATATCTACAAAAAAATCATAATCTTCATTTGCCTTTAAAAAAGCATTTGCACTTATAGATATACTTCCTAGTGTAAATGTCAATAACCCCTTATGACCTTTATAAAATACCGTCATATCATCTTTTCTATCAACTAAGCTATGTACAAGATATTTTGATACGATATTATCTATAGTATCATCTTGATTATTTAATTTTAAATACTCTTTTTTAAGATGATATATACTTTCATCTAATTTTATATGACCATTTTGCTTAGTAATAAACTCAATTGATCTACTTAAAAGATAAAATCTATAATCTCTACTTTGCTTATTGAATAAAATGTTGTTTATCTCATATGATTTTGATATAAGAGTCATACATACTTTACCAAACTCAAACAACTGATCATCTTCAAGCCAAATATCAACAGCGTTTATAGCTTGTATAAGATCCCCAAAGCCATCCTCAAGTTTAGATGTAAACTCCTCTTTATAGTTTTCTATAAAATACTCATATGTTATCTTTGTGGCACTTCGCGAAGTATCCAAATAATACCAATCATATTTTTGTGCACTTTTTTTACCAGTTCCGTGGTGGTCTAAAAGTTGAAGTTTTATCTTATGTCCATTATTATTTAGATTTGTTATATTTTTATCTAAATCTCTCGCTTCATCAACTGTTAGATTAAGATCAGTTATCAGTATAAGTATCTCTTGATCTTTTGGAGTATTTTCCACTTTTGACAATACATCTGCAATATAAAGTTTAACCTCTAATCCATAGTTTGCATTTATGAAATAACCATCATTAAAAATCTTTTTTGATATAAATTGACATCCATATCCATCTAAATCAGTATGTGAAATATGAAAAAGTTTCATCTATAATATATCCTTTAGTGTAAGTTCATTTAAAAAACCATTTATCTTGTTTTGTAATTTATTTAATATAGGAAAAACAGTACAACCGCTTCCAAGTGATCCTGAACAGTTTCCAAGATCAGATGTGCATTCAAAAACTAACGGTACTTTCTGCTCTGCAATTTTTGTAATCTCAAATATAGTGAGTTCACAAGATGGTTTATTTAACATAAATCCACCATTATTTCCTTTATACGATTTTAATATATCATTACGTGCAAGATTTTGAAGTATTTTAGCCAAAAATGACTTTGAGATATTAAGTTCAGTTGATAAAATATCTACATTTTTAGGTTCATCACTTTTTGCAATACTTACAAGTGACAATAGTGCATATTCACTTTTTTTTGTTAATAACATAGGTATCCTAGTGATATAATTTGTGTTATTTTACAAAAGTAAATGTTGAAAAGATATTTGAATAAGTAGTTGAATTTTAATTGTAATCTATATTTAAGAAAAAGGACTAGAAAAGTCCTTTTTAATTATTTTGCTCTGATACCTAAATCAGAAACAACTTTTGTAAAGCTAGCGAAATCTTTAGCTCTTAGGTACTTAAGTAATCTTTTTCTCTTACCTACCATTTTAAGTAGTCCTAATCTTGAGTGGTGATCTTTATGATTTGATTTTAAATGCTCTGTTAATCTTGCGATTTGTGCACTTAATATTGCTATTTGAACCTCTGCTGAACCTGTATCTTTTTCATCTCTTTGATATTTAGTAACAATTGCTTGTTTTACGTCCTTATCTAAAGCCATTTTCGACCTCCTGATCGGTATATATAATCTCAATTTAAAATTGGAATCGAATTATACTTAAAAAGTTATAATATTTAGCTTAAACCTATCTTAGTGTTAATATTTTATCTTTTAGACTGTATACACAATTATATGCATCAGTATCATGATCACTAAAACCCCAGTTTACTAACATACTATCAATATTAGCTGATTTAGCTGCTCTTAGGTCTTTTTGACTATCACCTATTAATATACTATGTTTACTCTCAACATTTAATTTTTTCATTGTTTTTAAAAGCATATCAGGGTGTGGTTTTGGATTTTGTACATCATTTGCACCAATTATCATATCAAAATAGTTATCAATATTAAGGTAAGATATCATTTTAGAAGCAAAATCAGAAGATGCATTAGTAGCAACAGTTAGAGTAAAATATCTACTTATCTCATCAAGCATATCTAATATGCCATCATAAAGTACAATATCACTTATACAGTGTTTATCATAATAGTGAGAGAAAAGCTCTGTTTGTTCTGGGGTAAACTCTTTTGTACCGTAAAAAAACTTTGCACTGTTTATGTCTGGATTATTTAAATTTGTTAGAAGTTCATCTTTGGGCATAATATCAAGACCTATATTTGTACGTACAAAATTGATAGTATTGGTAATTACATTACCACTATCAATTAGTGTACCATCCATATCAAAGATGATTAATTGTTTATTTTGCATAAGAATTGGCTATTTAACCTTTTCCAGATATTCTCCAGTTCTTGTGTCACATTTTATCTTATCACCCTCTACTATATGAAAAGGGATCTGAACAACTGCGCCTGATTCTATTGTTGCAGGTTTTTTACCACCTTGAGAATCACCTTTGAAGTTTGGTGGAGTCTCAACAACTTCCATCTCTACAGTCATTGGAGGCTCAACAGTTATAGCTTCACCTTTAAAAAACATCATATCAACACTCATACCATCAATGATCCATTTTTCAGCTTCACCAACTTGATCTGGAGTAAGTCCAATTTGATCATAAGTATCTGTATCCATAAACTGTAAAAATTCACCATCATCATATAGATATTGCATAGTTTTTTGTTGTAAATCTGGAGTTTCAAACTTGTCACCTGCGTGAAAAGTTTTCTCTATAGTTTTACCATTTAGATAGTTTCTTATTTTACATCTTACAAATGCAGCACCTTTTCCAGGTTTAACATGAGCATAATCAGTAATTTTATATGGGATACCATCAAGTTCTATTTTTAAACCTTTTTTTAAATCACTCATTCCAAGTGCCATAATATTACCTTTTTAAATTAAATTTGTGCATAAGAAACAGATCTTGCTGCTTCTAGATTTTCTAGTTTTTGAAGAATATCAGAAGATACATCTTCATCTACAAGTATAACAGCCAATGCTCCATCTTTACTTCGACCAAGTCTAAAATCTGCTATATTTATACCTTCACTTCCAAGTATTTGACCAACTTGACCAATAACACCTGGAACATCAGAGTTTGATAATAGTATCATCTTACCAGTTGGTTCAACATCCATTAAATTACCATTTATTTTAATAATTCTTTGAACATCTTCATCAAAAATTGTACCACTTACACTGTTTACACCATTTTTAGTAGTGATTTTGATAGATACTTGATTTTTAAATGCACTGTTATTTGAGTGAACAGAAGAGTCAACTTTTAATCCTCTTTCGTTTGCTACAAATGTAGCATTTACATAGTTTATCTTCTCATTTGTAAGACTATGTGTAAGGGCACCAACTATTGCAAAAGTCTCTAATGACTCTAAATATTCAGCTATCTCACCCTCTGCTTCTATTTTTATAGATTCAATTGCACTTTTATCCATTTGAGCTATTAAAAATGACATTTTTTGTGTCAATTCTAAATATGGCTTAACAAATGAAGGTATTTTTGTCTCATCTATTGGAAGATTAAGAGCGTGTGGGTACCCTATTCCACGTGCAGATTTTATAGCATTATTAGCAGCTTGAGTTGCAATTTTGTATTGTGACTCAACAGTATTTGCACCTAAGTGAGCAGTCACTGTTACATTATCAAGGTCTAAAAGTGGATGGTCTGTTGCTGGCTCTTTTGCAAATACATCTATACCAGCCATAGCTATTTTTTTAGTTTTTAGATTGTTATAAAGTGCCTCTTCGTTGTATAAACCACCTCTAGCACAGTTTATAAGGATAACACCATCTTTCATCTTAGCTATTTGCTCTTCACCAATCATATTTAGTGTTTCACTATTTTTTGGTGTATGTATAGTTATGATATCACAAGACAATATATCATCAAAGTTTGTAGTGTATTGTACACCTAAGTCTGTTGCTTTACTTGATGGTATATATGGATCATAAGTTACAACTTCCATCTCAAAAGATTTAGCTCTAAGGGCAACTCTATGTCCAATATTTCCAAATCCAATAACACCAAGTTTTTTTCCATAAAGCTCTTGACCATACCAATCTTCTCTTTTCCAGATCCTTTGATCTTTTAGTTGAGCGTGAGCATATGGCATCTTTCTCATACAAGAAAGCATATGTGTCATAGTAAGCTCTGTTGCAGCTATTGTATTTGCTGTTGGAACATTCATAGCTATCACACCACGTTTACTACAACCATCCATATCAACATTGTCTACGCCAACACCAGCTCTTACAACTGCTTTTAAGTTAACAGCCGCATTTAGAAATTTTTCATCTACGTCTGTTGAACTTCTAGTGATACATACATCAGCATCTTTGATAACATCTAAAAGGGCAGTTTTATCGATATCAGCTGCATAAACATAATTTATATCACTAGTATTTTTAAGTATATCCAATCCACTTTCGTGGATATGGTCACACACTACTACTGTAGGTTTTTTCATATTGTAATCTCCGTTATTAAAAGTTCTTATAACTTTCCAGCTAATGCATCACCTAAAGTCATAGAAGTATCATCACTTACAGATTTTAATACATCTCTCTCTTTTTGTTGTGCTAATCTTCTTACAGATAATCTTACTCTATTTCTTTGCTTGTCTATATTTACAACAACTGCTTCAATCTCATCACCGATATTTAAAGTTGTTTCCTCTTCACCTTGAGCTTCTGGTTTAGCTAAATCCTCTTTTCTAATAAGACCATCAAGATTATCTTCTAGTTTAACAAATACACCAAAATCTTTCACATCTTTAATTGTTGATTTAATGATATCACCTAAGTTATGCTCTTTTTCAAATTTTTGTGCTGGAGAGTCTTGAAGTGCTTTTAAACTTAAAGATATATTTTCTTTATCAGTATCAATTTTAATAATTCGCACCTCTACCTCATCACCTTTTTTGAAGATATTTTTACACTTAGCATTAGTTTCCCAGCTAGCTTCTTCATTGTGAAGTAATCCATCAACAGTTCCAAGGTTTATAAATGCACCAAAATCAGTAAGTGTAGCAACAGTACCAGTTACAACATCACCAACTTTATTCTCTTTTACAAAAGTATTGAATGGTTTTGGTTGTAGTGATTTTAAACTTACTCTTAGTTTTCTTTTATCACAATCTAGATCGATAACTTCAACATTGATCTCTTGACCAATCTCTAAATAATCTTTTGGGTTTTTAACATTTTTATTCCAAGATATCTCAGATATATGTAAAAGACCCTCTATATCATTTCCAAGGTCAACAAACGCACCGTATGATTCAAAGTTAGAAACTGTAACTGTAATAGTATCACCAACCTCTAGTTGATCTTTCATCTCATCCCATGGATTTGATTGAGCGTCTTTTATAGATAACGAAAGGTGACCTTTCTCTTTATCGTAAGATTTAATAACAGCAACAACTTCATCACCCTCTTTATAATATGCAGATGGATTAACAGGACCTTTGTAACTTATCTCGTTGTAGTTAACTAAACCATCAACACCACCAAGATCTACAAACATACCATAACTTGTTATTTTTTTAACAACACCTGTTCTTGGTTCATTGTTTTCCATGATAGCATTGATTTTCTCTTCTTTATTTTTTTGAGCATCTTCAATTAGTTTTCTTCTTGAGATAACTATACTGTTTGACTCTGGTTTTGCTTTTAATACAACTGCTTTTATTTTTTTACCAACTGCACCGTGAGCTTTTAAAAATCCTTGTGCCATTGGCATAAAGTATTCAGTACCATCTTCACCTTGAACTACAAAACCAGCTCTTGGTTTAACAGATACTATTGTACCCTCAACTATAACATTTTCTGGCTCTGCACCATTTGCTTCAAAGAACACATCAAATAGCTCTTTTTGTAAAACTTTTCTATGTGAAATACTTGGTCTTTCACCTCTGTTTCCAGTGATCATAACTTTGATAGTATCACCAACTTTATACTTAACTTCACCATTTACAGTGATCTCAGCAATATTTAGTTTACCTTCACTTTTTTGACCAACATCAACTAACAGATCAGAACTGTTCATCTCAACAATAACACCATCTACAACCGTATTTGTCTCTGTATTTTTTTCACTTTCCTCCAGTAATGTTGCGAAGTCTTCACCTTCGATTTCAAAATCTTCAAATTTCATTTGCTTGCCTACCCTTTTTTAATTTTAATAGCTCGATTGTATCTAAAAAAGACTTTAAATTTTATTAGACTAATTTTTTTAACAGCTTAATCCACTATTAAGTTTTAGTCAATATTAGATTTGACTGTTTTTTAAATATTTAAATAATTTGATTAGATATTAATCAAAATAACTATAAAATAAATCTATGTTATACAAATCAAAAAAAATAATCCAAATATTAATTACCCTAGCTCTATTACAATCAATTCTACTAGCAGAACAAAAAGAGAAAAAAAATATACTTTTAATACACTCATACCATGCAGGTATGACCTGGATAGATAATATAAACAAAGCTGTTGATAATATTCTAAAGCCTGAACTAAACAACTATATCATCTACAAAGAGTATATGGATACAAAAAGACACAACTCAAAAGAGTATTATGAGAGTTTAAAAGAGATATATCTAAAAAAATATCAAAATATCAAGTTTGATATTATACTATCATCTGATAACAATGCTTTTGATTTTTTAGTAAAAAACAAAAACGAACTGTTTGGTAACTCACCTGTATCATTTTGTGGTGTAAATGGATTTGAAAAAAGTATGTTAAAAGGTAAAAAAGATTTTACAGGAGTAGCAGAGCAGTTTTCAGATAAGGAGACTGTTGATACTATTTTAAAACTACATCCAAAAGTAAAGAACATATATATAATAAATGACTATCTACCTACTGGTAAAGCCTGGAGCAAAGATATGAAAAAGAGTCTTAAGATATATGATAGTAAAGTTAATATAACTTATGCAGATAACTTAACTTTAGAACAACTCAAATCAAAAGTAAACTCTTTTACAGATGAGACTGTTGTATTACTTGGTGTATATTTTGCTGATAAAAACAAAAACTACATAACATACGAAAAAATAGGAAGTTACCTACTAGAACAGAGTGCTGCACCTGTTTATTGTCTTTTGAATTTTAATATACTAAATAATGTAATAGGTGGAAAAGTTATAGGTGGATACTCTCAAGGTGAAGCTATGTCTAAAATAGCTTTGCGTATATTAAATGGTGAAAAACCAAACGATATTAAGATCAAATTTGCCGAAGCAAATGAATATATATTTAACCACAATGGTATAACAAAATATAATTTAGATCAAAGCTTATTGCCTAAAAATAGTAAAATTATAAACAAACCATTCTCTTTGTACGAAGAGTACAAATATATACTTTTTAATCTTATGTATATGTTTATATCTGTAATTTTACTTTTCTTTATAATATTATTTTACATTCGATATAAAAATAGATCAAAAGGTGGTATAAGAGATGAGCTAATAATATCTATAATAAGATTTGCACCAGTTGTTATTATACCAATTATGACTGGATTTATAGTGTGGCTATTTCTCTATTCTACCAACACTAAACATCAAGAGTTAAAAAAAGTTGAGAAGATAAACTATATAGAAAATATGAAACAAATATCTAAAAATGAAGTTGATAGATATGTACAAGTTACAAAGTCTATCCTTTCAAGTACAGATAAAAAAGATATAAAGAAGATAAAAAATCTACTTTTAGATATAGCAAAAGAGACTAAATATGGTAAAAGTGGATATATCATAGTTGGTACACTTGATGGATATATGTTATCCCACCCAAATAAAAACTTAGTGGGGTCTAACTTTTTTGATGGTAAACATGAAAAAGCAAAAGAGGTTTTTTTAAAATTTAAAAAGAGGATAGATAAAGACTCAAAAGGGTTTGTAGAGTATGAGTGGAACAACCCAAGTTCAAAGTCACTAGAGACTAAAATAACATATGTAAATATTATACCACAGTTAAAATGGTATGTAGCATCTGGTGTATATCTTGATGAGATAGATAGAACGATTGAGGATAAAATCAAAAAAGATGCTATTTATGATGATAAAAATATAAATATAATATTACTTACATCCATAGTATTATTAGGTTTTAGTTTAATCATCTCTATAGTTTTATCAGTTATTATAAAAAATGTTTTTAAAAACTATAGAAAAAATATATTAGACGAGGTAAAAAAATCAAAAATTATACAAAAAGCGAAAGAGGAGTTTGAAACAATCTTCAAGTATGCGCAAGATGGTATAGCTATAACTAATCTTGATGGAGATTTTATAAAGTTTAATGATGCATTTAAAAAGATGACAGGTTATAATCAAGATCAACTTATAAAGAAAAATTGTCAAGATTTAACATTAGAAGAGGATCGTGTTAAAAATCAAGAAGCGATTAAAAAAGCTATAAAAATAGGTCACGTAGAGAATTTTGAGAAAAAATGTATAATGGCAAACAATCAAGTTATAACAGTTCATATCTCGATCTCTATTTTACCTGATAAACAATCCCTTCTTATGATAATAAAAGATGCTTCATCTATAAAACTATTAGAGGAGCAATCAAAAAATGCTGCAATGGGTGAGATGATAGGTAATATTGCCCATCAATGGAGACAACCACTTTCAGTAATATCAACAGGAGCTACAGGACTTATGGTAGGTAAAGAGTATAACACTTTAAATGATCAATTTTTCAAAGAAACATGTGAAGCGATAAATAACAATGCACAATACCTATCAAAAACAATTGATGACTTTAAAGACTTCATAAAAGGTGAAAGGAAACTAGTAAATTTTAACCTATCTAAAAATATAAATAGTTTCTTACATCTAGTAGAAGGTGCGATAAAAGGGAACAACATTCAACTAATACTTGATCTGGATGATAGTATAATAATTAATGGATATCCAAATGAACTGATACAATGTTTTATAAATATTTTTAACAATGCAAAAGATGCACTAAAAAATATAGAAAATAGTGATAGAGTTATTTTTATATCTACAAAGCAGATAGAAAATGGTGTAACAATAACTTTTAAAGACAATGCAGGTGGTATACCTCAAGATGTATTGCCCCATATATTTGAACCATATTTTACAACAAAACATCAAAGTAAGGGTACTGGTCTTGGACTAAGTATGACATACAATTTGATTGTAAAAGGGATGGATGGCTCAATAGAAGCACACAACACAAGATATATATACAATTCAAAAGAGTATAGTGGAGCTATTTTCAATATAAATTTATAAAAACAGTTTAATCCTCTCTGTCGCGTCATCTCTTTGTTAATCGCAACAAAAACTTAATAGCCCAATTCACTATTAAGTTTTACTTAAGATTAAAGGAGATAGCTTTATCTAAAAACTTCTTTTATCTTTAGTTTCAGTTGATTATTTGTAAATTTTTAGCTATTTATCTTCAATTCAAGCGTCATCTCTTTGTTAATCTTAACTAAAACTTAATAGTGGATTTGGCTACAAAAATAATATAGATCTTGATAACCTATATGTAATAAAAAAAGGGTACAATCCGAAATTAAAATATAGGAAAATATATCATGCTAGATACTAGACGCCATTTGAAACTTTTTATCGATGAAGCTTTTAAAATATCCCAAAAATATGTATTTATAGCTTTTGGATTGTCATTTTTATTAGCTTTTTGTGTAGCTTTCATCCCAACATATAGTTTATCAACTGCTGGAGTTTATACACTTTTTATACTCCTTTTTGCTGCGGGTCTTTGGATAACTGAAGCTATACCTGCTTTTGCTGTATCGCTTCTTGTTATAGCTTTAGAGATGGTTCTACTTGGTTTTGAAAACTTCAACTTTAGCAGTGGAAGCAAAGAGTGGCAAACCTATTTAGAACCTTGGTCATCCCCACTTATCTTTTTGTTTTTAGCTGGATTTATTATGGCTGCAGCTGCTTCTAAAACTAAACTTGATATTTGGCTTGCTAAAAAAGTTTTATTTTTTGTTGGTGGAAGACCACACAATATTATAAGTGGACTTATCGCTATTACTTTTATCTTATCGATGTTTGTATCAAACACCGCAACAGCAGCTATGATGTTAACTGTACTTTTACCACTTCTTGGACATATAAAAGAATCAAACAAATTCTCAAAAGCTGTTTTACTCTCTGTAGTCATTGGTGCAAATCTAGGTGGAATGGCAACCATAATTGGAACTCCACCAAATGCAATAGCTGTAGGTGTATTAGGTGATAGTGCGCCATCTTTTATAGGGTGGATCGGTTATGCACTAGTTCCATCACTTTTAGTTGTGATAGTTTTAAGATATATTATAATCAAACTTTACCCATCAAATGAACCTTTTATAGATCTAAAATCTATAAAAGAGGTGGAACACTTTGATGACTCTACTAAAAAATTTACTAAAATACCAAGTGTACCTAGCTGGAAAAAAAACACAACAATAGTGATATTCTCACTTACTATTCTTTTGTGGCTTACAGGTCCTTTACACCATATCCCTACAACGATAGTATCACTTATACCAATCATAGGATTTACACTATTTGGGATACTAGATGCAGATGATATATGTAAAATAAGATGGGATGTTATCATACTGATTATTGGTGGATTATCTTTGGGTCTTGCTGTATCTAAAACTGGACTTGATATGTGGTTTGCAAATCTTATATCTACTGATGGTCTTAGTGTATTGTGGGTTATGTTTATATTTTCATATATAGTAGTTATCATATCAAACTTTATGAGTAATACTGCTGCTACAAATATAGTCCTACCTATAGTTATAGCAATAGCATCAACAATAAGTGCAACAGCCACACCTCAAGTGGCAATTGCAGTTGCTTTAAGTGCTTCATTTGCAATGAGCTTACCAGTTTCTACTCCACCAAATGCTATCATCTACTCAAGCAATAAAGTTGAAAGTAAAGACTTCTTAATTTTAGGCTTTGTAACAGCTATATTGGGTCCACTTGTAGTGATAGGATGGCTAGAGCTTATATCTATATTTTAAAACTATAATATCTCTTTAACTCTACCAACTTCACCACTTAAAAGTCTAACTTTTATACCGTGTGGATGAGTTGGGGAGTTTGTAAGTATATTTTTTACAACCCCTGAAGTAAGTTTTCCACCTCTTTGATCTTGTTTTTGTACTATGTTTACTTTTATACCTGGTTTTATATTTATCCGTTTTTGTCCATCCATCTTTTATACCTTTATTTTTTATTTATAACTCTGATCCACTTTTGATAATATCTACACCAAATTTATCTCTTAGTTTTTGCATAGATGCAGTTAAATTTGATAGTTTTGTATCCTCTTCTAAATTTAGCAGATTTAAAGTTATTGGTTTATTCTCTCTAAAATTTCCTAGAGATATGTTTAGTTGAACTATTGCGTGAGAGGGGTGATTGTCTATACTATTGAACATACTTACAATTTGCTCTTTAAAAAACTGCTCACTAAAGATTCTGTTGCTATTTATACTATCTTTTGAGATTGCACCATATTGGTATTTTATATTTAGACCAAATGTTGATGGCTTATGGCTTGACTTATGTGCTATAAAAGATAGATGCCTACAAAGTATAATAAGTCTCCTTTTTATCTCATCTCTACAAGATATAGGATCAAAAGTTCTACCTAGTCCTATAGACTTTTTATCTTCCCTTACACTTATAGCTTCATTGTCAATTCCACAAACTCTATCATATATCTGCTGACCTGACTTACCCCAACTATAAAATAGCTCTTTTTTATATTTTATATCACCTAAAGTTTTTACACCGTAACCTTTTAGTTTATCTTGAAATGCTGGACCTATACCTGGAAATGATTTAAGAGGTTTATCTTTTACATAAGAGTCAATCTCCTCTTGCAAAATAAGTTTTACACCATCTGGTTTAGCATCATTTGTTGCTAGTTTTGCTATCCACTTACTATTTGCAATCCCTATTGATATAGGTAGTTTTAGCTCATCTTTTATCTTTTGTTTTAACTTTATAGCAAACTCTATGGCATCTTCATCTTTTATCCAACCTGTAATATCTCCAAAAAACTCATCGATACTAAACTGCTCTATTATTGGTATCTCTTTTTCTAAAAGGATTTTCAATCTATTTGAAAGCTCATGATAAAGCGGATAGTTTGGTGGTATCATTTTAAGATCTGGGCATAGTCTTAATGCTTCAGAGACACTCATAGCTGTTTTTACCCCATAAGCTCTTGCTTCATATGATGAAGTTGTTATGATACCTCTTACTTTCCCATTTTCATCTAAAAAATACTCTTTAAATGATATATCACCATCACAACTCAAAAGAGAGCTTGTAAATGCACCATTTACTTTACTTAAGTGTCTTGTTTTTTTACCACTATTGAATATATTTGTATTGCTTCTTCCCCCAACTGCTATTGGTATATTTTCCAAAGCTGGATTATCTATACGGTGTGCTGCTGCAAAAAAACAGTCAAGATCAAGGTGAATTTTCATATAGTTATTTTATTTATATTGTATTTAATTTAATAACAATAACTCTTTGAATTATTAACATCACCTAGATCTATTGGGTAATCTCTTTGTTTACATATCTTTTGAGCAAATGATGTGATCTCTTCTATCTCAAACTCTTCATTATATAAAATATCCCTTGTCTTATAAACATTCTCTTTAAGATACCCTAACTCTATAAGCTTTTGAACAATATGATCACTCATAGTTAAAACTGAAGAGGCTTTTACTATCTCACACCTTGCATATCTATCCTCTTCAAAACACACATCTGCAGTTCTTAGTGATATCTCATCACCTGGTATCTGTTGTGCTCCAAAAAGTGGCTTGGATGCAACACTCACATCTTTAAAGGTTGGGATATATTGTTGGATATGTTTTATAGCTTTTGTAGTTCTTTGATCTATATCCTCTTTTAACCAGCCATTTTCAATCTTAGTAATAAACTTTTTAGGCAAGTTTGGTTGTGCGCTTAAAGGTGAGCTTTTAGCAAGTCCATTTGAAAAAAGTGTGATATCTTCAGTCATACCGTGTATTTGAAAATATCCATTTGGATAAGGTGTAAACTGCCCCATACCTTGTGGAGTACCACGAGTACCAAAAAATATAACCTCTGGCCATATCTGTGTACAGTTTTCCCACTTGCTTACATATGCTGACTTAAACTCTACAAGACGCTTTGGTTTATACCCTAGCATATCATCAATCTTACCTGTTCTAAATCCAGCTGCATTTATGATAAAATCAAACTGCTCTTTTTTTATAGTACCATTTTGGTTGTACTCTACACTAAAAGTTGAGCTATCCTCTTTTGTTATATTTGTAACTAGACTATTAAGTAATATTTGTGTATTTGGAAGTTTCTCTATAGTTTTTGTAGCCATTGCACCTAGTCTAAAGATATTTAGTCCATACTCTTGAACCATAATAAGTGGAAACTTTAGTTTATCAAAATCGATATTTTTAACCACTGGCACCATCCACTCATCAAATGTTTTTGGATTTTTAGATAGTTCTTTCCCTTTTAAACTTAAAATATCCTCTTTGTTATATATCTTATAGTAGTGTTCACTATCACACAATACTCTATTTTCTATATCTTCAACTATAAGCTTCCCATACTCATCTTTTAAAATTTCAAGTCTTCTTAAAAGTTCATTTGGATCTTGTGGGTCAGTTTTTGGTACAGCTAAAACTGTTGGTCTATAGTCTATAGCATATGGATATATTCTAAGAAGCTCGATAGACTCTTTTAGAAGTGTTATACAAGCTTCATCAGATATCTCTCTATATAAGTTTCCACCTGAATGAAGATGACAAAAAGGTGGTCCACTTATGATTGAACTATTTTTTTCAAATAGTTTAACCTCAAGACCTAGTTTTCCTAGATATATTGCAGCAGTTGATCCTGCTACCCCTGCTCCTATGATTGCTATTTTACCTTTTTTAATCATAATTTAAAATACCTCTTTTATCTTCCTAAAATGATCAAATACTATTGTTGGGTTGTGAACTTTGATATCTTCACTATAGTTATACCCATATGTTAGAGCAATTGAGTCCATATTTGCACTATTTGCAGCTATGATATCATTTTTTGAGTCCCCTACCATAACTGTATTTTTTATATCTACACCAAGTTTATCACACATAAAAAGAAGTGGTGTTGGATCTGGCTTTTTAAGGTCCAAACTATCCCCACCAATAAAATCTTCAAAAATATCTGTTATATTAAATGTATCTAAAATAGGCTTGATAAAATCAAATGGTTTATTTGTGATAATAGCCAATCGATAACCTTTATTTTTTAGCTCATTTAGTGTATCAAACACATCTGGATATAGTATAGTTTCGTTGGCAAGATTTGTTGAGTAGTAGTCTAAAAATATTTTTAAAGCATCACTAAAAAGTTTTTCATCAATATCACTATCTATAGTTACCTCACCACTTAATCCTCTTTTTACAAGTGTAGCTGCACCATTTCCTACCCATCTTCTAATAATATCTTGATCAAAGCTATCTTTACCTAAACTTTTTAAAGTATGATTAAGTGCATTAGCCAAATCTGGGACACTATCTATAAGTGTCCCATCAAGATCAAATAGTATTAGCTCTTTGTTTTCAAATCTCAAAATAAACCTCTTTTATAAACTTAAGACGTGTTGCTTTAAAACAGCTGTCAAAAACTCACCTTTAAATATATCTTTTTCTTCAACTTTTCCTACCACCTCTACAGTGGCTTTGTTTTTATCTTGCTCTTTTATTGAAGCTTCTAGTGTAACTATATCACCTAATTTAACTGGGGCTATAAACTTTGTAGTACTTTTTGCTAACACTACAAAAGGATCATTTATGCAAGCCATAGCAGCATAATCTGCAGCACAAAATATAAATCCCCCATGGATAAGTCCCTCTTTGTCTGCTATCATATTTTGTGTAGTTTCTAGTTTTACTTTTGCATAGTTTTCTTTTAACTCAACAACTTCACCATTTAGTGACTTATCAAGCTTTAGGTGTGTATTTAACTCCATAATCTCCCTTTATTAAGTTTTTTTAAGTTTTTTGTTTTGAATTTAAAAACGATAAGATAATAGCTGAAATTGGTACAATAATAAACCCAAAAACATATGAGTATATATGTAGATATCCATTATTATTTAGATAGAAAAATCCTATAATAAGCCCAATATATCCAGCAAGTCTATACAGTGATGCCATACCTGTCAAACTTCCAACAAAATTTTTGATATTGTTTCTCTTTAAGGCTTGTTTTGATTTGTCTATCTCTTGCTTTATCTCCTCTTTTGTAAACTCTTTTTCCTCTTGGTCTACTTGTGGTGAGTAAAGGTCATACTTATCATCCATCTTATCAAGTTCATCATAATCATCATCATAATTTTCGTGATTTTGAACTCGTTTATCTATGTTTTTTCTATACCCTAAATATGAACCAACTGTTACCATCAATGAACTAAAAAAAGCAATTTGGGTGTTTAAAAGCCAGTTTAATTCACCCATTAAGATACAAAATAAAACAACCCCAAGATCTGTTATAAAAAATATCTTTATAGTTTTATTTATCATCATTATCTTTATAGCCATGCTCTTTTAGATGAGCATATTTTGGATCATCTGCTAATTTATCTAGATCTTTTTTTGCTTTTTTATAAGCTTTTTGTACATTTAAAATAGCTGCTGCAACACCATATGCAACACCCACCCATAAAGTCCATGTATATCCTGTCCAACTTTTAAGTAAAAGACCAAGACCAACTCCAATTGCAATAGCAACAACTATCGATATCCCCAACGACATATTGTCTAAAGCTTCTATCTTATCTCTATGTTTTGGTATCTCTTCTTGATTATTTTCCATATTTTCCTCTATTTTAAAATAGTATTGTATATAACACCATCGATGCTATTTTTTGCATGAGTTTCTATCTCTTGCTCATCTTTTATCTCAACTAAAACTTTACTATCAAAAAGATAGTTTACAGCTATCTCTTGTATCTCTTTTGATATACTATTTGGTACTATTATATACCTTGATTCTAGAGTGTTACAGATGATAGCTTCAGTTATATTTGATACCTTAACACAAGATTTAACACTATTATCTAAACAATATGACAAGATCTCTTTATCAAAATCAAACACAACTATACTATTTGAAGATGTATTTTTTATATCTTCTATAGATTTTATCAATTCAAATTTTTCATAAGGTATAAATTTATCGCCTATTATAATCATATCAATCTCTATTTTTCCAAACACTCTTTTGAGCAGTAGTATCTACCATTACTCAAAATAGCATCATCTTTAGACACATATGTCTTGCATGTTGGACACTCTACCATATCATCTGTTATTTGATCATACTTTTTGCTGTTCTTTATATTTTGTTCTCTACTTTTCTTAAAAAACACTAGATAAACTAAAAATAAAACGGCAGCTACTGCTAAAACTTTAAATATCATCAAATAAACCTTTTCTTTTTATATATAAGTAGTTTCTATGTTCTGCAAAACTAACCACTTCATAGTTTTTTACACTTGCCTCTTTTAGCTCTGTATCACACAATGTACCTTTATAAAAAAGATACTCAGTATTTGTATCACTTATATTTGTAGTTAAACTTAAAAGTAGTGAAGTGTTTGTAACAGCTCTACTTGTAATAAGATCAAAACTTTGAGGTTGAAGATTTTCAACTCTATTTTGTACCACTGTAACACCAGATAACCCTAAAGTGTTTTTAACAAAATTTAAAAAAGCAACCCTTTTTGCACGTGGTTCTATAAGTGTAACTTTTGTTTCTGGTCTTGCTATTGCTATTAATATCCCTGGGTACCCTGCACCTGTTCCTATATCAGCTAGTGTTTCAAAATCATTTATAAATTTTAATGGGTAAACACTATCTATGATATTTTTCTCAATTTGCTCTTTTTTTAGTTGAGCTGTAAGATTATGTACTGCACCCCACTGTTGTAGAAGTGCTATAAATGTTCCACATCTTTCATAAAAAAGTTTATCAAACTCTAAACCTATACTTTCTAATTCCTCTTTTAACACTAACTATTTTTCCTATTTATTAAATGCTACTTGATTTCTACCATTGTTCTTACAATAGTATAGACCCTCATCAGAAACTTTAATCATCTCCTCTAAGCTTGACTCCATACCATAACAAACACCAATAGATGTAGTAAACTTCAACTCTAAATCACCTACTTTTAAGATATTTGATTCAAATGCAGCTCTTATTTTTTCAAATAACTCTTCACACTCACCCAATGTTATATCTTTTAAAAGTACACAAAACTCCTCACCACCAAATCTTGCCATAAGATCTTTTGGTCTTAAGTTTTCATTTAATATTCTAGCAACTTCACAAATAGCAACATCACCCACATCGTGTCCATGAGTATCATTTATAGATTTAAATTTATCAATATCAAACATAGCAACTGCTAAATTATTATTTTCATTTTTAGCTTTTGCAAATATCTCTTCACCTGTTTCAAAAAAGTATCTTCTGTTGTATGCTTTTGTCATAAAATCTTTATTTGCCATATCTCTAGTTTTTTCAAATAGATCCATCAGTTCTAGGTTTGAGTTTACCCTTGTTACAACCTCTATTTCAGCATATGGTTTATAGATAAAGTCATTTGCCCCTATTTTTATAAACTCTGTTGGTATCTCTGGTGTGTCATTTGCACTTAAGACCAATATAGCTAGCTTATCCTTTTCAAATTTTTCACGTATTTTTAAAGTAAGCTCCATACCATCCATATTTGGCATATTGTAATCTGTTATTACAAGTGAAAATTTAATCTCATCTTTATTTATGATATTCAATGCTTCCTGCCCATCATTTGCAGTTATAACATTTAACTTCATCTTTTCTAAAATCTTTTTAGCAATATTTAGCTGCAAAGATGAATCATCAACTAGTAAAACATTTGTTTCATAATTTCGTAAAATTCTCTCAACACCTTTTATAGCACTATTTATCCCTTTCATCCCATCTTTTATAATATAATCGATGATATCTTTTCCTAATAATATCTTTTTGATATCATTATCTACTGTAGATGTTAGTACAATTGTAGGTATCCCTTTTTTTGTTGTATAGTCAGCCATCACCCCAGGTGCAACATCTGGAAGATTTAGATCGATAATCGCAGCATTTATATCATCTTTGTGTTGAAGAAGATATTTTACACCATCTTTGTATCCAGTTGCGCTTAAAACCTCAATGCCACCTATTTGCTCTAGTCTTTTCTGTACTAGTGCTAAAACAACATTATCATCATCTACAATCAATACTTTTTTCATTATTAGTCCTTTAAAATATAAAATCTTCACCTAAATAGTGCTCTTTTACTATTGGGTTCTTTTTTATCTCATCTGCAGTTCCACTTGCTAGTACACTACCTGCTTTCATAACATAAGCTCTATTACATATCTGTAAAGTCTCCCTTACGTTATGATCTGTTATAAGTACACCTATATCTCTTTTTGTAAGTTGTCTTATAATCTCTTGTATATCTTTTACTGCTATTGGATCAACTCCTGCAAATGGTTCATCAAGAAGTAAAAACTTCGGGTCACTCACTAATGCCCTTGCTATTTCAGTCCTTCTTCTCTCCCCACCACTTAAGCTTACACCTTTTCTTTGACGAATAGGCTCAATATTAAATATCTCAAGAAGCTCTTCAACTTTTTCCCATCTAAGTGATTTATCACTTATAGAAACTTCTGCCGCTAACATGAGGTTTTCCTCAACAGTTAAATCTTTAAATATAGATGATTCTTGTGGAAGATACCCTATCCCTCTTAATGCCCTTTTATGTAAAGGGAGGGTTGTGATATCATGATCATCAAAAAGTATCTGACCACTAGTTGGCTTTACAAGTCCACAAATAGTATAAAAGCTAGTTGTTTTCCCAGCACCATTGGGTCCTAAAAGTCCAACTGTCTCTCCACTTTTTATATATAAACTTATATCGTGGAGTATTTGTGTCTTTTTAATAGTTTTTGCTATATTTTTCACCTCTATTTTATGATTGTATAACATATCTTCTTCTTTTATCTTCTTTTTCAATTTTTATAGTGATATTTTCAAAACCGTATTGATCTAAAATATTTTTTAACTTCTCATCACCCCACTCTACAAAATGTATACCACTTTTTTCAAACTCCTCTAAAAGACCAATAGCGATAAACTCCTCTAAAGTTTTATTATAAGTATCATAGTGAAATATATCTTCCCCATATAAAGATTGGATAGAAAATGTTGGACTAGTAACATCATCATCCAAACCTAAGTGTTTTACATACTCTTTTACCAAAGTTGTTTTTCCACTTGCTAAGGTACCTTGAAGTAGCACTATAATATCTTTTGATTTGATAGTATCATCTAAAGCTTTGATCACAATATGCAGTTCATCTAAAGAACTTATTATCTCTTTTTCCAAATCTATACTTTAACTAAACTATTACTAACTTCTACAATTTGGTTTAGTTTCTCTATAGCTTTTCCACTATCAATTGTATTTTTTGCTAACTCTATACCCTCTTCGGTTGAACTTACCATACCGTCAACTAAAAGAGCAACTGCTGTATTTAAAACGACTATATCTCTCTTTGCACCTTTTATAGTACCATCTAAAATCCCTCTTGTTATTTTAGAGTTTTCTAAAGCATCACCACCAACTATCTCATCTTTAGAATATAGATCAAAGCCATACTCTCTTGGATCTAGTATAAACTCCCTTATAGATCCTCTTTCAACAAAAGCACAATTAGTAACATCACTTATACTAATCTCATCCATACCATCATTGCTACTTACAACCATAGCTCTTTTTGTGTTTAGCATAGTAAGAGCTTGAGCTATTTTTGGTACAAAAGAGTTATCAAATACCCCAATTAACTGTTTATGGACACTTGCTGGGTTTGATAATGGACCTAAAATATTAAATATGGTTCTGTGATCTATAGATTTTCTTATTGGCATAATATGTTTCATAGCTGGATGGTGATTGATAGCAAACATAAATACAAAACCAGTTTGTTTTAACATCTCTATTTGTTTTGGTGAAGTAAGTGTTAGATTAACCCCTAAAGCTTCCAACATATCTGCACTTCCACTGTTACTTGTGATACTTCTATTTCCATGTTTTGCAACACTACATCCACAAGCTGCAAGTAGTATTGAAACAGTTGTAGATATATTAAAACTATTACTCTTATCTCCACCTGTTCCACAGTTATCTATAAGTTTCTCCTGTAGAGATTGTTCAATATTTAAAGGGATCATATGATCCCTCATAGCAGTTGCAGCTGCTGCTATCTCTTGGGCTGTTTCACCCCTATTGTAAAGATCTACTAGATACTCTTTTACAGTATCACTATCTAATCTATTTTCAAAGATATCATCAAATCTTAATCTAGCTTTATTAAACATATTTATCCCTTTTAAAGTAAATTATAATTTCTCAACATATGTTGATTGTAAAGATTTTGGTGTTGATTTTGTAGTAGGTATTTGTAAAACTTTAAATCTATCTGTATATTCAAGATATCGTATCTCTATGATATCACCCACTTTAACCTCTTTTGCTTTTTTAACTGCAACATCTGATATAAACACAACTTTGTGTGCAAGCATATCTTCAGCAACTGCTCTTCTTTTCGTAATATTAACGGCGTTTAAAAATTTATCTATTCTCATAAGTTTATTGTATCATAACTATTATTGAAGCAGTTTAAAATCACAAGATTCACCATCATAAGACTCAATACTTCCATCCTCTATTTTATAATACCACCCATGGATATTAAGTTCACCTAAAGTTACTTTTCGTAAAACCTCTGGGTATGTTAGAAGATTTTCAAGTTGATGTTTTATAGATATCTTCTCTGTTGTTCTTAATATCTTCTCTTTATTTGTTTTATCATCAATAGCTAGAAGCGTATACTCTTTTGCTTTTTGTCCAAGCTCTAACCACTTTTTAACATGTACTAAGTTTGGATTATCACTTATATCATCATAAAGTGATGCACAAGCACCACAATGACTATGACCACAAACTATTATATGCTTTACATTTAAGACACTAACGGCATACTCTATTGCAGCGGTACTTCCATGAAAGTCGTTGTCGTTTTTATATGGTGGTACAAAGTTTCCTATATTTCTTAATATAAACATATCCCCAGGTTTACTATCTAAGATCAAATCAGGTACTACTCTACTATCGCTACACCCTATAAATAGTATCTCTGGACTTTGTCCATCTTGCACAAGTGAGTCAAACTTAAAGTTTGAAAAATGTACATCTTTAAACTTTTTATTACCTTTTATTAGCTCATCTATTTTCATTTAAAATCCTTTAAATATCTAGTGTTAGAGAGATCTCATTGCATATTGGGAAATGTTTACATTTGATACAATCTGCCCATATTTTTGTTTCTGGAATTGATTCTTTTGATATCTCAACAAAACCAAATGACTCAAAAAGTTCACGCTTATATGTTAAAACTAATAGTTTATTTAAACCAAGCTCTTTACCCTCTTTTATAGCTTTCTTTATAAGCTCTTTTGCAATATTTTGTTTTCTATATTTTTCTGAAACAATCAAACTTCTTATCTCAGCTAAATCTTGTGTGTGGATATGAAGTGCAACAAACCCAACAATATCATCATCAAGTTTTGCAACAATATATGATCTAATAGTAGCTGCCATCTCGTGAGCTGAGCGATCTAATATATTACCATTTATAACCTCTTGATGTACAAGAAGTTGCATATGGTCTATATCTTTTACTGTTGGTTTAAAATACTCTATATTTGACATACTCAACCCTTAAGAGTTACAACTTCTAGGTGCAAATAGATAATTTGAGATTTTATTTTCAAGATCTACTATACCTTTGTTTTTAAGATTACTTATAAAAATACCCTCTGGATATTTTGATCTTAACTTTGATAGATCTGAAGATTTTAATTTATCAGTTTTTGTAAATGCATTTATTATGATCTGATCACCTCTTTTAATAGAGTTTAAAAAATCATCAACACTCTTATCAATATCTAATGTTGGATGTCTTGCATCTATTAGATGTACAAAGATTTGTAAAGATGCTCTTTGTTCTAAAAACTCTGTTAGATTTCTATGCCAAGATGCTTTAAGTGACTTTGAAACTTTTGCGTAACCAAAACCTGGAAGATCAACTAATCTTGCAAAATATTTTGCATCACTATCATAATCTTTAAATGTAACACCAAAATAGTTTATCAACTGTGTTTTTCCTGGAGTTGAAGATGATTTTGCTAAATTTTTCCTTTTTGTTAGTGAGTTTAATAGTGAACTTTTTCCAACATTACTTCTACCTAAAAATGCAACTTCTGCCATATCTGGAGATGGTGAATCTTTTAAACTTTGTGCTGACTCTAAAAAGTTTGCATCTACTAATTTTATATTATCCATTTTACTTCTTTATTATTTATTTTCATCTAATTTTAATCTAAACTTAACTGGTTTATCACCATCGCCATCTATATTTGTTCTACCTGTAAGTTCATCTATATATATTGTTTTAGCAGTTAACTTTTTACCCTCTTTTGTATCTTCTAGATATCCATTTCCTATTATAATATATTTTTGCTCATTTGGATAATAAAATACCTTATCCCCACTCCCTTTTAAAATATTATCTTTTGTATGCAAAGTAAATGAGACATCTCCAGTAGCTTCATAACTTTTAGGGATTGCCTTATCTTTTTTCCCTTTTGATGACTCCGTTAAGATAACTAAATTTTGACAAAGTAGTATATCTTTATTTTTAGTCATCTTAACATCACCTTTAAAATTCATAAAACCTTTTTGCTCATCCGCTTCAAAATGTTTTGCATCAATATTTAAGTACCCCTCTTGAGCTTTCAAACTAACTATCAATAACAATATAGATAATACTATTTTAATATTCATATCACTTATCCCTTACATCTATTTTAAATTTACTATTTTTAGCAATAATATGCCTCTTATTAACATCTATATACAAATTATCACCATTTAATATATTATTATCTATTTTTGCAATAAAAGCACTACTATTTGTCCCTATCTTTTTTGCTATATTAAAAGTTAGCTCTTCTGTATTTAAAGATAAACCATTTGCCATATATAGATTCACATTTTTATTTAAATATAACATATCACCCATTTTTAAAATATAATTTGCTGCTATGTTATTTGTTTCATTAAGATCTTTATCTGACTTTAGAACAATTGTAGCATCTATAAACTCCTCTTTATCTTTAAAAATATTTGCTTTGCTTGATTTTAAAACTTCTAATACACTATTTTCATCAATTTTATACATAATCGAGTTATCAAAAACAACTGTTGGTAACTCTTTTTTTTCAATAACTTCAACTTTTGTATCATCAGTATAAAAAAGCATCACAAAAGCGATACAAAACAATACTAAGACAAATCCTCTTATACCCATAGATCTTTTAACTTTTTATTTTCTAATTCTAGTAGATACTCTATCATCTCTCTACAAGCTCCATATCCACCAGAACTTTTTGTAACTATATCAACCATCTGTTTTATATCTTCAACTGCATCATTTACAGCAAAAGATATTTTAGATTTTGATAACATCTTATAATCGTTTAGATCATCACCAATTGATGCTACATTTTCCCAAGAAAGATTTTCATCTTTTAAGATTTTTTCTAAAATCTCATCTTTATTATCGATACCTTGATAAAGATGAGTAATACCAAGCTCTTTAGCTCTTTTTTCAACAAGTTTAGAAGTTCTACCAGTGATAATAGCAGCTTTTTTATTGAACTTTTTTGTCCAAGATGCAATTGCCAAACCATCTTTAACATCAAAAAACTTTAGCTCTTCACCATTATTAGAGTATACAATTTGTCCATTAGTTAGTGTTCCATCAATATCTAAAACAATTAATTCAATCATATTTTACAGTATCCCTTTAGTACTAGGTACACCTATTTTCTCATTTTTAACTAAAGCTCTTCGAAGAGCTACTGCAAAAGCTTTAAAACAAGCTTCAATTATATGGTGTTGGTTTTTCCCTCTTTGGTATACAAGATGACAAGTTATACCACTATTTAAAACCAATGCATGGAAAAACTCCTCCACAAGCTCAACATCAAAAGATCCAACTTTTCCATTTAGTGTTGGAAAATCATAAACTAAATATGGTCTATTACTAAGATCAAGTGCACATTCAACTGCAGCTTCATCCATCACTACAATACTATTACCATATCTTTCTACTTTAGATATTGGAAATATCTCTTTTTTTAGAAGCTGCCCTAAAACTATACCACAATCCTCAACACTATGATGATCATCTATATCTATATCACCTTTGCAAGTTATATCTATATCTATCCCACTGTGTTTACTTAAAGCTTCTAACATATGGTTAAAAAAACCTATACCTGTATCTATAGATGAGCTACCATCCCCATCTATGTTAATAGTTGAAGTTATATCTGTCTCTTTTGTTGTTCTAGTTAATGTTTCCAAAATATATCCTTTTATTGAGCTATTATCATAGCACCTTTTAAATTATTTTTTGATTTGAAGTCATTTGCTTCCTCTTCACTTCCAAATCCACTTATCCAAACACGTTTTACTTTTTTTTCATTTAACACACTATCTTTTAAAACTATTTTATATCTATCATCAAGTATCATCTCAAACTTACGCTTTGTTATATTAGCACCCTCAACTCTAGAAAATACTCCAACTTGAATATAATACTTACCTACACTTTGTGTCTCTTGTTTCTCTTCAAAAGTTTGTGCAATTTTTCCGTTAAATCCTAAAATAGTTAATTTAACTTTTGCAGTTCCGTTTTTAACCATATCTATTTTATGTGCAGCAACATTTGATAGGTCTATAATCCTTCCCGATACAAATGGACCTCTATCATTTATCCTTACAATTGTTGATAGACCATTTTCAAGATTGTCTACTTTTACAATTGTATTCATAGGTAGTGTTTTGTGTGCAGCTGTCATTGCATACATATTGTATATCTCACCATTGCTTGTTTTTTTTGCATGAAAATCTGGACCATACCAAGAAGCTATACCTTTGAATTGATCACCAATATGAGCAACCGTAGGAAAATATTTTTTACCAAAAACAACATAAGGTCTCATAGTTGCTCTATGCATAGCTTTACTATTTCTTATTGTTGATTTTTTTATTTTTTTATTTTGTTGCTTTGCATAACTTGAAGAGTGGTAACTCTTACTTGAATAACTTGGTTGCGAAGAGCTACAACCTCCAAAAAAAACCAATCCAGCTATTAACAAATATCTTTTATTTAAATTTAATAACAAGTCTATCTCCTATTTTTATCATACTAGTTTTTAAATTGTTATCGTTCATTAGTTTATCAAGATTAACATTATGTTGTGTTGCTATTTTACTTAATGTATCACCAATCTTTACAGTGTAATCTAAATCTCTTTTAAAAATTTGTGGATCAACTGGTATTATGATCTCTTGATCTATATTGATAAGATGTGATTTTAGATTGTTGTGCTTCATTATATATTTGTAGTCAACATCATATTTTCTACCAATAGAAGCTAGTGAATCTCCAGATTTAACTTTATATATCTCATATTGAGCTTGTTTTAGATTTTGTTTGTTTGAGTTATAAACAGATAACTTTGAGTAAGGTATATAGATTTGATAACTCTCTTTATCAAGTGGTAAAATATTTTTCTTGATATGTTGGTTTAACTCTTTTAGCTTATCTTTTTCAAGTCCAATTATCTTTGCAACATCTCTTAGTAGTACTCCACCTTTTACATCAATTGTAGCTATTGGATCAGCAACTCCTCTATTTAAAAGGTGTGTGTTTTGATCTTGTAGTAAAAAATCACTATTATTCATCAATGCAAGTGCTACTATTTTTCTAATATACCTTCTACTCTCATTTGGGATATATTGTCTATCAATATTATTTTGAATCAATAAAAGCTGATCAATATCTGGATTATAATCCCAGTTTTTAACATCATTATATACTTTTCCAAGTGGTCTAAATGATACTCTTTTATGTTGATAATCAGATATTATTTTTCTGTATTTTCTTATTTTTGGATCTTTTCTACACTGCTTGTACCCTACATCTTCACAGTACATATCTATTTTTGCACGAGTTAATCCCTCTATTACTCTACCCTCTCCACAGTTATACGCAACAGCTGCTAAATACCACTTACCAAACATATCATGAAGTCTTTTTAAATATGTTACCGCTGCTTGTGTTGACTTTACTATATCCATTCTTTCATCAATATATCTATTGGTTTCTAAACCAAAATGCTCTGCAGTTCTTGGCATAAATTGCCATAGTCCCTTTGCTTTTTTAACAGATGATGCATCAATTATAAATTCAGATTCAGCCATAACTAGATATAAAAATGCCGATGGGATATTATTTTCTCTAAGAATTTTTTTTATCTGAGGTATAAAAAGGTGTGCATTATTCAACTTTTCTGCATATTTTGTTTTATTGGTTGTTAGTCGTTTTTGTAACTCTTTTTGTAAATTATAGTCAGTTATGAAAGTTGATTTTATATCAAGCTCTTCTATGATTCTTATATCATTATTGACAAATGCAGTTGATACCAAAGAACCATAAAGTGATATAGTAGATATAAAGATTAAAAATAGTTTAATTAAGATTTTCAAATATAAGCCTTGATTTAATAATATGGCTTATATTATAGCTAATTTATAGTATTAAATTCTTTAAATAGATTTTTACTATTTTTAGTAGTTAGATTTACAACATCTTCTTTTGTTATATCTAATATTTCTGAGATCTTAAGAGCTATCTCATTTGTATATTTTGGTTCATTTCTAGTTCCTCTGTAAGGGTGGGGTGTAAGATATGGACCATCTGTTTCTATTAGTAATTTATCTTGAGGAATTTTAGGTAAAATCTCAACTAAATTTTTAGCATTTTTAAATGTAACTACCCCACCAATCCCAAAATAAAAACCATCGTCAGCTAAAGGTAGAAGATGTTCACTTGCATTAAAGCAGTGTAAAACTCCTCCAACTTCACTTGCACCATAGCTTTGAAGTATAGTTCTACTATCATTTGATGCATCACGTATATGGACTATTAGTGGTTTTTTGACTTTTTTTGCAAATTTGATTTGAGATATAAATACCTCTTTTTGCAATACAACATTTTCCTGTTTCTCAATATCATCTTTTGGGAGTCTATAGTAGTCAAGTCCACATTCACCTATAGCTATACACTTTGGATGTGAGGCATATTGCTCTAATATTTTCATATCAAATGATTCACAATCGTATGGATGAAATCCAACACCGAAAAAAATCTCTTTATATTTTGTAGCTAGTTCTACAGCTTTTGGCAAGTCTTTTGGATCTGCACCTGGTATCAAAAAAGCTTTGACACCACTATTTAGTGCATCATCGATCACCTTATCTAGATCATCTTGATATTGTATATTATCAAGATGTATATGGGTATCTATAAGGTACATTTATATTTTTATAGACCCATTCTTTTTTTTACTTCTGTTAGAAGTTCTGGAAGAGTATCTAAGTTTTCCCTTTTTATCCAAGCAGTTATACCAAAGTTTTTAAATGCATCATAATCACTTGGATCATCTATAATTGCTATAGAGGTAAACTTCTCTTTACAAGAATCATGTTTTTTCTCTTCGTAGTCAAAAATAGAGTTTATATCTAAGATTATAACATCAGCATCAGCATCACAACCACTGTGGAAAAAACATATCTCAAACCCTTCTGCTTCTACATCTTCAAAACTAGTAATTTTCATTTCACTCTCCAAATATTATTATTGAACTATTTTAACTAAACCTATCTTAGTTAATTATAAAATATATCTTGCTGTATCTTCATTTGAGGCTATATCCTCTAACTTCTCATGAACAAGCTCTTTTGTTATAGTGATTGTCTCACCTTTATACTCATCTGCATCAAAACTTATATCCTCTAAAACCTTTTCTATAACAGTATGTAACCTTCTTGCACCAATATCTTCTGCTTTTTCATTTGCACTAACACTAAGTTTTGCAAAAGCGTGTATTGCATCATCATCAAACTCTAAGGCTACACCCTCTACATCTAAAAGCGCTTTATATTGTCTTAGTAGTGAGTTTTTAGTATTTGTAAGTATCTTATAAAGAGCATCTTCATCAAGTGGATTTAGCTCAACTCTAAGTGGAAATCTCCCTTGAAGTTCAGGTAAAAGATCACTAGGTTTACTAACATGAAAAGCCCCTGCAGCTATAAAAAGGATATGATCAGTTTTTATCTGACCATATTTTGTATGTACACTACTTCCCTCAACTATTGGTAATAGATCTCTTTGAACACCCTCTTTGCTTGGGTCTTGAGATTTGTTATTACTCCCTGTTGCTATTTTATCTATCTCATCGAGGAAAATAATACCACCATTTTCACATCTTTTTATCGCTTCTTGATTTAAAGACTCTTTATCAAGTAGATTTTCACTAGCTTCAGTTCTTAAAAGTTTTTTAGCTTGCTCAATAGTAACATCTTTTTTTATCTTATCTTTACCCATCTTACCTAGCATACTATTTATACTCTCACTAACACTACTAAGATCCATAGGAAGATTGCTATCTATTACCTCTACATGAGTTTTTTTAGGCAACTCTATAGTTATAGTTTTATCATCCATAGAGCCATCTAGAACTTTTTTCTCCATCATATTGTATGTTTTGATAAATGACTCTTTCGCATTTTCACTTGCAGTTTCTGGAAGTGGAGGTACTAGTATCTCCACTATTTGTTTTATAACCTCTGCATCTATAGCATCTTGGATCTTCTCTTCATACTCTTTTGTTACAAGATTTATAGACTCATACGCTAAATCTCGTATCATAGATTCCACATCTCTACCTACAAATCCAACTTCTGTATATTTACTTGCCTCAACTTTTACAAATGGTAGCCCCATCATCTTAGCCATACGTCTTGCTATCTCTGTTTTACCAACACCAGTACTTCCTATCATAAGGATATTTTTTGGCATAATCTCTTCTTGGATTTCAGGCTTTAATTGCATCCTTCTATATCTGTTTCTTAAAGCTATCGCTATAGTTTTTTTTGCATCTTTTTGACCTATAATATAATCATCTAGGTATGATACTATCTCTTTAGGAGTCATATCCATTATTTATCTTCCTTATCATTATCTAATTCTAATATTTTTATATTTTGATTTGTGTATATACATAGCTCACCTGCTATCATAAGAGATTCACGTACTAACTCTTTTGGCTCTAACTTTGAGTGTTTCTTAAGACTTCTAGCAGCTGCAATTGCAAAGTTTCCACCACTTCCTATACTAGCTAAGGCACCATCCTCTGGTTCTACTACATCCCCTGTNCCACTTAAAATAAAGATATGTTTCTCATTTAAAACCAACATCATAGCTTCAAGCCGTCTTAACATCTTATCTTTTCTCCACTCTTTAGAGAAGTTTACTACAGCTT
>JGI10211J34971_10000517_pt1 | contig 31650 bp, 13 predicted proteins | sample Etolagsediment_FD_34971 | JGI IMG/M metagenome (IMG submission 34971)
TGGAAACGACGGCGGCGACTCCGGCGACATGTCCCTGCCGTACGCGTTGAGCCAATGGCGCAACCTGACGCTGATCGGGATGGCCGGCACGGGCAATGCCTCCAACGATCAGGGCATGAAGATCCGCGACAACGCCCGCCCCCAGATCTACCACTCGATCATCATGGACATGGGCGACGTCGGCGCAGACATCGAGACCGCCAACTCGGGTCTCGGCTGGACCACGGCTTGGGACGCATACCCGGTGCAAGGCGCTCCGGCCGGCATGTACACGGGCCAGGCCCAGGGCTTCCAGACAGAGATCGCCGACTGCGTGTTCTACAACATCGCAGGCGACGTTGACAAAAACTCCACGGGCGTGCTCGACGCTGCCAAGCAGAACACTGTGGCCGCCGCCAACCCGATCATGAGCATCGGCCGCACGGCTGCCGTGGGCAACACGCTCGAGATCGTCAGCTCCCTCAATCCCCGGCCCACGGCCGAGGCCCAGGGGATCGACAAGTCGCTCACCGATGAGAGCTTCTTCGACATCGTTGACTACCGCGGCGCGTTCGGCGTCAACGACACCTGGGCAGATGGTTGGTCGCTGATGAGCGCCATGGGCGTGCTCTCCGCTGCCTCCACCACCGCCACCCAGACCATCGCCCTTGTCCAGGGCTGGAACTGGGTTTCCTTCAACACCATCCCGATGGACAACAGCCTCGAGAACATGCTCGCCAGCTACGGCCCGCAGGACAACGACGAGTTCAAGACTGCCACCAACCTCGGTGGTAGCGCCACCTACTACGGCGGCCAGTGGTACGGACTCGAAGGCGGGATCCAGCCTGGCGTGATGTATCTCCTCAACAAGCAGGCCGCGGGCGCTGCCGGTATCGAGATCACGGGCGCACCGGCGGAAGCTGCTGCCGAGATCCCGCTGGTCCAAGGCTGGAACTGGATCGGGTTCACGGCCCAGGGCGTCACTCCCGTCAACACGGCCATGTCCAACTACAGCGCCGCTACAGCAACCGACAACGATGAGCTGAAGACCTCCACCAACCTCGGTGGCTCGGCCACGTTCTACGGTGGCACGTGGTACGGGCTCGACGGCGGGCTGCAGCCCGGTGTCGGCTACAAGCTCAAGGTCCAGGCGGCCAGTCCTGCGCCTCTCGTGTTCGGCGAATAGGCCACCAAACGCTCGGTCGCACGGCTCAATCCGTACGACCGACACCGGCTCAACCGGAGCGAGAAGGAGAGACGTCCGAACATGAACCGAAGCACCTGCGAAACAGAAACGCGTCCCGCCGGAATCGACGGGGCAGAGAGTATCGCGAACAGCACTTGTTTTGAGCAAACCAGAAGGAGAACGACCCGAATGAACACGAAGCCTGCCCTCACAGGGCGCAACCCGCAGTCCCCGGTGCGCTTCGCGTGCACCACACTCGTGACCCTGGCCCTCACCATGCTGAGCCTCACAGGGTTGGCAGCGGCCCCGGATTGGTCCCCCCCAATCGGCCTGCTCAACACCATGACCCTCCACGGCGTCGTGCAACGCACGGACGGCGGCTACGTGAGCACCGCCGGCAGCATGATGGCCGCCTTCAAGAACGGCGAGATCCGCGGCGTGACGACCATCTTCGACGGTCCGGCAACCGAGATGCAGTTTCAGCTCTCCGTCGGGTCAAACTCCGGCAGTGAGAACGGCCTTGAGCTGCAGGTCTACGACGCCGGCACGGACGAAGTCATCGACGTGACGCCCACNTTCNNCNTCGTGGCCGACTCCACCTCCGGGTCGGTCTTCGCACCCACGGGATACACCGAGCACACCGGCCCGCTGGCCATCTCCGAAGCCGCTCCCGGCACCGCCGCCGGCCTCGGCACCGCCGCCATCACCGTCGCCGGTCAGGTTGACGTCATCGAGGACGGCTCCCAGGTCTTCTCCGTGACGCCGACTGGCGGAACAGCGCCTTACACGTACGCCTGGACGCTAGCCGGCAATGCGGTTGGCACGGGTGCGACCTACACGTACTCGCCCGACTTCGACGCCGTGGCCCACCCGGCCACCGAGAGCGCAGCTCAGCAGGTGCGCTGCGAGGTCACCGACTCCGCGTCCGCCACGGCCCTGACCACGTGGTCCACGGTCGTCGCCCAGGACGTGGATCGCGTCCCGCCTACCCCCACCTTCGGCACCCCCGGCATCCTTCCTGGGACCCCGGACACCACGTCCACGCTGAGCGTTGACGCCGCCTCCGTCGATCCAGACGGCGATGCGGTCACCTACACCATCGAATGGACCAACGGCGCCACCACGGTCGCCGCTGCCACGCTCGACCCCGTCAACACCGAGAAGGGAGAGACGTGGGATGTGTCCGTGACAGCCAACACCGTCCCCTACGGTGCAGGCACGGTCTCCTCCGGCGCTGCCGTTGACGTAGTCGAGATCGGCAACGCCGTTCCCACAGCGAACACACCGGCCATCGCTCTTGTCATCAAGAACTCCATCCCGACCGATCTCGCCGCGATGACGGGCTCTGACCCGGACGTCGATGATGGCAACGACACGCTGACCTTCGACATCCCCGGCGGCATGACCACCGCGCAGGGCGGCACGCTCACTCTCTTCGACGCGAACGCCGGCACGGTTACCTATGAGCCGCCCGTCGACTTTGTCGGCACCGACACGTTCGAGTTCACGGTCGATGACGGCACGGAGACCAGCGCGACCGCCACCTACAGCATCAGCGTGTTCGAGCCCTTCACCATGGCGTTCGACGTCACCGGTTGCGAGATCGACGACATCACGGTCGGTACCGCTGGCGGTGCGAGCGACAGTGCGGATGCAGGCATCGACGCCCTGGCACCGCCCGTGAGCGATGGCTCCGGCAACGTGGCCCTGATCGCCCCCGGCGATGGCGAGTACCTGAACGTCGATCGCCGCGGCGTCCTCGAGGGCAAGCGGTTCCAGATCGAGATCACCCCGAACGAGGCAGGGGACGACATCGTCCTCAGCTGGAACGCCGGCGACCTGCCCGCAGATCTGAACTGGCACATCTGGACGCTGACCGGCAAAGACGGCGCGGTTGTCCCGTTCTCCGGTGTCGACATGGCCACCGCCATGACGCCGAGCAAGACAGTCGCAGTCGATGGCGCTCAGGATCCCGCCTACTTCCTTATCGGCACGCCGTCCAGCCCGGTCATTTCCAACAACACGATCACGCCTGCCATGGGCCTTCCCGCTGGCGGCACGGCCGTGACCGTGACCGGCTCCGGGTTCATGACCGGCGCCGAGGTATGGTTCAACGGCAGCCAGGCGACTAGCGTCGTCGTGGTGGACGCCGGCACGATCACCGCGGAGACGCCCGCCCATGCCTACGGCGTGGTAGACGTCGAGGTCCGCAACCCCGACGGCGGCATTGCCACCAAGACCAGCGCTTACACGTATAACACTCCCCCCGTGGCCGATGCGGACGCCGCTTCCCCCTACCAGATCGGCCTGGGCGACGGCATCACCCTCGACGCCAGCGACAGCAGCGACGCCGACACGGGCGCCGGCGACACCCTCTCCTACGCCTGGGACCTGGACAACGACAGCACGTACGAGACTGCGGCAGCAGCGGCCCAGGTGACACTGACCGCGGCCGAACTCGGCAACCCCGCTGCCGGCACGCACACTGTCGGCCTGCTGGTCACGGACAGCAACGGCGCCACCGCCTCGACCACCACGCAGTACATCGTCGCCAACCAGGCTCCCGTGGCAGACGCCGGCGGCCCGTACGTGATCGACGAAGGCGGCAGCCTGCAGCTCAACGCCTCCGCGTCCGACGATCCCGACTCCGGTGACAGCATCGTCCTTTACGAGTGGGAACTCGACGAGCAAGACAGCGACTACAACGAGCGCGTTGGCAGCGATCCTCTCCCGCCCGTGCTGACCTGGAGCGCTCTCCAGGCCCTCGGTCTGCACGACGTCGGCCTGGCTCAGACCATCTCCCTGCGCGTCACCGACGGCAACGGCACCACCGACACGGCTGACACGACCGTCACGGTCTACAGCAACCAGCCCAATGCAGCCTTCACCATGACCCCCGAACCCGCCACGCGGAATGCGGACGTCGCATTCGACGGCAGCAGCTCGACCCACGGCAAGCCCACGGTCAGCAACGAACTGTATGAGTGGGACTTCGACTACGACGGCACCACCTTCGTCACCCGCGCCACGGGCGAGACCCGCACGTACCGCTTCCCCCGCTTCGGCAACTACACCGTCGCCCTCCGCGTCACGGACGAGAACGGCAACACCGACATCGCGACCGACGTGCTCACGGTAAGCGGCGGCAACCATGCCCCGGCCAACCTGACCCACGGCGGCCCCTACGCGATCGACGCCGGTGCCGCACTCGACCTCGCCGGTTCCGCCACGGATGAAGACGTTGCCCTCGGTGACGTCATCGTCTCCTACGAGTGGGACCTGGACAACGACGGCGCCTTCGACGATGCCGCCGGTTCCGCCACCAGCCTGTCCTGGGGCGACATCAGGACGATCCTCGGCATCACCCCTGCCGACAAGACCAATCTCAACGTCGCCCTCCCGCTCTCGCTCCTCGTGACGGACAGCTTCGGCGCAACTGCCTCCACGGCCACCACCGTGACCATCGCGCACGCCGATCCCGTGGCGAGCGCCGGCGCGGCCGACTACTCCGTCGCCGTCATGACCGACCTCGACCTGGTCGGTTCGGCCTCCTCCGGTTACGGCCTCACGTACGCGTGGGAGCTCAACGGTGACGCCCTGTTCGACGACGCCACCGGCGTGACCCCGGCCCTCACCGCTGCCGAGGTGTCCGCTCTCCGTCTGGTAGAGAACGCCGCCACTGGCATCACCCTCCGCGTCACGGACTGCGTGGGCATCACCGACGACGATGCCACGCTCGCCCTGACCGTCGTCAACGATCCCGCCGTCGATCCGACCGCCTGGACATTCCCGATCAACGTCGCTTTCGGGTCCGAGCCCGAGCTGGTCATCGGCGTTGCCCCCGGCGCTCTCCAGGGCGATGACGAATTCGACGTGCTCGCCAACGATGCCCTTCTCGACGGCACGTTCACCGTCCTGCACGCCTCCGCGTTGCAGACGGCCATCAACGGCAACGACGTTGACGGCAACGCCGCTGCGGACTACGCAGACTGGATCCTCGAAGTCACTGCAGGCGATGTTCCCTGCTACATGTGGTGGGACAGCGCTCCCGCAGGCATGCTGATGGTCGACCTCGGCGACCCGGGCGCCATCCCGGCGGCCGACGGTCGTATCCCCGCCGGTGCCACCCGCATCGACATGACCACGACCACGGACCTCGAAGTCGACGCTGGCCAGACCAAATACTACCGGATCGTCTGGGGCAAACTGACGCACACCGTGAACCTGACTGCCGGCTGGAACCTGCTCAGCCTGCCCTACGAGCCGATCGACGCCGAAGTGCCCGGAATCCTGACCCATGCCCAGTACCAGGCCAACACCGCGTACGCCTGGGATGCCGCCACACAGGCCTACGCTGCCGCAGCCGAGTTCTCCGGCCTGGCAGGTTACTGGGTGTTCTTCAACGGTGCTGCCACCGTCGACATCGACGGCATCCGCGTCACCGACACGGCGTATCCCATGGCCGCAGGCTGGAACCTGGTCGGCGCGAGCAGCCAGCATGCCCTGGCGGACAACTTGGACCTCTTCCTCCCAGGCTACTTTCCTAACGCCGGTGTCTACGAGGCCATCATCGCCGGCGAGGACATGACCCCCGGGCTCGCCTACTGGATCTACGCGATCGAGGCCACCACCCTCAATCCGTAATCAGCTAGTCACGCCCTGATACACAACAACGGCCGCGGCTTCCACGCCGCGGCCGTTTCTTTGGACACAACCGTGCTCGTCAAACGCCGTGCCAACGGGGGTCTACCCGAATGCTAACGGAACGTTCATTGCCCGCGGAGAGGCAGAAACTAAGGTGTAATACGAACATGAGAATGGCGGTGGGCTTCTTCCAGAAGAAGCGTGCCGCGGCCCCCCACTCAAGGCCCATAGGCCGTCAATGAACCGTCCTGTCACCAACCTGTTCGCCATCGTCTGGCTCTGCTCCGTTTGCCTCGCCCCCTCCCCGGCAGCAGCGGGCGTCCCGGACACGTTCGGACTGGACATCGAGATCACTGGCGACGTGGACCTGACGCTTACGCTGGGCATGGACTCGACGGCCACGGCGGACTTCGATTCGGAGCTCGACGTTGCCGTTCCCGCAATGTCGCCGTCGGGCAACGACGCGGCGCTCGTGGGAGTTCCCCCACTGTCCCGGCTGGGGACGGACATCCGGCCGGTCAACGAGCTCGGCGATGTGTGGACTCTGGCCACCCGCCTGAACACGGGCGACGCAATGGCCCTGACATGGGGAGACACGTTTGACGCGTTCCTGGCGGACAAAGCCCTCCGGATCAGGAAGTCCACCGACGACCCGCACGCCTGGATCGACATGAAGGCGACCCCGGCCACCACGATCACGTCCGGCGGTTCGTACTACCTGGTGGTCGACACGGGGGGCAACCAGCCGCCCATCGCGCGGGACGATGCGGCGTCGGCAGCCGGCGACGACACGACGCCAGCAAGCATCACAATCCCCGTCCTGGACAACGACACGGACGCCGAGGGGCACACGCTGACAGTCCACTCCACCGACGGGCGCAGCGCGGCGGGGGGTTTGGTGGAGATCATCGGCGGCAGCGCGATCCGGTACACCCCTGCGCCCTCCCGCTACGGAGAGGACACGTTCGCCTACGTTGTCACGGACGACCACGCGACGGTCCCGGCCACGGCAACGGGAACGGTGACCGTGCAGGTGAGCGGCCCGGATTGGCAGCCTGCCGGGAGCTTCGCGAACAGCATGACGCTGTATGGCGTGGTCCGGCTGCCGGACAGTAGTTTCGTGGAAACGCCGGGGAGCCTGCTCGGCGTCTTCAAAGACGGGGTGCCCCGGGGCGCGGCGCAGATCACCGGGGCGCGCGCCGCCGTCCTATACTTCCGAGTGACCGTTGGCTCCGACGCTGCCAGCGAAACCGGCCTCACGCTGAGGGTCTACAACGCTCAGACCAGTCGCGCCCTGGACATCGTGGAGACCATTGACTTCGCCGTTGGCACAGCTCTGGGGTCCACCGGCGCGCCACGGGTGTTCACGACCCCTGCGGAAACCACGCCACAGCTTTCTGCGACCGGGGCACAGTCGACGGAGGGGAACGCCGGACAGAAGACATTCCTGTTCGCCTTGGAACTGAGTCACGCGTTCTCCTCGCCGGTGACCGTCGACTACGCCACAGCGGACGGCACGGCAACACTCGCGGACGTGGATTACCAACAGGCGGCAGGTTCCATCACCTTCACGCCGGGCGAGACGGCGAAGATGGTTCCCGTTCTGGTCAACGGGGACGTCCGTGTGGAGGGGGACGAGTACTTCCTGCTGAACCTGTCGAACGCGGTGAACGCGACGTTTGGTGATGCCCAGGTGGCAGGCACGATCCAGAACGAGGACGTGGTAGTATTGCCGACCCTACGCATCCGCGATACCTACGTGAACGAGGGAGACGACGGCCAAGCCGAGCTCCGTTTCTCCGTACTCCTCAACGAAGCCAGCGACTCGCAGGTGAGAGTGACCTACACCACGTCCGACAGCACGGCCACACTGGCGGACCACGACTACCAGCAGACCATCGGCCAGCTCACCTTCGAACCGGGCGACACGGTCATGAAGGCAGTCGTGCCGGTAAACGGCGACACGAAGATAGAGACCGACGAGCTAGTCACCGTAATCCTCAGCAACCCCATCGGCGCCACATTCCTCGACGCCCGGGCCACGGGCACGATCCGGAACGACGATGTTCCCCCCACACCCACAATCAGCATCGACAGCGTGGCTGTCGAGGAAGGGGACGCGGGTCAGACCACCCTCAGTTTTGCGGTCAATCTGAGCGGGGTCAGCGCCTCCGACGTGAAGGTCTCCTACCAGGCGGTGGACGTGGACGCAGCAACGGGCGACGGCGACTACGAGACGACGTCGGGCGACCTCGTCTTCACACCCGGACAGACCGCGCAGGTGATCCAGGTGCTTGTGAACGGCGACACCAAAGTGGAGGCGGACGAGACACTCGCGGTCACGCTCTCCGACCCCGTCAATGGCATCCTGGAGACCGAGAGCGCCACAGGCACAATCCTCAACGACGATGCGCCCATAGGCCCACCGGATTGGTCCCCGCCGTCAGGCCTGCTGAACACGATGACCGTGCACGCGATGATTCGTTTGCCGGGAGGCGATTTCGTCAGCGCCGCGGACACTCAGCTCGCGGCGCTCAAGAACGGCAGCATCCGGGGTGTGGCGAGCATCTTCGACGGCCCGGCAACGCCCATGCAGTTCCAGATGTCCGTCGGCTCGAACGCCGGTGGCGAGTCCGGCCTGACGCTGCAGCTCTACGACACCGAGACGGATCGGGTTTTCGACATTGTGGAGACGTTCAGCTTCCTGGCCGATTCCGCTCTCGGTTCGATCGTCTCGCCCGTCGAATTCACGGCCGGCGACCCGATGCCGATGCTGGTGATCGGAGATGCCGAGGCGAACGAAGGCGACGCGGGTACCACGACTTCGTTTGAGTTCCCGGTCCGTCTGAGCGCGGCTCCCGCAGCGACGGTGACAGTCGACTACGCCACCCAAGACGGTACGGCCACGAGTGCGAACAACGACTACGTGACGGCGGACACACAACTCACCTTCGGTCCCGGTGAGGCCACCAAGACAGTCACGATTGACGTGAACGGTGACACGACGGGAGAGTCAGACGAGACGTTCTCCCTCATCCTGTCGAATCCGCAAGGCCTCTACCTCACCGACACGCAGGCCACGGGCACGATCCGGAACGACGACACAGGCCCGACGCTCACGGTCTCGATCGACAACGTCAGCCAGAACGAGGGGGACAGCCTGCAGACGGCATTCCAATTCACCGTCAGTCTGAGTAGCCCGCCCCCCGGCACGGTCACCGTCGACTATGCCACGGGTGGGGGCACGGCAACCCCGGGCACCGACTATGTCATTGTAGACAGCCAGCTGACGTTCGCGCAGGGCCAGCAGACCAAGGCCGTCACCGTCCAGGTGAATGGCGATACCGCCGTGGAGGCCGACGAGACGTTCCTCGTGACTCTGTCGAACGCGCAGGGCGCGGACATCGGAGTCAGCCAAGGCACGGGCACCATCCGGAACGACGATCAGGCGGTTCTGCCCACGGTCTCGATCGGCAACGTCAGTCAGGATGAAGGGGACAGTCTGCAGACAGCATTCCAGTTCACCGTCAGCCTGAGCAGTCCTGCCACTGGCACGGTCACGGTCGACTACACTACGGGAGACGGCACGGCCACCGCGGGAAGCGATTACGCCGCTGCAGACAGCCAGGTGACCTTCACGCAAGGTCAGCAGACCAAGGCCGTGACAGTCCAAGTGAATGGCGACACCACGGTCGAACCGGACGAGACCTTTCTCGTCACGCTGTCGGACCCGCAAGGTGCGGACCTCGCAGTCAGTCAGGGAACGGGCACCATCCGGAACGACGACCAGAGCGCGCTGCCTACACTCACCATCGGCGACGTCCGCGCCAGCGAGGGGGACGCGGGCTCGTTCGGAATGCAGTTCGAGGTGGAGCTCAGCGCAGCCAGCGCCTCGCCGGTGACGGTCAGCTACGCGACCTCGGGCGGCACGGCCACGCAGGGACGCGACTACGCGGCGGCATCCGGGCAGCTTACCTTCCCCGCCAACAAAACGCTCGGCACGATCGTCGTGCAGATCAATGGCGACACGGCGACGGAAGCGGAGGAGGTCTTCATAGTCGTGCTCTCGACCCCGAGCGGTGCGAACCTCGCAGACGCGGAGGCCACAGGTACGATCCTGGACGACGACAGCGTCGTGACCGGCAACCCGGGGTGGACACCGCCCTCCGGCCTGCTCAACACCATGACACTGCATGGAGTCGTCCAGCTCTCCGCCGGCAGCTACGTCAACGCCGATGGCAGCATGCTAGCCGTCTTCAAAGACGGGGCGCTCCGCGGCGTGGCCAACGTGTTTGACGGACCAGCCGCGGAGAAGCAGTTCCAGGTATCCGTCGGCTCCAACGCGGGCTCCGAGACGGGACTCGCCCTCAAAGTCTATGATGCAGCCGCAAACGCGGTCTACGACGTTGTGGAGACCGTGGTCTTCGAAGCGGACGCTTCCCGGGGTTACATCTTCGCGCCACTGGAGTTGACGGTCGCGTCGGCGTCCGCGGGTGCAAGCATCGCAATCAGCGACGCTCAGGTCGAGGAGGGAGACACGCCTCAGACCGCCCAACTTACATTCGCCGTGGATCTGGGCGTTGCTGCGGAGTCCGCGATATCGGTCGACTACGCCACGGCGAACGGCACAGCGACGACCGGCGACAGCGACTACCAGACCGCCACCGGGACCCTCACCTTCGCCCCGGGCGAAAGCACCAAGAGCATCACCGTCCTCGTCAACGGCGACACCAACTCCGAAGACGACGAGACGTTCACAGTCAACCTCTCCAACTCGATCAACGCGCCGATCGCGGATGGCCAGGCTACGGGCACGATCGAGGACGACGATGGGCCGGTCATCACGGTCAGCATTGCCGGGGCCCAAGTCAATGAGGGGAATACGGGGCAGACGCAACTCCGGTTCACCGTGTCTCTGAGCGCCCCGGCCCCGTCCGAGGTCCGCGTGAACTACGCGACCGGCGACGGCACGGCAACCGTTGCTGGCGCCGACTACGTGGCTAACAGCGGCCAGCTGATCTTCGGCACCGGCCAGAGCCAGCAGACAGTCACTGTGACAGTAATCGGCGACAGCGAGATCGAAAGCGACGAGCGGCTCACCGTGGCTCTCTCGAACGCGACCGGGGGCGTGCTGGGTACTGCCCAGGCCACGGGCACAATCCTCAACGACGACTCGAACGCTCCTCCTGCGGTGAGTGTCGGCGACGTGGCGGCGAACGAGGGGGAGAACGCGGAGTTCGCAGTGACGCTGGACAAGGCCAGCACCGTCGCCGTCACGGTGCAGTACACCACCACGGATTTCTCGGCCACGGCGGCGAACGGGGACTACGTGAGTCGGACCGGTCAGGTGATGTTCGCCGCTGGAGAGGCGCAGAAGATCATATCCATCCCCGTCATTGCGGACGCCGCACCGGAGTCTGACGAGACGTTCCTCGTGCTGCTCTACGGTGCCGTCGGGTGTGAGATCGACGATGGCGAAGGCGTGGGGACCATCCTCGGTAACCAGGCTGTCGTGTCGGCCCTCTGGTACCCGTCTTTCCCGTTGGGAGTGGAGTGCATCGTGAAGGTGACCATCCGCGGAAGCGACGGCGCAGTCGCGCTGGAAGCGCAGAAAGAGGACGACGAGCCGGACGGTCAGCACACATTCGATGCCAGAGACTATCGGTCTGGCACCGGTCCCGGCCGCGGCGGGCTGCTGCCTGGCAATTACACAGCCCAGGTCGCCGTGTGGAACCAGGAAGCCCAGGAGTTCGAGCCCAGTGGCATCGCGATCACGCTGCCGACGGTCAGCTACACGCCTGCGCCCGCACCGACAGCCGCGAGCATGGAGGCAACGCAGGTGGCCAACTCCAACCGCAGCTGGAGCCTGAGTTTCGCAGGTACGACCACGGCCCAAGGCTATGTCGTGGAGATACGCGACGACACCACGGGCGAGACCACCCAGCGCATCACCCAGGAATTCCTGCCCGAGGACGACGAAGACGACTACCCCACGGAACCGGTCGCCGAGGAACTGACGCGCGTCACGCTGGGCACCGGCACGTTCGACTGGCGTCTCCGGTTTTTCACGCCCCTAGATCCCCCCGACGAAGCCGCCGCCGCGTCGAACTGGTCCGCGTGGCAACGCCTCGCCGACTTGAGCGAAGAGACGGCCGATCCCCCGCGCAAGCCCATCCTGCCGCCGGCGGACGAGCTCTGGTTCCAGCCTGAGGCGGGCGCCACTCTCACTGCCAGTCCGGACACCGACACACTGAGCCTCGACTTGTCCTGGAGCCCGATCGCGAACGCCACGGCCTACTACTTGCACGTGTCCACGCTGGAGGGCCGCGTCGTGATCAATCGGGCACTCGTTCCGGGCACAAGGCGCGACGACTTGGTGCTCGCGCCGGGGACCTATTTCTGGGCCATCCGTCCCACAAACACGGAGCTTGGGCATGCGGGGATCGCAGACGGGTGGGCGTCGCCCTTCCCGTTCTTCACCGTGTTGCCGGGGCTCGGAGACGACGAGGGCGCCCCCGGAGCCGTGACGATCACCGGGGCAACGCGATCGGCCGACGGCTACGTCCGCCTCACACTGAGTTGGACGGGTCGCATGGCACCGGGCGCCCGCGTCCTGATGCTGACCCCGGGCATCCTCCTGGAGGCCGAAGACGACCGGGACGGCGCGGCCGAGAGTTACACCACGGAGCTGCTAGACCTGTACCTCGATCCCGGCGAGAGCGTACTGCTGAAGGTTCAGGGCATCAGCGCAAGCGGCGTGGAAGGGCCTTGGTCGTCGTTTGTCCGGATCACTGTCCCAACGGAGCTCTAGGGAGCACGAGTTGATGTGTCTGCACAACAAGCTGATATCGCTAGCGCTGTGCCTCTGCATGCTCATGGCGTGTGTCGCTGAGCATGCCACGGCCGCGGAGCAGATCGACTTCGCGGGCAGCGTCCAGAAGGGCTGGGAACTGGCCCGTGACGGACGGCATGACGAGGCCCTCACCGTTCTCGCAGCCTGTCGGAGGCGCACCACCGATCCGGTGCAGCTGAAGAAGATCGACTCCATGACCACGGTCTACACCATGATGCGCGCCAGGGCACGGCAGAAGATGGCCGGTACGCCGGGCAGATCGGCGCCCCCCGGAGCGCACACGCCGGCCGAAACCACCGACTCGCCCGACGCCAGCTCCGCGCCGTCGTTGGGCGGACTCAGGGCTCCCGAATACCACGCTGAACACGACGACGGCTGGTTTGATCTGCCGGATTTCTCGTGGCCCAAGATTCGGCTCTGGCCTCGCGGCGGATTCGGTAAGTACATGCGCATGCCCGACTGGTCCTGGCCCCGGTTGCGGCTTCCGCGCATGCGGATGCCGGATGTGCACATGTCCGACCTGAAAATGCCCGCCATGCGCATGCCCAGCATGGACTGGGGCGTGGAACTGCACGCGCCCGACACGGTGCCCGGCGACTGGGAGATGTCCCTCGCGCCCGTCATGCGCACGGTCGGCACGGTGGAGTTCGCACCCCGGGCACTGGCACGGCCGGACGGCGGCCAGTACATCAACGGCCGCCACACCGACGCGGCGAACTTCCGGATCGAGGGCGATCCTGCGGACGCCGCAAGCGCAAACCCCGCCAACCCCGCCGCCCAGGAGAATGTCTCCCCTCAGCTCGACCTGACCGGCTGGCAGACAGTCGATCCCGACGGCACGCCCGGATCGGGCGACGAGGCGTACGTGCGCAATGTCTACTTCGACAGCAGCGCCATGGATACCGCGGACATGGACATGGACGGAGCGCGGGGCCTGCTCCTCCAAGCCACGCGACACCTCGAGAAGCGCCCCTTGCTGCCGTCCAGCTTGACACTCGGCCTGGGGCTCACCCGCAACCGCGCCAAAACGACGGTGACCAACGGCAGCGGCATCACCACCACCACTCTCACCGGCGTTCTCTCCAGGGACGGCGGAACGGAGCCGAGCAGCAACCGCCCCGTCACCCCGTACCAGGAGGCGTCGGGGTCCGTTGAGCAGGGCGGCCCCACGAATTTCGACATGACCCAGAATCTCTTCGACATGGGCGGCCCGAACACAACCGACGTGCGCGCCAAACTGGAGGCCGAGTCCACGATGCTCACCCTTAGCCTGGGGCTGCAATACGAAGTCTGCGTCACGCGCTGGCTCAGCCTGATCGCGGGCGGCGGTCCCACAGTCAACGTCTTCTACGCCGAGTCCACGATCAGCCAGGACGCCACCTGGAACGCGCCCACGAGTTCGCTCGACGGCGATCCCGTGCCCAATTTCTCCGACGAGCAATCCGAGTCCGTCTTCGATGTACAGGCGGGAGCCTATGCCATCCTGGGCGCCCGCTTCCGCATCATGCCGCGGCTCTCCCTCGACTTGGGCATGCGCTACGACAGGCTCTTCGGCACCATCGCCACCGAACACGCCGACTTCGACCTCGACGGCGTTGGCGCCGACTTCCGCCTAACCTACACGTTCTGAGGTCGTGGGATACACACCGTGCTTCATGTCACTCCAGCCCCGCCGATCCAACCACAAGGAACCAGACACCATGGTGAAATGCAAATCCCCATCCATAGCCGCCGTGCTTTGCTTCGCCGCGTGCAGTGCAGCCGTATGTCTACCCATCTGCGCCGGTGAAGCCGTCCCTGCCTCAGGCACCAAACCGCCCGAGCCACTTGAGTGGGCGCTCAATTTCGGCTCCGCCATTCCGGCCAAACCCCATCTCAGTGAGCGCAGTGCTTGCCAGTATGAGGCGGCGAAAGCGTGTCTGGACCTGGGTTACGCCACCCACGCGACCGGGTGCGCCGACTACATCGCGAATTGGCGCCGCGGCGTACTGCTTGCGGACATCGCGGGGCACTACGCCCGGCTCGGGGACACCGACGGGATGATGCGCGAGTTCCTAGACAAGGCCTACGCCTTCCGCGACCAGGTCACGGGGTTCAACAAGGACTGGCAGAGGGCCCGCGTCACCGCCCGGATCGGTGCTGTGCTGGCCAGGGCCGGGATGATCGACGAAGCCAAAACCGTGACGGACGGTTGCCACGACCCCGCCGTCGTCCAAGTCCGGGTGGAAGAGCTGGCCCGGGTCGCCGAAGGTGCAGACCCCGCAGATAACCTTCGCCACATCCGCGTGCTCGGCAAATCCACCGTCCTGGAGGCCATCCAAGCTGCCGTCGAAGCCTACACGCGGCTTGTCGAAAACCACGGGCACGAGCTGCGGACTCCGCACATCGACGAGTTGGCCAACGGCCTGGCTGCAGCACTCGCCAGGTTGCCCGTGCTGTTGCAGGGACGTCTGTGCACCGACGCGGGCCGGGCTCTCATCGGCAACGGTTGGCCGGACCAGGGACTCAGGCTTCTCTCCGAGACCGTCGCGGCCATGGAGGAGCGCGGGCTCAATCCTCGGTTCGACGTGGCCGCTCTGGCCCAGATCGCGGAAGTCCATGACGAAGTGGTCGGCGACAAGAAGCGCGCCGGAGAGCTGCTCAAGCGCGCGTCCGATCTCCTCAAGAATGCCAAGCTCACCCGTGACGAGCGCGTGTCCGCCGCGATCGCTCTTGCGCAGGCCTATACCGTGCACGGCGACGAGCAGACGGCGTGGCGCCACTACCACGATGCTCTGAAGCGCGCGGGCGGACAGCCGAACGGCCGCCCGCGCCACGTGATGCTGACCGACCTGTGCGTCGCAATCGGACGCTCTGGCGTAGCGCTCCCGGACGACTTCCGCACGGCCTTGGCCGAGCAGTGGAACCGACGAGGCGAGCCGTGGTAGGAGGGATCCGCCTTCGCCGGTGGCTTCGGCGCGACAAAGTAGCAAGTGGCGAGTCGCACGTAGGAGGTCCCGCCTCCAGGCGGCTGGAGCCCGCCTGAAGCGGACGGCTCGTTCTGATTTGTGTAGACTCAAACGAAACCCGAAACCTGAAACCTGAAACCCGAAACGTAGAATTTGATTCCGGCCATCACGCGTCACTCAAAGGCGCGCTGTTTGGTCTCTGCTTGATGCTGTCGTGTCTGCTGTGCCCCGACAGTGCCGGCGCTCAAGGCCACGCCGGCGGCATCCGCGGGACGCTGACCGACAAGGAGTTCGGAGTCCCGCTGAGTGGAGTCCTGGTGCTCATCCCGGAGACGGGCACGCGGACGGACAGCAACGACTCCGGGCATTTTGTGTTCCAGGGCATCAGGCCCGGGACGTACACGTTGATCGTTTCGAAAGCTGGCTTCCAGCGCTCGGTCAGGAGCAACGTTGTTGTCACCCCGGGCGCGATGGTCAGTGTCACTATTGCCATGGATGCGGACGTCGCAGCCATGGAGGAGTTCGTCGTGCGCCCATTGGAGTTGGACAAGTCGACTGACACGGGAGCCGATGTCGGCGCAGAGCTGGGAGCCGACTTGGGTGCGAAGCTCGCGGAGGAGTTTGCGGCACAGATGCCGACGGAGCTTGCCCTGCTTAACATGCGCAAGGAGAGTGTCGCCATTGTGGACGCGGTCAGCACCGAGCTCATCAGCAAGGCCGGTGCGAGCGACGCGGCCGATGCCATCAAGCTCGTCACCGGCGCCACGGTGGCGGATGACAAATACGCCGTGATCCGCGGCCTGTCCGATCGGTTCGTGAACACCCGCGTGAACGGCATCATCATGCCGACCGCCGACCCCGATGTCCGCGCTGTGCAGCTCGACCTGCTCCCCAGCAATCTCATCCAGAGCCTGCGCGTGTACAAGACCTTTACCCCGGACCTGCCTGGCAACACCTCCGGCGGGAGCGTGGACATCATCACACCCGACGCACCCGAGAAGTTCACGCTGGCGTTCAAGGCCACAGTCTCATACAACACGGAGACGACAGGCAACGAAAAGGGCCTGACATCCGGCCAGGAATTCGACTACTGGGGACTGGACTCCGGCCCGCGCGAACAGACGCTGGAGAGCGGCGAAGTCGCCGCGGTCGCCACGCCTCCCAGGACGGCTTACGACCCCGACAATCCCTCGCCGGAGTGGCAGAACTGGATCGCCAACGCCCGCGTACTCGAGGACCAGATTCGCAGCCTGAGTCCCGTCATGGGGCCCACGCGCAAGCCGGCTCCGCCGGCCCACAGCTGGGGCTTCACCTATGGCGATCGCCTGAGGCTGGCCCCCGAGACCTCTGTCGGCTGGCTGGCGGCTCTCACGTACTCCAACAAGCACTCTTACCGGGAAGGCATCAGCCACAACCTGGTCAGCGGGGGCAGCTCCAGCCCTGATCTGACTGAGTTCGGCCCGGCCATCTCTTCGTCGGAGGACCCGGACGACGTCAACCCTGACCAGTGGGACACGGCCAAGAGCTCCCACAGCGTGGGCTGGGGGCTCGGAACGGTACTTCACTTCGCGCACGAGGACTACTCCCTCAAACTCAACTACATCCGCACACAGCAGACGGAGGAAGAGGCCCACGAGTACGAGGACGGCCATACCAACGAGTACGAGAAGTGGCGCAACGAGTCACTTACCTACACGGCCCGGTCGCTGGAGTCGCTCCAGTTGATCGCCACGGCGCCACTGGGCTTCCTGGATATGCCGGAGCTGATCCTCGGCTTTGACCCGGGTGCGCCCGAGATCGAGTGGTCGGTCGCCAGCAGCTCGTCCATGCAGGACCAGCCGGATCAGCGCTTGTTCATTGGTTCCTACCTCCCGGACACGGGGCGCTGGGGCACGCCGGAGGCATTCCTCGACTTTGCCCAACGCTCGTGGCGGACCATCGACGAAGAGACGCTGTACTACTCCGCTGACCTGATTTGGCCGTTCGAGATCGGCGAGAACCGCAAGGGCCGCCTCAAAGGAGGAATTGCAGTTGAGGACACGGCCCGGGAATACACTCAGGACACGTTCGTATACCAGTCCAACACTGTCCCCCGTACGCCGTACGCCGGGCACTACGGCACGTTCGACGAGGCCTGGAGCCAGGTGTTCCTCGAACCCCAGCGCCTCGGCTTCCCCATCTTCGGTACGGGTGCGGACTTCGCAGACGAACCGGGCGAAGTCAACTGGGCCATCCACGAGTTCGGCTACGACATCGACTACGAAGGCGCTCTGCAGATACCGGCTTACTACGGCATGGCCGAACTCCCCGTCTTCCCCTGGCTCAAGCTGGTCGGCGGCGTCCGGATCGAGGAGACCACCATGACCACGGAAGTGCACGCGGCCAATGGCGACGACGACAACGTGCTCGTTCTCGACGTCCGGCAGTACTTGGCGAACCTGCAGGACCCGGACAAGAAGAAGATCCCGCTCGGCTTCGAGTCTCCGGCCACCAAAGGGACAACACTCAGCGCCCTTGCCGATGCATCCCTTGAACAGACCGACGTGCTGCCCTCGGTGGGCTTCATTCTCGACGTGCTGCCGGATGTGAAGCTGCGCGGTACGTGGAGTCATACCATCGGCCGGCCCACCTTCAAGGAACTCACCCCCGTTTCTCAGCAGGACCACTTGGGCGCCCAGACGTTTGCCGGAAACCCAACCCTCACCATCAGTCAGTTGGAGAACTACGACCTCCGCGTCGAGTGGAATCCGGGCGACGGCCGCCTTCTGTCCCTCAGCGGATTTGTCAAGACCATCGAAGACCCGATCGACTATTCGCTGCGGCCTACGCAGTTCCAGATTCCCTACATCCTGCCGTTCAACTACCCGGAAGGTGAGGTGGCCGGACTCGAGGTCGAGGCGCGTCAGAATCTGCGGCACGTCCATCCGTGGCTTCGCCACTTCTCGTTGGGCGGGAGCTTCACGTTCCTGGAGGCCTCCGTCACGCTGCCTGAACTTGAGGCATCCAAGCTGAAGAACCGCATTGTCTCCGCATACAAAGCCGCTGCCGGCCTCCGCCCAACCGACCCCACGCCGCCCGAGATCGAGGCCTCCGTCGACGTGGGAGAACGCCGCATGAAAGACCAGCCGGAGTACCTCGCCAGCCTTTACCTGCTCAACGAGATACCCAGCACGGGGACGTCGTTCAGTCTGTTCCTGACGCAAACCGGTGAGACCCTCGTTGCCGGTGAAGACTGGTCCGGCGAAGAGTACATCCCGAACAAGGTGAAGAAGCCCTTCACGTCCCTGGACTTCAGCGTGAGCCAGAAGATATGGGAACACGGAAAGCTGTCCCTGTCCCTGCGCAACATCCTCGACCGCAAAGTCGAGGAAGTCTGGCAATCGGACTACGTCGCCGAAGGAGAGGCGACGTCGACCTCGTACCGCAAGGGCCGCACTCTGTCGATCAGCCTGAGCACCAAATGGTGATCCGCATGTCGTCCACCCCCACAACCTCGCCGAGAACTCTGAGGCGTTCGTGCCCCCTGACACCACGGGGCTTGCCCCCGCGGAGCGGCGATTCGGGGTGTGAGCCGAGGCAGACGGGGCGCAGCCCTGCCGCGTCTCCCAGCCATCGTTCCATGGGGACGAGCCCCTTGGTGGCGTCCCGCAACCTGAGTCAAAACAGCAAGAACAGCAACACCATGAATCACCCGATCCGATCCGCTGTTACCTTCATCCTCCTCGGTTTCGTCGCCGCCACTCGAGCCGACGACAGCCTCACCACGACACAGGCTGCCCTGGAGAAGTACGTGGAGACAAAGCAACTGATCTCCAAAGAGCGTCAGCGCAGCATGGAAGGCGAGGAACTGCTCCATGCACGCATCGACCTGCTGCGGACCCGGGTTCGCGACGTTACCTCGCGCACAGACGAAATCCGGAAGGAACTCGCCCAGACCTCGGACAAGCGTCAGTCCCTCGTCGAAGAGAGCGCAAGACTGGACGAAGCCCTGGGCGCGTTGGAGGCCCGAGTCGCGACGCTGGAAGCGCAGACGAAGGCCCTTCTGCGGGCCGCTCCGGAGCCACTGCGACGTAAGGCGAAGGTACTCAGCCAGCAGTTCCCGAGAGACCCGGACAGCACGGACCTCTCGCTGTCTGTGCGCTACCAGAACCTGATCGGCGTTCTCAACATGATGAACGGCTTCAACAACGAGGTGACCCTGAGCACCGAGGTACGTCAGATCGGCACTGGCAAGGCCATGGAGGTGCGAGTCTTGTACTTCGGCCTGGCGCAAGCCTACTTCTGCAACAAAGACGCCAGCGTCGCCGGCATCGGCCTGCCGGGCCCGGACGGATGGCAATGGCAACGCCGGGACGACATCGGTCCGGCCGTCGCCTCACTCATCGCCCAGAACCTAAACGAGGAAACACCCGCTTACAGGGCAGTCCCCGTGACCATCGTCGATCTCGGTGCCCAGCACCAATGACTCCCGGCGCCAACGCGCCGTACCACGGCGGCCGAGTACGTATTGCCGCCTCGATGCGGCTGGGGCCCGTTCCAGGCGAACAGCTCCTCCCGAACCCCAGAGACTGAAACAACACCCGAAAACCGGAACCCGACATGAAGTACTTCGTACCCTCACTGCTACTCATCGCGGCCCTCGGCGGAACCACTGCTGCCCGCGCCAACAGCGATTCTGCTCTGCAGTCGCGGGAAGTGACCCGGCGACTCGACGACGCGTTGCGGGAGCTGGCTCGCGTGCGCGAACAGGCCTCCGCCCGGACTATCCCCCTCAGCCAGGAGATTACCCGCCAGGAGCAGGCCTTGCTCGAGGCCCGGGAACAACTCGAGCTGGAACGTGCGGAGTTGGACTCCCGTCACCTGGCGCTGAACAACCTGCGCGAGCGCATCAAGGCACGCACGCAGGAGGAGCGGTATCTCTCCAACCTCATGGGCGAGTACGTCCGCAACCTTGAGACCCAACTCCACATCGCGCAGACAGAGCAGTACGCGCCATCGATCTCGAACGCCAAACTGGCGTTGGACGACGAGAGCATGGCCGCCTCTGCGGTTTTCGCAGCCCAGATGCAGGTGGTGGACGAGTCGATCCGTCGGCTCCAGGATCTGGTTGGCGGGATGCGATTCACAGGCCAGGCCGTTGACGAGGGCGGGGCACTGACCGAAGGGCAGTTCGCCATGGTCGGGCCGCATGCGTTTTTCGCGTCGAATGACGGCAGCACGGTCGGACAAGCGGTCGAGCGTCTTGGCTCACTGAAACCGAATGTCCTGATGCTCAAACCGGAGGCAGACGACGAGCTGGTGAGCTTCGATCCCGAGGTGAAGGCTGCAGCCACGACTGGCGTAGGCATGCTCCCCCTGGACTCGACCCTCGGCAAAGCGCACAAGGTTGCCGAGACGCGTGAGACGCTCGTGGAGCACATCATGAAGGGCGGAATCGTCATCTATCCCATCCTGGGCGTTGCCGCATTCGCAACGCTTGTGGTACTCTCCAAGGCCGTACAGCTCTACCGCTTACCGATTCCCCCGCCCCAGATCGTGGGCCTAATCGCACGCGACCTCTCACTTGGTCGCTATGAGGCAGCCGCCAAACGGGCCGCTCGCATGAGAGGACCGATCGCCACCATTCTCAATGTGTTGATCGAGCACATCAATGACCCGAGAGAACTCATCGAAGAGCTCATGTTCGAGCGCGTGATCGAAGCACGCATGAAGCTCAACAGCGGCCTCCCCTTTGTGGCGGTGTGCGCCGCCAGCGCTCCGTTGCTGGGACTGCTCGGCACGGTCACGGGCATCATCAGCACATTCAAACTCATCACCGCGTTTGGCTCCGGCGACATCAAGATGCTGTCCGCCGGCATCTCCGAGGCACTCGTCACCACGGAGTGCGGTCTGTACGTCGCCATTCCCTCGCTCGTCTGCCACGCGTTCCTGAGCCGCCGCGCCAAATCCGTGGTCGAAAACATGGAGAAGACCGGGCTGACGGTACTGAACCAGCTCGGCGCTGCGAACGCCGAAAACGATAAGACGGAAAGGGGAACGCACGGTGCCGATGGCGACTCCCCCGTGCAGCAGCCGCCCGAATTGGAGCTGGCCACATGACCAACGTCACCAACGAAGGCGTCTCCCTATGGCTGTACGGCATCTGTAATGAGGCCGTAACCGTTTGGCTGTCAGGTGGTTGGGGGATGGCGCTGCTCGCCATCAACGGCATCCTGATCAGTTGGCTTGGCCTGACGATCAAGGCTCGTCTGAGCAAGGGCGAGAGCCGCCGCCTCACCCCTGAGACATGCACGCGATGGATCGAGGATCCGTCCCTGCGAGGCGGCTCCCTCGGCGCGTTGGTCGGTAGCGCACTCGCCGCCCGGGGCCAGGCCGACATGGAGTCGTTATTCGACGAGTATCGCCACGTCGCGTTCGGCCCGTTCGATCGCGACCTGCGGATCATGCAGGTCTGCGTCACCGCGTCGCCTCTCCTGGGGCTTCTCGGCACGGTGACCGGCATGCTCACCACGTTCAGCGCTCTCGCCGTCGGCACCGGCGGCGACCAGACCATGAAGATGGTGGCCAGTGGGATATCCGAAGCACTGATCACAACCGAGACAGGACTTGTCATTGCGATTCCCGGCTTGCTCTTCCTCCACCATTTGCGCCGGCAAAACGACCTGTACCAAGGCTTCCTCGCCCGCCTTCAGACCGCTTGTGCACAGGCTCTTCAGCGACGTCTGACTGCTGCGATTCTGCCTGGCACATCCCAGCCTTCCGAGAGTTTGTCGACCCCGGCACTGGGCGACGTCGTTTCGGATGTTGTGTCCGGCGACCCACAGACCACCAAGCCGCCCTTGGCAGCACGGCCGATCGCGCCGCATCCCCCCCCGAGAGCCGCGATGCTCCTCGGTTGCTGCCACGGCCGCGCAGGAAAGGAGACCGCACAATGAGACGCCTCGGGGCCAGCAGTGAGTCCGACAGCGACGGTACGGACATCGACATCTCCCCGCTCATCGACTGCATTTTCATCCTTCTGCTGTTCTTCATCGTCACCACGTCCTTCGTCCGGGAGACGGGCATCGACGTGGACAGGCCCCAGGCGGCTTCGTCCCAGCAGTTGGAGCGCAACAGCCTGCTCTTCGCGGTTACGAGTGACGGTGCCGTCGTGTACGGCGGTGAGGAGATCGGCATCGGCGGCGTCCGTCCCATAGTCAAACGCAACCTCCAGAAAGAGGACATTCCCGTGGTCATTCAATGTGACAAAGCTACGGCAGCATGGTTGCTCGTCCGCGTCATCGATGAAGCCAAACTCGGCGGAGCCGAGCGTGTCAGCCTTGCCACCCGCAAAGGCGATTCGGACTGAGAACATGATGGGCAAACTGGCAAGCAAACCCATTCTCAACGCAGCTTCCAGGTGCGCACGGAATACCCTCCTGTTTGCGCTTGCAGTGGTGATTACGCTTGCGTGCTTCCTCGTCCTGCCCCTTCTCGGTGCCCTCGGGCACCCTCCCGACAAGCAGCTCGAGTTGCGTTCGTTGGACGTGGTCGAAGAGCCCCCGCCCCCGCCGCCGGAAATGGAAGAAGAGGAAAAACCGCCCGAAGAAAAGGAGCAGCCCAAGCTCGAAACCGAACCCAGCCCCCTCGACCTGAGCGAACTGACACTGGCCTTGAACCCCGGAGACGGAGGAGGCGGGGCGGGTAGCTTCGCGTTGGACTTGGGGAAATACATGAAGGCTGCCGGTCGGGGAGACGACGTGTTCTCCCTCGCCGAGCTCGACCAGAAGCCACGCGTCGTCTATCAGCCCAGCCCGGCATATCCCCCCGAGCTGCGCAACCAACGGCTCGGGGGAACGGTCGTGGTACTGTTCATCGTCAGCGCTGAAGGGCGCGTCGAGAACGCCAAAGCGAAGAGCTCACCAAGCCCCGCGCTGGAGCGTCAAGCGCTGGCAGCGGTCCGCAAATGGAAATTCGAACCTGGCCGACGCGCAGGGAAACCCGTTGCCTTCCGCATGCAAGTACCGATCACATTCGCCCTCAACTGAAGGGCCGAGACGTAGCAGGAGAAAGAGACAATGTCTCTGTGGAACAAGCTGAGTCGCCTCCTTCTGGCGCTATCACTGACGATTCCCTCGACCACGTGGGCCGCCCCCGCACAGACTGGGCAGCAGGTCATCCTGAACCGCGCCCTCGATCACGCTTGGGAACTGGCCAACGCCAGTCGGCTGGACGAAGCGCTCTCGACCATCTACGCGGTCCACAAGCTCACCGACGACCCCGAGCAACTGGCCCGACTCAACGCCATGATCACCGTATGCACGACACTGCGCCAGACAACGTCCGCCCCGACGCTGGCCCGTGCAGTCGAGCGCGTATGGGACTTGGCGAACAGTGGACAGGTTGACGAAGCGCTGGCCGTGATTGACGCGGTGGGCCGGCTGACGGGCGACCCTCGCCAAGCCGAGAGACTCGAGGCGATGCGCGTCATCTGCGCCACCCTCAAAGGCGCTCCGATCAGTTCATTCCCGACACGCTCCCACACGCCTCCTGCCCCGACGGCAAGCCCTCAAGCCGTCCCCTCCCCCATTGCTCAGACCCCGGTGCCCGTTCCCATGCCCAGCGCCTCCTACGACCCGCCGCCGCGTCGTGCGCCGGGGTCGGCGCAGCCCGGGTACGTAGTCCCGCCTTCAGGCGCGGCCCGGCAAGCCCATCGTGCGGAGTCTGCACGTGCCACCCCTGCGGAGCCCGCAACGCCCGCCCCACAGCCACCAACCACTACTGCCGCCCGTCACGAGCCCGTCCGCCCCTGGCCCGCGGCCCATGCGGAACCCGCAGATAAAGCCCGCGGCGTGACCAACCACGTCCACGCCGCGGCCCCCGATCCGTTCAAGGAGCTCCTCAACAAGGCCAAAGCCCTGGCACGCGACGGACGCAAGACCGAAACGGCCCACCTCCTGGAGCAGGAGGGAAGGAAGTTCACCGCACCTGAGCAACGGGTTCTCATCCAGACCCTCGCCAACATCTACACCAGGCCGGAAGCCACGCCCCCCGCGCAGCCCGCAGAGCCCCCACCCGATCCATTCGACGAACTGCTGAAGGAGGCAAAGGCACTGGCACGCGACGGGCGCAAAGCCGATGCAGCCAAGTTGCTTGAAGAGAAAGGCGGCAGATTCGTCGAGCCCGAGCAGAAGGCCCTCATCCGCACCCTCGCCAGCGTCTACGGTGCACCCGACCAAAAGCAAGCCGTCCCACAGCCCCCCGAGCCGCAAGCCAATCCGTTCGACGAACTCCTCAAACAGGCAAAGGCACTGGCGCGCGACGGGCGCAAGTCCGATGCGGCCAGACTCATCGAGGAGAGAGGCGGCACGTTCGCCGAGCCCGAGCAGAAGGCCCTGATCCGGACCCTCGCCAGCGTCTACGGTGCGCCCGAGGAGGAGCCGGCCGATCCATTCGACGAACTCATCAAGCAGGCAAAGGCACTAGCGCGCGAAGGCCGCAAAGCCGACGCCGCAAGGCTGCTCCAAGAGAAGGGCGGGAAGTTCCTCGAGCCCGAGCAGAAGGCTCTCATCCGTACCCTTGCGAGCGTATACGGCGCACCGGAAGAAGGCACCGAGGCCCCGGCGGTCGAGCCACTCACGCAGACATTCGACGAGATGCTCACGGAGATCAACTGCCTGGTCCGCGACGGTCGCAAGGCCGATGCTGTCGCGCTTCTCCGGGTCGCCGGCGGGCAGTCCACGGACCCCGGTCAGGCCGCTCTCATCCGCACGTTGACCAACATCCACGCGCCGCCGCCGGCCCCCGCCACCGGCGAGTTCGGCGACTTGCTTGACAGTGCCTGGGAGATGGCGCAGTCCGGACGGCTGGACGACGCGCTGGCGACCGTGCGTCGTACGCGTCTGTCCACGAGCGATCCGGACCAGATCGCCCAGCTCGATGCGTTGGTGGATACGTTCACCACGATCAGGGATACAGCCGCGACTGACACGCCAGCAGCAAGCGGCTCCGCCACCCTCGTGCCACCCGTCGACACTGCGCCTGCCGAGCCGGGCATCATGCTCACCCCCGAGGAACTCGACAAGCGGATCGCACGTGCACGGGAGCTGGCTCGTCAGGGCAGCAAGCGCGAAGCCGCGGCCCTGCTGCGACAGGCCGCCCGACAGACAGACGATCCCGAGCAGATCGCGTTCATGAAGACGCTCACCCGCGTCTACGCAGACGCAGCCGGCGAATCGCCGGGCCCGCCGGTCCACGTTCCGGTCGCAGCCCCGCTGCCCACCTACGTGCCCATGGGGGTCTCGGAGAAGCTCTGGAGCGACCAACGGTTCCGCGAGCTGTTCGTTGGCACTTACGCAATGAACGCGGCCGTCGAGCCCGAAATCAGCGACGACGAGAAGAGGCTCCTGGCCATCATGCTGGACGACATGTCGAACGGGAAAGCCGACCGCGTGCTGGCCACGGTCGAGCGGCTGTTCCAGCAGTTCCCCCCGTCGCTCGAAGAACTGGGTGTGATCACCAACGCCATGGAGAAGTACGAAGCCGAACGCCAAGCCGCCGAAGCGCGAGCCGCCGAAGCGCGAGCCGCCGCCGAAGCGAAGGCCGCGGCGGAGGCCGAGCCGGGGAAAGTCGCCCCCTCGCTCTATGGCAGCGTCAAGAGCTTGCTCGGGGACAAGAAGCACCTGCACGGCGGCAGCACGTATAGCGTGGCTGCCGAGGACCTGGAGGAGACGCCCGAGGTGGAAGTGGAAGCGGTCGAGATCGAGCCGCCGCGCACCGTCCTGGACAGCCCCAGTGCGACCTTCGCACAGATCGCCGGGAACATCTGTTTCCAGAAGGGCAACATGGACGACGCCGTCGAGTGGTTCAAGTTCGCGATCGCCCGGTTCCCGAGCTTCATGCGGGCCTACAAGAACTTGGGTATGGTGGAAGTACAGCGCGGCAACTTCAAGGAGGCCGCCCCGGCTCTGACACGCGCCCTCGAACTCGGGTCCAACGACGCGTTGCTCCACGGCCTGCTGGCCTATTCCCACACCAGCATGGGGAACCACCTGGCCGCAGAAGTCGGGTATCGCGCCGCCGTACTTCTGCAGCCGACGAACGCCGATTGGAAGATGGGTTTGGCCCGTGCGCTCTTCGGGCAGAGCCGATTCGCCGACGCCGTGGCCGTCTGCGATCAACTGATCGCGGAGAAGCCCGGGGAGCCAGACCTGTGGCGCCTCCAGGCCAAGGCGTTCCTCGCATTGGGTCAGACAGTAAAGGCCGCCCGCAACTACGAATACCTGCGCGTGATGGGCGAAGCCGATCCCGAGAGCCTGAACACGTTGGGCGACATCTACGTTAAGACAGAGGCCTCCAGCGCTGCCGCGGAGGCGTACCAGGCTGCCCTTGCCAGTGCGTCGGATCAGCCCCTCGACCCCTACGTGCAAAAGGCGAAATTCCTTGCACGCAGCAACGCGTCGGAGGACGCCCATCAGTTGCTCGCCGCCGTTGAGAACGCCGCTTCCGGCGGGCTGACAACCGAGCAGCGCAAAGAGATTCTCCGCATCCGAGCTTGGATCGCGTTGAAGAGCGGGTCCGACGCCGAACAGGCCCGGTACCTGGAGGAGATCGTGCAGCTTGACCCGATGGACGGGGAAGCGCTCATTTCTCTCGGTCGTTACCACGCCCGCGTCGGCAATCCGGAGCGCGCCGCGTTCTGCTACGAACGCGCCGTTGGTATCGCCAGGGTGGAGGCCAAGGCCAGAATCTACCACGCACAGCTCCTGGTCCAGCAGTCGAAATACCAAGAGGCCATCCCAATGCTCAAGAGCGCATTGCTGATCGAGCACCGCGACGACGTCGCCGCCTACCTGAAGCAGGTCGAAGCCGCTGCCACGTCAAAGCGATGACGGCGATAGGGTGTAGCAGTTCGATCGTCCGACTCTCTGCGGTTGCCACGGCCGCCGTCATCGGCGCCTGTGCATCGACTCTGACCGTAGTGAGCCGACAGTCCGATGGCCAGTTGGCGACTTCGTCAAGCGGCGTCACGGTCTTCGACGAAACCGTCGCCTCCCCCGTCACGGACGCGGGGGCGGTCTACTTCCTGAGTGCTGGAGCACTCTCGCCTACGACCGACACGAACGCCGTCATCGACGTCTACAAGTGGGACGGCACACAGACGTCCCCGGTCAGCGTGGCCGGCGTTGCACCCATGGCCAACGTGTTCGGCAATGCGCGCAGTTTCGGTCTGACGCGGGAGGCGACACAAGGAGTCGAGCGGCGGCCCCGAAAGGACCTTACCGGCCCGGTGAGCATCTTCGAATGGCAGCTGTCCGACCTGAGTGTCGAGGAGCTGCCGCAGGACGCTGCCGTCGACGTCGATCCCGTTGCCACCAGCGCCGACGGACGCTTTGCGGTCTTCGCAGACGCCGTCTCGCGAGTCAGCGGCATCGACACGGGCGGCGTCACCCAAATCTGGTTGGAGGACACTGCCGAGCAGACCACAGAGCTCCTCAGTGCCTCGCCGGCCGGCGCGCCGGCCAACGTGGACTGCCACGCGCCAGCGATCTGTCTGTCCGGGCGCTACGTCACGTTCAGCTCGGGCGCCACCAACCTGACCGCAGACGCGCATACCGGAGCGGTAGTCCACGTCTTCCTGTGCGATCGCGGGACGGCGTTCGGCAACCGCGCCCCCCGTGCGCTGTCCCGCCTGCTGACGTGGCCCGGTGATACGCCCGCCACAGTCGCTCTCGGTGGCTACGACGCCGACGGCGATTCCCTCCGCTTCACCGTCGCCGGGCTGCCCGCCAATGCAGAGCTCTACGATGGCCCGGAGACAGAATCCGGCTCACGAATCGACGCCGTGCCGCACACGTTGACCGACGCCAACGGACGAATCACGATGCTGCCCGCGGACGGTTTCGTCGGCACTGCGGACCTCGCATTCCAGGTGACCGACGGCACGTCTGTGTCCGAGACAGCCATCGTGTCGATCACGTTCGGTTCTGCGGAGCACGGCATCGTGGCCCGGATCACCGTGCCGGCCGACGCCGAAGGACCGTCCGGCAACGCCGCGCCCGATGGTACGCCCGGGCGCCTTGCGATTTCCGCAGCCGGGGATCGCGTCGTCTTCACGTCTGCAGCGTCCAATCTTGTCGCCGGAGACACAAACCAGACGAGCGATGTCTACTCCTGGAGTCGCTACCCCAGGACGATCGCACCCGTCAGCGATCCGGCCGCAGCTCCAAGACTGGGTAGCGACGACGCAGCCCTCTCACCGGACGGCCGTTTTGTGGTGTTCCGCTCGCTGGCGGCGTTGACAGCCGACGACACCAACGTGTATGCCGACATCTATCTGACCGACCTGGAAGACGGGGAGACCGTTCTCGTGTCGCATCCCCCCTGCAAAGGTCCCGCCAGCGGTAACTCTCGGTCCCCGGACATCAACTCGGGCGGACAGTTCGTTGTCTTCTCGTCCGCCGCCGACAACCTCAGTCCCGTTGCCACGGGAGGAGCCGAGCAGGTCTACCTGTGGACACGAGCCACAGGGCATCTCGCACTGATCAGTCGATCCAGCGGGGAGCCCGCCGCCGACGCGCCATGCCTGAACCCTCGCATCTCTGCAGACGGCGACACAGTAGTCTTCGAGTCCGCAGCGACCAACCTGGACGGGGACACTGGAGGGCACAGAAGTCTGTTCGTCTACCATCGACTGGCGCAATCCCTTTCCCGCATCACCGTGGCCGTCGATGGCGGGAACGCTAACGGCGACTCGGTTCGGCCGGCCATCTCCTCTGCGGGACGCTACGTCGCCTTCGAGTCGACCGCCACCAACCTGGTGAGCGGGGACACGCCCGGTTTCAGGGACATCTTCTTGTGCGATCTCCGCACGGGGGCCATCGAGCGCCTAAGCGTTGGGGTCGATGGCGTGGGCGCGGACAGCGACTGCTTCTGGGCGTCCATCTCCGGGAATGGTCAGGCTGTCTACTTCCGTTCGCGCGCCAGGAACCTGGTCGCCACAGCGACCGAGGGAACCATGTCAGGCTTCGTCGTTGATCGCGTTCGGGACAGTGATGACCCGACGCGCATTCGTCTCGTGTCCCATGCGGTCAGTCCCCTGTCCGCCGGGGATGGAGAAACCTGGAACGGGTCCCTTTCCACGACCGGTCGGTACGTTGCGTTCGCGTCGGATGCCACGAATCTGACGGACAACGACACCAACGAGGTCCGTGATATCTTCGTGTCGGACTTCGGTGAACAGCCCAACCACCCCCCCTCAGCCGTCGACTACGCCGTGCAGGGAGATGCTGACCAAACGCTCGTGATCGAACTGGTCGCAGACGACCCGGACAACGACGATCTCGTGTTCCGGATCACGCGCCAGCCTGCACACGGGCTCCTCGGCCCGTTGGACACGTCGCAGACTTCTTCGCACCCAAGCCCCACGGTCATCTACGCGCCGGAGGCCGGGTTCTCAGGCCTGGACGCGTTCGCATTCAGTGCAGACGACGGTGCCTCACTCGCCGAGGTGAACGTCTCGATCACGGTCAATCCCGTCGACCGTCCGCCCGAGCTGGCTTTGACTGCTGGCTGGGTTGCCCTACCCGAGGGGACGTCGCAGGGGACCGTTTCCCAGAGCATGTTCGCCATCTCTGACCCCGACGAGCCGTCTGCTCCCATCCCTGACGACGTTGACATTGTATTGCTGTCCGAGCCCGCGAATGGCGTGTTGCGCGATGCCGCCGACCTCGTCTTGCACGTTGGTGGTCACGTGCCCCTGTCGGGCCTCCACCTTACCTACGAGCCTGGCGACCCCAACGCCTTCTCGGTCGAGTGGCTTTCGTTTCAGGCCGTCTCAGGTGATTGGACCAGTGCCCCCGTCGAGCTGGCCATGGTGGTGGGCGCTATGCTGCAAGACGTCCATCTGGAGACCGGCTGGAACCTGGTCTCGTTCGCCATGGACCCGTTTAATCACGTCCCGACAGTGCTGTTTCCGACTCACGGCGCATCGCACGTGATGGGCCCCGTCTGGGAGTGGGACGCGCCCCGCCAAGCCTACCGCGAAGCCAAGCAGCTTCTTGCCGGCATCGGGTACTGGCTCTACCTCAGCGGCGAGCCAATCCTCCTCACAGATGTCGAGGGTTGCCCCGTCCCGGTTACGACCGCCACCGCGCAAGCCGGCTGGAACTCCATCGGCCCAGTCGGCCCCGGCACAACCACCCCTGTGCCCAGCACCGAACCGGGGACGTGGGGTTGCGCATGGGAATGGCAACCCGCAAGCCAAGCCTACACCTTGGTGGGAGAGATGTCAGTCGGCCTGGGTTACTGGCTCTACGCTCCGACGGAAGTCGCGATCGACCTGGGCACTCAGTGATCGCGCGCGGTTACCGACACATCAAGCGGCTTCTTCCAAAGCGGGGAAGTGCTTGTGCAGCCGGAGCCGCAGCACGAGTGACTCGATGACGCTCGCCTTGTGCAACCGCGGATCAGTGACCTCCACTTCGCGTCGCTTGCCGCCAGGAGTCACGACCTCGACCATACCATCATGCGCCTGGTCTATGACCGTCCAGAGCTTGGGCACAACGTACGAGTACCCCTCGCCATGCGGAGCGGCATAAACATGCCTCGCCCGGGGACTGGGATGCGTGGACCACTTCGGCATCATGTAGACAACATGGGCGCCAGGCCGAAGCTCCCCTGTCCAGTGCCGCCGCACAGCGGCCAACCCACCGGCAATCAGAAGGGCCGGGGCCACCAACCAGCCCCACTCGACAAGCGAGTCCGCCGCAGTGTCGAACCCGGGAACCCGTATGACAGATGACGCAGCAACAGCCACCGAGTACAACACCCACGCTACGAGAGCTCCGATCAACCAAGTATCCATGATATGACTCCTTTCACGTTCGGACAACCAGACCGTTCCCGTCATGTAGCCAAGCAGGCAATGCGCCATGCCCAGAAGCCTAACAAATTACTAACATTCGTATGTCTAATTCTTAATTTAAGGTACTCGGACGACACAGAAGATGCAATCAAAGTTGGCCAGTTCTGTCAAAAAGTGCAGACAACCCTGCGCATCT
>JGI10211J34971_10000518_pt1 | contig 31640 bp, 36 predicted proteins | sample Etolagsediment_FD_34971 | JGI IMG/M metagenome (IMG submission 34971)
TGGTTGATTGGCTGGTTGATTGGCTGGTTGGTCGTGCGGGGTCTTTCCTGATAACTCTCGTAGTTTGAGATAGTTATCTTGGTTGATTGCTGGTTAGCCTCTAAGGTCAATTCTCCAGTCGATTCTAACCTCTTGAGGCATGTTCTGATGGTCTGCTCAGAGATACCAGTTTCGGCTGAGAGCTGTTTCCTGCCAGTGACAATCTGTCCACGCTTTACACTCTCACCACGATAACTTGAAGCCTCGTAATTGGCCTTCAGGAGGAGGTGAATGAACAGGTGTGCCATGTGTGGCTGTGTGTACCATTCCCAGTCGAAAATCTTTTTATGTAATTTTATCCACATTGTTGTTGTAGCTCCTTAAAAAGGGGATTGAGGATTAAACCTCAACCCCCTCAAATGCATCAATCAGCTCTGCCACCACAGGGTCGGTCTTTTTGGTCGGAGAAGACTTCTGTTTTGCCACTGTGGCCTTAATCTCGGCCTTGCGTTCTGAACTGACATTGGGCCTTGGGACGTTAAATTTCCGCATACCAAGCTCGGCCTTGATGCGACCGATGTGGTCAGGGTCGAAACGCTTGCCGACTGTCAGGATGGCTTCCAGTGTCTTGGTGTCCACATCAGCTAGTGCAGTGCCTTTTACAGTACCCGCCAGCAGGATATCGTTATCATCCAGCAGAGCATCGTAGGCAGACTTTGCGGGCTTAGGGGTAGCAGGGGCAGGGGCAGGGGCAGAAGTCCTCTGAGAATCGCCCTGAGGGGCATTCAGGTGCTTGTACACCATGTTACCCTTACCATCTCTGACAATTATACCGCCCGCCAGTGTTTCATGGGGAAATTCAATCGACCAATCCTTAGTGCTGTAAGGGGCTTTACCGTTCACCCAAATGAAAGGAGCATCGTACAGGTCAATGCAGATTCCCCAGCGGAATCCAGCCCGCTTCAGGGCATCTGAGTATTCGCCCTTGGAAGCTTCAGTGTTGGACTCAGTTCCAGTATCCTCACGAGAAATCCATTCGCCAGTTTCAGGATTCAGGATAGAGATTTCACAGACAAGGTTGCCCTTCTCGTCTCGGTGGTATTTATTCTTCCAGTTCATCCCGCAGACATCATTGAGAATCTGCACATCGGTACGGGAGTCTTTGTAGAGGAGCAGGGAAAAACCGCTGTCCTTTTTCATCCCAATTCGGGCCTCGACATGGTGAGCCTTGGTGGGAGCAGATAGGGCATCCATGATGTCCCGCATTGATAACTCTGAGTATTGCTTCTTGTTTGACATTTGTGTACCTTCCTTCAGATATGGATTCAGTTCCATGTTGTTGTTGGAAGGGGAGTTGGTCACTCCCCTTTATCTTATGTTCACGCTTTTTTTGTGGTTCAGTACCACATACTCAGGCAGATGTTCCTGAGCCTTCGCCCATTCTTTGAGCTTGGTCTTATCGGTCTTCACGACAGACTCATAGACAACTAACCCAAGAGTCATAAGATTCTGCATCGTTTCACCATCGAGGTCTTCCATCCTCAGGTCAATTGATGTGGTTTCTCTGAGACTATAGTTGTGAGCCATGCTCTTAACCTTGGACTCTCCAATGCTCTCCATCAGGTAGGCAATTCGCTCCCTGAGGTTAGCAACAGACCGACCTACTGTCTTGGCTTTGCTGGCGAAATGATTGGCTTGGTCTTTAAGCCAACTTTCCTGAGACTTCAGGTAATCAATTACGAATGCATACCTGTCCAATGTCTGAGGTAGTTCTGCATCCAGTATCTGAATCTTCGCCATGATGTCATCGGTCAGTTCTCCATCTGACTCCAGCATCAAGTCTTCGATTTCCCTGCCCAATAGCAGGATTTCATTTGCTTTCATTCATTCTCCTTTCGGTGAGTATTTTAATCAACCCCTTGATTGTCCTGCCCTCTTTTTGGGCTATTTCCCTTAACTGCCTATGCGTATGAGAATCAATTGTTACTATTTTGTTCGTTTTTTTCACGGTTTCCTTTGCTTATTTCTTGACATAATATATGATTGTTTTATGACAGTTCCTATAGAAATATATACATAATTATCGTTTTAGTAATATTTTATTAATGATAATATTATGCTAATTACTGTATTATTTGCATTTAGATAGTTTATTGTCGAATAAATGCAAACAAATTATTATCTTATAGCACCAAGCGGAGGACATGTGAACGACACATACAAGAATGCAGTTATGAAATGGTTGAAAAGCACTGGATACTCGGCCTATTACATTGCACAGAAAACAGGCCGTAGCCACATGACAACAATGCGGTGGATGAGGGCCGAAACAGCCCCTCCTTATGACAAGCTGACTGAGGTTGCGAAAAGACTGGGATATGCCATAAACTTTGATGCACAAAACATCCCAATGTTCACCCGCTCAGAACAGGTGATGACGACCGAGGCGGTTAAGTTAGAGATGGAAGCCAAGATGAATGCTGTTCATCGGCAGAATAATGCCCTACTCAGACAGATTAAATTACTTGAAGGCGAATTGTCATATATTCATGGAAAAGAAGAGACTGAGCGAGAGCAGATAACAGCCCTGCAGAATGAAACCAAAGACCTTCTCCGTGAACTCGTGGAGTTGCAGGAGAAGTATTCACAGTTATCTCTGAATTATGCAGAGTTGCTTAAGGAGTATCGTGAAAACCCCGATAAATAGAGAAGACTTCGCCAATTGGGTTAAATCCCTGAAGCATCGATACACAACCTATGAACTGTGGAAACTTACAGGAGTCCATTTCACTACATGGCAACGCTATGAAGCGGGTACTACTTTGCCTTCCCCTGAGAAGCTGGAGAAGATAGCTCAAGTCTTAGGATGCCATGTCGCTATTATCAACGATAAACTGGTCGTATCCGATAATGATGGGGATTATTTTCGTAAACTGGCACTGGAACAGGAAGAGGTGATTAGCGACCTGAAGCAAAAACTAGAAGATGCCCTCAATAGAGAAAAGGAACTCCTCAAGCTCCATCAGTCACACATCCGTAGTATCAGGGATGATGTCGGCATAGGCTAATAAATCAGCACCTTTCAGATGAACATATCGGGCAGTTGTAGTGATGGACTCATGACCGAGCCAGTGTTGCAGAACATGCCCTGATATTTTTTGCGTAGCCAAGCGGGTGGCAAATGTGTGCCTCAGGGTATGGATGGATACATCTTGTATTCCGCACCTGATGGCATGCCGTTTAAACTTTTTACGGATGGCATCTGCATCTGTGAATCCTGTAATAACCCTGCCTTCCCCCCTGTCGCTTTTTTTCAGTACAGGCGGGGTTGGTATCATTCGGTCATTATTACTGCCATCACGCTTTTTCTTGCCATGGATGAGCATCAGGTCACCATGAATATCACCCCATCTAAGGCTAAATGCCTCCCCTCTACGCAGGCCAGTTTGCAGGAATAGATTGAGAATAAATCTCATTTCATCATCTGCCAGCTCAAAAAGCTTTCTCTCTTCATCATAGCTTAGAAACCGAATACTCTTCTTCTGAGGCATCTTTGGAAGGACTATAGGAAGCTTGTACTTATTTATCATTGCGTGAATGCTAATGTACAGAGTCCACATCGATTTCTTGCCGAGGGACTGAAGATACCTGTGCAAATCATCTCCATCGATTTTGTCAACAGGCACAGGCCAAAAGGGTTTCATAACCTTCATAGACAACTGAGTCTTGTCATCCCTCTTGTAGTCGATATATAATTTGCAGTAATACCCAAGTATCCTCTCCTTTACCGACACCTTAATCGGGCCAGTCACAAGTTTGCTATATGCCTTCTTGGCCTCGTGATGATTCTTCGTTTTCAGGGACACATTTCTGCCGTTGATATAGGCATAATAATGGCCTTTTTCATTCTTCCACATTGGTAACCTCCTGTGCTAATCCACCACTTTTTCACTATATGTACCTGATAAGTGTTTGTTTAAGCACGAGATATAGCTTGAATGGCATTCAAGAGGTCAGCGGTTCGAACCCGCTATTCTCCACCAAGTAACTCACAACAAAAACAACTACTTATCCGACATCCGATTCCAACGGATGTCTGTCAGCATGTCAAAAAACTCACTATAAAGTACAAAAAGTCACTATATTTTCACTATATTTTTTTTGGCATATAAAGCAAAAGCCCCAAAAAGGGGCTTTGCTGTGGGGTTGCCGTACCGAAGGGAGGTTATGCTTGGGCAGGATTGAAAAGAGATGGAAATTCAGATTTGGCTTGTTCGGTCAGTTTTTCATGACGGAGGGCGAGGAACTGCGATTCTAGTTTTGAGTATTCGGCACTTAGTCGAGAATTTTCAAGGACGAGTTGGACATTACGCAACTCCATTCCTTCAATCTTCTGTTCAAGTGTCGTCTCATTCTGTGCAACTACCTCTTCCTCAGGCTGTTCTACATTTGGCATTGTTTTAGTTTTCACCATTTTAGTATTCTCTCCTTGAGATTAACATGCTGAAATATACGACATTTTCACAACAAAATTACTAGAATAATGTACATTTTATGATAAATATTTTAGTCTATATATTTTATTGTCATTTATATTCCAGCATATTGCTTATTTTATGATAATTACTGCCACTATATGTCCTCTGCACTTTCAAATTCGGGCAGTGTCTTCAGGAAAGTGTACATCGCTTGACGAATGTCAACTTCATCCTTCAGTACTCCATCATACCTGAATATTTTATCATATATGGGTGATTTCCCGTTATCTCTGGCTTCCTTTGAGGCAAATGCGGAGACAACAACATCGGCCCCCATCCCTTCGGCTCCTCCATCTGAAGTCCAGTTAATCGCAACAATTCTGAAATACATTCCTTCAAGCCGTATGCCGTGAACTGTCTCTGTACTCTGTGTTAACGCCATCTTCTCTCCTATCCTATTTTTATGAATTGGCCTCTGATTCGTGTGACATATCCTGTACCTCCGCTGATATTCAGCTTATACTGAGCGTATAAATTATATGTGCTGGGATTAACATACACATTAGTGACTGTATGCCAAGTATCAACAGATGAATGGCACACCGCTCCAAGCCCCGCCCAATCCGCAACACTCGACCTAATTTTTACCGTCACAGGGGTGCTGGATGTCTGCCGTCCCAGAAAAGACAGAATGACAAGATATGTTCCAGCGGGCATATTTGAAATCAGAGTGCCTGTACTGGCATACGAAGTCGTAGTGGTCGTGTAACCCGTTGTATCTTCGAAATAATAGACATCTCCCTGTGCAATCGCACCCACCTGAGAGGCAGTCACATCGTGTGGGTTGGTAGAATCCCCTGCATGAGTNTTAAGATTTGCATTGGTCGCATAATAACTGCCGTGCTGTCCATCCACTGTATCTGCATTCCCAGCTGATGATGCATAATTCACGGATTGTGACCCAATGTTCCCAGTATTTATTGCAGTAGACTCTAACTGATATTGAGTGTGAGGGTCAGATGCGGTTATATGAGTGTATGCCCAATGTGATGAGATAGCAGTACTACTATATCCGCTGTTAGGAGTATCAGAAACTGGCAGGTAGTTAGCCCCAGTAGCTATACCATCAAGCTTAGAACCATCTGCGGAAACATCACGACCATCTACAGTCCCAGTGACAGAAATATTCCCGCTGACTTGCAGTCCACTCGATGCCTTGGTCGTATCAGACTCTCCGTATCCAATCCGTAGCCCATTTGCGACATTAAGGTATCCATCGGTTGTGAGTGACATAGCACCCTGTGCCGTTGAATGACCATCATCCCCCCACCAAAATCCCCTGTCAGATTCACTATTAAACTGGAATGTCATGGCCCAGTCATTGAGACCACCATAAGTTATTCCACTCTGCATTCCAATGGCGTATGGCCCACTGGAATATACTCGGAGCTTATGCCTATCGCTTGACCCTGATAAAGTAATATTACCGCCACCAACAGTCAGGTCTCCACTAATCGTCCCCCCACTCGATGATAGATATGGATGTGAATGGGTATCTGCTTTTCCTGCCAGCAGTGTATTTATCTCGGACTCCGTGTAATACCGACTATCATGTGTATGCGATGTTGTCGAATAACTGTTGGTGTCTAATGATGCGACACCTGCAGTAAATTTAAGTAACCCTGTACCCGCACTCGCTGTCACAACTTCATCAAGAACTGCACTTGCAGGTTGGGCCCCTATCTCAGAGACACTCCATGAGACATTCCCCGACCCATTGACAGACTTCCCTGTCGACCCGATGGTCAGTGTCCGTGCAGTTCCCCAGTTTGCTGTGGTAATATTCGCACTGCCATTGAAGCTTGTGCCATTGATTGTTCTCGCAGTGGTCAGAGTATCAGCATTTGGATGATAAGCTTCATTGAATATCCGCTGTCCAAACACATACCCGATGTTCGTGTCGCCTTCAAGTTGTAGTGGATGAGGCGAATCCCATCCATCATCATTCTCTGTGCCATCCCGATCTGCAAGTACATAGAAATTATTGCTGTTTACATGAATCCAAAAATTATCATCTGTTCCATCATCTTTAAACCAAATCTGCGGAGAACCACCAGTCAGAATGAGATTACTTCCACTATCATTCGTTAATGTAAGCTGTCCGCTCATAGTATCTGCTGTATCAGAACGGAGGAACTGACTGGAGTCAAGGTTGTCCAGCAATGCAGAATTAGATGCCGTAGATGTTAATCCGAGGTATGCTCCATTGTGGTTATGCGAATCATAAGCAGACTTAAAAGAGGCTATATCTACTCCATCTACTGTCCCCGATACAGTAATATTGCCAGTAACAGATAGGGAAGCAAATGCCCCAGCACCTGCTCCTGATAGCGACCACCCATCCCCTGAAAGGTTATTCCCACGGAAATAGTGCGTGTCCCCCGATGAACCACCATGGTACTGTGTTGTAGCATAATTGTAGTAAGTACCTACTCCTGACTGAATGTAAAAATGACCACCAGTGAAAGCTGTCCTTCCATCGGAATCAGAGAAGAAATACCCATTACCAGCATCACCCAAGAATATTTTTGTGGCTTTTATGGAACTATCGCTTGGACGAATAGAAACATTTGCAGTAGTGTATACTGTGTCCCCTGAATTCCACAGAGTCCCATACCACCCAGTTGAGGTAGAGGTATTGACATCGACTTGGTCAGCCCATCCCGATGTGCTTGCATAACTCACAGACTGCGAACCAATATTGGAAGTAGTAATCGCTGTCGATGCAGGCTGAATCCCCGCTTCGGCCAATGTGTTATTAATCCAAGAAGAGCCATTCCATTTAATGATTTCACCTGAAGCCACAGAAGTAATCGTGGTATTTGAAAGACTGTCAAGCGAATGGTTGTGATTGGTAGCAGATTTGCCATCCAGAGCAGACTGTAATCCATCGATATTCGATATGATATGATTGTGGGAATCATCTCCAACAGTAGCAGTGATGGAGACATTCCCAGTCCCATCCATACTTGTACTTCCTGTCACATCTCCTGTTAAGGAAATTGTCCGAGCAGTAGCCCATTTGGAAGATGACACAGCATTCGCTGATATACCAAGATACTTAGATGAAAGAGCCGTTCCAGCTTCATAAAAAGCTCCACCAGTATAAATACTGCCACCTGCTTTAAAACCTTCCTCAGATGCCATCCCATAGGCATCCAAAGAATCTAAAGTTGAACCATGGACAGCATAGCCAGTCTTTGTGTTCTCAATCACTGGCGTGACGGTTGATATACTGCCGAAATTCGGGATATCACTCCTGACCACCCGAACAGAATAGGTCGAACTCACTGTCACATACACTTGAAGATACTTCGGCCCATACGTATTATCAGCCGTTTGATAAAGTACTCTTGCCCCAGTGATTCTATTTGAATGCCCTCCAGTATTAATTACTGTAAAATTAGAATCTGCGTAACTACGCATCCAGTGGATACGAATAAAAGCGTGGTCACCACTGTCAGGGTCAGTGACATAGACTTCTCCCTCTTGACGAGCAGTAGAAGAATAGGCAACAGTCATCCAGCCTCCACCCACTGTAGCGGATGAAGAACTTACCTGTCTCACAAATGCCGTAGAATCAAGGTTGTCAAAAAGTGTGGAATTTGAAGCGGTTGCCGTTAAAGCAAGGAATCTGCCATCCGCTTCTGNCTCTGTGAAATATCTCCCATCGTGTGTGTGACTATCATTTGCCACTGTCCCCGTGAGGGTGACATTTGCAGAGCCATCAATNGATACACTGCCTGATAGGTCGCCAGCGAGTGTTATTGTTCTTGCGGTAGCCCACTTGGAAGCAGAAACTGCGTTTGCAGTTGCATTCAGCTTGTTGTCCAGTGAGGTTTGAAGTCCATCAACATTGGCAATAATATGATTGTGCGAGTCATCTGCTACGACAATATTATTGTATGTCCCTGAGACATCCCCACCGAAAGTGGTCAGGGTGGTCAGACCAATAGATGCCAGTGTGTACTTATTATCGAGCTTTGTTCCATTTTCAATGAACTCTACGGCTGATATTTTTCTCGATGCTTCAAGACCACCGACATAGAGCAGTGAGGAAGGACGAGACTTATCGCCATAGAAAGTGAATGTGCCTCCATAAACCTCTCCCTGCCATGTTGGATTACTGTCGCTAACTGCCATATAACAGTCAAATCCACCATCGTTAATACCGAAGTTAGTGCCATAAACACCGCTGAATGTGGGTGTGGAAGATGTCAGTACAGCCTGATTGAGATAAGATGAGAACTGGTTGCCATCCCAAAGGTCTGCATCGAGGCCACTGCCAGTTCCATCGTTCCCAGCATGCCAGTACTTATTGTTTTTGCTTGAGCCTTGCCACAACTGTCCAGCATTGTCCATAGTAGCTACTATGGCAGATGCACCACTACCAAAATGAACTCCAACAGTCCCGCTGTAATAGTTTAGATATGTAGCATAAGCTGTTCCAGAATCAATGTGGAGATTACCATTTGTTACAGCGATTGACCCCTGAGTTGTACCTGCATTCTGCCCATTACCACCCAGTGATAGTGTTGCTCCCCATGCACTATTTGCTGAAAATACCAAACGCTTATCTTGTGCAAATGTAAGTGTTCCTCCAATAGAATCATCTACATCACTTCTCAAAAACTGCGTTGAATCAAGATTATCCAGCAGTGTTGAGTTTGATGCAGTGGCAGTTAAAGCGAGGAATCTGCCGTCTGCTTCTGTTTCTCTGTAATAACGAGTATCATGCGTATGACTGTCGTTGGCAACAGTAACAGTAATCGCAGTTGTCCCGCTTCCAGTCGCATCGCCACTTAATGTGATTGTCTGATTCCCCGTTAGATAACTACCTGCAGGCTGAATCCCTGCTTCTGCCAGTGTGTTATTTATCCACGCTGACCCATTCCATTTTAATATTTCGCCTGCACTGTTAGATGTGATTGTTGTATTAGAGAGACTATCAAGAGAATGATTATGATTTGTAGCGGACTTCCCATCTAAAGCGGACTGTAATCCATCTACATTGCCAATGATGTGATTATGACTATCGTCAGCCACAGTGACAGCAATAGAGGTTGTTCCGCTCCCTGATACATCACCACTTAGAGTAATCGTCTGATTCCCCGTTAGATAACTTTGACTTGATACCCATGATTCAGTTGCAGTTTTATTCCCAAGAATATAAAGTCCGACATCATCAGTAAACTGAAGCCAAATCTTATCACTGTCTTCAACTTCACGCAGATACCAATTCTCGCCTTCAGCACCCATCGACAATGTTTTAGAGTTCCCCGATTCTCCCATGTAAATACGTTTACCATAGCCGATTACAAGGTCTTGTGTAACAAGCTCTCCAGTAAGTGTCCCGCCACCCAAGGGTAGGTAACTGTGCGTATGACCAGTGTCACTCTTGCCAGCAAGCAGAGTATCCACTTCAGTCTCGGTATACACACTCCCTGCGAGAGTATTCAGATTCGCATTGGTGGCATAATAGTTCCCATGCTGACCATCAAGTGTGTCTGCATTAGAAGCTGTAGAAGCCTGAGAAACTGTCTGAGAAGCGATATTAGCAGATGTAACAGGGGTATTCCCCTCAAAGGTAGGAGTGACAGCAAAATTGATTCCACCTCGCAGGTTGCCGATAGTGACATTCCCATAGTTGTGGTCAATGTAGAATTGGTCTGCATTACTTGCAGAGCTATTTCCTGTCTGAAACACTCTTGCAGAATCCGAGCGATGGATGTCAGGGAAGCCTGTCATTACCCCACCGCTCAGGGGAAGGTAGCTATGAGTGTGACTTGAAAGCGAGTAACTATTTGTATCTATAACAGCGACACCGCTTGCAAACTTCAAGAATCCATTCGTTGCACTGGCGGTAATTATTTCATCGAGTACCGAGCTTGCTACCTGATTTCGTGTGTCTCGGTTTGTCGGGGCAGGATGGCTCGTCTCATGGGCGATGGATAGTTTCCCGCCCATCATTGTGTCGATTTGAGTCTCGGTGTAGTAGCGGTCATCGTGGGTGTGACCCGAATCGCTCTTTCCAGCTAATGCGGTATCAATTTCTGTTTCTGTATAATAGCGAGAGTCATGTAGATGGTCACTTAGACTAACAGCAGTGCCATTGACTGTTGGTGTCCCTTTAAAATCAGCGACATTTCCACCCCTTGCCCAATCAAATAGCGTAACTGCGGAGGCATCTCCAGCACCCTGACTTCCAACAGTTGTCACATTCGCAACACCATCATAGATAATGTATGCTCCATATGTGGTTGTATCTTCACCAAGGAATAACCTGCTATTCCCTGAGTTTGTCCCTTGAGTAAATACATAAAGATTGGCATTGGTCGCAGAATCTATGGTAAGGTCACCAGTTAGTGTTCCACCGCCTGTAGATAGATATGAATGCGTGTGACCTGTGTCACTCTTCCCTGCAAGCAGAGTGTCGACCTCTGTCTCTGTGTATACGCTACCAGCCAATGTATTCAAGTCCGTATTGGTGGCGAAATAAGAGCTGTCATGCCCATCGAGCAGTGTAGAGTCCGATGCAGTTCCACCAATTGGTAGATACACCCCAGCATGGTCATGGCTGGTAGTCGAATAGGAGGCAGTATCAAATGAGGCTGTGCCTGCGTTGAATCGGAGGAGGCCAGTGCCGTTTGATACCAGCCCAGCAATCTGTGTGAGAAGCACATCAGTAGGCTGATAAACTCCAGCATGGTTATGCCCTGAGAGAGCATATGAATTGGTGTCGATAACAGCAACACCGCCTGCAAATGTCAGGAAGCCATTGGAAGCAGAAGCCCCGATAATCTCATCCAGTACAGAGCTTGCATCCTGCTTTCCTGCGATGCTGGTACTGAGGTTATTAAGTACTAAATCCAGTCCAGTAACATCAGCAATCGCATGCCCATGTCCATCTACAGAGTAGCCTGCGGAGGCATGGTTACCCCAGCCATGAGCAGTATCCCAATTGGAAATGTTGGTAGAAGTAATTGCATTTACTGCGTGGGTTGTAGGAATGTAGGTTCCGCTATGGTCATGCCCCGTGTCGCTTTTTCCTGCGAGCCCAGTGGTCAATTCGGCATCAGTTGCATATCCACTTAGGTCAAGAGTGAAGTCAACTCGCTCCTGTACATCATCGAATGCGATTGTAAGTTCTGAGGATGCTGACCGAAGGTCAAGAACCCCTCCACTGGAGATTGTATCTTCCAGTGTGCCATTGATGTATAAAACCCAGTTACTGTATTTATCATAAGTTCCTGTATGGTCGTGAATCAGGTCAGCTTTAGTCCCAAGACCTGTACTCAATTCCGTACTGGTCGCATAGTCTGTCGCATCATAAGCAACAGTACCATTCGTCATCCTGACAAGCCCTGAGCCGATGCTACTCAAATCAGAGATGCGGGTCAGCAGAACATCAACAGGCTGGTAAACATTCGCATGATTATGCCCTATCGGGCTATAGACACCTTCATGGTCATGGTTAGATGGTGAGGCATCTGTAATTCCATAACCTGCCAATGTGGTTGGGGTCGCAGTGATTTCTGACCAAGGATGAGTGTGGGATTCAATAGGGACAGAAGAGATGGTAGCAACACCACCGATAAATTTGACATATCCTGTATTCTGAAGATTTAACCCCGAAAGTTCACTGAGGACTGCGTTGAGAGGCTGGTAATCGCTATCATGGTCGTGGCTATAAGTTCCAGTAATATTGCCAGTGACATCAAGGTTGCCAGTGACAACAGCATCCCCTTCAAAATAACCCGCATATGCAGACCCGCTCCCGATATTTGTTGCCCTGCCGTACACCCCAATGGCATCACCTGCTGTGTCAGCATTATTTACATGCCCATACAGACCATATACATTGTTTGTTCCCTCGTAAGCATAACTGTCAGTGATTACAGCCCTCAGGCCATAATAGGTCGCATCTGCTACAATGTCCTTTGCGATATCAATACTGGCTGTCTTTATCGACTCAGTAATGTCGAGTCCGAGCGTTTCGATGGATGAGAACCTTGCATCCCCTGCGGTCAGGATACCTTTGACCTCAAGACCAGCATACCCGCTATCAACCCACCCAGTGCCATTGTAATACTGGGCATCCTCCACCATGCGAATGACAGTGTCACCAAGGGCATCATACATCGTGAGTGTGTTCGTTGCCCCACGACCATCCAGCTCGATGCGTGACCCAGTTACACCTGTGCGAATCAGCCCACCAGTGACAATCGCTTCATCGTCCATCTCCGTTTCTTCAATGGAACTGACGATATCGCCTATATCATGGACATCCTTATTCTCAGGTGTTTCAGTGACGAGGAGTTCAAATAGGTTATTAGGCTTGGTATCCATTAGACCCCTTTAGCTTTTTACGCAGGCATCTGAGTTGCTACTTTACTTGCGAATGTTCTATTCTGTGCGACAGCGGAAGCAATGCTGTTTGTTGTATCCTGATTTATGATTTCCTGTGCCAGTGAGGACAGAGAGATTGCAGAGAATGATTTGATGGCAGTGACATTGTCAGAGGTGACTCCATCGAGGATTCCAATAGTCGTTTTCTCTGAGGATGTGACCAGCTTCTGAGAAGCCGTGCTGTCATCCAGTTTATCGGTATCGATAAGTGTTGTAGCGGTAGTGTTAATCTCTCCCACCAGCGAATTGATATCGAGGTCAGCCAATGCTCCACCTGTTGATATCTTTGAGTTTATGAGAGTGGTCAGCGAAGCCTCCAGTGCATCGAGGCGGGCCTGAATCTCGTTGGAGCTGAGAGTCTTTGTATCGGAATCGGTAACATTGTCGATTGTCACATGGGTCGAGTTGACATGGTCGACTACGGCCTGTGTGATGTGGACGATGTCTGTCAGCTCTGTCTGAGTTCCTGAACCATTGATTCGTACTGAATATGTCCCAGCATCGAGGGCATCAACATAGAAAGTTGTGTCTGACACCGATGTGATTGTCTTGATTGAACCATCAGCAGGCTCAGTGGATGCCACAACGACATCACTGCTGTTCAGGACTTCCACCAAGTTAATTGTGCCAGCCCCAAGCACTCCAAAGCTAAATCTATCAGCCATTATATCCTCCTAGGCATTAGTGAAGTAGGTTAATTTGGTCGGCCTGTACAAGTCGTAAAGGTTGTCAACATTAGGGTATTTAGTAACAAGCTCAACACCCTCCAGTGAAATATTTACATTATACTTATTGACATATCCCTCAACAGGGACAGGCTTGAAATCTTTAATCAGAACTCTATAAACGAGGCTAGGGTGAGATGTGTGAGGATTCCACCTGATAGCCCTGCGGGAGTTGTAGGCATTGGTGAGCTGGTTGATGACAGTCTGATTGACCGCATTGAAGCTGTAATCGCCTTTAAATCTCCATTTCCTCGTCCCTGCGATTCTCTCACCAAAGATATTTGTATAGTAGGTTGTCTCGTCATCAAAGACCTCTGACCGCCCGCTCTTGTTCGGCACTGGCAAAGCGTATCGGGTCTGTCCTATCATCACTGTCGGAGGGGAGGTAAACGAAAGCATCAGCTTATCCTTTCGATTGTAATCTCCATGACATCTGTCGTCAGGGATTCCTTTATTCCAATCACCTGACCCAAGTCCTCTCCGTTCAGGATGATATTATTAATTAATCGCACAGGAATCGACTTTAATATGCGTAAAGTGGTGATTTTCTGGGTCTTACCTGCGAATGATTTATAGTAGTATTCAAGGGCTTTCACCTCAGAATCCCGCAGTTTTACACCATGGGTTGTGATGATTCCATTGTCATCCAACTTGAGCTGTGAAGGAAGGTCAGTAATCTCATCCATCGTCCGATGTTCCACTGTCTTCTCAAGCACATACGATGGATTGACCATCACAGTCCCAGTGCTAGCGGTCCGAGGGATGAAAATCAAAGTGCCATCCTCACGAATGAAATACCAGCGGTTCAGGAGAATGGATAGGTCTTTGAGGATTTTATTGGCACTGGCATTCTTGTAGTTGATGCTGTACCGAGAATCCAAAGGGACTTCAAAGCTGATGAGTACATTATGCCCGCTCAGGTCGTTTGTCTGCTTGTGAGCATGGGCAATGACATAGGTATTGTATGCATCGAAATCGAGGACATGCTTAATGATGATTCCATCCTCATCATAGCCGTTATCTACCAAGAATTCCTTGATAGTTGCCTCTGAGATGTTCTTTGATGCAGACCCTGTAAGGGGTGTCCCCAGCTTCCTCAGGTCTTTCTTCAACTCAGAGTCTGTTCCCCAGTTACTGCGGATATGAGTCACATCACCACTCTCCAGTTCATAGATGTGCCACCGCTGACCGAATGCAGGGAACTTGATGTCATCAGGGGGGACGACCAGCTTGATATTCAACCACGACCCCTTTTCAATCTTGGTGACCTTGTAATCCTTGGTTTTGGTCGGCAACTGAAGTGTCCAGTTCAGCATATCACCCTTGCCAATGAAATGCCTCATGAAGAACTCTGTGTCCTTGTCGATGAAATAGTACTTCCCTGTCGTGGAGTTGTAGTAGAAGGGTTTGAAGCCATTGTCACCCCAGTAGAACTTCTTGATTGTCGCCCATATGCCTCCTTTATCCTCGCTAAATGCGATACTGCCAAAGAAGGTCTGACTCTCAATGGGTATGCTCTCAAATGTCTCGTCAGTGACCTTAATTTCTATGTCCGAGCGACCATTGAGGCTACGCACAACCGCACCGACCAGCTTCTCAATGATGGTCAGGGATTCAGTCTTAAAGGAATATTCAGTCTCTCCATTTGATTTTTCAATCTTATCGCCCACCATTACATCTTTGAGCTGTAGCCAAGTGGGGAAAACAGTGTACTCAGGAGCAGGATTATCGACATCGTTAACAGAGTCGATGTATCCATTAATTTTTAGCGTTGAATCCTTGTATATGAGAATCTTTTCACCGATAGCAGGTGCATATTTCCCTTTCAGGATGCGAAAGGTAAATGGCTGTACCTCGTAGTCAAAGTATCCCCTGCCCTTTACTGTCCGCTCTAAAAACTCAGGGAAATCGTCCTGCAACACATAGGGAGTGATATCCTTGTGGACATTCCCTGAGGCATCGATGTATTCGATTCTTATCATATCATACCCCTATTGTATCGTGCGATGTCACGAGCCAGTACCTTAGAGTTGAGGCCCGATTTCAGGATGGCAGACTCAATCCTGTCCAGCTTACCAAGTGTTTCCTTATCGAACCCGCCACCCACATTCACCTTCGGCAGAACAGTGCTGTTCATGTAGTCTATAAAGGTCTTCTCAGGGGTTACAAGCTCTGCACCGCTCTTGTAGGTAGCCTCACCAAGTAAAGCCATTGTAGGCTCTGTAATGACTCCACCGTCAGCAAATGCAGTCACGCTCTGACTTACACTCTTTGCTTTGCTAAGGGAAGCAATAATTGCCCCTGTGATGACAGGAATGGCAATTAGGTTTGCAGGGAATCCAAGATTCGCAACAGATTTAATACCACCTGTGAGAGCTTCCCAAGCATTCTGAGCAATCTCTTGACGGCTACGCAACTTGTCTTTCTTAAAGAAGAATTCCCGAATTGCATCAAACTTGGACAAGTTTACCCCAAGACTTTGAAGCATCCAATCCTGCATCGTTTGCACCTGTATTCGCTTGTCTTCATTGTCACGATTTTGGATATCCCTCAGAATCTTTTCTTCTCTGATTTTAAGACGAATCAACTCTTCAGAACCCTCTGCCTCAGCTTTCATGAGAGTATGAATATTATCAAGCCTTCCCTGAAGCAGGTCGTCACCATATCTCCCCTCCTCGGCAAGTCGCAGGTCATCCATCACGACCTGTAGCCTTGCATTGAGCTTCTCAATCCTCTTAAGACGAGCCTCTTCTTCTGACTGCTCCTGCTTCCTTTCAGCAGATTGTAGTCTACTGATTTGCAGGGTCATCTCCTCAATCTTGAGGCGAATCTTTGCCTGTTCTAAACCATCCTGCTCAGTCTTTAGCTTCTCATTGAGGATGATAATCTCATTCTTTAGTCGATTCTGCTCGGACTTCTCTTCATCCAAGAACCAAGCCTGTCTGCGAATGATTCCAATCCGTTCCTCGATTTCTGCAATCTTCTTAGAGTTATCTACCTTTTTTACTGCATTCTTTTCCATGGAAGCTTCAAGTTCAGCAATTTCCCCTTCTACTTCCTTCTTCCGAATCAGTGTCTGCAATTCGTTCACAGACATATCAACGACATCTTTCTTCAGATTCTCAAGCAGGGCATACCTGTCCAGCTCCTCCTGAAGGATAACAATCTTCTCCTTGGAATCCTTTTGCTCAAATTCCATGTCGTTCAGCTCTCTCATGAGCTTCTGCCGTTCTTCTAGGTCTGTAAACCATTTACTGCTATCAACCTCGTCATTGATATTTTTGAGAATCTCCCACTGGGCCTCCAGTAGCCTGTTCTCATCAGAAATCTCACCAAGCAATTTAACAGCAGTCTCAGCCCTCTCGTCATGCTTGGAGATAATCTCAGTCAGCACAACTGCTAGGTCTTTATTAGCCTGTATCTGCTTTTCTACGGATGAAACATCGGTTTGCTGATACAGCATTTTCATAGACTGATAATACTCATCTACCGCTTTTTTCGCACTCTCGACCTCACGCTTTTTCTTACCCATGGCAAACCCTACACCCTGAATGACAGTCATCAGGAGTGACAGGCCAAATACAACACCACCAACACCTGTCAGGGAACTTTTCAGCATCCCAATCATGCTTGTAAAAGAACCAGCATCTCTCGTAGCGTACTGCATAGAGATGAGTAATGGCTGGATATTGTTTCCAACTGCCATGAGGCCAAGCTTCCAATCCTGAAGCAGTAGGACTCCATCCGAGAGAGTATAGTTCAAGCTGTTAAGAACATTGAGTGACCGCCTATTTGCATTTGAATTGACATCCTGAAGTACCTGAGTCTTCTGTGATAGCATCATAGCGGACTTCTCGATGTACTTCAGCTCCTCCTTTGTCATGCCAAACGAATGAGCAGCGACCTTCCCGATGCCCTCGATTTGCTTGGACAATTCATTAAAGCGGACAGAGGCATCCGCTATGACAGGAACTGTGCTTTTAACACTAGACTCTATCTGCCTACCAGCATCCATAGACTTCATAGCCATCTTATCGAGAAGGTTGGTCAGGTTCTCAATGTTCTGACTTAGTCGATTAACATCTTCTGCTCCTGTGAGCTGTAGATTAACAGCAATCGTTTTAGACATCTTGCCTCCGACTCCTTATCTCAATATACCTCACGGCATCGAGGAGTGTTGTTTCGTTCTCTATCTGCTTCATCCTTAGGATGTCTCCATCTCCCAGCCAGTATACTAGGTCGTCCAGTATCTGAAGGTCTGAGCGTTGCTCTCCTAGGCCATCTAGGAGTCTGTCAAACTCATCCCTAGAGTCTGTTGAGGAATGAATTTCATTAATTTCCGTATCCACATTTCGTTTAATGACAAAAAATCGTCCAGCACCTCCATGAGCTGGGAATTTGTCATTTCGTCAATATCAAGTTTGTCCACATCGCCATCGAGGACTACAGAGAGGAAATCACCGACCACATCACCGCTCACCAAAGCGGAAAGTATCTCATCAATAGACCCAGCATCAGGTATGTTGGCATTTTGCAGGAATTTAATCAACTGCTTATTCTTCTTGATTGTCATCTCATCTTGGGTGAACTCAAGTCCCTGAATCGTATACTTTTTCATTTTGCTTTCCATCCATAGAATTCGTTGTTAAGGCTGATTACATTCTGTCCATCGTGCTGGAATTCGATGATATTGAATCCAACATGGGCCTCTTTTCTCGTAGACCGCATCCACTTCGACTGTTGCTGGACAGAGCCACCTGAGATGACATATGTCCCCCTGATGAGAGTGGATATATATTTGTGAACATGTCCCATAAGCATGATGTCAGGAGTTGACTCATCGTGCAGGCTCTCAATGACCTTCTGAGGTCTGTAGCTGTAGGCATAACTGCTACCATCCTCTCCATGCCATAGATTAATCCGCACACCGCCAACCATAATGTTTCCCTCATCATGGCCCAAGAACATGAAATTATCCAAGGCTTCAGAGATGTCATGCACAATCTTCGCCCCAACGCTTTTATAAAACCACCTGTCGTGATTCCCATCGATAGCATAGACTGGCAACGAGGTTTGCGAGAACACTCTGATAGCCTCTTCCTTTTGGGATGTATATCCAACATGAGTCAGTTCGTAGACATGGCCCTGCCTATGGCTCATACCCTCGGTGACATCACCCGCATGAGCGATAAATTCGCACCCTTCATCTTCCATCTTTCTCATGATATCGACTATGTAATCAGAACTTGTGTATTTACTTCCGATATGGGTATCTGTGATAAACCCGAACTTTACCTTATCGCCTGACATCCCGATGGATGGTTTGGCAAAAGGGGTGTCCACAAGCCCCTTTCCCTTGGCGAGGATAGCAAGGTCTTTTTCACTGTATCTACTCTTAATCTCAAGGAGATATTTATCCTGAATATCAGCAGGCTGTTCTTTGGCCCTTGAGTCTCCGAGATACCGATACAAAGAAGCACTCTGTAGCCCATAGGCAGTCAGGGTTGCCTTCTCTCCATTTTCTTTGTAGTAGTTAACAACCTCTAACAGCTTGTCCTTTGTTATCATCAAATACCTTTCTTAAATACCTCTGAAACCTTCTTCGCTCGTGCAGGGGTCTGCATGGCGTATTTACTATTGAGAACTTCCTGTGAGGCTCGTTCCCAATCCTTGTCGATAAGGTGATGAATGGTCTTTTTAAACTTCATGAAACCCGCAAGTCCTAGCTGATAACACATGTCTAGAATCGCAGATTGCACCCCATCAGGCATCGATGCAAACCAAGGCATCCGCTCGTATATCTCCATAATCAGGTCTGTAATTTTTGACCTGAGGATGGCCTCTGCTACATGTTTGTCGAGTTTCAGGTCTTTCAATGCGAATCCATATCCTATGGTTAGATGACCAAGAGTATCAGGATATACATGCTCTCTGAAACCCTCATTGACCTTTATCTCCTCGATTGCCTTATTTAGATTCATCTGCCTTCTTCAGGTTATCAGATTTCATCCCAGCAACGAACTTGTCAACGATAACATTGAACACAGGAGCAACGACCCTCTCAAGCAGTACAACTGCTACAGGCTCGATAATCTTCTCCCAAAAGGGCTTCGTGTATTTGAATTTACCACCCATGAAAGCGGAAACAGCAATTCCTGCAAAGTAGACAGGAGGGCCTACATACTTCTCTAGCTTCTCTCTCCATGTTTTGGTAGGAACTTTTTTAGCCAAATGGCCCAAAACAATCCCAGTAATGCCAATCATACTCCACTTCGCCAGCGGAATAGCAAAAACAGCGGTCAATAGTTCACTCATAGAACCCCATTCCTGTTTAAGATTTCAAAGTATTGGACAGCCATCCATATGGCACTTGCTACAGCAGAAATCGTAGCACTGATAGTCACTATCTGAGTCTTTAGTGTTCGTTTCCACTCATAAAGGCTTCTCAGCTCTTCTTCATTCTTATTCACCCTTCCATTTGTCTTGCGGGTCTGTTCCTTAATTTCTTTCAAGTCTTTATCCCACTCAACATGATAAGCGTCCTCTCGTGAAGTATGAGCGACAAGCTCAGTCTTCAAATCGGAGACATTTCTTGCGATTTCATCAATCTTGCTCAACCTGTCCAGTATCAACTCCTTGACCACAGATTCCATAGTTTTTCCTGTAAGCAGAAAGTGATGTCAGGGAGGGGGTCACCCTCCCTAACATGAAAAGGAGTGATTAGGCTACTGTGAGAACATCGCTAATTACAGAGCCTACGCCAGTGATTGTGAATTTAGCTTTATTGCCTTCCAGTTCGGCTTTTACATGACTGGGAGTCAAGGTCATCACCTTGCCCGAACCAGCAAAAGTCACATCGACAGTTGCGGTATCAGTCGGCAGGTCAGTCCACTGTGCCATATCAACTTCAGAGACAGTAAGCACAGCTTCCATCTTCAGGAAGTCCGTAACCATCGTGCCATCTTCCAGCTCAGTGTCCTGTGCAGTCACACTAATCTGAATGCTGTCTTTCTTCACTGCACTGATAGAATACAGGGAAGCAGGGGTGTCGTCTTTGAAATCGATGGTAGCAAGACCATACATTACTTTCGTTTTGTCCATTATACATCCTCACTGTTAAATGTTATTTCACCAACATGATAGTGCGTTCCGTTTATCGTGGCAGGGTAATACTGCAATGCCGACAGCAAAATCGGCTGAATATTCTCTCCTGTGATTGCTAACAGAACCTCTTCGATATCATTAACCATTGTCAGAAGCTCTGCCTTGCTTGCACGAGCATCCTGCCCAATTTTTACTACTACAACCAGCTTGTAACTGTAGATTTTTACAGGGTAATCTTCTGTGTATTCAAAGCCTATGAAATCAACATATGCAGAATGACTCCGTATCCGACCACTCATATCAGAGCTGTCTGTCACCTTAGTGAGGCCGAGAGCCTCCTGATTGGCAACAAGCTCATTGTACACTGTTGCAAGGGTGTCAGTCGCTAGGCTCATACTGAGAATGCCTCCAATACATTTTTCTCAAGGATATCCTCGGCATTCCCTGACTGTGCTTCGATTGAATCGTTGATATCTCTTTTCGGGGTCGTACCATGCAGGAATATGTTCTTCTGTACAGCAAGAACAAATCGCTTCAATTCTTGAAAATCACTTCCAAATTTCCCCTTGGCGATTGCCCACTCCATCAGCCTATGAAACGGAGGAGGAGAACTGTACTTCTTCTTGACCTGAGGAGTCCCATCCTCCACAAAGGATGCATATTCAGCTTCAGCAATCACATCAAGGCGACCACCGATGCTGTATTTATTCTGTGTAATCTTTTGTTTGAATTTTAATGAACGAGCCAGTTTGCCAGTAGTCCTGCGACCTCGTTCTCTGAGAGTCTTCCTCGTTTCTTTTAGGTACTCAGGCCCAATCTGCCGAGCAGACTTTGAAACGGCATTCCGTAGGTCTTCCATGGTAGGGAAAATCTTCTGTTCCCTTCGTGATGTAATACTGGTCACTCAAACCACTCCTAGAATGAATGCTTTGTCATGGTACATCCCTTCAAGTGTACTTGCAGGGATATAGTCCTCAAGTAGACTCATTGCTTTCGCCCTATACTTGTTGGCAAGCTGAAGAGCCTCCCCCTGAGAAAGGTATTCAGTTTGCGACTCCCCAAGCCCGACAGAGCGAGTAATACCGCCATCTGCAATAGACTTGGTATTGATAACAGGTACAAGGAAGTATAAGCTCAGGACTGCTTCTGCTTTAGTGACAATAATCAGGTCATCGGCATCATAGCCATCCGTTCCTGCGACCACCTTGGCATAATTAGCCCCCAGTAGTTTTTCCACCTCCAGGTTGGCAATGTCTAACTGTCGCTGAATCACATCAGACTCAGTGTCGATGGACAGGTTACCCTCATTGATTACATCCAGCACAACAGCTAGAGACATTACCTCACCTCAAAGTTCTTCTTGAAAGCCTTAGGCATCGCCTTGAAAGCAGTATCCTTAAAGGGGTAAGGTGTACCAGCGAGGTACACCTTTCCCTTAAAGTTATACCGACTTCCTTTCGTCAGGTAGACAGTGATGTCCTTAGGCTGGGCCTTGGGACGACCTGTCTTTTTCTTATCCTTCAGCTTCGGGATGTCAGTGTAAAGTGGCATCAGTCACCTGTGGGTTAGACCCAGTCGCTCGTGTCAGCGTAGGCGATTGCATCAGAAAGAGCATAGTCCACATCAACCTTGGCTGTGATGGTATACTCAATCATACGCTTACGAGGCTGACGCTGGACTTCACGAGTGAAGGCCCGACCGACACCAGCTTTGAGGTTATTCTTCAGAGTCAGCATGTGGAAATCGGTAGGCATGTAAGGCACACCAACGACTTCGATGCCGTAGAAGGGCAGATTCCCACCATTGACGATGACATTGTCACCGAGAGAAGTACCACGAGTCATCAGCTCTTCGTGATAGGTCACAACAGAGTCGCCACTGGTGATGTAGACCAGTTCGCTCTTGTTCTGTCTCCATTTGGCAGGGAGGGTTTTGTAGAGTTCAGGGAAAATCACATCCAGCATCTTAGATGCATCGGCTACTGCCCCTGTATACTCGTTTGCAGAGCCATCAGCTTTGATTGTCTTCGCCCAACCATCAAAGGGGGTGAAGAACGGATCGCCAGAACCTGTGTCTCCATTGATACCACCGTTCAACATATCATTGCTGAACTGTTTTGCGAACATGGCATTGATGAGAGCCTCGGCATCAGCCTGTTCGATATTCTCTTCAAGAAAATCGTAGGTGATGTCATAAGGAAGGATGACTTCCACAGGGGTCAGGGTTCTGCGGGAAGCGGACACGCCGACAACATCAGCGGGGGCAGTACCTTCGGTAGCTCCTCGCCATGCTTTGTCAGCAAGGCCGATGATATCGATGTTGCGGGAAGGGCCAGTTACAGGAAGGATTTCGATATAACCATTCCACAGATTGTTCATGTCACGGACAGTGTCAATGAACTTTTTAGCCTGCTGTGCGGAAAGCTGACCACCACTAGAAGTGTTGATTGCACCTTTCTCTACACGCTTCAGAAAATCACGGACATTCATTATTTTTCCTCCTATCGCTTAGAGCCAAGCGAAATCGGTTTCAGGTTCATCCTCTTCCGAGGTCAGTTCTTCACGAGCCATCTTCACAAGGGGGGTCTCTTCGATAGCACCCATCCGCTGTTCAAGGGCTTCCAGCTTGTCAATCGCTCCCTGAACGGCACTATCGACAGCAGATTTCACGATGGCTTCAACATCTTCCGCAGTCAGGCCGACAGGGGTGGCTTCAGTGTCAAGACTTTTTACTTCATCAGACATTTTAGCAGTCTCCTGTTTAGTTGTTTCTTGTTCGGTAGCCTCGCCGGCCACAGGCATGACGAGCATCCCAAAGTATTCATCAAGGAAATCCTTCATCTTCTTCAGGAGTCCCTTTTCAGATTTGTTTGATTCAGCAAGGTTGGCAACTCCAGCAAGGGAGATTCCACCAAGCTCACCGCTCTTGAGCATCGCCCAAGTCTCCTCGCTTTCCACTTTAATTGCCACAGCCCACGACCCAACAGGCTCATCGGGGAACATGGGGTCGCCTTCTTTGGTTATCCAGCTCTCAGCGACATAGCCCTGCGTGGGATTAAAGTCGTGGTTGCGGTCAATGTTGTTGGTCAGGCTAGACTTCATAAAGTCATAACTGGCCTTCTCAATAACCTCCGCAGTGGCGAAATCGCCATCCGTATCAACCTCATTCGGGGTATAGACCAGCCCGTAGACGAGCTGTTTGTCATCATCCATTTTCGCAATAGGAATAATCGTTTGGTCACCCTTTAGAATAAGTCCCTTTCTGTTGGCAGGGTACTTCACAAGGGAGATATACTCGACTTTCAATTCTTTCATTTCAGGCATTTCATTTCCTCCATCAATGGTGAACATAATCTATATTCCAACAAAAATGAGTAGATTATCTAGGGTATATACAACCTATAAGTCTTATATAACTAGGGTTTTAGGGTATATTGTATGAATATGCATTAGCTTCAGTTAATGAAACACACGAGAGGAATATGGAAGCAATAGTTGTCACCCCTGATGTCGTTGGGCATTCCCATCCGATTAAAAAGTTTAGAACACAGAAATCAGAATCCGCACAGATTCAAGTGCAGGACGAGGAATTGATGGATGGACTCGCCCCCCATCCCTTGCCCTTTTCAACCCTGAAGGCTCTTGACCAATCCTACCACAACAAGGCACTCAGTTTCAAAGCTATTTGTATCGCTGGACTAGGATATAAGATTTTAGACAAAGATGGAAACGAACTCCCGAAACCTCAGGTAATGATTCAGGCGAATGAGAAGGAAAGCTTTCAGGAAATAATGAATAAGGTTGCTCTCGATTTTGAGGAACTGGGTAATGCCTATCTTGAGGTTCATCGCCCTTCTGCCAACGGCAAGATTATCCGCATATACCATGTCCCCGCAGAGAATATGTATGTCACTCCTGATGGCGACAGGTACTCTCAGGTTATCAATGGGACGAGAGTCGATTTCAGGCCGTTCAATGGCAAGGCAACCAAGGCAATGACCAAGGAAATCATTCACTTTCAGATGCCATCCAATATGAGTAACTACTATGGCTCTCCTGATTGGATTGGTGCTGTCATGGCAATTGTAGTGGACAATTCTGCATTGGAATGGAACTACCGATACTTTGAGAATAACACCATTCCCAATACTGCTATCACTGTCACAGGAGGAGCATTGGGTGAACAGGTTGTACAGAACATCAAACAGTTCTTCTCAGACAACTTCAAGGGTGTCAGCAAAGCTCACAGCACATTGATTTTGCAGGCAACAGAAGTTGGAGCGAGTATTGAGTTTCATGAAATATCAAAAGGAATTAAGGATGGGGATTTTAACAAACTTCGCCAGCAACTTAGAGATGAAATCGTATCAGCCCATGGTGTACCGCCCCGTGTTGTTGGTATCGTTGCTGGTGGCTCTCTTGGCGGTGGTGGTGAAGCCTATGCCCAACTCCAGCTCTTCAGGGATGTTCTTCTTGCCCCCAAACAGAAACTCTTTGAGGCTATTCTCAACAGAACTGTGATGGCAACCTTCGGTGATGGCGTTACTATCGAGTTCAATCAGGTCGATATCACAGTCCCCAGTAGCGGTTCAGATGATACTGGAGGCAATCCTGCCCTTGCCGAGCATGGAGTCCCAAATGTAAGTCAAAGAGGAACGAATGCCACAATAGAAAACACAGAAGATGGTTACTCAGAAGCGTAAGGTCGGCAGACCCAAGAAGCAGGTAGAGCTGGAGAGCGAGAAACAGCTCCAAGCATTTCGCATCTACCAGCAGATGGGTGATTCCCGCTCACTGGAGAAGGTTGCCAAGGAAGTTGGTGTTAGTCTTGGCACAATGCATAATTGGTCAAAAGCTCACAGTTGGCAGGAACGACTCATCGAAATTGAGGCTAAAGCTCAAGAACGCATCAAAAAGAAAATGATTACCGAGCTGGTCAATCTGAAGGAGAGACAGATTGGCATTGCTCGGACACTTATTGACGATACCATAGAACGCATTCAGGTTGCACAGACAACTGGAGAGGAACTGCCACTGCAAATTCGCAATGTGTCAGACCTTGAGAAAGTGGTTAAGCTCCTGAAACTGATAGAAGATGACCAAAGTGGTCAGCAGGGTGGCACAATCAACATTATCACCAGCATTCCTCGCCCTTATGGCAAGGATAAGAAGGGAAATGCTGTTCATAAAGCAGATGACGTAGAATTCACCGAGGTAGATAGTGCTGATTGACTTCAGAAAGCATTACCAGCCGACTGAACGACAAATTGCCTTCCACACCAGCGATGCTAAGTTCCGTATGTATGGAGGAGCGATGGGTGGTGGCAAGACCTATGCCCTTTGTGCAGAAGCCATCCAACTGTCTCTAGATTTTGCTGGCAATCGGGGTGTTTTGGTCAGGAAGTCGCTGGTTTCACTCAAAAGAACGACTTGGATTACATTTTTTAAACTGATTCCACCCCATTTTATTAAAAATATCAACAAAACAGACCTGATTGTCACGCTCATAAACGACTCAGAAGTGCTATTTATGGATGCTGACATCAGCAAAGACCCGACACTGAATAAGTTCAGAGGGCTGGAAGTCGGTTGGTTCGGATTGGAAGAGGCTAATGAACTCGATGTGAAAGTGTTTTCGACACTTGTAACTCGGCTCAGGTGGGTCTGCTCAAATGGGATACAGCCCTACTGGACAGGCTTTCTCTCAAGCAACCCTGAATTATGCTGGGTGAAAGACAGGTTTGTAAGTAAAAAGCTCCCTGACCACGACTTTATCCCTGCCTTACCATCAGATAATCCATTTCTCGATGACTCGTATATCGCCAGTATGAAGGACATCCTCACAGAAGAGGAGGCATCCAAGTACCTAGAGGGTTCATGGGAGGCCAAGGAGCGACCTGACCAGCTAATCCCCTATCGATATCTCAAGGATTTGCTGTCCAATGAAATCACCCCATTCGCCACAGAGGTTTTTATGGGTGTTGATGTGGCTCGCTTTGGTGATGATACAAGTACAATCGCCCTGTACGATGGATTTCACCTTTTTGCTCTTAACGAGTACAGGGGGCTGGATACACAACAACTGGCACGACAGGTTGCCTTGACTGCTGGGCAATACAGGGTCAAGAATCAGAATATCGTCATCGATGCAGTCGGTATCGGTGGCGGTGTAGTCGATGCCCTGAGGACTCAGTTCCGCATCAATGCGGTCGAGTTTATAGGCGGGAAACCTGCCAAGCAGATTGATTCTGCTGTTCAGTTCGTCAACCTCCGTTCACAGGGCTACTGGATGCTCAGACAGGCAATCCTCAATGAGGAGCTGGAGATAGTAAACAATAAAGTCCTCGTAGAGGAGCTTGTAGCTCATACATTCAAGATTAGCTCCGATAGAACCATTATGGTGGAAAGTAAAGACAAGGTGAAATCAATCCTTGGTCGCTCCCCTGATAAATCGGATGCCGTAATGATGTGCATTGCACAGTCGAAACTTAACCTTAGAAACGAAATAGAGGCGATGATTCTATGACAGAAGACGATGTACGTTCAGTGTTAGAAAAAGAGAAAAAAACACTTATCGGCATAGGCATGCGAGAAGATATCGCATCCAATGTTGTCGATGCAAACTACAAAATGAGAGGAATGGCTTATGTTAAAGAGCTTCAGAAGAGCCATGAGGAGGATAGGCTGGAAAAAAGTATCCACAATCAGAATCTACCAAAACAATGACGAATACTACTTCCTTGATGTAGCTCATCACGACAAGGAATTCGACCAAGAGATGTTGGTAGAGGTACTTCAGCAATTCATCGGCATCAATGATGACGGTGTTGTGGCAATGATGAAAGCAATCAAAGAAGCAATGGCTCAATCATAGAGGAAACATGGTCTACAAAATCAAATCAATCTACGACACATTCAATGACACGATGGAGACATGCAAATCCATCCTGAGAGCAAAAAACAACGACTATGCAAGCAAGCAAGACCCTTATGCAAATTTCAGGGCATCTGACATTATAAACATCCCACCAGCCAAGGGGATTCTCATGCGAACCCTCGACAAGATAGCGAGAATCAACACCTTCATCGAGGATGGCAAGCTAAAGGTCAAGGGAGAGTCTGTAGACGATGCAATCCACGATATCATCAATTATATGGTACTGCTGAAAGGGCTAATCAATGAAGCAAATTCTGAACACACTGGCCTATACACCAATCACATCGATTTTTCTGTCGGGGAGAGTCCCATCCAAAAAGAATTCACGAGTGACAGTACGCTCGACAGGACGAACCTTTCCATCTAAGAAGTATCAGGACTGGCACAAGGATGCTTCAATTCAGCTCAAAATGATGAAGGCAAAGCATCTTGATTCACCTCCATACCTGATACACATCCATTTTAAATTCGGAGACAAGAGGCGAACCGACCTCACCAACAAAGCAGAGAGCATCAACGACCTGCTGGTGGATAATGGCATCATCCCTGATGACGAATGGAAGGTGCTGGAGAATGTCATTCTATCCTGCGAATACGAAAAGGATGTATGGGAAACAGAAATCTATGTATACAACATCAGAAGGGCGACAGCATGAATCCTAAAGACCTATCATTTATCGCAAAAATGAAAGCTAAACTGAAAGCAGGCAGAATAATCTCCTCCACTGACATCTCAAGGCTCTTCGATATCATAGACAAACTGATGAAGGAGGTTAATAAATGAAAACAACCAAAGCACAACTCATCGGCATCCTGATAGGAGTTCTCCTATGGCAGGGGGCTGAAGGAATCGTTCAGGGGCTATTTTGGTCAGGCGAGGTCGGCAAGGATGTTTTTGGATTGGACTTTCATGCATGGCGACATATTGAAAACCTTGGGGTGTTTATCATTATCATGTCTGCCACCGCCAGCATATGGAAGATTGCATTTACATTTGCGAGCTTCTTAGCGGTTATCTACCCTGTGTACGAGGTTTTACTCGACTTTGTAGAGAAAGGCTCTCTAATGGCCTTTAAACAGGAAAATATGCATGAAATCATGGGGTTCACTGGCAACTTCGGATGGCTCTATCAGCTTGGGGTCACTGCACTTGGCCTGCTCCTCATGCTGGTGACCTATCAGGCGATGATTAAGGGAAGACGATGACCGAATACGACTACAAGCAGTTGCCTCTTTCAAAACAGGGAGAGGCTAACTATGACCACATATTTGGGAAACCTTGCTACTACTGCGGGGTGAAGGGGGATGTGTCCAAGCAGGATAACCACTATACCTGTAAAGAATGTGCAAAAAAACAAGCAACTTGGGTTACTGTAACCTAAGAAAGGATTCACTATGGCACTGATGGGACACATCTACCGACAGAAGACTGAACTGGGACACGAATGTAAAGGGTGCGTGTTTGAAAATGATGAACTCTGCAATGCACCTGAAGACCTCTCTGATAAATGTGTGGAATTTGATATCAATGGCAAAGCTAATAAGATTATCCAAGAGTTTATCTTCATCTATGAGCCTGCCAATACATCTGATTAAAATATTTGGTCATATAGGTCGTATCTATACCAAATAGTGAAACATTTGTCATTTATTTTCCGTATATAACTCGCAGAGTTGTTTATACTCACCCCCCTTCTGTATAATCCCCACCAAATAGCGATAAATGCCCTATATATCAGCACTTAGACCCACTTAATAGCAATTTACCTTGGTTGATTTGTTGGTTAGTAGGGCGAATGCATCAGCACTCAAACCCTTATAAACAAATGCTTTAAGTCTGGTTAATCGTTGGTTGATTCCTTGGTTAGCTAATGATGTTGAGTAAAAAAAATAGGGACTGCACCCCACTTAATAGCAGAAAAAAAAATATTCCCCATACCCGCTGCCACTTTTTAGGAAAAATTTTCGGTGTGAGGATGACCCCACCCCCCAAACGGCCCCTTGCACAAACTATTCAGCCGTATCTCACTGTTATTTAATGCACTTACGGTCCTTTGTCATAGTCTGCCACAGGAAATCACTACACATAACAATTCTCAATCGGATGTCAATAGTTTTTTTCCAACCCAATTTACTGAGATATACTAAATAGGGTTTGATTCCCCACACTGACACCTATTCAAGCTATTTTTTGGTAGTTTATAGGGACTCTGTCATATTTTTCTAGCATTTTCTGGTCAGTCTGAGGGATATCCCCCCACTATATTATTTCATTATTTCATGGCATGCTTTATGCTAGGTTAAGGTCCTGACATGGTGTAATATCCCCAGTTAATCGGCTATATCAGGAAACAAGTCTATTGAGTGTTATCTGAGCTGTGATAAGATTTATTATTAGAATGCCTCTGAAGCCCCCATACTTTAGTTTTAAGGCGTTTTAAATGCTTACCTATATCTAGGCTTGCCTAGAATTTACATGCTCTTAAAATGGCTTTATGGAAGTTTTAAGGGATATGCTGGAATATTGTGGGATAAAAAAAAGGCTCTGAAAATCAGAGCCTTGTTAGTCGGTGTAGTTTTATTATACTGTCAGGTCTACTAGCCATCGGTTCTTATTTCCATGTCTACCGATAAGGTAATATCCTACCTTATCTCGATTCCTCAGGTCATAGTTTGCATCGGACGAAGTGTATGATATAAAGTTTTCCAGTGACTGTCCTGTCACAAGTAAGAAAAGGCTGAAATTTCGGACGGTGGCCGTCCGGTATTTTAAGCCTGTCATTTCCATTATTTGCGATTCGATTTTAGCCAATTTAGTCAAATAATACATTTATCTACCTCCGTGGCATTTATTACATTTTGTGCAAGCTCTGCTTGTGGGTATATGTCCTGCATCGGCAGGACAGCTAGCAGGGATGCTTTTTGATGCGGTCAAATCAGCTTTCTTGCGTCCGATGTTAAAAAAGATATTAATTGTCTCTTTAGTCATAGCTGGCAATGCTTTAAACTCCTTTGCCGTCCCTGTAAATGAAAAAGCGATTCGTCCTTTCAAGGTTTTGTATGACATCCCACACACTAGTAATATGATATTTTCGTTTATCCTATGAATGTTATCCTTGTCATAGCTTAGCACTATTTTTGTCAAATTCGGAATTGCCAATAACCTGTAAACTTCGCTTATATCGCTAGTTAGGTTTTTTGAGATGATAAAGTATTGAAAATTTAATTGTTTAAGCCATTTATAATGACTCTTCTGATAATCTCCGCTTCCATAAATTCTCACAGGAAGCTTGTCTAAATCACTGTATAATTTAGATTTAGACTTAGTTAATTTCTCATATTCAGAATTTAGCTGTTTTGCGAATTCATCGGGCAGATGCTCTGCTAAAAAGTTGTTTTTCTTTATTTTAGGCAGGTACGCAGGATATGCTTTCTCGGTGTTATTAACGTAGCAATAATCACACTTCTGATTGCAGGATGAGCGGTCTAAGTCCAATGAAATCACGGTTTTACGGTTAGTTGTAAATAACATTATAATTCCTCCTTATAATTGCTTTTAAATTGGTTGAATGAAATCTGATATCGGTATATGTCATTTGACAGCTCGTCAAACAAATCATACATATCTTGCTCAATTGCCTCAGATGCATCGTTTGGATATAATTCCGCTATTTGGCCAGCATCTGTCTGCAGGTCTTCTAACATACTTTCTAGCTCTGTCATTTTAGCTTCGGTTTCGTTTAGATTTCGAATGAAATCATTAATTAATTCATTGTTCATGGCCTTAAGTCCTTTCTTATTTTGTTTGTTTGCATCATATCTGATTTTATTCATATATATATAGCCTCATTACAAATTTTTATTTACCAATCATCAAAAATTGGTATGTAAATTTGCAAGTCATTTATTTTGTTATAGTTATCGATTAAATATTTTTTTTACATTGACA